>Ga0075433_10001657_pt1 | contig 16561 bp, 16 predicted proteins | sample RhiMethybrSRZTD2_FD_75299 | JGI IMG/M metagenome (GOLD analysis project Ga0075433, IMG submission 75299) | Populus rhizosphere microbial communities from Tennessee, USA - Rhizosphere MetaG P. TD hybrid SRZTD2 | ecosystem: Host-associated > Plants > Roots > Rhizosphere > Soil | place: USA... | reverse complement strand
TCGGGTTTCCGCTACCACGGGCGCGTCAAGGCGCTCGCAGAGGCCGCGCGCGAGGCCGGCCTCAAATTCTGACGTCCAGGGGACAGGCGACATGGCACGAGTTGAACGTTCACAGTCCGGCGACGATCTGATCGAGAAACTGGTCGCGGTCAACCGCACGGCGAAGGTCGTCAAGGGCGGCCGCCAGTTCGGATTTACCGCGCTGACGGTGGTCGGCGACGGGGCCGGGCGCGTCGGCTTCGGGTACGGCAAGGCGCGCGAAGTGCCGGTCGCGATCTCGAAGGCGATGCAGCAGGCGCGCAAGAACCTGACGACGGTGCCGATTACGCGCGCGACGCTGCACTACGCGATCCAGGGCCGCCATGGCACGACGCGCGTTTACATGCAGCCGGCCTCGGACGGCACGGGTGTCATCGCCGGCGGCGGCATGCGCGCGGTGTTCGAGTGCGCGGGCGTCCGGAACGTGCTCGCGAAGAGCTACGGCTCGCGCAACCCGATCAACGTGGTGCGCGCGACCTTCAACGCCTTCGAGCGGATGGTCTCCCCGGACCGGATCGCGGCGAAGCGCGGCAAGACACTGGAAGAGATCACGGGCTGATTGAGTATGAATAAATCGAAGGTCAAGGTCACCCTGAACCGCAGCGTGCACGGGCAGCTGCAGAGCATCCGCGCCTCGGTCTACGGGCTGGGGCTCCGGCGCATCCGCGACACGCGGGTCGTCGAGGACACGCGCGAGGTGCGCGGCATGATCAATGCCGCGAGGCACCTGATCGCGGTCGAGAAGGCCTGAGGCCGGGGGGAGCGAGGACATGCGACTCAACACGTTGAAGCCGGGCCCGGGCAGCAAGCGGAAGCGCTTGCGCGTCGGCCGCGGCGCGTCCGCCGGGCAGGGCAAGACCTGCGGCAAGGGCGGCAAGGGCCAGAAGGCGCGCAAGGGCGGCTACCACAAGGTCGGCTTTGAAGGCGGGCAGGTCCCGCTGCAGCGGCGCCTGCCGAAGGTCGGCTTCCGCTCGGCGATCGGCAAGTCGCGCGCCGAAGTGACGCTGACCGACCTTGAAAAGGTCAAGGCGGACCTCATCGACCTCGCGGCGCTCCTCGCTGCCAGCATCGTCCCGGCCGAGACCGAGCGCGCGAAGGTGATCCTCTCGGGCGAGATCAAGCGCAAGGTGACGCTGCAGGGCCCGTCCGTGGTCGCGACCAAGGGCGCCCGCGCGGCGATCGAGAAGGCCGGCGGCAGGATTGACGAGGGCAAGGCGGCCTGAGGGCCGGTACACGGACATGGCAACCGCGGCTGGCAATGCAGCGCTCGCGATCGGTGACGTCACGCGTTACACCGAGATGCGCCATCGCCTGCTGTTCCTCTTGGGCGCGCTCGTCGTCTACCGCATCGGCACTTTCGTTCCGGTCCCTGGCATCGACCCGATCGCGCTCGCGCGCCTGTTCGACCGCCAGGAAGGCACGATCCTCGGCCTCTTCAACATGTTCTCGGGCGGCGCGCTGCAGCGCCTCTCTATCTTCGCGATGGGCGTCATGCCCTACATCTCGGCCTCGATCATCCTGCAGATGATGGCGGTGGTCGTGCCCTCGATGGCCGCGCTCAAGAAGGAAGGCGAGTCGGGCCGGCGCAAGATCACGCAGTGGACGCGCTATTTCACCGTCGTGCTGGCGGGCTTCCAGGGTTTCGCCGCCGCGGTCGCGTTCCAGAACCAGGGCGTCGTCATCAATCCGGGACTCTTGAGTTTCCTCGTGCCCGCAGTGCTGACGCTGACGACCGGCACGATGTTCCTGATGTGGCTCGGCGAGCAGATAACCGAGCGCGGCATCGGCAACGGCATCTCCATGATCATCCTCTCGGGCATCATCTCCGGCCTGCCCGCCGCGATCGGCGGCACGCTCGAGCAGGTGCGCTCGGGCGAGATGAACCCCGCGTTCGCGATCATCCTCGTGCTGCTGATCGGCGCGGTCACGGCCTTCTGCGTCTTCGTCGAAAGCGGCCAGCGCCGCATCCCGGTCAACTACGCGAAGCGCCAGGTCGGCCGGCGCATGTACGCGGGCCAGACCAGCCACCTGCCGTTCAAGCTCAACATGTCGGGCGTGATCCCGCCGATCTTCGCCTCGTCGCTGCTGCTCTTTCCGGCGACGCTCGCGAGCTTCTTCGGCGCGGGCCAGACCGGCACCTGGCTGCAGACCGTGGCGGCGGCGCTCAGCTGGGGTCAGCCGCTGCACCTCCTGATCTACGGAAGCCTCATCATCTTCTTCTGCTTCTTCTACACCGCGCTCGTGTTCAACTCGCGCGAGACGGCGGAGAACCTCAAGAAGGGCGGGGCGTTCATCCCGGGTATCCGGCCCGGCCAGCAGACGGCGGAGTACATCGACAAGGTGCTGACGCGCCTGACGGTGTGGGGCGCGCTCTACGTCACGCTCGTGTGCCTGCTGCCGGAGATCCTGATGTCTTACGGCCGCGTGCCGTTCTATTTCGGCGGCACCTCGCTCCTCATCATGGTGGTCGTGGTCATGGACTTCGTGGCCCAGCTCCACGCGCACATGATGTCGCACCAGTACGAGGGGCTCATGAAGAAGGCCAACCTGCGCGGCCCCGGCCGCGGCGGGATGCGCTGACCCGTCGGCGGCGCGTGAACACGGAGTGGTGAGATGAAGGTTCGTCCATCGGTCAGGAAGATCTGCAAGAACTGCAAGATCGTGCGGCGCCGCGGCGTCGTGCGCGTCATCTGCTCATCGGATGCGCGCCACAAGCAGCGCCAAGGTTAAGGTGTTGAGCCAAATGGGTTTTTCACTTACAATACGCGGTTTCCCGCGGGGCAAGGTCAGCTAGCCATGGCGCGTATCGCCGGCATCAACATTCCCGTCAACAAGCACATCTGGGTGGGGCTGACGCACATCTACGGCGTCGGCCGCACGCGCGCGCTCTCCGCCTGCAAGGCGGCGAACGTCGACCCGTCGACGCGCGTGCGCGACCTCACGGAGCCCGAGGTCAATGCGCTGCGCGCGCAGGTCTCGCGCTACATGGTCGAGGGCGATCTGCGCCGCGAGAACGCGATGAGCCTGAAGCGGCTCATGGACCTCGGCGCGTACCGCGGCATCCGCCACCGCAAGGGCCTGCCGGCCCGCGGCCAGCGCACGCGCACCAACGCGCGCACGCGCAAGGGCCCGCGGCGTGCGGCAGTCAAGACGAACGTTCAACCGGGCAAGGTCTGACGATGGCTGAAACCGAGACCAAAGAAAAGTCCGACGCCAAGCCGGAAGCAAAGGGCGATGCGAAGGCGGACGCCAAGGGTGCGGCCGACAAGGGCGCGGCGCCGGCGGCTGCGAAGGCGCGCAAGAAGGCCAAGCGCCAGGTATCCGATGGCATCGCGCACATCCACGCGTCGTTCAACAACACGATCGTCACGATCACCGACCGACAGGGCAACACGCTCGCCTGGGCGACCTCGGGCGGCTCGGGGTTTCGCGGCTCGCGCAAGAGCACGCCGTTCGCCGCGCAGGTCGCGGCGGAGAAGGCGGGCGTCGCGGCGCAGGAGTACGGGCTTCGCACCGTCGAGGTCCGCGTGCGCGGCCCGGGGCCTGGACGCGAGTCCGCTGTCCGCTCACTGAATGCCTGCGGCCTCAAGGTCACTAGCATCGCGGACGTGACGCCCATCCCGCACAACGGTTGCCGCCCGCCCAAGAAGCGGCGCGTCTGAGGCAGAGAGGACTATGGCCAGATACCTGGGACCGAAGTGCAAGCTCTCGCGCCGCGAGGGCACCGACCTCTTTCTGAAGAGCGGCATCAAGCCGCTCGAAAGCAAGTGCAAGCTCGAGGTTCCGCCGGGCGGCATCAAGGGCGAGCGCCGCACGCGCCTGTCCGGCTACGGCGTGCAGCTGCGCGAGAAGCAGAAGCTGCGCCGCATGTACGGAATCCTGGAGCGCCAGTTCCGGAACTACTACGCGAAGGCCGCGGGCCGGCCGGGCTCGACCGGCGAGAACCTGCTGCGCTTCCTCGAGGGGCGGCTCGACAACGTCGTCTACCGGATGGGTTTCGCGGCGACCCGCGCCGAGGCGCGCCAGCTCGTTTCGCACAAGGCGATCGAGGTGAACGGCGAGGCCGTCAACGTGCCCTCCTACCAGTGCGCCGCCGGCGACATCGTCGCCGTGCGCGAGAAGTCGAAGGGTCAGGCGCGCATCGCCGCCGCGCTCGCGATCGCGACCCAGGTCGGCTGGCCCGACTGGGTCGAGGTGGACGACAAGAAATTCACCGGCACGCTCAAGGCGTTGCCGGACCGCGACCAGATTCTCCCGGACATCAACGAGAACCTGGTCGTCGAGCTCTATTCGAAGTGAGGTGATGCCCATGCAAGGTGCCGCCACGGAATTCCTCAAGCCCCGATCGGTCAAGGTCTCCGAGACCGGCGCGCGCAGCGCGCGCATCGTGATCGAGCCCTTCGAGCGCGGCTTCGGCCACACGCTCGGCAACGCGCTGCGTCGCGTGCTTCTCTCCTCGATGCCCGGCTGTGCCGTGACCGAGGTGGAAATCGAGGGCGTGCTCCACGAATACACCAGCATCGAGGGCGTCCAGGAGGACGTCGTCGACATCCTGCTGAACCTCAAGGCGATCGCGATCGAGATGCATACGCGCGACTCGGTCGAGCTGCGCCTCTCCAAGAAGGGCCCGGGCCCGGTCACCGCGGGCGACATCCAGCTCGACCACGACGTCACGATCGTGAACCCGGACCTCGTGATCGCGAACCTGAACAAGCCCGTCGAGCTCGCGATGAACCTCAAGATTGAGCGCGGCCGCGGCTACCGCCCGGCCGTCCAGCGCCTCGAGTTCGAGGAGCAGAGCCGCCCGATCGGCCGCCTGCAGCTCGACGCGTCGTTCTCGCCGGTCCGCCGCGTGACCTACGGCATCGAGTCCGCGCGCGTCGAGCAGCGCACCGACCTCGACAAGCTGATCATCGACATCGAGACGAACGGCACGATCAATCCGGACGAGGCGATCCGCCGCGCGGGCGGCATCCTGAAGGACCAGCTGACCGTATTCGTGGACCTCGAGGGCCAGGGCGAGTCGCCGTCGCGCGAGGCCGGCCCGCTGCCGGACCCGATCCTGCTTCGCCCCGTCGACGAGCTGGAGCTCACCGTCCGCAGCGCGAACTGCCTGAAGGCGGAGAACATCCACTACATCGGCGACCTCGTGCAGCGCACCGAAGTCGAGCTGCTGCGCACGCCGAACCTCGGAAAGAAGTCGCTCACGGAGATCAAGGAAGTCCTCGAGAGCCACGGGCTCACGCTCGGCATGCGCATCGAGGGATGGCCGCCGGCGTCGCTGCGCCGCGAGGACGAGCTGCGCACGGCCTGAACGGACGAACGGGATAAGACGACATGCGACACCAGCTTTCGGGACGCCAGCTCTCGCGCAATAGCAGCCACCGCAAGGCGCTGATGCGCAACATGTGCGCGGCCCTCATCCGCGCCGAGACGATCCAGACGACGCTCCCGAAGGCGAAGGAGCTGCGCCGCGTCGTCGAGCCGCTCATCACGCTCGGCAAGTCGGACTCACTGCCGGGTCGCCGCCGTGCCTTCGTGACGCTGCGCGACGACGCGCTGGTCGTGAAGCTGTTCGAGGACATCGGGCCGCGCTTCAAGGCGCGCGCCGGCGGCTACACGCGGATCCTCAAGATGGGCCCGCGCCCGGGCGACTCCGCACCGATGGCGCTGATGCAGCTCGTCGAGTCGGACGCGGTTCCCGCAGCGCCGGCCGGCGACAAGCCCGAGAAGAAGAAGAAAAAGGAAGCTGCCCCGAAGAAGGACAAGTCTCCCGCGAAGAAGGCGGCCGCCAAGGCCGACAAGGGCGAGGAGAAGCCGAAGCGCCGCAAGAAGGCCGCCGGCTGAAGGTTTCCCTTCTGCGGGCGGAAGCCCGTGGTCGCCATGGAGAAGCCGGGGACATCCCCGGCTTTTTTTTATACCTTATCGACGTAGCACCGGCCTTTGGAAAAGGGGACGCTCACCTTTTCCCGAAGGACCGAAGGAAAAGTTGAGCGTCCCCTTTTCCGGACGCCGCAGTCAGCCTCGAAAAGGAGAAAAAACCGTGAGCCTCATTTCCGAGTTCAAAGAGTTCGCGATGAAGGGCAACGTCCTCGACATGGCGGTCGGCATCGTGATCGGCGCCGCCTTCGGCAAGATCGTGTCGGCATTCGTGGACGCGATCGTCATGCCGGCGCTCGGCTGGGCCATCGGCGGCGTCGACTTCTCGAGCCTCGCGGTGACCCTCGGGCACAGCGCGGCGACCGGCGAGCCGGTCACGATCGGCTACGGCAAGTTCATCCAGGCGCTGGTCGACTTCCTCATCATCGCGGCCGCGATCTTCATGGCGCTCAAGGCGATCAACCGGCTGAAGAAGCCCGCGCCCGCCGCGGCGCCCCCGCCGCCGCCCGCGGACGTCGTGCTGCTCACCGAGATCCGCGACATCCTGCGCCAGAAATAAGAAATAAAGGAGCGCGTCCCCTTCGATCACGCCGCGGCGGCGAATGCCTCGCGCGTGAGGTTGCGCGGCGTGCCCGCCTGCGCGACGACGTTGTCCTCGATGCGGATGCCGCCCCAGGGCCGGAGCGCGGCGACCCGCTGCCAGTCGATCGATTTTCCGCGCTCGTCCGCGCGCGCCTGCTCGAGCAGCGAGTCGATGAAGTAGATCCCGGGCTCGATCGTCACGACGAACCCCGGCTCCAGCATGCGCGTCAGGCGCAGGTACGGGTGGCCGTCCGGCTTGTCGCGCGTGCCGCCTTTCGGGCTCGCGGCGAATCCCGAGGCGTCGTGCACCATGAGGCCGAGCAGGTGGCCGATGCCGTGCGGAAAGAAGACCGACGTCACCCGCGATTCCACCGCGGACTCGGGCGATCCCTTCACGATCCCGTGCGTCACGAGGATCCTCGCGAGCGACTCGTGCGCCGCGATGTGGATGTCGCGGTAATCGACTCCCGGGCGCACGCGGTCCACGAGCTTCTGCTGCGCGGAGTCGACCGACCGGATGAGGTCGAGGAACTCGCCGGCGTCGGACGCATAGGTCCGCGTGATGTCGCAGGCATAGCCGGCGTGCTGGGCGCCGGCGTCGATCAGGAACGATTTCACGCCCGGCGGCCGCAGCCGGTCGAGCACCTGGTAATGCAGCACGGCGGCGTGCCGGTCGAAGGCGATGATGTTGTTGTACGGCAGCTCCTCCTCGCGCGCCCCGGCCGACTTGCAGTAGGCGAGGTGGATCTCGTACTCGGAGGCGCCCGCGCGGAACGCTTTCTCCGCGGTGCGGTGTGCGCGCACGCCGGCGATGGTTGCGACGGCCATGCACTCGATCTCGTAGGGCGTCTTGACCGCGCGGTCATAATCCAGAGGGCCGGTGACGCCCGGTGGGTCGTAGTCGCCGAGGCCCCCGGTCGCAGGGCCCGGCTCGCCGAGGACGGCCCAACGGCCGGGCCCGACTTCCTTTCGGAGCGCCGCGGGCGTCGTCACCACCACCAGGTCGAAATGGGGGACCCAGTAGCCTTCCGGCGATGCCGGCGGCAGGTACCAGTAATCGTCCGGCTGGTGGAATACGAGCTTGGGGCGGCTTCCGGGGCGGTATACGACGAAGCAATCCGGGGTCGCATCCGGCAGCCAGTTCCGGTAGCGGGGGTTCGGGCGGAAGGGATAGGTGCTGTCGTCGAGGTAGTAGTAGAGCTGACCTCCGGAGCACGTGATCAATCCGTCGTAACCGCCCGCAGCCAAAGCCTTGTCCGCCCGCGAACAGACCTCGCGCAGGTGGTCGCCATAGAGCTCGCCCAGTGCCTTTTTAGCCATCAATGTCACCTTGAAACAACGGTGAAAGCCTAACCGCAGGACGCGGTTGTCGCAAAATTGCGACCTTTGCGAAGGTCCCCAATACCGGTAAAATCTCGCGACGCGTCGGAACGTCAATGTCTTTCATTGAGCCGTTCCCGCCGCGAAAGTGCACTTTTTTCTCACTGACGTACTGGGGTAACTGACGATGAATGCAAAGATCTGGGGCGCCATTGCGGTTGCCCTCGTGCTGGGCGCCTGTGGTGCCAAGAAGGAAGAGCCCGCTGCTGACGCCGGCGCTGCCGCGACCGATGCCGCTGCTCCTGCTGACTCGGCTGCTGCCGCTCCGGCCGACGCTGCCGCTCCTGCTGATGCCGCTGCCGCTCCGGCGGACGCCGCTGCCGCTCCGGCGGACGCTGCTGCCGCTCCGGCCGATGCGTCGAAGGAAACGACTCCTCCGTCGCAGTAAGCGATTGCTGTTTGGCCTGAACGGCCGGGCGGATGGCGCGGAGACCCCGCGACTTCCCCCGGCCGTTCCCTTTCCGGGACACTGAATGCCGATCACCATCCGCGAAGCGCGCACTTCGAAGTCCGACCGCGACTGGATCGAAGAGACCTACAGCGAATACCTCGCGGACCTCGCGGCCGACACGACCGGCGTCTATCCCTCGCTCACCGTCACCGGCCAGAGCGTCGGCGAGATCATCCAGGGCTGGTTTCACGACGATCGCTGCACGGCGTTCATCGTGCTGCGCGAGTCGGAGCCCGTCGGCTTCGCGGTCGTGCAGCGCGGCCTGTCCGCGCCGGCCGAGACGAAGCGCTATTTCCGCCTGAGCGAGTTCTTCATCCGCAAGCCCTTCCGGAACCGCGGCGTCGGCCGCGGCGCGGCGATGCTGATCTTCGCGCGCTACGCCGGCGAGTGGACAGTGTCCGAGCAGTCGCGAAATGCCGGCGCGCTCCGATTCTGGCGGCGCATCGTGTCGGAGTTCACCAATGGCAAGTTCCGCGAGCGGAGCAGCCAGGGCGAGGTCGCCCATACGTTCACGAGCGCGGGCCCCGCGCACGCGCTGGGCCGTTGATCGCCTAGTCCTTCCGGACGGAGACCGTCACCTTTCGCGCGCCCGCGACTTCGAACTGGAGTTCGAGGTCGAAAGTCTGGCCCTCGACCAGCGGCTTCTTCAGCCCCATCAGCATCAGGTGCATGCCGTTCGGCGCGAATTCGACGGTCTGCTCTGCATCGACGTGAAGGACGGCGACCTCGCGCATGCGCGCGATGCCATCGAGGATCTCCGTGCGATGGACCCGGACTTTTTCCGCCACCGGGGAAGAGATCTTGAGCAGCCGGTCGGACTTGCCGGTGTCGTTCTTCAGCGTGAAATAGGCGACGCCGACCTTGACGCCCGGCGGCGTCGAGCGCGACCAGGCGTTCGTGATCGCGAGCGTGCCGCCGAGGGCCGGCAGCGAGGCGAGCAGGGCGGCGATCGTCCCGGCGAACAGGTTCCTGCGGTTCATGCGGCTTTCTTCCCCCGCGCGAGCACGCGCTTCAGGTAACGGCCCGTAAACGAGTCGGCAGACCGGGCGAGCTGCTCCGGAGTTCCCTCGGCGACGATCGTGCCGCCGCCGTCGCCGCCCTCGGGGCCGAGGTCGATCACCCAGTCGGCGGTCTTGATCACGTCGAGGTTGTGCTCGATCACGATCACCGTGTTGCCCTCGTCGCGCAGGCGGTGCAGCACGGCGAGTAGGTGCTTGACGTCCTCGAAATGCAGGCCGGTCGTCGGCTCGTCCAGGATATATAGAGTCCGACCCGTCGCGCGCTTCGACAGCTCCTTGGCGAGCTTCACGCGCTGCGCCTCGCCGCCCGAGAGCGTCGTGGCGTTCTGCCCGAGCTTGACGTAGGAGAGGCCGACGTCGAGCAGCGTCTGCAGCTTCGAGGCGATCGTCGGCACCGCGGCGAAGAAGATCGCGGCGTCCTCGACCGTCATGTCGAGCACCTCGTGGATGTTCTTGCCCTTGTAGTGGACGTCGAGCGTCTCGCGGTTGTAGCGCCTGCCCTTGCAGACGTCGCAGGCGACATACACGTCCGGCAGGAAGTGCATTTCGACCTTGATGACACCGTCGCCCTCGCAGGCCTCGCAGCGCCCGCCCTTCACGTTGAAGCTGAAGCGCCCCGGCTGGTAGCCGCGCGAGCGCGCCTCGGGCGTGCCGGCGAAGAGCTCCCGGATCGGCGTGAAGAGGCCGGTGTAGGTCGCCGGGTTCGAGCGCGGCGTGCGGCCGATCGGGCTCTGGTCGATGTCGATCACGCGGTCGACGGCCTCGAGCCCGTCGACGCCGGCGGATGGCGCCGGCTGGTCGGCGACCAGGTTGAGCGAGCGCGCGACGACGCGATAGAGCGTGTCGTTGACGAGCGTGCTCTTGCCCGAGCCCGAGACGCCGGTGACGCAGGTGAGCAGGCCGACCGGGAAGGATACGTCGATGCCCTTCAGGTTGTTTCCCGTGGCTTTCCTGAGCCGGAGCTGCTGCTTCGGCTCGCTCCTGCGGCGCTTGTCCGGCACGTCGATGCGCTTTCGACCGGAGAGGTACTGGCCCGTGAGCGAGGCGGCGCTCGCCTCGATCTCGAGCGGCGTGCCCTGGGCGACGACGCGCCCGCCGTGCACGCCGGCCCCGGGACCGAGGTCCACCACGTGGTCCGCCTGGCGGATCGCATCCTCGTCGTGCTCGACGACGATGACCGTGTTGCCGAGGTCGCGCAGGCGATGCAGCGTGTCGAGCAGCCGCTGGTTGTCGCGCTGGTGCAGGCCGATCGAGGGCTCGTCGAGGATGTACATGACGCCGACGAGGCCCGAACCGATCTGGCTCGCGAGGCGGATGCGCTGCGCCTCGCCGCCCGACAGCGTCTCGGCGCTGCGGTCGAGGGTCAGGTAGTCGAGGCCGACGTCGACGAGGAAGCCGAGCCGGTCGGTGATCTCCTTGACGATCTTCGCCGCGATCTTCTGGCGCCAGCCTTCGAGCTGCAGCGAACGGTAAAACTCGAGCGCTCGGCGGACGGGCAGGGCGCTGATCGCGGGCAGCGCCTCGCCGCCGACAAACACGTAGCGCGCCGCCTTCGTGAGGCGCGCGCCATCGCACTCCGGGCAGCGCCGCGTGCCGAGGTAGCGCGCGAGCTCCTCGCGCACGGCCAGCGACTCCGTCTCGTGGTAGCGCCGCTCGAGGTTCGGCAGGATGCCCTCGAACTTGTGCCGGCGCTTGACCGTGCGGCCGCGCGAATCGAAATACCGGAACTCGATCTCCTCGCTGCCGCTCCCCTGCATGAGGACGTCGCGTCCGCGGGCGGGAAGCTCGGCATACGGCTTCTCGGGGTCGAAGCGGTAGTGGTCGGCGAGCGCCTGGATCATCTGGAAGTAATAGGCGTTCCGCCGGTCCCAGCCGCGCACGGCGCCGTTCGCGAGCGAGAGCTGCGTGTTCGTGACCACGCGGTCCGGGTCGAAGAACTGCTTGACGCCGAGGCCGTCGCAGCCCGGGCACGCGCCGTACGGATTGTTGAACGAGAACAGTCGCGGCTCTAGCTCGGGCAGCGAGTAGCCGCAGATGCGGCAGGCGAACTTGTCGGAAAAAACCAGCTCCTCGCGCTTCGGCTCGTCGAGGAAGGCGACGCGCGCCGCGCCTTCACCGAGGCGGAGCGCGGTCTCGAAGGATTCCGCGAGCCGCTGCTGGAGGTCCGGGCGGACCTTGAGCCGGTCCACGACGGCGTCGATCGAGTGCTTCTTCTTCGGATCGAGCTTCGGCGCCTCGTCGAGCTCGCCGTACTTGCCGTCGATGCGCGCGCGCACGAATCCCTTGCCGCGAAGCTCCTCCACGACCTGCAGGTGCTCGCCCTTGCGGCCGGAAATGATCGGCGCGAGGAGCGCCACGGCCGTGCCTTCCGGCAGCGCGAGCACCTGGTCCACCATCTGGCTCACGGTCTGTGCCGTGAGGTCGAGGCCGTGGTCCGGGCAGCGCGGGACTCCCGCGCGCGCGTAGAGGAGGCGCAGGTAGTCGTAGATTTCGGTGACCGTGCCGACGGTCGAGCGCGGATTGTGCGAGGTGGATTTCTGCTCGATCGAGATCGCGGGCGAAAGGCCCTCGATCGTGTCGACGTCGGGCTTTTCCATCATCGAGAGGAACTGCCGCGCGTACGCCGAGAGCGACTCGACGTAGCGGCGCTGGCCCTCGGCGTAGATCGTGTCGAACGCGAGCGAGGATTTTCCGGAGCCCGACAGCCCCGTGAATACGATCAGGCGGTCGCGCGGCAGCTCCAGGTCGATGCCCTGCAGGTTGTGCGTGCGCGCGCCGCGGATCTGGATAGTCTGGCTCATCGGGGCAGCCTGTTAGAATAGCCCGCCCATTCCGGGCATCGCAAAGGTATTTCCAGTGGCCCAGCCGTCGGCCGCGGCACTCATGCCCGCCGAACGCCGCGCCGTCGCGTCGCTCGCGGCGATCTACGCCGTCCGTTTATTGGGGCTCTTCCTGCTTTTGCCAGTACTCGCGCTGTATGCGGGCTCACTGCCCGGCGCGACCCCGTTTCTCGCGGGGCTCGCGGTGGGCGCGTATGGCCTGACGCAGGCCCTGCTGCAGATTCCGTTCGGCGTGTGGTCGGATCGCCTGGGCCGCAAGCCGCTGATCGTTGTCGGACTCGTCCTGCACATCGCGGGCTCGGCACTCGGGGCCGCCGCGGGCAGCGCCGCCGCGCTGGTCGCGGCGCGCGTCGTGCAGGGGCTCGGCGCGGTGTCCGGGCCTGTGACCGCTTTCCTCGCCGATCTCACGCGAACGGAAGTCCGCACGCGCGCGATGTTCGCGATCGGCATGAGCATCGGCGTGTCCTTCGTGATCTCGCTCGTCGCGGGCCCGCTGCTCGCGGCGAAGATCCAGGTGTCCGGCGTCTTCCTCGTGATCGGCGGCCTCGGCGTGCTCGCGCTGCTGCTCGTCCTGTTCGTGCTCCCCGCCGAGCGGCCGGCACGCGAGCGCGCGTCGCGCGCCGGCTGGCGCCCGGCGCTCACAGGCGCGCTGCTGCCGCACTACGCCGGCATCTTCATGCTGCACCTGACGCTGACCTCGGCCTTCATCGCCGTGCCTCACGTGCTTCGGGACCGCCACGGCATCCCGCCCGCGCACCACTGGCTCGTCTATCTCGGCGTGTTTGCGGCCTCGGTGGTGCTGACGGCGCCGCTCGTCGTCTGGTCGGAGCGGAATCGGCGCCCGGGACGCGCGATGTTCGTGGGCGGGCTCGGGCTCGCGGCAGCGCTCGCGGCCCTCGTCTGGGCGCAGGCGAATCTCGACGCGCTGATCGCGGCGCTGGTGCTGTTCTTCGGCGCCTTCAATTTCCTCGAGGCGCGCCTGCCGGCCGCCCTGACGGAAACGGCGGGGGAGGCGTCGCGCGGCGCCGCGCTCGGCGTCTTCGCGACCTGCCAGTTCGCCGGCGCCTTCGCGGGCGGCGTGCTCGGGGGCCTGCTGCTCGGAAGCCATTGGCAGTCTTCGGGAATTTTTGCGGCGGCGGCCGTGGCCGTCCTGGCCTGGCTCCCTTGGTCGGCACGCCTCGAATCGGGCTGAATCCGCGCAATTGACGGTGCGCGTCCGGCACCTGGGCGACTACAATGCATGGCTCACAACAAGCGGGGAACGGGCCATGGCACGCGGCGTCAATAAAGTCATCCTGATCGGTCACCTGGGGCAGGACCCGCAGCAGCGCGCGATGCCGTCCGGCAAGGCTGTCGTGAACCTCCGAATCGCGACCACGGACCAGTGGCGCGACAAGCAGACCGGCGAGAACAAGGAATCGACGGAGTGGCACAACGTCGCCATGTTCGACCGGCTCGCCGAGATTGCCGCCGAGTACCTGCGCAAGGGTTCGCAGGTCTACATCGAAGGCAAGCTCCGCACGCGCAAGTGGCAGGACAAGGAAGGCAACGACCGCTACACGACCGAGATCATCGCCAACGAGATGAACATGCTGGGCGGGCGGGGCGGCGCGGAGCGCAGCTCCGGCGGCGGATTCGAGCGTACGCGCGAGCGCAGCGAAGAGCCGGCGCCGCGCGCCGAAGCCGCCGGCGTCGCCGAATCCTTCGACGACGACATTCCTTTCTAATACTTTTCCAGCGGCACCCTTGGGGACTGTCCCCTTTGGAAGGGGCGCTCGGCGCCCCTTCTCAAGGCGGACTTTCCCCTCCTGATACGTGGATCACGCCGTAGCCTGTTACGAGCCGCCGCCCACCCGCTTCCCCCCGGTTTTCCCCCGTTTTATGTGATGTGGTTGGCGTCCGGCGCCGCCACATTAAGTCACGATCGAGCCGATTTTTCGTGTTTCCCGCGAAGCCGTCCCGGGAGCCCGAAAAAGTGGAGTACGGCCCGATGGAGCTGGACCGCAAACAGCCGTCCGGAAGCAGCCTGCGCGAGGCGCTGACCCCCTGGTTGGACCACGGGATGGCGTGGCTCGTGCTGTCCGGCATCGGCCTCGGCATCCTCTCGGTGATCACGAGCTTCGGCGGCGCGCACTTCGAACAGCGGGTGGTGCTCGTCGCGGGTATGGCCGCAACGCTCGCCGCCATTGCCGTCGCGTCGCGCGCGGCCGCGCTCACAGAACTGAAGCCGGTGCGCCGTATCGCCTGGCGCTGGCTAGCCCGCGCATTGGCATTCCAGCTCTTCGCGACGCTCGTCGTCCCGATGCTGCGGACTTTCGACAACGCGGTGGCGCAGGCTCTCTCCGGCCTCCTGCAGTTCGCATTCTTTCCCTGCGCCGCGATCGCCGCGATCGGCCTCCTGGTCTCGACGCGCGGCCGGCGCTTCAGCCTGCAGTTCTGGCTCGACGCGACGCTCGTCGCGCTCTGCGTCGGCACGGTGTGCTGGCTCGCGCTGCCTCACGGCCTCGCTGCAGATGCGTTGCCGTCGCGCGGCGCCTGGACGGTCGGACTCGACGCCGTGGTCGGCGTCCTGGCCGCCGTCCTGCTGCTGCGGCGCTCCGACTGGCGCGGCTGGCCCGGGCTCGTCACCGGTGCTTTCGCGCTCGGCGGACTCGTGGGCTCGCGCCTGCTCGAGGCGCATGCGGCGGCAACCGGCTCGGTTTCGACGCCGGCAGCGCCGCTCCTGGTCATGTCAATGGCGGCCGTCGCCGTCGCAGCGCATTTCGACTACGTGCGTGCCGTGCGTCGCGCGCCGCCCATGAACGCTGCCGAGCGCGTGTCCCCGCTCCCGCCGCTCATTCCCTACGCGGCGCTGACGCTCGCCGGATACGCGCTACTCATGCTTCACGAAGGCAGCTTCACGGATCCCGCGGGCCTCATCGCCTGGGTCATCTGCCTCTCCGCCGCGCTCCTGTTCGCTCGGCAGGCCATCGCCACCACGCGCATGGTCGCGATCCACAGCGGGCTCGCGACGCGCTCCGCCGAGGCGCGCTTCAATGCGCTCATCCGGAACACCGCCGACGTCATCGCCATCGTGTCTCCGGATGCAACCATCACCTACGTGACGCCGGCCGCCGAACGCATCTTCGGCTTTCCGGCACAGGAACTGGTAGGCCAGCGCCTGGACCGGGTGGTCATCTTCGACGACCGCACGCGCGTCCGCGAATTCCTCGCCTACGACCTCGCGCAGCCCGGGGCCGCCGCCACGATGGAAGCGCGCGTGCCGCGCGAGGACGACCGCCAGCGCGTAGTCGAGATCCACGGGACCAACATGGACGCCGAGCCTGCGATCGGCGGCCGGCTCCTGAACCTGCGCGACGCGACCGATCGCAAGGGCGCGGAGGAGCAGCTGAAGCGCATGGCGCTGCACGATCCGCTGACGCTGCTGGCGAACCGCTCGCTGTTCCTGGACCGCGTCGAGCACGCGGTCGCGGTCAGCAAGCGGAACGGCCGCGGCATCGCCGTCATGTTCATCGACCTCGACAACTTCAAGCGCATCAATGACTCCTTCGGCCACGCGATCGGGGACCGCGTCCTGCACAAGAGCGCGCAGCGCCTCGTCAAGGCGACCCGCAGCGGCGATACCGTGGCGAGGCTCGGCGGCGACGAATTCGCGGTGCTGCTCGAGAACCTCATCGAGCGCGAATCCGTGCTGGAGATCGCTGCGCGCGTCGTGGAGTCGCTGCAGGAATCGCTTGACCTGCCGGGCGAGGCGGACCTCCGGGTCTCGGCGAGCGTCGGCGTCGCCTTCCTCGCCCCGGACGAAGGTGTCGAGGAGCTGATGAAGAACGCCGACGTCGCGATGTACGCCGCGAAAGCCGCCGGCAAGGGACGACACATCGTTTACGAGCCGGCGATGCAGGGTGTCGCAACCCGGCGCCGTGAGCTGGAAGCGGAGATCGGCAAGGCACTCGAAGGAAGCCAGTTCCTGCTGCTTTACCAGCCGATCGTCGAGCTGCACTCGGGCTACCTGCTCGGCGTCGAGGCGCTGATCCGATGGAAGCATCCGGAGCGCGGCATGATCGGGCCCGCCGAATTCATTCCGGTCGCGGAAGAAACGGGCCAGATCGTCCCGCTCGGACGCTGGGTGCTGGCGCAGGCCTGCCGCGAGGTCAAGGTCTGGCAGGCCCGCCTGCCCGAAGGCCGCCAGGTCCGCGTCTGCGTCAACGTCTCCGCGGTCCAGCTCGCGAAATCCGACATCTGCGCCGACGTGCAGACGGCACTCAGCATTTCGCAGATCGATCCCGGCTGCCTCGTGATCGAGCTGACCGAGAGCGTCCTGATGCAGAACAGCGAGTCGGTGCTGGCGACGCTGCAGGAGCTCAAGAAGC
>Ga0075433_10001656_pt1 | contig 16572 bp, 18 predicted proteins | sample RhiMethybrSRZTD2_FD_75299 | JGI IMG/M metagenome (GOLD analysis project Ga0075433, IMG submission 75299) | Populus rhizosphere microbial communities from Tennessee, USA - Rhizosphere MetaG P. TD hybrid SRZTD2 | ecosystem: Host-associated > Plants > Roots > Rhizosphere > Soil | place: USA... | reverse complement strand
GCGACCTATTTTCAGGAGCAGCTTTACGGCCCCGGCGAAGGGCGACACGCGCTCGAATATTTAAAGAAGCGCGGCGTCGATGAGACCACGGCGCGGCGCTTTTATGTGGGCTATGCGCCGCAGACCGGAGCCGGACTGGCGGGTTTCTTCAAGAAACAGGGCCTCTCGCTCAAAGACGCGGTGCGCGCCGGGCTCGTGAGCGACCGCGGCGGCGAGCACTACGGCGAGAAGTTCTTCGGGCGGCTGATGTTTCCCATCGCCGACGCGAGCGGCAAGATCGTCGGCTTCGGCGGCCGGGTCTTGGGACAGGGTCTGCCCAAATACTTGAACTCCGCCGAGACGCCGCTGTTCCGCAAGCACGCGACGCTCTACGGGCTGTTTCAGGCCAAAGGGGCGGTCCGCGAGAGGGACCGCATCGTCGTGGTCGAAGGCTATCTCGACGTGATCGCGCTCGCGCAGTTCGGCATCGCCGACGCCGTGGCGACGCTCGGCACGGCGCTCACGACCGACCACGTGCGCATTCTCGGACGCTATACCAAGAACGTCATCGCGCTCTTCGACGGCGACACCGCCGGGCGCAAGGCGGCGGCGCGGAGTTTCGAAATTTTCGTCGAGGCGGGCTTACTGGGCCGCGGCGCGTTTTTGCCCAAGGATCACGATCCGGACAGCTTCGTCCGCGCCCATGGAAAAGACGCGCTAGAGGAGCTCTTGAGCCAGGCGGTTCCCCTTGCAGACTATTATTTTACCTGGTTAGAAGAAGGTTACGGCCGGAGCCTGGAAGGCAAAAGCCGCATCGCGCAGGAGATCAATCGGGTGCTTGCGAAGGTGCGGAATCCCTTCGAGGCCGATTTGCTGATCCGGCGGGCCGTCGATCTTTTGGATATCCGCGAGACCCTGCTGCGTTCCCCGGCGACGAACGCCGCCGAGAAGCGCTCAGGGTCTGCGACACCGCCGGCGGTGAAAACCGCCGCCGCTCAGCCGCGGCAGGACATGGCGGAGCGCTCGCTCATCGGCTTGATGCTCGCGTTTCCGGCGCTGATCGAGCGTGTAGAGCAGCAGGCGGGGCTCGAAACTTTATTGAGCCCGCCATGGCGGGAATTGTTGGACGCCATCCTGTCCGAATGGCGCGAGCATGGAGCGGTCGACGGCGCGAATCTTGCGGGGAAGCTGCCGCCCGAACGCGCGGCGGATATCGCGGCGTTGATGCTGCAGGGAGAGGCGATCGAGGAAGACGAAGCCGAGAAGGCGATGGGCGACGTGGTCGCCCATTTGCTGTTAAGGGGGTTGAAGGAGCGCAAACGGGACATTTGGCGAGCGATTCGTATCGCCGAAGAGAAGAAAGACGAGAAGACCAAGAAAGAAAGGATGATTGAATGGCAAGAGGTCGTCCGAAGAGAGCAGCAGCTAGCGCCCCAGCGAACCTCTCGGTCCGAGACGCGGTAAGCGGCGAAAAAGAAACCTCCTCGAGTCCGGTCGCTCAAAAAAAGGACATCAAGGAGGTTAAAAAGCTTATCGACCTCGGCAAGGAGAAGGGCTACCTGACCTATGACGAGGTCAACGACATGCTGCCGGCCGACGTGGTGTCGCCGGACCAGATCGACGATGTCATGTCGCTCTTCGGCGAGATGGATATCGAGGTTATCGATTCGAATCAAAGGGTGAGCCTGGCCGGACAGGCCGAAGAGCTGGCGGACGAAGAGGAGGAGGAGAAGGAGATCGAGGTCGAAGTCGACGGCGATATGTCCGGCAAGACCGGCGATCCGGTCCGGATGTATCTCCGCGAGATGGGCACCGTCTCGCTGTTAAGCCGCGAAGGCGAGGTCGAGATCGCGAAGAAGATCGAACAAGGGGAAAAACAGGTCATCGAGGAAGTTCTCTCGAGCCCGCTGGCGCTCAACTACGTGCTCGATCTCGGCAAGAAGCTCTCCGAGCACGAAATCCGTGTGCGCGAGATCATCAAAGATGAAACCGACGAGGAGAGCGAGTTTCTCGAGGACGAAGAGGTCCATGAAAAGCGCCTGCTCGATCACATCGCCAAGATCCGCCGTCTCGCGCGCGAGCGGGAGAAGGGCCAGAAAAAACTTTCCGGCAAGAGCCTCTCGGCGCGCAGGCGCAAAGTCTTCGAAGAGCTGGTCGCCAAACAGCAGACCAAAATCATCGACGCGCTGAAGGCGCTGCAGCTTAACCGGCGGCAGACCGAGGCGATCGTCGAGGGGCTCAAGAGGGCGATGGACGATGTCCGCGCCATGGACCGCAAAGTCGCCGAATTCGAGCGCCGGGCGGGCAAGGCGTACCACGATATCATGAAGCTCATTCCGTCCAACGGCCACAAAAAGCGCTGGCAGCACGCAGTCCACTCGCTGCGCATGAGCCAGGAAGGCATCAAGAACATGGTCGAGGCGGTGCGCGCCTCGAGGCGCGAGGTGCGCCGCATCGAGAAAGAGCTCGAAATGCCGGCCGAGGAGATCCGCCGGCGGGTGCGCTCGATCGTCGAAGGGGAGACGCGCGCCAACATCGCCAAGAAAGAGCTGATCGAAGCCAACCTCCGTCTGGTCGTCAGCATCGCAAAGAAGTACACCAACCGCGGTCTTCAATTCCTCGATCTCATTCAGGAGGGCAATATCGGCCTCATGAAGGCGGTCGACAAGTTCGAGTACCAGCGCGGCTATAAATTTTCGACTTACGCGACCTGGTGGATCCGCCAGGCGATCACGCGCGCGATCGCCGATCAGGCGCGCACGATCCGCATCCCGGTGCACATGATCGAGACGATCAACAAGCTGATCCGCACATCGCGCTACCTCGTGCAGGAGATCGGCCGCGAGCCGACGCCGGAGGAGATCGCCTCGAAGATGGAAATCCCGCTCGACAAAGTGCGCAAGGTCTTGAAGATCGCCAAGGAGCCGATCTCGCTGGAAACGCCCGTGGGCGAGGAGGAAGACAGCCATCTCGGCGACTTCATCGAGGACAAGCGCATCATGACGCCGTCGGACGCGGTGGTGAACATCAATCTCCAGGAGCAGACGCGCAAGGTCCTCGCGACGCTGACGCCGCGCGAGGAGCAGGTGCTGCGGATGCGCTTCGGCATCGGCGAGAAATCGGATCACACCCTGGAAGAGGTCGGGCAGAAGTTCACGGTTACGCGCGAGCGCATACGCCAGATCGAGGCGAAGGCGCTGCGCAAGCTTCGTCACCCGAGCCGGAGCAAGCGGCTGAAGAGCTTCATGGAGAGCTGAGACCGATGAAAACGCCCCATCTTCGTCGTTGCGCTTCGAAACGTCTCGCTCGACGTACGGCAAAGAGTGCGCCTGCGCTCGCCGATTTCTCGCGCGCCTAGAGTCTGGGGACCTTTTGATCGGTTTTCAGAATCTTATCCATTTCCTGCGGGCCCATAGCTCAGCTGGTTAGAGCTACCGGCTCATAACCGGTCGGTCCCTGGTTCGAATCCAGGTGGGCCCATATAAATGAAACGAAAAGCCCGCGCCGTTCCGGCGCGGGCTTTTTTTTATTTTTTCCGACGCCCTCGAGGAACTCGCGTTCCTCCTCCACGGTGAGCAGCTCCGGCCGGTAAAGGAATCCGCTGGGTAGATCGGCCATCGCTCCCTCCTCAGTAAAATCAATCAAGCCGGCCGGGCCGCCGCAATACCCCTGCTCTTGACGCTCGGCGGGGATTTCGCCTACTTTAAAGTGGTTTAGTATTCGCGAGGAGAGCGGTGATCACAAGCGAAGAAAACGACCTCTTGACCCGCATCGGACCGGGGACCCCGTGCGGAAATCTCATGCGCCGGTACTGGCAGCCCGTCGCGCTGGCGGAAGAATTGTCTCCGGGGGGCGCGCCGCGCGCGGTGAAGCTCATGGGCGAAGAGCTCGCGCTGTTCCGCGACGATAAGGGGCGTCCGGGATTGCTCGGACTCCACTGCTCGCACCGCGGCACCGATCTAAGCTATGGCCGGGTCGAGGATGGCGGGCTCAGGTGCCTCTACCACGGGTGGCTCTATGATATTCGCGGGCGCGTAATCGAGCAGCCCGGCGAGCCGGGCGGCGGCGCGCATCGGAACGAAATCTGCCACCTCGCGTACCCGTGCGATGAGGCGGGCGGCGTCGTCTTCGCCTATATGGGTCCGGGCGATCCGCCGCTTCTGCCGAATTATGAATTCCTCACCGTGCCGGAAGCGTATCGCACCGTGACGAAGATTTTGATCCACTGCAATTATCTCCAGGGCAACGAAGGCAATATTGACCCCGTCCATCTGTCTTTTCTCCATCAATCGCTCGCGGGCGCCGACATCCCGCGGCGCCGCGCCGTCATCGGCAGCGAGGAGAGCGATATTTCCCTCTTAGGGAAGGATGTGGCGCCGACGATCGAGGTCGAGGTCACCGATTTCGGCCTGCGCATTTATACGACGCGCGCCGCCGGGCCAGGCAGATGCTATCTGCGCATCACTAATCTGATCTTTCCCAACGCCGCCGCTTTCGGCGGCTCGACCATCGGCGAAGGCTATTCGGTCCACTGGCACGTGCCCATCGACGATCATACGCACTGGAAATATATTTTCATGTTCAGCCGCGAGCGCGCGCTCGCCCACGATCTCAGAAACTGGAGCAAGGTCGAGCAGAATCCGGATTACAGCCTCACGCGCACAGCGGCGAACCGCTACCGGCAGGACCGCGCCTCGATGAAAGACGTGACCTTCACCGGCATGGGGCTCAACTTCCAGGCGCACGACGCCTTCGCGACCGAGAGCCAGGGAGCGATCCAGAACCGCACGGAGGAACATCCCGTCTCGTCCGACAAGGCGATCATCGCGGAGAGAAAGCTCATTTTGAGCGCGATCAAAGACGTTCAGGAGGGGCGCGAACCGCGACACATTATCCGCGATCCCAAAGCCAACCGCCTGCCGGATCTCGTCGTCCTCTCCGAAGTCGTTTCCGCCGACCTGGACGGCAAAGAATACATGCGCCGCGTCGCGCTCGAAAATCAGGCCAGCCCGCAAAACATAAAATAACGCGAACGGAGGAGATCATGCCCCGATGGCTTAGCCCGCTGCTGTATCTTCTCCTGCTGCTTCCCGCCGCCGCGTTCGCGGATGAGCGTTATCTCATCGCCTACGGCGGCTTCGCCGGCTTTCAGTCGCCGGTGTGGGCGGCGAAGGATTTAGGGCTGCTCAATAAATACGGCGTCAACGCGGAGACCGTAATGGTCCCCGGCTCGACGCGCGAGATTCAGGCGCTGGTGGCCGGCAGCGTCCATTTCGCCCAGGTCGACGCGGTGACGACGATCAACGCGATCAATCAGGGCGCCGATCTCGTCATGATCTCGGGATCGCTAAACACTTTCCCGTTCAGCTTCGTCGCGAACAAGGAAATCCGCCGGCCCGAAGATCTTAACGGGAAAAAGATCGGCATTCTCGGCTTCGGCGGGGCCAATGAGCTGGCGGTCCTCCTCGCGCTCAAGGAGTGGAACGTGCCGCGGCAATCCGTGACGATCATCCAGAGCGGCCAGGCCGCGACGCGGCTCGTCGCGCTCACCAGCCGCGCGCTCGATGCGACCGTGCTCGCGTACCCCGAGCTCGGCGAAGCGACGCGGTTGGGGATGAATGTCCTCGCGCACATGCGCGACATGAAGACCGCCGCGTTCCCCATGAACGCGATCGTCGTGCGCCGCGCGTTCATGGAAAAAAATCGCGACGTCGTGAAGCGCTTCCAGCAGGCGTACGCCGAGGGGACGCATCAGCTCCTCGTCAGCCGGGACAAAGCGCTTCCGATGTTGGCCCAGCGCATGCAGCAGAAAAATCCCAAGGCGGTCGAAGAAACTTACCAGTACGTCGCGCCGAGTTTTTCCTTTCCCACTCGCGTAGCGCATCAGGGCCTTCGCAACACGCTGGAGATGGTGGCGCAAAAAGCCCCGGGCGGCAAGGTCGACACGAACCTGGAAAAATATCTCGACGAGAGCACGCTCGACGAGCTGGAGAAGGAAGGCTTCTTCAAAAAATTCGGCAAGTAGACTCATGCGGACGCGGATTCAGCACCTGGCGATCGTGAGCGAGAACTTCCCGCGCGAGGCAAAGTTCTATGAGGCCGTGTTCGGCATGAAGCGCTCGAAGCCCGGCTCGCCGGAGGAAGAGAAGGCGATCCGGCAGAACGCCGCGCTCAGCATCGGCGACGGCTACGTCGGCGTAACGGTCATCGGGCGCAAGCCGGGCTACGTCCCCGGGCTGCACCACTTCGGCATCGACGTCGACGACGTCGAGGAGGCGACGGCCCGCATCCGCCGGCGCTTTCCCGGCGTCGCCGTGCTCAAGCGCCCTTCGAATCGGCCGTTCGCGACTCTCGGCGCGCACGACCCGGAAGGCAACTTTTTCGATCTCACGCAGGAGGGCATGGAGAATCGCAGCGACGTCTATGTCGAAAAACAGCGGACGCAGCCGCGGCGCATCCGCCACTTCAAGCTCCGCGTCATGAATGCGCCATTGATCGCGGCGTTTTATCGCGACCTGTTCGATCTGACGGAAGAGGAAAAGGCGTCGGAGGACCCGAACTATTATCTCACCGACGGCAGGGTGACGCTGGTGATCGCGCCCTGGCGCATGGCCGACTACGCGGGCGCCGGCATCGACGGCCCGGGCCTCGAGCACGTCGGCTTCGAGGTCGAGAGCGTCGCAGCGGTCGAGAAAGACATCGCGGCGCTTCGCGCCGCCGACCCGGAGATGCACGAGCGCGTCATCTTCGTGCCCGAAGAAGCGGCGCGCCGTGATGCTCTCATCGCCGGCTGCCGCTACGCGCGCCGCCATCTGTCGGATCCCGACGGCATCTTCATCGATGTCGGCGAGGCCCCGCCCGGCTGACTTTTCCGCCATGCTCATCGAGCTCGATTACCCCACGCCGGTTCCCGTCAGACTCGAGACGGAAAACACGCTGCTTCTCGTCATCGACATGGAAAACGAGAACGCCCATCCCGACGGCGCGCTCTACATCGGCGACCCGGTGAGAAAAATTATTCCAAAGATCGCGGGATTGCTGGAATACGTGCGCCGTGCCGGCGGCAAAGTGATTCACACGCAGTCGGTGCGCTCGCCCGACGCGCTCGAATTTACGGTGTTCAAAAATAGGGTCCGAAAGCTCGAAGGAAGCTGGGGCGCGGAGCTGATCGAAGAATTGAAGCCTGCCGCCGGCGAGCCGCTGATCGTCAAGCGGACGCACGATTGCTTCTATCGAACGGAAATGGACGCGTTGCTCTCGGAATTCGGCATGCGTCCCGGGGAGAGCAATGTGATCGTGACGGGGATCTCGACCCGGAACTGTGTCCAGAGCGCGGTCATGGGTTTCAGCGTGCGCGACTACCGCGTTATTGTGCCGATGGACTGCACGACGCACAACGACGAAAAGCAGGTGCTGCAGGCCTTTTCGCTCTTCACGAGCTTCGGCTACAAGCACAACGTGACGATGACGCGCTCCGACCTCATCGAGGTCGCGCCGCCGATTCTGCCCGCCTGACTTCAGCTTCCCGTCTTCAACAGCTTCGCGTCGGCGCCGCGCTTGTTCACTTCCACTTGGTCGAGCGTGCATTGCCGCGGCGCCTTGTCGGGGCGCCAGCGGAGCACCTTGGTGCCGTGGCGGAAGCGGTGGCCGGTGAAGTGATCGTATTCGACTTCGACCACGAGCTTCGGCGCGAGCGGCTGCCATTCGGTCGAGCGCTCGGTGCTCCAGCGGCTCGGCCCGCCCGGCGCGTTGCCGGTGAAGCCGGGCGGTTCGATCACGGGCTTGAGCTTCGTGAGCAGTTTTATTCTCTCATCGCGCGAAAAGCCGGAGGAGAAGCCCACATGATGGAGCAGGCCTTCTTTGTCGTAAAGGCCCAGGAGAATCGAGCCGACGACCGGCGCGTTCGAGGCGTAGCGGAAACCGCCGACGACGCAGTCCGCCGTGCGCTTGCGCTTGACCTTCCGCATGCCGGTGCGCTCGCCGGACCGGTAGTCGAAGTCCAGCCGCTTGGCGACGATGCCGTCGAGCGCCCCGCCGGCCATCTTAAGCCAGGACTTGGCCTTATTTAAATCCGTCGTCGCGGGCGAGAGCTGGATCGAGGAATCCTCGGGAAAATTCTCGCGCGCGAACGCCTCGAGACGGCGCCGCCGCTCTTCGAGCGGCAGCGAGATCAGCGGTCGGCCGTCTGGGCCGGCGAGCAAATCGAAGACGATGAACGTCGCCGGGGTTTCTTCGGAGAGCTTTTTGATCCGGCTCGCGGCGGGATGAATGCGCTGGAGCAGCGCGTCGAAAGAAAAGGCCCCGCCGAGCGAGATCGCGATCTCGCCGTCGAGAATGAATTTCTTCGCTTTGAGGGATTTGAGCGACCGCGCCACTTCGGGGAAATAGCGGCCGAGCGGCTGCCCGCTCTTCGACTGCAATTCGATCGCGTCGCCGTCGCGAAACGCAAGGCAGCGAAAGCCGTCCCACTTGGGCTCGTACTGCCACTGCGGCCCGGCGGGAATCTCGTCGACGAGCAACGCCTCCATCGGCGGGTACGGCGGTTTCAGCGGCAGCGCCATGGAAAAGTCTAGCGCGCGGACCGCGGGCCGACAATGCCGCATAAAAAAGCCCGTCCGCCACTCGGGCGAACGGGCTTTTTGCGGCGCGTCTTTGCGCCCTATTTATTGCTTTTATTGACTTTCTGCGCCTCGGCCAAGAGCTGCTTCGGATCGCGTTGTCCCGACGGCGTGACCGAGTGGGCGTAGCGGACGCTGCCGCTCTTATCCACGATCACCGTCGCGCGGTCCGTGATGCCTTTGTCCTCGATAAAGAGGCCGTACTTCTTCGCCATGTCTCCCTTGGGATGAAAGTCCGCCAGAAGCGGATAGGTCACCCCGCCCATGGATTTGGCCCAATTCTTATGACAGTGGATGCTGTCGACGCTTACTCCCAGAACCTGGGTGTCTGCCCCTTCGAATTCGCCCAGCAGGGCTTGAATTCCGGGGATCTCCAAGGTTCAGGTAGGTGTCCAATCCAGGGGATAAAACACGAGCATCACGTTTTTCTTGCCCTTGAACTGGCTAAGCTTGAACTTCTGGCCATCCAATTGACTCGGTAGCTCGAAATCGGGCGCTTGTTGTCCGACTTGAATCATCGTGATCCATCCTCCTTTCCGTAAAATTTAGTGTATCCCTGGTCTATATCAGACACCGAAATAGTTGCAACGGCGCGGATGCGAATAATCGCCGCGCGTCAGATCGCCGCCTGCTCCAGCGTTGCAAAGTGCTTCCCCAGTTGCGGGATCGCCGCGGCGAGCACGTCTTCGATCTTGTCCGCGAAGATGAACTCCATTTCCTTCGCGACCGTCTCCGGCAGCTCGGCCAGATCCTTCTGGTTGTCGCGCGGTAAAATGACCCGCTTGATGCCGAGCCGCCGCGCCGCCAGGACTTTCTCTTTCACGCCGCCGATCGGAAGGACGAGGCCGGTGAGCGTGATTTCGCCGGTCATCGCGGTATCGATGCGCACGGGAAAGCGGCTGTAAATCGAGGCGAGCGCGGTCGCCATCGTGACTCCGGCCGACGGGCCGTCTTTGGGCGTCGCGCCGGCGGGGACGTGAATGTGGACGCCGTAGCGGCGGAACAGCGTGCGGTCGATGCCCAGTTCCTCGGCGTGCGACCAGATATAGCTTTGCGCCGCACGCGCGGATTCCTGCATCACCTCGCCCAATTGTCCCGTCAATGTGAGGCCGCGCCCGCTGGGCAGCAGCGTCGCCTCGATATAAAGCACGTCGCCGCCGGTCTCCGTCCATGCGAGGCCGGTCGCCACGCCCGGGGGCAGTTGTTTCCGAGCCTGGTCGGGAGAAAAACGCCGCGGCCCGAGCCATTCGGCGAGGTCGTCTCGGCGGATCGTTACCGGCTCGGTTTTTCCTTCCGCGTGGCGCACGGCGACCTTGCGCGCGATCCGGCCGATCGCACGCTCGAGCTGGCGCACGCCGGCCTCGCGCGTATAAAGCGAGACGATCGCTTTGAGCGCTTCGCGGTCGATGACGAGATGCTCGGGCTGGAGCCCGGCTTCTTTGATCTGCCGCGGGATCAGATAGCGGATGGCGATCTCGATCTTTTCTTCCTCGCTGTAGCCCGACAGGCGCAGGAGCTCCATGCGATCGAGCAGCGGCCGCGCGATCGTGTCGAGCGTGTTCGCGGTCGTGACGAAAAAAACCTTCGAGAGGTCGAACGGCAAATCGATATAGTTGTCGCGGAATGTCCGGTTCTGCTCCGGGTCGAGAATCTCGAGCAGCGCCGCCGCCGGATCGCCGCGGAAGTCGTGGCCGATTTTATCCACCTCGTCGAGCATAAGCACCGGGTTGTTGACGCCGGCACGGCGGATCGCCTGTATGATCCGCCCGGGCATCGCGCCGATATAAGTCCGGCGGTGGCCGCGGAGCTCCGCCTCGTCGTGCAGGCCGCCGAGACTCAGCCGCTCGAATTTCCGGCCGAGGGCGCGCGCGATCGACTGCCCGAGGGAAGTTTTGCCGACGCCGGGCGGGCCGACGAAGCAGAGGATCGGCGATTTCGCCGTGGGATTCAATTTCAAAACGCCGAGATGTTCGAGGATGCGCTCTTTCACCTCGCGGAGATCGTAGTGATCCTCGTCCAGCACTTGACGCGCGCGTCCGATGTCGAGAACGTCCTCGGTCGACTTTTTCCACGGCAGTTCGAGCACGAGATCGAGATACGTGCGGCCGACGTTATAATCGGGCGAGGCCGGCGGCAGCCGTTCGAGGCGCGCGAGCTCGCGCTCGACCTCTTTCCGCACTTCTTCCGGCAGATCGGCCTTTTCGACGCCCTCGCGGAGCAGCGTCAGCTCGTTCTGCTCGGGGTTTTCGCCGCCCAGCTCCTTTTGGATCGCGCGCAGCTGCTGACGCAGGAGATATTCGCGCTGTTCCTTGCTCATCTCGGTCTGCGCCTCGCTCGCGATCTTGCTGCGAAGCTCGAGCACCTGGAGCTCGTGCGATAAATTGGCGTGCATGAGGCGGAGGCAGTCGGCGACTGTCGCCGCCTCGAGCAGCGACTGTTCCTTTTCGAGCTCGAGGCTGAACATCGGCGCCAGCATATAGACGAGGCGGAGCGGGCTCTGCGCGCTCGCGATCAATTGCGCCATGCCGGCGGCTGCCTGCGGCTGTGTAAGCTCCACGGCGCGCGTGGCAAGATCGATCACCTCGCGATGGAGCGCCTCGATCTCGGGGCTCTTCTCCTCGATGATCGGGAGCGGCCGTATGCGCGCCCTCTGGAAAGCGCCGTCCTGCTCCAGCTTGATGCGGACGACGCGCTCGACGCCGAGCAGCACCGCCTCGATACCGCCGCGTCCGCGCGCCATTTTTTTGATCACCGCCTTGGTGCCGATCGTATAGAGATCCGCCGCCTGCGGCTCGTCGACCGAGGCGTCGCGCTGCGCGAAGACGACGATCTCCTTCTCCTCGGTCGCGAGCGCCGACTCGATCGCGGCGATCGAGCTCGGCCGGCCGGCGTTCACCGGCATCAGCAGCGTGGGAAATAGGACGCTGTTTTTCAGCGGGAGTACCGGCAGCGTTTGCAGTTTTTCGGTTTCAGCGTCGCTCACGGATTTTCTCCTCGACACAGCAATCGGACCATCAGGATGCCCTCGCGCGCTTCCATCCGCATCTCGGCGCCGTCCAAAACGCAGGGCAGCTCGATCGTGCGTTCGAAGCGATTGTACGAGATCTCCATCGCATAATAGGTGCAGCCATCTTCGAGCTTCCAATCGCGGCGAAAGCCGCTCACGGTAATGGTAGAGTCCTGAATCGCGATCTCGATGTCCTCGGGCTTCACGCCGGCCAGATCGTATTTGATGATCCAGCCGTCGCGTGTTCGATAGATATCGGCGGAAGGGCGCCAGTGCGTCTCCGAGATGCTGTGAGCCGCGCCGAAAAGAATCGGCATTTGCTTGGATTGAAAGCGCATGGGAAAGGAAAGGCCCCTACTCCGCCGCCAACTATAAAAAAACACAATTTCCCCTCGTTTCCAAGACGTGATCCCGGCGCGAGCTCCGCATCCATGCCCGGGCCTTTTTTTCCCGCGCCGCTTCGATTACTATTTCGATCGAAAGCAAAAGCAAAAAGGAGGGTGGCAAAATGGCCCTGGACGTCGACAAATTGCGCAAGCTGGCCCCGCCCGAGGCGATGCCGTTTAAAGTCCGCCGCCTGGGCCACGTCGTCATTATGGTCGGCGACCTCGAGCGATCGATGAAATTCTACACGGAACTGCTCGGCTTCAAGGTTTCCGACGTGTATCCGGAGGACATGCAGCCCGGCGGTTTCGCGTTTCTCCGCTGCGGCACCGATCATCACTCGATCGCGCTGGTAGGCGCGGGGCTGGGGCGATCGAGGCACGAGGATTTGCATCACATCGCATTCGAGGTCGGCACGGTCGACGAGGTTTTTCGCGTGCGCGACCGTCTCCGCGAGTTCAAGGTACCGATCACATTCGAAGGCCGGCGCCGGGCCGGCTGCCAGATCTCGGTCGAGTTTCTCGACCCCGACGGCCATTCGATCGAAATCTACTGGGGCCTCGATCAGGTCGGCACCGACGGGCGCGTGCGTCCGGCGAGTGAATGGAAGGGCGTGCGCGGCCTCGAGGCGGCGGTCGCCGACCCGGTCAACGGGCAGGTGGTAAAGTGAGAATTAAAACGAGCGCCGGCGTGCCGGCGCTCGTTTTAATTTAGATCCACACTGTCGTTCGGCTTTCTTTATCCTGCTCGCTTTTCTTTATCCTGCTCGCTCCGCCGCTGAGATTCGCTTTTTGCGCCTTGCGGTTGCCCGGTTTGTTGGCTCTCCCGGTGGCTCTGCTGGCCGGAGCGCTGACCACCGCCGGGCTGGCCCTCCACGTTCACTTTGACCTGCCGTTTCTTGGCCTCTTCGGCCTTGGGCAGGCGTATCTCGAGGACGCCGTTCTTGAATACCGCGGTGGCCTTCTGCGCATCGGCCTCGGGCGGGAGGGGAATGCTTCGGACGAAAGCGCCGTAAACGCGCTCCGAGCGGTAGTAGTTGCCCTCGTCGGCCTCCTCCTCCTTCTGCTTTTCCCCCCGCAACACGAGGACGTTGTCGGTCACCGTCACCTCGATGTCGTCGAGGTCGACGCCGGGCATCTCCGCCTTGACGACGATATCGTCCCCGTCTTCGTAAATGTCCACTGCGGGCTCGCGGATCCCCAAACGCTGTGAGATGTCCTGGGATGCGAGCGGCATCCTGCCGCCCAGGAAATTCGCCAGCATGCGATCCATCTCGCGCTCCCAGCGCGCGATCTCAGCCAACGGCCGGAACGGTGCTATGCTTCTTTGCTCTTGATCCTGCCGCGCTACTTCTCTGCTTTCTCTTGCCATGGCTTCCTCCCTGTAAAGAAAAATTTTGGGCCCCTGATTACAAGAAAAAATCTAGCAAGCAGCGGGCCAGTAAAAGCGCAGCAAGATAGGCCGGTGCACGGTGAAAAATCGCGAACGGTCGTAAATTCGCGAGTTCTCGTGAGCGCCGCCGATCCGCCGCAAATGAAATTCCGTGCGTGCAGTATAAACTTCCATCCTGGCGGCGTGTGGCATGCTGGTTGCTTTAGATGCTTTAGATAAGAGACGGGATTGTGGAAATATTGGGTCAAAATTTAATACGAAAATTCTAAGTTTAATTATATATGCGGCGTGATTCGATGGCGGAATAACTGACCGGAGGTTTATAAAATGAATGGCGAAAGCGTATACGATGCGGACCGTCCAGTCGAAGTGCTCGAAGTCGATACTTTGATGAGGAACTGGTGGGTCGTTCTGCTCCGCGGCCTCGCGGGAATATTTTTCGGCATCGCGACATTCTTTGCGCCGGCGATTTCGCTCGCGGCTCTGGTGCTTCTCTTCGGGGCCTACGCCTTGGTCGACGGGGTTCTGACGCTCATCAGCGCGCTCCGTAATCGGGCGACGAACGAACGCTGGTGGGTTTTGCTCCTCGAGGGTCTGACGGGCGTGATCGCCGGCGTGCTGACGTTTATCTGGCCGGGGATCACCGCGCTCGCGCTCCTCTACCTGATCGCCGCTTGGGCGCTCGTTACCGGGGCGCTGGAGATCGCGGCGGCGATTCGTTTGAGGAAGGTCATCGACCACGAATGGCTGCTGGTGCTTAGCGGCATCGCTTCCATCGTCCTCGGCGTCCTGCTCGCGATGTTTCCGGGTCCCGGCGCGCTGGCGCTCGTTCTCTGGATAGGCGCCTACGCGCTCGTCTTCGGCGTGCTGCTGGTCGCGCTCGGGTTCAAGCTCCGCTCGTGGGGTGGGCGCTCCGGCCGCCTGCACCCAGCACACGCGTGATCTCATGACGAGGGGATCCTCGATGGGAACGCAAAAGACGGCAGCGGAACAATCCAGCGTCAGACAATATCTGCGGGAAAGGCTTGTAGAATCCGGCTGCGAGTTCGAGCCGGGGGATGAGCCTGCCCCGTTGCCGATCGAGCGGGACGAATCCGGTGCGCGAAGGACCGGAGAAAAACGCGCTGGTCGGTGAACGTGGCAGGCCCCGTCTTCATCCGCTGTCCGGCTTGCGGTGCGACCAACCGGGTGCCGTCGGAAAAGGTCGCGGCGGGTTTCAAACCCCGCTGCGGCCGCTGCAAAACGGAACTGCACATGGAGGGTAAACCGACGGCCGTCACGGACGCTACGTTCGCCTCCGAGGTGGAGCGCTGGCCGGCGCCGGTTCTGCTCGATCTTTGGGCGCCGTGGTGCGGCCCGTGCCGAATGGTGGCGCCGATACTGGAAGAGCTCGCGGCGGAATACGCGGGGCGCGTTCGAGTCGCGAAGCTGAACGTGGACGAAAATCCCGCGACGGCCGCCCGCTTTCAGGCAGGGAGCATCCCGATGCTGATCATGTTGAAAGACGGCAAAGAAGTAGACCGCCTGATAGGGGCGCAGCCGAAAGCGGAGATCAAGCGTCGCCTGGAGAATTTGACGGCCTGATTCAAAAAAAACATCGAGGAGGAGGATTTATGTTTACACGAGAAATTCCACGCCACGAATGGACGCCGTTTTTCGACGGTTTCAGCACGCTGCACGAAGGCTGGATCGTCATCGTCGAGGTCCTCGGCGCGGAGATCGGCGACCAGGAGGAGGCGATCCGCCTGCCCTTGGCCGGTGTCACCGCGGAGGTGAAAGGCGGCGTGGCGCGTATCGAGATCATCGTCGGCAACCGAGCCGATGGACACGCGGTTTTGCGTATCATCGAGACGCCGGAGCACGTCTGGTTCAAACAGCCGGAGATTTCCGGCGATGAGGCGATCGAAATCGAAGACGAAAACGGACTGAAAACGCTGGTCACGTTTGCGCGGGTTCCGATCGGGCAATGGGACCGGCAGCTGCCGGAAGTCTGATGTCCATCGGCTTTGACCGCATACTCGCCGCGGTCGATTTCTCTCCGGATTCTATCGGCGGGGTTCGTGCGGCGGCTGAAACGGCGCGCCTGCATTCGGCGGCCTTGCTCGTTTTTCACGTGATCGAGGCGGAGCCGTCGCCCGCGCCGGCAGGAACCGTGCTCACGCTCATCGAGAAGGCGAACGGCGCGATGGCGACACTCGTCGAAGGACTGAGGCCGACCGTGAACAAGTTGGCATTGACGACCGAAGTGACGACAGGGAACGCCGGCGACGAGATCGTCGCGCGCGCGTGCGACTGGTCCGCGGACCTCGTCGTCTTGGGCGCGAAAGGAACGGCCACGCTCGAGGACGTGATTCTCGGCGGCATCGCCCGCAGCGTCGTCGAGCGAGCGCCGTGCTCGGTCTTGGCGGTGCGCGGGCGGGGAATCCGATGATCAGAGGTGAAACGATGATCGATCCGCATGTGCAGATGATCCGTCCGGTGACTCCGAATGCGGATGGCTGCGAGGACTGTCTCAGAACCGGCGGTGAATGGGTCGAACTGCGACTGTGCCTCATCTGCGGCCACTTCGGCTGCTGCGATTCATCGCCCAACCGCCATGCGCGGAAACTTTTTTACGAGAGCTCTCATCCGATCATCCAGTCCTTCGAGCCGCGCGAGGATTGGCGTTGGTGTTGTCGACGAGAACGAAGTTTGACTGATGCGAAACGAAAGGAGACAAGGCAATGGTAAAAGTAGGATTGTGGGTTCGATTGGAGGCGAAACCGGGGCGCGAGAGTGAGGTGGAGAATTTTCTCCGCCAGGGACTGCCGATCGTCCGGGAAGAGCCGGAGACGACCGCGTGGTTCGCGCTCCGCCTCGGGCCTTCCACGTTCGCCATCTTCGACGTTTTCTCCGACGAGAAGGGGCGCGACGCGCACCTTTCGGGGCGAGTCGCGGCCGCGCTCAAGTCGAAGGCCGGCGAGCTTCTCGCCGTGCCGCCGGCGATCGAGAAGATCGATGTCCTGGCGGCGAAGCTGCCGGAATAAAACGCTATCGAGTGATCGTGAGAATTAATTTTTTCAAGGAGGATTCAGTCATGGCGGATCTAAAGGGTGTCAAAGTGGCTATTTTGGTCACCGACGGCTTCGAGCAAGTGGAGCTGACCGAGCCCCGGAAAGCGCTCGACAAGGCGGGAGCGGCAACACACATCGT
>Ga0075433_10001653_pt1 | contig 16577 bp, 18 predicted proteins | sample RhiMethybrSRZTD2_FD_75299 | JGI IMG/M metagenome (GOLD analysis project Ga0075433, IMG submission 75299) | Populus rhizosphere microbial communities from Tennessee, USA - Rhizosphere MetaG P. TD hybrid SRZTD2 | ecosystem: Host-associated > Plants > Roots > Rhizosphere > Soil | place: USA... | reverse complement strand
CAGATCTACAAGGTGCTCTCGCTGCACCAGTCGCGGCTCGAGGGCGCCCACATCACGGTGCAGACCGACTTCGGCGAGGTGCCCGAGATCTGGGCGGACAGCAACCAGCTCCAGGAAGCCCTCTTCCACCTCGTGCAGAACGCCGAGCAGGCGATGTCCGCGTCGCGCGGATCGGGCACCCTCTCCATCCGGGTGCGGCCCGCCGCGGACGGGGTGCGGATCGAGGTCGCCGACGACGGGCCCGGGGTCCCCCAGGACGACCTCGCCCGCGTCTTCAACCCCTTCTTCACCACGAAGGGGCCCGGCGAGGGACGTGGCCTCGGCCTGTCCGTCGCGCACAGCGTGGTGGCCGAGCACGAGGGACGTCTCTGGGCCGAGAACCGGCCCGGGGGCGGCGCGATGTTCGTGATGGAGCTGCCGGTGGGCAGCCCGGCCCCCGATCCCGCGCTCGCTCCCTCCGCCTGACCCGCCGTCCCGCTCCCCGCCCCCGCTCCACCGCCAAGGCGTGGTACCCTCCTCCCTCGTGCGTCCCCCATCCGCCGGCCGCATCCTGATGGCCCTCGGCACCGCCCTCGTCCTCGCCGCCTGTGCCACCGTCGACTCCCCGCGACGCTCGTCGGATGCGTCGAGCGTGCGGTGCCTGAACGACGCGGGCCGGGGCCAGTCAGCGGATCCGTCGCGGCCGCTCTTCTTCATCTTCTGCGCCCAGTCGCCCTGAGCCTGGAGGCCCCCCATGACCACTCTCAAGGATTCCATCTCGCAGGCCGTCGACCGCCTGGCCGACGAGCTCGACGCGCTCTCCCACCAGATCCACGACCACCCCGAGCTGGCCTACCAGGAAGTGCAGGCCTGCGGGTGGCTCAGCGACTTCCTCGCCCGCCAGGGCTTCAAGGTGGAGAAGGGCGTCGGCGGCGTGGAGACCGCCTTCCGCGGCACCATCGAGACCGGCGAGGGTCCGACCATCGCGATCCTCTGCGAGTACGACGCCTTGCCCGGGATCGGGCACGCGTGCGGGCACAACGTGATCGCCACCTCCGGGGTCGGCGCGGGCGCGGCTTTGGCCGCGGTCCGGGCCCAGCTCCCGAAGGGCCGCATCCAGGTCATCGGCACCCCCGCCGAGGAGGGCGGCGGTGGGAAGGTCAAGCTGATCAAGGGCGGGGTCTTCCGGGACGTGGACTGCGCGATGATGATCCACGGCTTCGACCGCACCCTGCTCCACCAGGATCTGCTCGGCATCGTGCGCGGCACCTTCGAGTTCACCGGCAAGGCCTCGCACGCCTCCGCCGATCCGTGGGAGGGCGTGAACGCCCTCGACGCGGTGATCCAGATGTACAACGCGGTCAGCATGTTGCGGCAGCAGGTGCGCCCCGACTGCCGGATCCACGGCATCATCACCAACGGGGGCGCGGCGGCCAACATCATCCCCGAATCCGCCTCCGCGGTCTTCTACGTGCGGGCGCCGCGCATCGACACCATGTGGGAGCTCTTCCGGCGGGTGACCGCCGCCGCGGAGGGCGCCGCCAAGGCGACCGGGTGCACCCTCAAGGTCACCCAGCACGACAGCGTCTACGAGCCGATGAAGTCGAGCCGCGTGATGCTCGACCTGTTCGCGGCGAACATGAAGGGCGCGGGGCTCGCCGAGGGCGCGCCCATCCCGGACCGCCTCGGCTCCTCCGACGTGGGCAACGTGAGCCAGTTGATCCCGGCCATCCAGCCGATGGTGGCCATCGCCCCGACCGGCATGGCCATCCACACCCGCGAGTTCGCAGACGCGGCGGTGAAGCCCCTGGCGCGCGCCGGCATGGTGGCGGCGGCCAAGACCATGGCCCTCACCACCTACGACCTGCTCGCCGAGCCCGCCCGCGTCAAGGCGGCCAAGGACGAGTTCGCCCGGGGCAAGTAGCGCCATGGCCCCCGAGACCTCTCTCGAGCAGGTCAAGGTCCGCGTCGCCGAGACGGTGGACCGGCTCGCCGACGAGCTCGAGCGCATCAGTCACCAGATCCACGCCAACCCCGAGCTGTGCTTCCAGGAGCACAAGGCGGCGGGCTGGCTGACCGACTTCCTGGCCCGCCAGGGCGCCGAGGTGGAGCGTGGAGTCGGCGGCCTGCCCACCGCGTTCCGGGCGACGATCGCGGGCGCGGGCCCCGGCCCCACCATCGCGATCATGGCCGAGTACGACGCGCTGCCGAACATCGGCCACGCCTGCGGCCACAACGTGATCGCCACCGCGGGCACCGGCGCGGGTGCGGCCATCGCGGCCGCCCTCACGACGCTGCCCTTCCCGGGACGCATCCAGGTGATCGGCACTCCCGCGGAGGAGGGCGGCGCGGGCAAGGTGCGGCTGATGGAGGCGGGCGTCTTCAAGGACGTGGACGCTGCGATGATGATCCACGGCCGCTGCGGCACCCAGGTCTGGCGGCCGAGCCTCGGCATCATCAAGGTGAAGTGCGAGTTCTTCGGCCGCGCCTCGCACGCCTCGTCGTGGCCCTGGCGCGGGGTCAACGCGCTCAACGCGATGATCCAGCTCTTCGTCTCGCTCGACGCCATGCGCCAGCAGCTGCGCCCCGACGCGCGCGTGCACGGCATCATCACCAAGGGCGGCGACCAGGCCAACATCATCCCGGAGCACACCGCGTCCGAGTTCTACCTGCGGGCGCCCACCAAGGACTACTGCCGCGAGCTGCTCCGCCGATTCGAGGGCTGCGCGGAGGGCGCGGCGAGCGCGACCGGCTGCACCGTCAAGGTGACCGCGGACGCCATCATCCACGACCCACTCAAGGCCAATTTCGTGATGGCCGAGCTGTTCGGCAAGAACCTCGAGCGAATCGACTTCCCGGTCGATCCCGACGACGGCGAGGCCGGCTACGGCTCAACCGACTGCGGCAACGTGAGCCAGGCGATCCCCACCATTCATCCCTACATTCGCATCTCGCCCGACGGGATCCCGGGCCACTCGCGCGAGTTCGCGGAGTGGGCCAAGTCGCCGCTCGCGCGCACCGGCATGGTGGCGGCGGCCAAGGCGCTGGCCATGACCGCGCTCGATCTGGTGGCGAGGCCGGAGGAGCTCGCGAAGGCGAAGCGGGAGTTCGCGGGCTAGTCGAGGCGGATCGAGAAGCCGGCGCGGAAGTCGGAGGAATCCGGCTCCCGCTGGAGCAGGCTGCGCCCGGTGCCGCTGTCGATGCGGCCGCGCAGGAAGCGGTACTCCCCGTAGAGCTGCGTCCGATCCGAGAGCGGCAGGGCCAGCCCCGCCCCCAGGCGGACGTCGTCGAGCCCGTCGGTGTCCCGCTGGAGCCCCGGCGCGAGGCGCGCGCTCCACGGCACTGTGAGCGTCGTGGCCGAGCCCAGCGAGAGGTATGGGCTCAGCAGGCCGTACAGGCGATAACCCGGCGCGGCCAGGGGCACCCGCACGGTGGTCTCTCCGGGGACCTCGCTGATCGTGAGGTGCAGGTCGGGGATCGGCCGGATCGCCGCGACCGGGTCGTCGGCGCCGTCGACCGCGAGGACCGCCGACGGCCACAGGGCCGGAAGGGCCGTCAGGAACACCGCCAAGCCGAGCCGGCGCAGGAAGCTCACGTCTCCAATTCTAGTCGACGCGTCAAGGCGTTCGGAGGATCCTCCGGGTCTGGCTCAGGTGGTCGAGCTCGTGCAGGCGGAAGATCACCGCGCAGGCCTTCCAGTCGCACGCCTCGTTCCAGTGCAGCGGGGTCACCCGCCCGGCCGCATCCCGGATGTTGATCACCATGATGACCGGCGCGCGGGCCGCGGTCGGCCGATCGGGGGCGGCGGCCAGCACGTCGAGCACCTCGGTGTGGACGCGGCGCAGCGCCGCGCGCAGCTCGTCCCACTCCCGGGCCATCGGCGCGGCCGACTGGAGGCCGGCCGGGATCGGGCTCACCGGCGAGTGACGGTTCGCGAGCAGCGCGCGCATCTCCTCGAGGGCGCGCGGGTGCGTCTCGACCAGGTGGTCGAGGATCTCCTGCACGCTCCACTCCCCGCCGCCGGGCGCGCGCCGGGCCTGGGCCGGGGTCACGCCCTCGAGGAGGGTCTCCATCGCCGCGAAGGCCTCGGCCACGCGCTCGCGGATCACGGCCACCGGGGCCTGCGTGCCCTTCTCCAGGAGATACGCCTTCGCCTTCACCTGCTCGGGGGGCATGGTCATGTGGGGTCTCCGGGTGAGAGGTAGCGGGTCAGCACCGTCTCCGCGAGCCGCGCGGCGCGCGGCAGGGTCATCAGCCTGCGATCGAAGGTGAGCTGGAGCGAGAGCCCGTCGAGGAGCCCCAGCACCACTGCGGCGGCCTCCTCGAGGTCGACCCGCCGCAGCGTGCCGTCGGTCCGCCCGCGCGCGAGCGCGGCACCGATCAATCGCCGCGCCCGCGCGTAGGCGTGGCGGTTGACCGCGGCCAGGCGCCGGTCGTGGAACGCCTCGCCCCAGAACTCGATGAACACCGTCCAGAAGTCGCGGCTCTCCACGGCGGTCTCGAGGCACGCGCGGATCACCGCGCGCAACCGCGCGCGGCCCCCGCGGGCGCCGCGGGCCTCCACCGCGACGCGGCGGTCGAGATCGGCGGTCACGCGCAGCGCGGCGGCGGCGAGCATGGCGGCCTTGTCGCGGAAGTAGTAGTGCAGGATGCCCTGGCTCACCGCGGCCTCGGCGGCCACCCGCTTCATGGTGAGGCCCGCGTAGCCGTCGCGGGCCAAACAGCGGATGGTGGCGCGCACGATCTGGTCGCGCCGCAGCGGCCCCATCCCGAGCTTTGGAGTCAGCTTCGCGCTCCTGGTTATAATTGATTGGTCGACCAATTATCCTGACGAGGCAGTATGCCGCGGACGGACGGGCGGGTCAAGCGAGACTACGGGGAGAGGGACTACCGCGAGCCTACTTGTGCCAGGGGCCCTCGAAATAGTGCTTGAACTCGTGCATCAGCACGTAAGGGTCGGCGGTCGAGACGATCAGGCGATCGGCGGGCACGTAGCAGCCGTGGATGCGTCCCTCCGGCGCCGCGTGCGGGCTCCGCAGGCGACAGATCAGCTCCACCTCGCTCTGCGGCCGGATCACCACCGTGACCGGCCCCACCTGGTAAGGCGGCTTGCCGAGCGCGGTGGGCCCCTCGTTGAGATAGGCGCCCTGGGTGGCGCAGCCGGTCGTCAGCGCGCCGGCCAGCAGGGCCGTCTGCAGGGCGCGGGTCGCCATGGTCGTCATGCGCCCTCATGACGGCAACTAGGGTGCCACCGGGCGATGCTGCTACAGCCCTCATGACAAACACCATCAAATCAGCCGCTTATATGTCAGGCTCAGCCGCACGAAGGGACCGGCCCGAGGAAGACACCCGCGCGGCGGGACCAGGGTGTGGTGACAGCCCCATAGTGGCGCCGGGACGGTCACCCGGCGCGAGGACCCGGCTCAGCCGCCGAGCCGGCGGCGCTCCGCGGCGCGCTCGGCGTCCAGGCGGCCGCCCTCGGCGCCGGAATGATCGACGTGGCCCATGGCGCGGGCGAGGGCGCGATGTCCGGCCTGCTCCGCGATGAGCCGATGCATCGCCTGGCAGACGCGACGGTACGCGGGGTGGCCCTGCGGCGCGGTCCGCAGCTCGAGCATGTGCATCGCCTCGCGGGCGTTGAGCTCCATGTAGAAGCGCACGCGGTAGGCCATCGCGACCGCGTACGATGCGGCGACGGGCACCGAGGCGGCGAGCGCCCCGTGGAGCGCGGCGGACTCCTCCATCACGCGGGTCCAGTCGGCGAGGGCGCCCGCCTCAGCGAGCTCGTCCGGCGTCACGTGACCGTGCCGGGTGGTGAGGGGCTGCCACTCGAGGGTCAGCAGCCGGTGACGCTGCAGGTCCCGGAACGCGCCGTAGTCGGTGAGCACGTCGAAGCGGTACGCGGTCCGCTCGAAGGCGCGGCCCGGCCGGTGGCGCCGGTTCTCACGCTTCCCCACGTACGCGGCCAGCACCTGCCCGCGCGCCTCGTCGTCGAGCTTGCGCGCGATCGCGAGGAGCTGATCGTCCGGCAGCGCGGAGGCCGCGTAGAGCGCGGCGGCCACCACCTTCACCTCGCCCTCCGGATCGAAGTCGGTGAGGGTCACCTCGGCCCGCGGCTCCGGCTCCACGCCCTCGAGGAGCCGGGCGGCCACCGCCCGGGTGTGGTCGCGTGTCTCCTCGAGATAGCGGGCCCACACCCCGCCGCGCTCCGGGCGCTCGAGGCGGGTGAGGAACGCGGGGATCACCTTGCGGAGCTCCACCAGCATCAGCGCCGCGTAGTCGCGGATCTCGCGCAGCGGGTGCGCGCGCATGCGCAGCAGCAGGGCCTCGTAGGCCTGGGCGGTGCCGAAGATGCCCACGTTCGAGCGCGTCGCCGCGGGCAGGAGCCCGCGCAGGCTGTCGAGGGCCTTGGCCCGGATGGTCATCCGGTAGGCGCCGTCACCCTCCCCCGTCGGCGGAGGGAAGCGGCGCGTCCAGTACGCGCGCATCGGCTCGATCCACCGCGCGTAGGTTTCGAACGCCCGGTCCATGATCTCGACGTAGCGGCCCTGGAGCGGCAGCCCGTCCAGCTCCGCCGGCACGTGATAGCGGAAGCGTCCGCCCGGGCGATCGCTGTACGGGACGTACCGCGTCGACTGCTCGAGGTAGGCCATGAGGCGCCCCCATTCGAGCACCTTGGTCAGGAGGTTCGACGCGCTCTCGCAGGCCAGGTGCACGCCGCCCAGCTGGGCCACCGAGTCGTCGCCGTACTCGCTCAGCACCCGCTCGTAGAGCTGGTCGGCGCGCGCCGTGCCGATCGAGGCCGCCGCCGCGGGTCGCGCCGCGTCATCCAGGAACTCGTCCAGGAAGAGCCGGCGCAGCGACTTGGCCGAGCGCGAGTAGCGCGCGAAGAGGGCGCCCTTGACCACCTCGGGCAGGTTGACGAGGGCGAACACGGGGCCGTCGAGGTTGGTGAAGTAGGGCGCGAGGGCCGCCCGTTCCTCGGCGGTTAAGGTTTCCACGGCGGTCATCCTAGCACGTGGGCTGGAACGCGGGTGGCTCGCCCGCGCCCGGGCGCCCCGACCGCGGCCGCATGCCTCGGACTCGCCCTCTCGCGGAAGTTCATCGAGCTGGACGGGGGCGCGGATCCACCTTTCGCTTCACGCTGCCGCTCGCGCGCGCCGCGAGTCGTTGACCGACGTCAGGTCACTACTCGATCACCTGGTCGGCCCGCTGCAGGAGCGAGGGTGGGACGGTCAAGCCGAGGGCCTTGGCGGTCTTGAGGTTGATCACCAGCTCGAACTTGGTGGGTTGTTCGACCGGGAGGTCGGCGGGACGGGTGCCCCGAAGTATCTTGTCGACGTGTACCGCCGATCGGCGAACGATCTCGTCGATGTTCGGGCCGTAGGTGAGGAGCGCACCACCTTCCGCCCAGGCGCCCCAGCCGGTCGCCACCGGCAGGCGATGCATCGTGGCGAACGCCAGGATTCGCAGTCGCTCCCGTGTCATGAGACGCGACGAGACCACGATCAGTGCGTCGATGCGCTCCCGAATCCCGGTCTTGAACGCAGCCTCGAAGTCGTCCGGCCTCCGGACTTCGAGCGACACGATGTCCACGCCCAGCTTCGGCGCCGCCATCTGAGTCTCTCGGAAGTCGGGATCGGTGTGGTCCGGGTTCCAGAGGATCCCGACGCGGGCGCTCTTTGGCGCGACCTGGCGAAGCATCTCGAGCCGCTTGGCGGCAAGGTCCGAGAGGAGAAAGGTCAGGCCGGTCACGTTTCCTCCCGGCCGGGCGAGGCTCGCAACAAGACCCGCTTGGACGGGATCATTGCTCACCACCACGACGATCGGGACGGTCCTGGTGGCGCTCGTTGCGAACGGGGCGACGTCGCCGCCCAGCGCGTAGATGAGATCCGGTCTGAGCTGCACGAGCTCGACGGCACCCTGCGAGAGGCGCTCGGTATGGCCTTCCGCGTACCGATACTCGAGCGTGAGGTTCCCGCCCTCTACCCAGCCGAGCCGGCGGAGCGCATCGCGAAAGACCGGCAGATTGGCCTCCGTCGCCGGCGTGCTGAAGATGAGAACTCCAACCCGAACATTTCTTGCCTGCTGCGCCTCGGCGGCGAGAGGCGCGGTGACCAGACCGCCCGCAAGTCCGAGGAAGGCACGCCGATCCATTTAGCGGATCCTCCGCATGGCCGCGTTGTTTTGGGAGCGACGGGCCGGCCAGCAGCCCGACCTTACTACAGCCGTGTCGCTTGCGGGACTACCTCCGTCCCGAAGGGGCCGGCTCGAAGCCCACGTAAGTCCGCGTCGCGTTGACAGATTGCTTGAGTCGTTTCATACTGCGCGCCATGCGCGCGGTCGGAATCTCGCTCCTTCTCGTGGTGCTCGCGATGGTGACCGGCTGCGTCTCGGTCAAGTTCGGACGAGACTTCCCGTCGCCCGAGGAGGGCTGGATCGTGAAAGGCAAGACCGATCGCTGGGGCCTCGTCCGTATGTTCGGCGAGCCGGTGCAGATCGGCTTCGACAACGGCGATCCCACCTGGCGCTGGTTCTTCGGCCAGCGCGACTCCACCGCCGAGACGAGCAAGGACCTCAGCGTGCGCTTCGGGGCGGACGGCGTCGTGAAGTCGTACTCGTTCACCTCGAGCTTTCCCGACGATCTCCGCCGCCTCGACGATCCGCGGCGAGTCAGGTAACCCTCAACCGAACCAGGAGGCCCCCATGCCCAACATCACCGTGCAGTGGTACGCCGGACGCACCGACCAGCAGAAGCGCGAGATCGTGGCCGCCATCACCGACGCGATGGTGAAGATCGGCAAGACCACCGCCGACCAGGTCCACGTGGTGTTCCAGGACGTCGAGAAGACCAACTGGGGCGTCAACGGCAAGCTCGCGAGCGACCGCTAGGGTGGCGGGGGTCCAGGTCGGCTTCATCCCCATCGAGGGCGGCCACTACTACCGCGACGCGCTCGAGGAGGTGGTGCGCGCGGAGGACCTCGGCTTCGACTCGGTGTGGATGGAGGAGCACCACTCGGTCACCGACCACTACTGGCCCTCGCCCCTGCCGGTGCTCGCCGGCTTCGCGACCCGGACCTCTCGCATGCGGCTCGGCACCGACATCCTGGTGGCCCCGTTCTACCACCCGGTGCGCCTCGCGGAGGACGCGGTGATGCTCGACGTGATCTCGGGCGGCCGCTTCGTGCTCGGGATCGCGATCGGCTACAAGCCCGACGAGTTCGCCCTCTACGGGGCCGAGCTCGAGAAGCGGGGGGCGCGCTTCGAGGAGCAGCTCGCGATCATGAAGGCGCTGTGGACCGGCGATCGGGTCGCGTTTCGCGGCACCTACTACTCGGTCGACGGCCGACTCGAGCCCCGGCCGGTGAGCCGACCGCACCCGCCGCTCTGGATCGGGGGCTGGGGCGACATCACCCTGCGGCGGGCGGCCACCCTCGCCGACAACTGGGTGCCCGGCCCCACCGCGGACCTGGCCCGCCTGCTCGCCGGCAAGCAGCAATTCCTCGCGAACCGACGCACCGCGGGGCGGACGGAACCGGTGACCGAGTGGCCGCTCACTCGCGACGTCATCATCGCGGACACCGATCGCGAGGCGCGCGAGCTGGCCGAGAAGCACATCATGATCTCCTACCGGAAGGAGTACGCGGGCGGCTGGCGGCATCCGTTCATCGACGCCTCCATCGCCACCGACCTGGACGCCCTGATGAAGAACCGCTTCCTCATCGGCGGCCCCGACCAGGTCATCCGCGCGCTCGAGCCGTTCGTGGCCGAGTACGGCATGACCCACCTGATCTGCCGGGTCTTCTTCCCGGGCATGCCGCACCGGCACATCATGCGCGAGCTCGAGCTGATCGCGGAGGAGGTCCGCCCCGCCCTCGCCTGACCGCCGGCCGCGGTGTGATACGCTTTCCGCCGTGCGCTGGCTGATCGTGCTGCCGTTCGCCCGGCCCGGACACATGGGCATGGACTTCCGCGACGAGCTGGTGGCCATGGGCCACGAGGCGCGGACCTTCGCCTATCGTCGCGACAATCCGCTCTACAAGAACCGCTCGACCAAGGCCACCTACCAGCTCTTCATTCTCCGCCGGCTCGAGCGCGCGTGCGTGGCCTACCGGCCCGACTTCGTGCTGGTGATCAAGGGCGGCCCGGTCACGCCGGGCCTGGTGCGGCGGGTGAAGGCGCGCATCGAGACCCGCTTCCTCAACTTCTTCCCCGACAACCCGCTCTGGATGATCCCGTTCGAGTGCATCGAGGCCTACGACGCCTTCTTCACCAAGGAGCGCTACGCCCTCCGCGCCCTCGAGCAGGCCGGCCTGCGCAACCTCCACTACCTGCCGATGTACTGCGTGCCCGACATGCACCACCCGATCGAGCTCACCCCGGAGGAGACGCGGCGCTACGCGGCCCCGCTCTCCTTCGTGGGCAGCGCCTACGCCTACCGCGAGCGCTTCGTGCGGGAGCTGGCCGGCACGCCGCTCCGGCTGTGGGGCGCGGGCTGGGATCGGGTGGAGGCGCCCGAGATCCGCGCGATGGTCGCGGGCGGGCCGGTGTGGGGCCGCGCCAAGCTCGCGGTCTACTCCGGCTCCACCGTCTCCCTGAACCACCATCATCCGATGAACGACATCGTGGGCGTGAACACGCGGGCCTTCGAGCTCGCGGCCGGCGCGGCTTGCCAGCTGGTGGACGCCAAGGAGGAGCTCGCGCCCCTCTTCACGCCCGGCGAGGAAGTCATCGTCTATCGGGACCTCGCCGAGCTGCGGCGGCAGCTCGCCTACCACCTGGCCCACCCGGACGAGGCCCGCGACATCGGCGGGCGCGCACGCAAGCGGGCCCTCGCCGAGCATACCCTGCGCCACCGCATCGAGGAGATGCTGGCGATCCTGCGGTGACGCCGCCCTCGTTCGCGACCGCGCTGCGCTGCATCGAGTGCGGAGCGGAGTTCGCGCTGGACTACCGCCTCGAGTGCGCGGCCTGCCGGGGGCTGCTCGAGCTGAGCTACGACTGGGAGGCCCTGCGGCGCGCCGGCCCCGCGGTGTTCGAGGGCCGCGGCCTGTGGCGCTACGCCCCGGTGCTGCCGATCGCGGATCCGGCCCACCGGGTGACCCTGGGCGAGGGCGGAAGCCCGATCCTCGACTGCCCGACCCTCGGCCGCGCCCTCGGGGTGCGCCGGCTGCAGGTGAAGTTCGAGGGCTCGAACCCCACCGGCACGGTGAAGGATCGCTCGTCCCCCACCGCGGTGGCCGCCGCGCTCCAGTTCGGCTTCCGGGTCACCTCGGTGGTCAGCTCGGGCAACGCGGGCTCGTCGATCGCGGCCTACTCGGCGCGCGCGGGCCTGCGCTCGCTCATCTTCGCCTACGCACGCACGTCCGCGCCCAAGCTCCTGCACATGACCGCCACCGCCTCCGATCTGATCCTCTACCAGGGGGTGTACGACGACCTGATCGTGCTGTGGGACCGTCTGGTGGAGGACCGGCTCTTCTTCGACTGCGGCGCCTCCCGCAACGCCTACAAGCACGAGGGCAAGAAGACGCTCGCTTACGAGATCGCGGAGCAGTCGGGCTGGAACCCGCCGGACGTGGTGGTGGCCCCCGTCGCGGTGGGCGAGACGTTCATCGCCACCCACCGCGGCTTCGTGGAGATGGAGCGCCTCGGATGGATCGCCCATCGCCCCCGCATGGTCGCGGCGCAGGCGACCCGGGCCGACGCCATCGCGCGCGCGTGGCGCGAGGGCCGGCCGCTCGCGCCGGTGACGATCGGCTACACGGTGGCCGAGGGGCTCGCGGCGGGCAACCCCGGGCGCAAGGGCGAGTGGGTCCTCCGCATCCTGAAGGAGGCGGGCGGGCTGGCCGGCGACGCGGAGGACGAGGAGATCCTCGAGACGCAGCGGCTGCTCGCGCGCACCGAGGGAATCTGGGCGGGCCCCACCGGGGTGGCGGCCCTCGCGGTGCTGCGTCGGATGCTGGCCGCCCGCGCCCTCGACCCCGACGCCACCATCTGCGTCATCCTGAGCGAGACCGGGCTCAAGACCGAGGCCAGCGCGCCGGAGCGACGGGCCACCGCCTTCGACGAGGTCTCGCTCCGGCAGCTCGTCCACTCCCTTCTCGGAGGCACCACATGAAGCGACTGCTCGCGTCGGCCCTGCTCGCGCTGATCCTCCTCCCGGTCCCGCCCGCGGAGGCCCAGAGCCTGGTGGCGACCTTCAAGCGGGTGAACCCGTCGGTGGTGATCATCCGCGCCCGCTGGAAGGAGGTGGACCGCTCCGGCCAGTCCGGGCGCGTGAACGAGGTGGGCTCGGGCGTCCTGATCTCGGCGGACGGCCAGGTGATCACCGCCTCCCACGTGGTGCAGACCGCCGACGAGATCACCGCCGAGTTCCTGAGCGGCGAGGTGGTGAACGCGCGGGTCATCGCCTCCGAGCCGGAGGCCGACGTCTCGCTGCTCCAGCTCGACCGCGTTCCCGCCAAGGCCCAGGTGGCCCGGTTCGGCAACTCGGACAAGTCCGAGGTCGGCGACCAGGTCTTCATCATCGGGGCGCCCTACGGCATCGCCCACACGCTGAGCGTCGGCTACATCACCGGCCGCCGCAAGCCCAACACCGTCTACAGCGAGATGGCGCTCGCCGAGTTCTTCCAGACCGACGCCGCCATCAACCCCGGGAACTCGGGCGGACCCATGTTCAACATGGCGGGCGAGGTGGTCGGCATCGCGAGCCACAACATCACCAAGTCGGGCGGCTTCGAGGGGCTGGGGTTCGTGGTCACGATCAACATGGCGCGGCGCCTGCTGATCGAGCAGCGCTCGTTCTGGAGCGGCATGAGCGGCCTGATCGTCAGCGGTCAGGTCGCCCGCGCGCTCAACCTGCCCCAGGCGGCCGGGCTCATGGTGCAGCAGGTGGCGGCCGACTCGCCCGCGGCCCGCATGGATCTCCGGCCCGGAGTCATCCCCGCCTCGATCGAAGGGAAGTCGTTCCTGCTGGGAGGCGACATCATCCTGGCCGTGCAGGAGCGGGAGATCGGCACCGAGACCTACGAGGCGCTGCAGGCGCGGCTGCGGACCCTGCCGCGGGGGAGCACCATCTCGGTGCTCGTGCTGCGCGACGGGCGGCCGGTGACCCTCACCGCGGTGAAGGACTGACCGGACGCAGCCGGAGCCGGCGGGCCGCCACGCCCGCCATGTGCGGATCCCGCTCCACTCCGATCCACTCCCGGCCGAGCGCGACCGCGATACGCCCCACCGTGCCCGCGCCCGCGAACGGATCGAGCACCGCCCCGCGCCGCGCGGAGATCTCCAGCAACGCGCGCAGCACCGGGTCTGGCGTGGCGTCCCACAGGCTGTCCGGATGCGAGCGGGGCAGCGGCAGCATCCAGCAGAGGGTGGCGCCCCCGGGGCGGACCGGGCGCCCTGCCTTGCGGAAGCGCAGCAGGTAGTTCACCCGGTTGTCCCAGCGCTCCCGGGAGCGCACCTGGGCCCAGAGGCCCTTGGCCTGCAGCGCGAACCCCACGCGCCCGAGCCATCGTGTCACGAGGCCGTCGATGCCGATCCACTCGAGGCCGTCGTGCCGATCGCCGATGACGAGCCACAGGTCGCCGTGGTCGGCCAGCACCCGTCGCCACTCGCGGCCGAACCCCCGGGCGAGCTCGCGGGCGTATCGCTCGGCCCGCGCGCGGCCCCGCCCGCGCACCCAGTAGGGGGGCGAGGTCAGGATGCAGCCGACGCTGCCGGTCGGGATCGTGGGGAGCCGGCGGCTGTCGCCCACCAGCAAGTGCACCCGGCCGTCGCGGCTCGCGTAGCGCTTCACGCGGGACGGCAGGGGGAGCCGGTCAGGCGGGCCGGCGCCGGTGCCGCAGCATGAGCGGCACCCCGATCGCGGCGGCGGCCATCCCGAGCACGCTCACGACCTGGGCGATGCGGAGCGGACCCAGCATGAGCGCGTCGGTACGCAGTCCCTCGGTGAAGAGCCGACCCGCCGAGTAGAGCCCGAGGTAGGCGAGGAACAGCGCGCCCGGCGCCCGCTCGAGCCGGTCGCGCAGGCCCACGAGCAGGACCACGAAGACCAGCAGGTCCCAGAGCGACTCGTAGAGGAAGGTCGGGTGGAAGTACTCGGCCTGCGCGTACTGGAGCGGACGGTGTGCGGGCGAGATGAAGAGCTTCCAGGGCAGATCGGTGGGGCGCCCGAACGCCTCCTCGTTGAAGAAGTTGCCCCATCGCCCGATGGCCTGCCCGAGAGCCAGGCTCGGCGCCGCGATATCGAGATATTGCAGAACCGGCAGTCCACGTCGCCACGCGTACCCGCCCCCGACGAGGATGCCGCCGATCACGCCGCCGTGAATGGCGAGCCCGCCCTCCCAGAGGGCGAAGATTTTACCGGGGAACTGGCCGTAGTAGTCGAGGTTGAACAGCACGTAGTAAAGGCGCGCGCCGACGAGTCCGCCCAGTAGGGCCAGCTCCGCGGCCTTGAGCAGGCTCTCGGGGTCGATGCCGCGGCGGCGCGCGTCCCGGTGGCCGAGCCAGAGGCCGAGGGCCATCGCGCTGGCCATCAGCACGCCGTACCAACGGATCGCGATCGGCCCCACGTGGATCGCGATCGCACCGGGCGAGTGGAACATAGAGAGGCTTATACGGCGGCCGTCCGGGGCTGTCAATAATTCAGCGACTTTTCAGGCGTTTTCCGGGCGAATTTGTTGACACCCCCAAAAATCGTCCGGTATCATCAAATGAAGCAAACCCGCTGGTCGTCGTCCACCATCCACCCGATAAGGAGATCCGAGTGCCAGGGTCAGGAAACGTCAACGGCGGCGTTGCGGAGCTCGTCTTCAGCGCCGGTCCCGTCGCCAAACTCATCCTGCTCCTTCTCGCCGTCTTCTCGGTCATCTGCTGGGCGCTGATCGTGGAGAAGTGGTGGGAGTTCCGGAAGATCCGCCGCGAGTCGCTTCGCTTCCGCCAGATCTTCCGCGAGGCGCGCCGGTTCTCGGTGGTCTACGCGGCGGCCAAGAAGCACCGGGACAGCCCCCTCGCGCAGCTCTACGTCGCGGCGGGGCAGGAGCTGGTCACCGCGTACGGCAGCGCGGAGATGGTGGACCACGTGCTCGACGACGCCGACGAGGGGCTACCCGCGGAGCGGCTCGAGGCCTCCAGCCGCGCGCTGCGGCGCGCCGGCTCCGCGGAGGTGGCGCGCATGGAGCGCTACCTGCCCTTCCTGGCCACGGTGGCGAGCTCGGCGCCGTTCATCGGTCTCTTCGGCACGGTGTGGGGCATCATGACCGCCTTCCAAGGCATCGGGCAGCAGGGCTCGGCCAACCTCGCGGTGGTGGCGCCGGGCATCTCGGAGGCCCTCATCGCCACCGCCGCGGGTCTCGGCGCGGCGATCCCCGCGGTCATGGGCTACAACTTCTTCGTGAACCGGACCAAGCACTGGGCGATGGAGATGGAGGGCTTCACGCTCGATCTGCTGAACGCGTTCGCGCGCCCGGTGCACAAGATGGCAAGAACGGTGAAAGATGGCGATTAAGGTCGACAGCGGCGGCAACGGCGGGGGCGGCTACAACATCGGGGGCACGCTCGCCGAGATCAACATCATCCCGCTGGTCGACGTGACCCTGGTGCTCCTCCTGATCTTCATGCTCACCGCGCCCCTCATGTACCGCGGCATCGACGTGAACCTGCCCAAGACGTCGGGCAAGCCCACCGTGACCGAGGAGCGGATGGTCCTGACCCTCTCCAAGGAGCAGACCATCTACGTCAACGACAAGCCGGTGGCCCTCGGCTCCCTCGAGCAGACCCTGCGCGATCTGTTCAAGAATCGCCAGGACAAGACGCTCTACCTGCGGGCGGACCAGGCGCTCCAGTACGGCTTCGTGGTCGAGACCATGGATCGCATCCGGCGCTCGGGCATCGAGAAGCTCGGCATGGTGACGGAGCCGACCCGCGCTCGATGAGCTCCACGATGGCGGCCCGTCGCTACTCCATGGGCCCGCTCCCCGACCCCGGGCTGAGGCGGGCGGGCCCGGCCCTTCGGCGGTCACGACTTCCCCTGACCGCGATCACGTTCTCCGCGATCGGCCACGTGGTGGTGTTCGGCGGCCTGACCGCATTCGTGATGTGGGGCGGCTGGCGACCGGAGAAGGTGCAGGTCGTGAACCTGGTTCCGATGGTGGCCGCGGTCGGCCAGCCCAACGCCCCCGCCGCGCCCGCCCCGCCGGTGCGGCGCGAGGCGCCGGTGGCGCCGCGTCCTCCCGAGCCCGCCCCCGAGCCGAAGGCCACCACCGCGCCCCGCGAGGCCCCGCGCCGCGAGGCGCCGAGCCTTCCCGCCCCGTCGCTTCCCGCCGCCAAGCCGCTGCCGCCGCGGACCACCAGCGCGCCGCCGCGTCCCGGCGAGAAGGAGCTTCCCCCGCTCGCGACCCCGCCGTCCGGAAGCCCGCGGGGCGAGAAGACCGCCGAGACGGCCCGCCCGCCCGAGACCGCGACGCTCGGCGCGCCCACCGGCTCGGTCACCGGCACCGGCGCGCTGACGCTCGACGTCTCGGACTTCCCGTACGCCTGGTACCTCCGGCAGGTGCTCCAGAAGGTCGAGCAGGAGTGGCAGCGCCAGAACCAGCCGA
>Ga0075433_10001652_pt1 | contig 16578 bp, 20 predicted proteins | sample RhiMethybrSRZTD2_FD_75299 | JGI IMG/M metagenome (GOLD analysis project Ga0075433, IMG submission 75299) | Populus rhizosphere microbial communities from Tennessee, USA - Rhizosphere MetaG P. TD hybrid SRZTD2 | ecosystem: Host-associated > Plants > Roots > Rhizosphere > Soil | place: USA... | reverse complement strand
GGGACCGGGGGCGTGGCGGCGCAGATTGTGGCGCGCATGTCCAACCTGTGCGATGTGGTCTGGAACAACGAGAGCAAGGAGTGTCTGCACGTAATCCCCTACTAAGGGGATTGGTCGACTTCGGCGCGCAAAGCGCTATCCACGGGCGACCCTACATCAAGTAGGGTCGCCCGTGCTGTTTCAAGGTCGAGGGGGCGTAAAAGTCAGAAAGGCGCGCTCGTACACTATGGTGGGCAGGTTTACCTCATCGTCCGTTGGTCGGCCAGTGTTGAAGAAGCATAAAGGATGACATTCCTTCTCGTCTGATCTGGCAAGACGGAGAAACTGCTGTGTCCTTGAAAACGCAGTATCCTCGGGATACATCAGACCACCGTAATTTACTCTTAGAGAAAAAGTCAGCGTACGTCTCAGTATCTCGTCATAGATTCCGAGCAAGATAGAATAGGATCAGCTTCTGCCATTCGACCGATATACTTTTCATCTGTGAAGCGTGCATTCAGGGTTGCATCGTTCCATGGCAAGGAATAATAAAGCGCTGAGCTCATTCTCATCCGCACTGCTGTAGATTCCCAACCCACCAAAATGACGCTTGATGATTGTGTGGCTGGTCGTGATCAAGCTCAGAAAATCCTCTCGGCTGCGGAGCAGAGCCAGTACAAACGTGTCTGAATCGAGACCGGTTTCTGCATAACGAACTGCAGAAAAAGAACATTCAGGTGATCGGTTCAAAGCGGGTCATCAAAACGTTGTTATCTCAGACTCTGATTCGTACACTTCACGCTTCTTGCGCGTTGCCGATGACGCAACCATCAGTCTGAGGCCGATGACATCGGCCGTAAAGTACCCCGCACGTGTACCGACATCTGATTCGTTGAGGGCCTGTCGCGTGCCCCTATGCAGCCCGACGGTGACCGACTGAGGTCTGCCTAACTGCCTCTTTCGGCTCATCGACTTTGTCGCTCGGCGCCTTAGGTAACCCTTTCGCGGCGGAGTATGATATCCAAATACAGACAAACAGGGTCGCCACCATTGCCAACAGACCTGTCACGATTCCCCCATATACTCCCGACATAAATCACCCACTCATGCAGGTGTCACACGAGTCCTTTCGCAGACATGTTTATGCAGCCATGCGATACATCCACCTATCTTGGTCGTGCCGCATCTGGGCGAGGGCTTTGGTTTCTCTGCTCCGAACGGTTAACAGGAGTCCTCCGAAAAAGACAGTCGCCAGCATGAGGTCGGCCACAATCAGGTAGCCCATTGGAATATCAGGCCAGGTTGTCGGCTCAGTGGAGGCGGCCGCTGTGTCTTCTGGAAAAGACTCGATGGCTGCCAGCAGTGTCAAACGATCCGCCAGTGCTTCAGTGCGAATCGCGGCCACCACTAAACTGGCCAGTTGCTCCTGTGTCGAAGCCCGGACTTCTTCCGGTTCTGTTTGAGCCCGCACCACATGCAGCAGAGCCGTCCCCAGTTGCTCCTGAATCGCGTCCGCCCGCTCGGTGTAATTTTGATAGGCCTCCACAATCTCGTGTCCGAGGGTCGCCTGCCACGTCGATGCAAATTCGTGATCAAGACGTTGCCCCATGGCTTCGGTCGTACGAATCATGCCGATGTTGTAATCTGAAAGATATTGATCTGCCGACAAGACTCCACTCCGAATGCCGCGTGCCGTGAAATTCACGATCGCCCGCCCCATGACGCCCTGGACACGGGCAGTATGGTCGGTTGGGATTGTCGCAGCCTGGCGCATGACGGCTTCAAAGGGACCCCCCGAGATTGATTGGAACTCGTGGTGAGCGAGCGTGGCCCTATTCCACTCGGATACGGATTGAGCCATGACCTGATTGACATGGCGCTCGAAGAGCACCTGGTCGACTATGGCTTGGCCAAGGGTCGGCTGGATCCAGATCATGCCGAACTCACTGTCTGTGGGTTGTTCAATTGAAGTGGGCTGTGGGATGGCTGTTTGAAGCGTGCCGCTCGCGGCGAGAAAGAACAGCGCTGCTCCGAAGACAATTGCACACATGCTGACACCCACGATGATGTCGATGGTGTTGTAGCGGTACGACATAACGATCTCCTTTCGACAGCGAGCAATCAGGCGGGTGGCCGGTCCACGGCCTGAGATCTTGCTTGCGTCATGTAAAACGGCTTCCTGCCTGTCCAACCAGGCAGGTGCTGATCCCCTCGGTCTGAGTTGACCGCAGGAGACCACACGTTGTGGAGGCTGGTCTCGGTGTGCGCAAGTACACCGGAAGAATGTAACTCGGCTCTATTGTTGGAAAGAGTTCGATTGGGGAGGAGACTGCACTCGCCATGCCCTTCCCGTTGGATCTGCGCTCCACGGAGGATCATGGTCACCACCTCCAGAATGAGGCAGTCGTGAACCAACGATCACTCTACTCCCCCTTGATGTACTGAGCAAGAGCGAAAGAACGACAAGGCCGTGGCGGACTGGGGGAACTCAAAACGATGATAATCGGTGCTTCGTCCTGCTCTCGAAGCCGACGGTTCGCTTATCTGATTGGGCGTGGATGCACAAGAGACTTCGTCATCGCTCCGATGACTCAGATCATGCCCCTTCCCGGCGATGCTGTGTTGTGTTTTGCCAGGAACTCAGATGGATTCGCAGTTTCAATCAGACGGCTGCCTCTGGCTTCAACGGAAACGAGAGGGGCAGGTCTGTGCCGCTGCCAGGTTCAGTTGATGTGCGAGGAAGCATGCGACTACATAATCTGGCTAAATCGTAAGGTAGAGATTGAGCGGAGAGGAGGTTCCACCTTGCCAGGGCACATTGGTGGATTTGTGCTACTCAGTAAGCCTGTTCAACTGCAAGGAGAACTTCCCCCATTGACATAAAGATGAAAGCGGGAGTAAGAAGAAAGCGGCTGCGCTAGATCTTCAGGGAGGAGGTCTCTGATGGAAGACCTCGGTCCACCGGATCTCATTGGTCCGCAGATTTGAAGATGGCGCGCATGGCTGGTTTGTCAGCCAATCTCGGACGATCACACCTTTCCCATGTATGGGAACTACCCAACGAGGCTCCTCTGCGTTATGGGGTCAGAGGTTCTCCGCCGATGAATCTCAAGACCTTCAATTGCGTAGACGGTCTCTCCTGTACCGTAGCTATAGAAATAACGGTCATCGGCACCCTAAGCGTCTACCATTGGTACGATAGGGAGGGCTTCATTCCTACCTTCCTTGACGGTTACCCATGGCAGTTCTCGTGCTGATGTCACCAGGTGGCTTTCTGAAGGGAGAGGCGTTTTGGTGATCAATCACCAGAAGGGAGGTGGCCATGCTTGTCCATGAAGTCATGTCAACCGGTCTTGTGACGGCCAAGAAGACGGATACGATTCGGTCTGTCGTGAAGAAAATGATCAACCGCCATTGTGCGACCATTCCTGTTGTCGAAGGAGACAATCTGCTTATTGGATTGGTCACCTTACGCGACGTTTTGTTGCCGCTGTATCCCAACTATGGCGACTACATTCATGACAATGTACACAGCCGGAATTTTGTCGAGATGGAAGAGGGGTACCCTGAGCTTCTCGGCAAGAAAGTAGAAGAGGTCATGAGCGGAAATCCCTTAACGGTGACACCCTACGACCCCATTCTGGAAGTCGCCTCATACATGGGCCTCAAGAACTTTCGGCGAATCCCCGTCGTCGACAAGGGTGTGCTTGTCGGAATGGTCAGTATCGGCGACATCAACCGTGGATTATTCTTCGAAAAAGGGAAGGAGCGCTGACTCAAACCTTCCTCAAGGAACGCTCATCTCATCCAGCTCAGTAGGCAAAACCTGCCCAGTGGATCATTCTACGATCCACAGCGTAAAGCCCGACGCGTCACGCAGCAGCTGATCCGTAATACTTCCACCAAAAAACCGTTTTATCGCGTTCGAGGCGTGACGGCTCATCACGATGGTCCCATAACCTCCGGTGCGGGCTTCGTCGAGAATAGTATGCGCTATATCGTCTTCGTGGCCGAACTTCAGCGCGACGCGGTCCAGAGGAAATCCGGTCTTGCCAAACAGCTCCAGCGCAGTCACCAAGATAGGGGATTCAAACACGCTTTCTGTGCGGATCCAGCTGTCCTGATCCTCCTGCAATTTCTTGGCTAGACGAATTTCTTCTGCGGGGTCCTCGGACCCCCCATGCTCCAGGAGCGCGCGCGGCATCGGCTTCAGCACGTGAAACAACGTAATCTGGACGTCGCGAGTATCACGCAGGAGAGTTCCCACATAGCGCAATGCCCGGGCGGAGTGCTCAGAGCCATCGACTGCGATCAAGATTCGCGAGAGCTGAGTATTCTCGCGAGGAATTGTCGACGGGGGAAGTTGTGACTTCATGAGTTACCAGACCTCCGAGGGGGAGCGGTGGAATTCCGCTACCACCGGAAACACGAGCGCGGCAAAGTCCATGTAGCGCATCCGGATCGCGTCCGAATGTGTTCCGGCTTGAAAGACGATCTCCTTGTCCTCTGTGAGCGATTGATCGACATACACAGGAAGCCCATAGAGATTGCCGAAGGGTGGCATCGCGCCCAACTCGCAGTCAGGAAATAGACCGGTGATCTCATGTTCGGTTGCCAGTTGCACACGGTGGGTCAGAAAGACGTCTCTGAGGCGATGGAGGTCTACGCTCCAGTTTGCCGGCAGCACCGTCATGACGAACCGCTCATTCACTTTCACAATTACGACCTTGGCCATGTCCTTCTCTGGGGTGCGGAGCGTATGGGCGATCTCCACAGCCCGAAACGCTTCCGGATGTGGCAACACGTCATAGTGAACCCGTTCATGATCGAGATACGCGTTGAGTGATGGTGAGATAGACATGGTGACGCCTCCTCTGGTGGGCGACCTCATCATAATGGAGGCCGTTTTCTGAAAAATTGAGGGAGATGCAGAACTACTCGATGACGGTGTGACTGTTGCGAAGAGGTGTTTCATGATCAAGGCACCGCTGTGATCATGATGGCTCACTCGATTTTTTTATTATACGCCGGCTGCAATGCCCACGTCTTCGGAAAATGCACCTATATAACCAACGAGTCCAAGAATGGAGAAGAGGTGAGCCTGCCTCCACATTCTTTGGCGGTGCAAGTCCCGTTGCTCCTAAGATTAGGGACACGCATCTGGAGGAAAGACGCCAGTTCCCAGCAGTTATGGTGAGGGTTTGGGACGAGCGGCCGGCCGAACACCCCCATGACAGCGGATTGGCGATTGCAGCGGAAACATTCATGAATTGCGCGGGGTAGAGCCGATCGGGAGCGTGATAGGCGCTATCATCCACGTCGAAGGATCAGGGCACCAGTTTGTCGCACAGGCCGCCGCAGACCCTTGACATTCTTTGTCTGGAGGCGTTGGATAAAGGCCTGCAGCATCTCCATAGCCGCGTCGGGCATTACTCACCTGTGTACCATGAGGAAGCAGGTCAGTCTCCAACGCTCGATCTCGCTCTCAGTCCTTTCCATCGGTTTGCTCTCCGGTGCATTCGGCTTGGCCTATGCGTATTGGCAGACAATACACTCGTTCCGCGAGGCGATCGGCCTTGGGTTTCAGGAGCTTGCGCGCCAGAGTGCGGATAAAGTCGGCTTGATCCTGGAAAAGGAGATCGAGTGGGTAGAGCGATTCAGTTCATTGCCGGAAGTTCGTGAAGCAGTCAGAGAAGGCACACGGCTCCCGTTCAATCAGCAGGTCCTTCAGCGGTGGGAGGAGTCGCAACGACCGTATATTCGATCACTGGTCATCCTCGATCGTCGAGGCCACTCGGCCGGCGGGGTAGCCAGCGAAAAGATCAAGCCGGATTATCGTAGCCAACATTGGTGGCCGGTCGTCTTCGAGCAACGTCGGTCATGGGTGGGGGAGCTTCGCTTCGACGAAAAGGGATATGGATATTTGGAAGTTGCCGTACCGATTGTTGACGAAACTGGCTCTGTGTTGGGTGCATTGAAAGCGGTGGTTGAGAAGGAGCAGCTCTTGACCACGGTCTTCCGAAGCAGAATCGGCAGCACCGGTCACGTCATGTTGGTTGGACCTCGCGGGATGGTGTTGGCTTGCCCGTTCCTCCCGCCCGTGCGGCATACGGCTCTCCCAGAACTGAGGAGTACTTCACTCGCTTCGGGAGTGGCTTTACCCACGACTGCATGGATGGAAGTTCAGGATGACGTTCATGGTCAAGGGGGTGGGATCATCGGGTTTGCCTCCGTGGCTCTCCGAACGGGCATCGTCCAGACAGATAGGTGGTCCATTCTCGTCAGTCAAGATCCCAACGAAACCTACGCGCCGTTGCGGCTACTTATGTGGAAGCTCGCGGCGTTCGGCCTATTGACCATCGCGGTGGTTGGGCTGCTTCGATGGCGCCTCGGTCGCCGCATTGTGCAGCCGATCAACACACTGGTCGAGCGAGTGCAGCTCTTAGGACAGCAAAGCGGTGAGGAGCCGGTGATGGCCATGCAGCCTGCCGGCATTGCGGAGATTGATACCTTGGCTGCGAGTTTCAATGATTTAGCGGAGCGGCTTGAACGCGTGTCGCGGGAGCGGAAGCAGTATGTGGCGGACCTCGAACGGGCAAACCAGGAACTGGTCATTTCCGAAGAGCACTATCGGATGTTGTGGGATCACTCAACGGATACGAGGCTGCTCGTCAACAAGGAGGGAGTTATTCAGGATGTGAATCGTCGGGGTGAGACCAAACTCTGGACAACGGCCGACCGTCTGATCGGTACGAAGGTAGAGGATCTATTTCGGGAAGAAGATCGCGTCCGGCTGCGACGATTGTTGGAAAAGGTCATTGACACCACAACAGAACAGCCGGCCGGCGAGATGCGGATGCCTTCACGTGCCGAAGGCACGCTCATCATGGAGGTCGATCTGGTCCCGGTTGAGAATGCCGGATTGCTGGTTGCCGTGATGGTGCAGTTGAGCGACCTTACCGAAAAGAAGCGGCTCGAAGAGCAGTTGATCCGATCGGAGCGGCTCGCATCACTCAGTCAATTTGCCTCGATGTTCGCTCACGATATTCGCAATCCGTTGGTCGGGGTCAAGAAGACGTTGGAGCTGCTTGCACAAGATGAAGGATCGCAGCCGGCTGCGCAGCGACAATGGTGGGACGACATGCGATTGACGATCGATTTGCTGCTCGGCATGATCAACGACATGCTGGATGTGTATCAAGAAAGCTACTCCGAGCTGCCGCTCTTGACTTCGACGGTCTCGGTCAACAGTGTGGTGGATGACGTGGTGCAGATCTTCCGGACCGAAGCCAAAGCGAAGCGAATCACCCTTCATGTCGAGATGCCGGAAGATGAGATCATGGTGACGGCCGATCGCCGCCGTTTATTACGGGTACTCATCAATCTTGTTCACAATGCACTGAAGTATTCTCCACAAGAAGGAAGGATCACCGTGACGGTTCACGCAGACCCGCGAGGATATTCGAATCGCGAAACTCGTGACACGTCATCTTCCCGGGTCACCATCCAGGTTGCCGACGAAGGACCCGGCATCGCTCCGGAAGACCTTCCTCATCTATTTGAGATGTTCTGCCGGAAGAAAGATCCCGGAGATATCAGGATCGGACGGGGGCTGGGGTTACACTTTTGCCGCCTCGTTGTGGCAGCCCATCGGGGGAGGATTTGGGCGGAGAATCGTTCGTCTGGCGGCGCGGTGTTTTTCGTCGAACTGCCGTTGAATCAGGAGGCCTATGCCAGCCACATTGCTGATTGCCGAGGATCAGCGGCTCTTTAGGCAAAGCCTTAGGCTGCTCCTTGAGCGGGAACCCGACCTGCGAGTCGTCGGAGAAGCGACCGACGGGCGTGAGGCGTTCGATCAGGCGATCAAAACCAAACCCGATATGATTCTGATGGACGTGGATATGCCGAAGCTCGACGGGGTCACGGCCACGCGTCTGATCAGGGGTTGTCTCCCAGACGTGAAGGTGTTGATGTTATCGGTGCATGATGAAGATGCCAGAATCGTGGCGGCGGTTCAGGCTGGTGCTTGTGGGTACATTCTAAAGGATGCCGACCACGCCGAGTTTCTTCGTATCATCCGGGCCACCTACCAGGGGAAACAAGTTCATTCCCCCTTCATGCCCGACGGCTTCGCGCGGAACGTAGTCTCCGCACTGCAAGAGTCTGGGAGTGGGACCTCCGGCGTCACACTGTTGACCGAGCGTGAACGGGAGATTTTGGCTCATGCTGCGTCCGGGCGTGGGAATAAAGATATTGCCGATCAGTTGTGCGTCTCTGCCGATACCGTGAAAACTCACCTTCACAACATTTATCGCAAACTCGGCGTTGCCGGCCGCGTCGAAGCGATCCTGACCTATCTCAACAACAAATAGCGTATACACGTTTTGCGACCCCTCACCTGAACGATGTACGCAAAAACTACCCTTCGGGTGATGGGCATTACACTCTGTCCACGATAGCATTGTGCTGAATTAAAGAAGCGGGCAGGCCGTGACTATTCACATAGAAAGGAGGAGGGAGCGATGACGAGGATGTCTCGTCAATATGAGCCTGCCGAAGAGGTGATATGCGGAGCGCATTCTAGATCCGCCGGTGTTGACGCCCTTCAATTCAATGAAGAAAGGAGGCTTCCGTGAAATCCATATTTGCAACAATCGTAGCAGTCTCCTGCTCATTGGTCCTGTTCGCAGGGGGGATTGCTTTCGGTCAATCGACGCTGTGGATGGATGATCTTACCCGCTCGGTGAATTTTTATAAATCCAAATATCCGACCACCAATAATGTACCAGCCGATTGGGGACCATACCTCAATGAGCTGAGTCACATGAAGAAATCGGCGATCAAAGGCGATGATGCGACAGTGCGGGCAGTGATGAACAAGTGGTTTAAGATGCTGAAAAACCGAGAGCACGGAATCGATCCTAAGGCAGCTGATGAGCTCTTCCATATAGCAGTATTGGCGACGCCGTTTGACGAATACAAGATTGCTGTCCCGGCTCAATAGGAAGGTGCACAAGTACCGGGCGAGCAGTAGCTGGCCTTTTTGAGATCGGAGAGGGCCGATGCTGTTCGCCCGAGGCCTCAGGAGAGACGAGTACTGTCAACCCCAACAAGAGAGATCCCGTCATGGTCGAGCGTGACGCCGACAACGTCATGATCGACACCGTCCGGTTTCACCGAGTGAGGGAAGCGGCTCGCCCGTCTTGACTTCATTTGTGACCAAAAGTACCATCCATCTGTGGAGGGCACCCTATCTGCGGCGGTGCGGACAGGGTACCCCGATCAACGAGTTTTTCCACCATGCGTAGGCAGCAGGGTCGACGTTATGGCTAGTCGCCTGCGGTGGGTTATCGTATCTTTCTTGATCTTTGCCATAGTTGGTCTGGCAGGCAGTGAGCGTGCGTCGGCTAAGGATCGTCAGGCGGAATCAGGTGTTCCTCTTCAAACCATCCTTGAACTCGAGACGACCGCACGTCTCCTGGCGGTCCTGCTCGATTCCGGCCGAAATGTCATCAACGAGCACCAGGTCCTACTCGATGAGCAGGAGAAAACGGAAAAAGTTTTTACACCTGAGTTGTTTGAGCGACAATTACGAGAGGTCTTTCGCAGTCGCTCAGGTACCGACCTGAGAGAGCTTGACGTGGCGCGAGTTCCGACCCGGGCGAAGAAGCTACTCAAAGAGCTGGCGTTGGTGAGCACACAGGTGGTCGCGGAAGCGCAACCTGAGATCAATCGACGGGATGGCGGGCTCAAAGAATTTATTCCAGCGATCTATGGTTCGCGAGTGGCAACTCGATTCACTGAACGGACACACGTGCGGCTCAAGCAAACGGCGCTGGTGCCTCGGAATCCCCTCAACGCGCCGGATTCCGTTGAGCGAACGGCATTGGAGGCGTTTGCCGATCCCTCGTACCCCCTTGAGAAAGTGATTAGTGAAGTCACGGCGCAGAGTGGGTCGTTGCGCCTGATGTTCCCTCTCTATATGACAAGGAAATGCCTGGATTGTCACGGGGACCCCAAAGGAGAACTGGACCGGACCGGCTACCCCCGGGAGGGACTCAGACTCGGGCAAAATGCTGGTGCCATTAGTGTGGTGATCCCGATTCGACCATGAAACGAATAGTATTGTTTCTCTGGGTCATGATCGTCATCGTCGCCGGCTCCGGTCATCTCTGGGGGGCTGAGCGAGTGGACACGCCGGCTGCAAAGCCGGCGGGGAGCGGGGTGATTGTCCATAGCGACGGGTATATCCTGACGGCCAATCACGTGATTGCCAATGCGAAGCGGATCTTTGTCGTGACCGCCGGGGAATTCCGCGCGCCGGCGACCCTCATCAGCACCGATTCCGAACACGACCTCTCCTTGCTCAAGATTGAAACGGTGGGACTGACAGAAGCCCCCATCGGCTATGCGGGCGCCGTCCGACTCGATCAAGAAATCATCACGGTCGGATTTTCCTTTGGACTCAGAGAAGTATCCGTGACACGCGGTCGGATTGCGGCGGTGCGGACGAGGGGTGTCCAGCGGGTCTTTCAAGTGGACGCGGCCATCAACCCCGGCAACAGCGGAGGGCCCATCTTCAATCGACGTGGCGAAGTGATCGGCGTGATGACCACCAAATTTGCCCATGCCTCCGGTATCGTACCGGAAGGGATGTCCTTTGCGGTGCCGATCACCTATGCCACGCCTCTCCTCGCGAATATCCCGGATTTTGACTTTACGATGATCGGGAAGGGAAGGAAGGATCCCAAGGGAGGCGGTGAGGTCAAAGGCCTTGCCCAAGAAATCGTGAGGACTACGGTTCTCATTGAGATTGTCAGGAACACCGACATGACCTCGATAACACCGGATCCGGTTGCCGGACCATCGTCAAAGGACGACGCTCCAGCGGTTGTCTCGCCGCGCCTACAGCCAAGTCCGGTGCGGGATTCAGCGCCGGGTACACAGGACGCGGAAGCGATTGCGCGGGTGAACAACCAACTCCTGGCTGCACAGCAAGATGAGATGCAGCAGTTGGCCCTACGCGGCATCGCTCAACCGGAGGGGATGGTAGTCATCCCAGCCGGAGAATTTTGGATGGGCGCGGAGGATGGGCTGAAAGATGCTCGCCCCCTGCACCGGGTCTATCTCAGCTCCTACTGGTTGGACAAATACGAAGTGACGAACGCACGGTACCGACAGTGCGTGGAAGGAGGAGGCTGCACGCCCCCCAAAGATCGCCAGGCGTTTGACGATCTTGAGCGGGCACAGCATCCCGTGACCAACATTACGTGGAACCAGGCTCGATCCTTTTGTCAGTGGCAAGGAAGACGGTTGCCGACAGAAGCCGAATGGGAAAAGGCGGCGCGCGGGACGGATGGCCGCCGCTACCCCTGGGGGAATGACGGGGACATCGTGAAAAGCCGTGTGAAAAATGGGGAAGTCACGGCCGGCACCGGCGGAACCGAATCGGTCGGGCGCCAGGTTGCGTCCGCATCGCCCTATGGGGTGTTCGATCTGATCGGCAATGCGTCACAGTGGGTGAAAGATTGGTACGCGGAAGATTTCTACCAGGCATCTCCCGCTCGGGATCCACAGGGACCGTTGCGTGGCTCCTTCCGCGTGTTGCGCGGTGGGGAGTGGAATGAAAAACCGTCGAACCTTCAGGCTAGCTATCGAGGGTGGGATGAAGTGACCTACTGGGGTCCGACGCTCGGTGTGCGCTGCGCGGAAGATGTGCCCTGATCCTGTACTCTCCCTCCTGTCTTTTTCTCCTTCGGCTTTCGTACGATGCCGGTCATCACGGCCGAATGGACATCAGCGGCGACAGCGATGTCGGGCAAGGTTCCGAGGCGGTGCTGCGGCGTGCAATGGCTCCGATCGTTGAGAAGGGGTGCCGATGGGGCGAGCTGGTATAGGGGCATGGATTGTGATGGCCACGGGACTCTGTGTTCTCGGAGGGTGTGCGGGGAACAGTCCGTTCAGTATCTTCGCGGACTCCACAAAAAGTTGTACGGAGATGGTTCTGCAGGGAGATATCCAGATGGTGGCGACGACCAGAGAGCAACGATTCCTTGGTAAGGTGCCGGAGAGCACTGCTCGATGTCTCGGGGGGAACCGCGCCGAAGGTCTCAGGGAAGGGCCCTGGTTGGATTGGCCGAGTTATTGGGCTGCCGGCGATGCCACGTCTCTGGCGCCGGCGCGGCTTCTGTCCAACGCCAAGGTGATCGGCCCCAACGCACATGGGATCAACGCCGCGCTCTATGAGTTGGAGCTGCAGCGCATCGAACTTATCAAGTTCAATCTCTTCGACAACAATAAAACCTACAAGGCCTACGTCACGGGCCGCGACGGCGAGGTCGGACCGGTATTGAGAACCTGGCCAGAGATGCGATTGCCGCGGAGCCATCCCGACTTCATCGCTGTCGGTGGTGATCAGATGCAGGTCTGTCGGGGAGAGTTCATTCGTTTCCGCACCCTTACCGGCATTTGTAATGACATCCGCAATCCGCTGATGGGATCGACGCACCAGCTTTTTGCCCGCAACGTTGAGTTCGACACCACGTTTCCCGATCTGGGGCTCAACGAGATGACCAGGAATCGCCATGGAGATCGACTAAGCCTGTTGAAGCCCGACCCACAGATCATTAGTCGGAAGCTGTTCACCCGAGCGAAGTTGCGGCCGGACAGATGTCAGGATGGCTATGGCTTGCCGGGTGGGGCAAAAGAGGCCGAGTGCGAGTATAAGAAGGCACCGTTCTTCAATGTGCTGGCGGCATTTTGGATTCAGTTCATGACCCACGACTGGTTCGCTCATCTGAAAGAGGGACACAATAAGCCTGAGTGGATCGCGGTCGGTTGCGCGACGCAACTGGTCGAGAGTATCGAACAGCCGGTGACGGGTAAAGAGGCCGAAAAGTTGGGCTGCCGCCCTGGCGACAAGATCGATGTAGCCTATATCGCCGAAGACACGAAACCGGAGACGTTCATGCAGGGTGGCAAGGTCTATCTCACGCGGGCGCCGAAGACCACCGCGAATCACGTCACTGCCTGGTGGGATGCCTCGCAGCTTTATGGATATGACGAGTTGTCCGGCAAGCGAGTGAAGCGTGACCCGAAAGACCCGGCCAAATTGTTGCTGCTGCCGATAAGGGAGGCGGGAGGCGAAGGCGACAAGCAGGGATACCTGCCGATCTTTCAATCAGGTGATCCGATCAATCCTGAATGGTTCGGTCAGGAGGCGACGGCCTTTCCGGACAACTGGAGCATCGGAACCAGCTTCTACCACAACGTGTTTGCCAGGGAACACAACGCCTTTGTCGATGCATTCCAAAGGCAGGCCGCTCGCACGCCTGATGGCGACAGTGGCTTAAGAAATCCCGTCAACCCCGATCACGTCATCCGTTATAGGGAGGTCACGCCGAACGAGCTGTTCGAGGTCGCCCGGCTGGTCGTTGCTGCCGAGATCGCCAAGATCCATACCGTCGAATGGACCACGCAACTGCTCTACAACGAACCGTTGAACCGTGGCATGAATGCCAACTGGAACGGAGTCTTTGCAAATCAGAAAGTGGTAGCGGAAGCGCTGAAGGAAGTGGTGCGCCGACTCAACGATACGCACGATGCGAAGAAGACGAACAGTCTCTATGCAGCGCTGGCCGGCGGACCGGGTATTTTTGGATTGGGTAACCGGGTTTACGATGGCGTGCCACTCGTGGGCCTGATCGATCCGAACAAACAAGACCGTTGGGACCTGAAGAACCCCGAGCATGTCAACGGGGGTGTGAACCATTTCGGCTCGCCCTTCAATTTCCCTGAAGAGTTCATCACGGTGTACCGATTACACCCAATGTTGCCAGACCTGATCGAATTTCGTGAATGGAACAACGAGCCGAACGTCATTCGGCACAAGGTGCCGGTGATCGAGACGTTCCGCGGCCAGGCGACCGAGGTTATGCGGCAGAAGGGCTTGGCGAATTGGGCCCTCAGCATGGGCCGTCAGCGACTGGGTGAGCTGACACTGCAAAACCACCCGCAGTTTTTGCAAAACTTGAAAATGTCCCGCCTGCAATCCTCCACGCAACAGATCGACGTGGCCGCGCTCGATCTCATCAGAGACCGCGAGCGGGGAATTCCCCGTTACAACGAGTTCCGTCGGCAGTATGGTCTGAAGCAATTGACCAGCTTCGATGACTTCGTCGATGCACGTGTACCTAAGGAATCGTCGGACCGACACAAGCAGGAGCAGCTTGTGAAGACATTGCGTGAAGTGTACGGGCAACATCCATGCGATGAATCAAAGCCGATCACCGAGGCGCAGCTGAACGACGACGGTTCGCCCATCAACGATTGTCTGGGGCATCCGAACGGGAGCCTCATCGACAACATCGAGGATGTCGATACCGTGGTTGGATGGCTGGCGGAATTCAGGCGGCCCCATGGCTTTGCGATTTCCGAAACGCAGTTCGTCGTGTTCATTCTCAATGCCTCGCGCCGCCTCTTTAGCGACCGGTTCTTCACCTCCAGTTTTCGCCCGGAGTTCTATACCAGCCTCGGCGTCGAGTGGGTGATGCACAATGGACCGGGTCCCGAGATGATGGAGCAAGGAACGCCCAATGGACACGAGCAACCGGTCTCTCCCCTGAAACGCGTGTTGCTGCGTACAATGCCGGAACTGGCCGGCGAGCTTCAGGGAGTGGTGAATGTTTTCGACCCCTGGGCGCGTGATCGCGGGGAATATTACAGCCTCCAATGGAAAGCCAGACCTGGTGCAGAAGACGATGATGCGTTCGCCAACAATAGGAGATGAGGGTGGCCTGGTCGTGTTCTTGTTGCTCGCGGAACGCGCACGATCAGAATGTGCTCGCTCGACGCACGCAGTTGAGGATCGACCAGGCCACCCCATTAGAGAGAAAGAGGCGAACTAGGAGAAGAGAAGGGAGTAGTCAGACAGTCGTTCTTGGTAGCGGAATCCACTCGATTAGAAAGTGCTGGCTAGATCGGCGCAGTGGGGCTAACCGGAGTGCCATTTCGGGAGAGAGGCAAACGAGTTTGGAAAAATTCATGAGATGGATGCGTGGTCGCACCTGCCTCTGAGCAATTAAGTGTGCAACATGCTCGGCTTCATGAGGGAACAGCTCGGTAGGTTCTCATTTTCTTTTCGACGGCACTGACTCTCCCGTATTTCTTCCAGCCGCCATCATGAGCTGTGCTTTGGATTCAATTGACAGGCAATCACAAAGTCACGTTCATTTGGATACGCGGCTGCCATCTCGAAGCCTATCCGATTTCGTTCAATCTGGCATTCCTCAGCCGTGGCAAAGGTATTCAGCACCGTGACGTTATCGAGTCCAGGCACGATATTGAGTAGAACGATGACGAGTAGCCACATAGAGCTCCTTTCAGCCGCTCCAGCGGCGGTGAGCCCGCCCTCGCGCAAATCCTCAACCCCTCTCGTCGTATCCCCGTGCAGTGCCTCGACCACACCATACTGACCTGTTCCTCAACGTGCTGCCGGCCTAAACTCAGTGTTTCTTGTTACTGATTAATGATAACACTCACGGGATTGAAGTCAATACTGGTATTGGAAACAGAAAGAGGCAGCGAGAACCATTTCCGACTCCTCCGTGCACGGCATTGCGTGGTTGCCGCTACCTCGTTAGAATTATCATGTTGATGTTTTTCCCGAGCCGGCTTGATCCAATGTGACGCTTCGCGTCCGCATCAGATATGAAATGTTGCACATTCAAGAGGGACTGCCGTACGTTGCCGCCCGCCTATGTCTTGGGTTTCTGGTCACTAGCCCTACTGCTGGTGTTGAATAGCGGATCCGTATATGCGGAATGGGTGGCGGTTGAGAAAGACTATCTCTCACCGGGGCTACAGACTGTCTACATCGATCCAGACAGCATTCGCAGGGAAGGGAATCTTGTGACGCTGTGGCAATTAATCGACTTTAAGTGGATGCAAGGGAGTGCGAGAGGACCTGCCAGATTCATGTCAACGAAGACCCATAAACAGTTCGATTGCGTGGGAAAGCGCGTTCGCCTGCTTGCGTTCACGGAATTCTCACACTCAATGGGAACCGGCATTCGAATTGATGGACACATAGACAGTGGCCACTGGATGCCCGTTGAGCCAGATAGTGTGAATCACGCTCTGTGGGAAGCGGCTTGCGGCAACAGGGGAAATCCAGTTGGGTCGTTGTTTGACCGTGCCCCGCTCGATTTGATGCTATCCGAAAGTCGTTCCGGCCTCGTCCCCTAATACTGTTTGATCTCCAATGTGGGATTTCGCCGACAGGATGGCAGAACCCGAAGCGGACGTTCACTGCGAGTTGAGAGCTGATATTGCGCTGGAGGCAAAGCGAGTGCGATAATGAAAATGTACTACCCATCTTTACCTGGGTCCAAGGGGCTATTGATTTCACGCATGGACTCTTCGCGCGTGTGTCCCTTGGCGGAGTAAGGAGAACTGCCTTGAATCACCCACCAGTTCTCATCCTTCTCCTTGGTTTCGTGCTAGTGTCCGGCTGTTCCAGCGCGGATGTGCTGGATCTCGTCTCGCGAGATCCCGGCCAAGACCACGGAGCCATTGCGTCCTATTACACCCGCGAGGCGG
>Ga0075433_10001651_pt1 | contig 16579 bp, 14 predicted proteins | sample RhiMethybrSRZTD2_FD_75299 | JGI IMG/M metagenome (GOLD analysis project Ga0075433, IMG submission 75299) | Populus rhizosphere microbial communities from Tennessee, USA - Rhizosphere MetaG P. TD hybrid SRZTD2 | ecosystem: Host-associated > Plants > Roots > Rhizosphere > Soil | place: USA... | reverse complement strand
ATCTAGTAGTGTGTTAGGCGTGTAGCCTACTAAATAAATCCTTATTTTAATACGTATTGACGCTAGGTCATCATTTACATTGTTGTTAATTGCGTATTTGACAAGGTAGAGCAAAGAGGCTATAGTGCTAGCGAACGACCGTGACAGCATGCTGGCACTAACTAAATCGTTGTCGCAGTGCGTCATTCCATATGCTGTTAGGCATACTAAGCGGCAGTTTGCCTAAATCCATTAATAGCTGTGACATATGGAGGGTACCATGGCAATTCTTAGTTTTGATGGGCGCGTAAACATTGCAGTACGGATCGTGACGGAACAATATCCGAAAGCACAACTATACGAAGCTGATGGAACGGCATCCGGTGGCCCGACTACGGACCCCGCAAAGATTGACCAATTACGAGTGGTCTTTCGCAATGAAAACAACACCACCGTAATCATCAAAGAGACGGCTTACGGCGAATTCGGTCCTCCGCAACTTATCCGGGAACCTTGGCTTGAAGATGTTATCATCCAATGGCCGATCAAGATGGATCTTCCGCAGGCCAATGAGCTGAAGGAAAAGGCCGGCTATGGTGATCCGTATGGCACCGTCACCCTGCGGAATCCGCTCGGCCCGACTCGTAGTAACCCTTATTTCATTTTTGGTGGCAATCCTAACAAACCATATATCTTTGTCGATACGGTAACCGGTGAGGTCCATGCTGGCAACTAACCGCGCAGGATCAGCCGGGTCGCTCGAGCAACGGCAGTAGTGTTGTCCGACGGTCGGACTGCCTGGCCCATGAATGGGCAGGCTAGGTGTACGAAGCCCGCCTGCGTGGCCTGAACCAGCCCGCGCAGGCGGGCTTTGTACGCGTAGCCGAGGGCTTCAGCCCGACGGTCAGAACCTGCCTGGCCTGAACCAGCCCGCCGGGTACCCTCTGGGTGCCGGGCTTTGTACGCGTAGCCGAGGGCTTCAGCCCGACGGTGCCCACCCGACTGCCTAACTCCTGTCGCCATATGCTCTCCTCGCCCCTGCTCTCCGTGTCTCCGTGTCTTCGTGTCTCCCCGCCCCTGCTGGCGGGAGAGGGAGTTGGGGGGTTAGGGAAAAGGGCGTTATCTAATTTGAAAGTATCACACCTATACCGTACAATGTACGGAACGGCCTACGCAAATGGCCGTTTTTCTGTTTGTCCATCCTGGGTGAAGGAGGCACGCATGACCGATCGCCAGTTCATCGAGGTTCACGGCGCACGCGAAAACAACCTCAAAGACATCTCGCTGAACATTCCCAAGCAGAAAGTCACGGTGTTCACCGGCGTATCCGGTTCGGGGAAATCGTCGCTGGTCTTCGACACCATCGCAGCCGAAGCGCAGCGCCAGCTGAACGAGACCTTCACCGCCTTCGTGCAAGGCTTCCTGCCGCACTACGGCCAACCGGACGTAGATCGCATCGAACACTTGAATGCGCCGATCATCATCGATCAGAAGCGCGTCGGCGGCGGCTCGCGCTCGACAGCGGGCACCTACACGGATATTGCCACGTTGCTGCGGCTGCTCTTCTCGCGGATCGGCCAGCCCTATGTCGGGCCAGCCTACGTCTTCTCGTTCAACACCCCGCAGGGAATGTGCCCGGAGTGCGAGGGCATCGGCAAGACCGTGCAGCTCGACCTGGACAAAATCCTTGACCGCAGCAAGTCGCTGAACGGCGGGGCGATCCTGCACCCGGAGTTCAAGGTCGGCAAGTGGATGTGGAAGATGTGGGCGATGTCGGGGCTCTTCGATCCCGACAAGCCGATCGCGGACTACAACGAGGAGGAATTGAACGCCCTGCTCTACGGTGTGCCGGACTTTAAGGTCTCCTGGGGCGCGTTCGGATCGAAGTACGAGGGCCTGGTCGAACGCTTCAACCGCATGTACATCAGCGGGAAGTTCGCGAAGGACGCGGCGGCGATGTCCGACCGCAACCGCGCTGTCTTCGAGCAGTTCACCACCTCGCAGACCTGCCCGGTCTGCCACGGCGGGCGGCTCAACGAGGCCGCGCTGAACTGCCGGATCAACGGCAAGAACATCGCCGAACTCTCCGACCTGGAAGCGACGGAATTGATTAAGTTCCTGAAGGGCTTCACCGACCCGGTGGCCGTGAAAGTGGCTGCCAGACTCAGCGAGCGCTTGCAGCACCTGGTGGACATTGGGCTAGGTTACCTGAGCCTCAGCCGGGAGACCTCGACGCTGTCCGGCGGCGAGTCGCAGCGGGTGAAGATGATCCGGCACCTCGGCAACAGCCTGACCGAGATGTTGTATATCCTCGACGAACCGACTGTGGGGTTACATGCGCGTGATGTCGTCCGTATGAACACGCTCCTGAAGGCGCTGCGCGACAAGGGGAATACCGTGCTGGTGGTCGAGCACGACCCAGATGTGATTGCCAATGCGGATCATGTGGTGGACCTCGGTCCGATGGCCGGGACGCACGGCGGCGAGGTGGTGTTTGAAGGGAGCTACGAAGCGCTCCTGAACGCTGACACGCTCACTGGGCAATTCCTGAAGCAGCACCTGCCGATCAAACAGAAAGTGCGGCAGCCAACCGGGCAGATGACAATCAAGAACGCCAATCTGCACAACCTGAAGAACGTCACGGTACACATTCCCACCGGCGTACTGACCGTCGTGACGGGAGTCGCTGGCTCCGGCAAAAGCACCCTGATCAACGATGTCTTCTTGGCGCAGCACCCGGACGCGATTGCGATCGACCAATCCCGCGTGACGGCAAATAGCCGCTCGGCACCAGCCACCTATACTGGGATCATGGACGACATTCGGCAGACGTTCGCCAAGGCCAACCAGGTCAGCGCCTCGCTCTTCAGCTTCAACTCGGCGGGCAGTTGCCCCAACTGCAACGGCCTGGGCGTGGTGTACACCGATCTGGCGTTCATGGAGGGCATCGTCTCCCCCTGCGAAATCTGCGAGGGCAAACGCTTCAAGCCCGAGGTGCTGGAGTACCACCTGCGCGACAAGACCATCAGTGATGTGCTCGACATGACCGTGGAGGACGCGCTGGCCTTCTTCACCGAGAAGAAGATCAAGGCCGTGCTGCAATCCATGAACGATGTGGGGCTGGGATATCTGAAATTGGGCCAGCCGCTCAGCACCGTGTCGGGCGGAGAAGGGCAGCGCCTGAAGCTCGCTACCGAACTCCACAAACGGGGCAGCGTCTACGTGATGGACGAACCCACCACGGGGCTACATCGCTCAGACATCGGCCTGTTGATGGGCATCATTGACCGGCTGGTGGACGCCAGGAACACGGTCATCCTGATTGAGCATCATCTGGACGTGATCCGGCAGGCCGACTGGATCATCGACCTTGGTCCAGAAGGGGGCAGTGCCGGTGGTGAAGTGTTGTTCGCGGGGTCACCGCACGAATTGAAAAACTGCGAGCGGAGTATCACGGCGCGGTTCATTTAGTAGATTGCCCGTGGGGAGACAAGGAGACAAGGAGCGCTGCCGAGGATGGACGCCAATCTGCAATCTGCAATCTGCAATCGGCCTTCAGCGATACGCGGCGGCCTGGATGCCGTACAGCTCGGCGTACTGGCCACCTTTGGCCATAAGATCGTCGTGCGTGCCGACCTCGACCACATGCGCGCCGTCCAGCACGACGATCCGGTCGGCCATACGCACCGTGGAGAACCGATGTGACACCAGGATGGTGATGCGACCGTCGTCGGCGTGGCCATCGCGGCCCGCCGCGACCGCGTAGCGCTCGAACAGCGCGTGCTCGGTCTCCGCATCGAGCGCAGCGGTCGGCTCGTCGAGCACCAGCAGCAGCGGGTGCTCGCGCATGAACGCGCGGGCGAGCGCCAGCTTCTGCCACTGACCGAAGGAGACTTCGACGCCGTTGGGCCAGGTCGGGCCAAGCTGCGTCTCTAGACCGGCCACCAGATGCGCGATCAGATCGTCCGCGCCGGCCCGCCCGACCGCGGCGACAACTGCGGGCTCGTCGTCGAGACGCGGCACATCGCCAACGCCAACCGTGTGCCGCGCGCGGAACTCGAAGCGGAAGAAGTCTTGGAACGCGCCCGCTAGCCGCGTGCGCCACACATCGGCGGGCATGCGCCCAAGGTCCGCGCCGTCGATCATGATCCGCCCGCTATTCGGCTCATACAGCTTCGCGAGCAGCTTCACCAGCGTCGTCTTGCCGGCACCGTTCTCGCCAACGATCGCCACAACCGAGCCGGCGCGCAGATCGAGGCTGACGTCGTCGAGCACCAGGCGCTCGGTGCCAGGGTACGCGAACGACACATGTTCGAGCTGGATGCCCGCGCGCAGTCGCTCGGGCACCGGGCGGTCCGCATCGGCGACCAGCGACGCCGCGTAGTCTTCGAGCCAGGCCAGCCGCTGCGCGCCATCGAGCCAGGTGCCGCGCAGAAATCCGATCTCGCCGACCGTGGCGCCGATGTACACCGACAAACGCGACCCGGCGGCGAGCACCAGCAGGACGGTGCCCGGCGTGGCATGGAGCCCCGACGACACGAACACGATCGCGCCAACATACGCCAGCCCGAAGACTGCCCACGCGAGCGTGTTCCAGATCGCGCTGCCCCAGCGCGCCGCCGCTATCGGCTGGTACCACTGTTCCCAAGCCGCGCGCCGCTGCGCGACCAGCCGTGGGCCAATGCCGGTGACGCGCACCTCCTTGCCGGGCGGCGCAGTGGTCGCGATCACGAACAAGTGGCGGGCGCGGCGGTTCGACTGCGCGCCGCGCTCCTGAGCGGCGCGCTCGACGGCGGGCCGCCAGGTCGCGGTCAGCACGGTCGGCAGTGCGCAGACCGCCAGCAGCGCGAGCGCCGGGTGGATCGCCACGAGCAGGCCGATCGTCACGCCCAGGCGCAATATCCAGCCGCAGGTGCTGAACAGCGACATGTACATGTGATCGAGGACAAAGATCTGGTCGCGCAGCACCGCCAGCCGATCGCGGTAGTCCGGTCGCTCGTGGTGCGCGATCGTCGCGACCGACGCCTGGAGACGCGCGACATGCGACTCGAGTGTGATCGTGACCTTGTCGCGAAAGCGGCGCTGCACGCGCGTGCTGACCGTGCGCAGGAACCACGTCGCCGTCGCCGACACCCCGAGGCCGATCGCGGCAGTGAGCAGCAGGCCGCGATCATGTGCGAGCACACCATCGCTGAGCAGCTTGAGCCACAGCGCGAGCAGCGCGTCGGGCAGCGCCGAGAGCAGCACCAGCACGAACGCCGACACCATTAGCCAGGGCTCGTGCTGGTAGCCGAGCTTGCACAGCCGCCAGATCGACGCGAGGCCGGGGGGCAGATCATGAGCTGAGGATGTCACCGCCGTCTTCCTCCTCGTCCTGGCCGCGCGCGAAGCGCTGCGCCTGGAGATCGAACATTGTGCGATAGCGGCCAGCGTGCGCCATGAGCTCGTCGTGCGTGCCCAGCTCGATCACCCGGCCATGTTCGAGCACGCAAATGCGATCAGCCTGGCGCACGGTCGAGAAGCGATGCGAAATCAGGATCGTCGTGCAATGGCGGGTGGCGGCGAGGATGCGTTCGAATATCTCGGCCTCGCCGCGCACATCGAGCTGTGCAGTCGGCTCGTCGAGCAGCACCAACCCCGCGCCGAGGCGCACCGCGCACAGCGCCCGCGCCAGCGCGATACGCTGCCACTGTCCGCCAGACAGGTCGGTGCCGCCGTCGTAGCCGCGCGCCAGGATCGTGTCGAGGCTTGCGAGATCCGCCGCGCCGGCTTCCTGGAGTGCCGCGCGAACTACGTCGTCGGGCGCACCAGCGGGCGCAACATTGTCGCGCAACGGCAGCTCGAACCGGATGAAATCCTGGAACACGGCGCTGATCTGAGATCGCCACACGTCGAGATCGAGGTCGCGTAGATCGACGCCATCGACCTCAATCGCACCGTCCTGCGGGTCGTACAGCCGGCACAGTAGCTTGGCGAGCGTCGTCTTGCCTGCGCCGTTCAGCCCAACGATCGCGAGCGACGACCCGGCTGGGATCGTCAGGTCGAGCGCGGCGAGCACGGGCGCGCTGGACGTATCATAGGCGAAGGTGACATCGCGGAACCTGATCGCGCGCGCCGGCAGCCCCTCCCCGCCGCGCGCGCCCGATGTCAGGCTGCCGGCCAAGCTCATCGCAGGCGCGAGCCGCAGTACTGCCGCGACTGGTGCCGCCGCGCCGTCGAGCGCCCAGTTGAGCCCGCCGAAGGCGATCATGCTCGTGCCGACGGCGACCTGCGCATAGACCACGAGCTGGCCGAGATCGAGGCTGCCATTGGCGGCGGCGTTGCCGAGCGACCAGAACACGATCGCGTTCGCGCCGAGGACTAATAGCAGGCAGCCCAGCACCGGCTTCTCGCGCAGCCGTGTCGCGCGATACTGGATCTCGAACAAGCGCGTGCGCCGCGCGATGAACCGCTCGATAGTCCAGCCGACTAGCCCGAACAGCCGCAGCTCCTTCGCAGCTGGCGGATCGACCGCAAGGCGATAGGCGTACTCGGAGTCGCGCTGTGCGCCGCGCACCTCGTCGGTGTTGCGATCACGCCAGATCGCGCTCTCGCGCAGCAGCCAGTGGGTCGCCAGCCAGGCACCCGCGAGCAGCAGCGCTGCCCACCAGGCATATGCCGCGAGCACGATCGCCGCCGCGAGGCCCGCGATCAGCTCGACCAGACCGGACGCGATGAAGTCCATACTGAGCGACAGCGGCGGGCCGGTGATGCCGAGGTCGAAGTCGCGCGCCAGTGTCAGGTCGCTGGTGAGCTTCGGGTTCTCAAGGTGGCCCATGCCTTGCGGTCGCACACACGCCTCGGTGAGCCGGTCGTACAGCCACGCCGCAGTGCGGTCGCCGAGGTTGCCACTGATCGCGGTGTGGATCGGCGTGAGGATCTGGAGCAACACGAACACGCTACCGACAAGCGCGAGCGGCGCGCTGAGATCGTCGCCGCGCCGAACCGCGCCAACCAGCACGCCCATCGCGATCGCGAAGATGGCCGGCAGCGCGCCGCGCAGGGTCAGCACGAGCCACCACACGACCGCGAGCAGCGAATCGGCCTGCGGGAGGACGCCGAAGAACTGCCATTCCTGACGTGCGCGCAACTGTTTCACATCGCCCTCGATACGTGGCGCAGAGCCTTCACCGCACTGCCGACAAACGCGCTGACGAACTGTTTACTTTTAGCATGTTCGTTCTTGGTTGTCAAGCGGGACAGCTTGGCACCCAACATCGCACTTGCCCATCTATGCTATAATAGTAGCACAGGTGTTTTACAAAATGAAGCAATGAGCGCGCCGCGTAAGGCATAGAACGTGCAGCGGCTGGCACTGTTTGCCGATCGATTGGACACACCTAAGGAGGCGATCATGGCCATGACCGAACCGAAGCTGGAGCAGCGCGATGAGCAGCCCTACATCGCGATCCGCAGGCAGGTGACCAAGCAAGAAATCGGGCCGGTGCTCGGCGATCAGGTGGTGCCCGACGTGTTTACGTGGCTGGAAAGCAAGGGTGTGGCCCCGGCTGGTGCGCCGTTCTTTCGCTATCTGGCGATCGATATGACGGGGGAGGGCCACTTTGATATCGAGGTGGGCATTCCAGTCGCGACCGCCGTGCCAGGTGCCGGCATAGTCACTGCAGGCGTTCTGCCGGCGGGTCGCTATGCGGTGCTGGTGAATACCGGGCCATACGATGATCTGGTTGACGCGCACACTGCTCTGCACGCATGGGGCGAAGCGAACGGCATTGTCTGGCAGACGGCTGATGACGGGAAGTCGCCGGGTGTCATGCTCGAGTCGTACGTAACCAACCCGGCGGAGGAACCCGACCCACAGAAATGGCAAACGGATATCGTGTATCTCGTCGCAGATGGGCAGACGCGCTAGCGCACGATCTATGCTGGTCAGGCCACTGTCGATTTTGGGTTCCGCCGAACGACAATCTCACGCCACAACCACTCGATGTGACACGCGAGCTAATGTGCAGCGGGTCAAGACGATCCGGATCGCCCGGATCCAAGTCAGAAGGAGTAGCCATGATTTCGCGCATTCATTCGGCAACCATCCTTGTTACTGATCAGGACGCGGCGCTCGACTTCTACGTGAACAAGCTCGGTTGGGAAAAAGCCATGGACGACCCAATGGGTCCAGGAATGCGCTGGCTGACGGTCGTTCCGCCAGGCGCACAGACCCAGCTCGTTCTCTCGCATCCGAGCTGGTACACCGGCGAGCAAGTCGCCCCGAGCAAGGACACCGGCATCTCGTTCTCTACTCCCGATATTGATGCCACCTACGAAACACTTATGGAGCGTGGCGTGAAATTCAAGCAACCAGTCGAGGTCATGCCGTGGGGCGGAAAAGCGACATGGTTTTACGATCTCGATGGAAATGAGTTCTTCCTGGCCGCTGAGTAGCGACTGCTTGAACCGCCGACGACCATTCTGTTCTCGGCATTACACAACAACCGCTTAATGAAGAATAAGCAGGCGAGCGGATGGGATAGACCCATCCGCTCGCTATTTGTTTGGCTGGCTGAAGATTCCAGGAAGCTTTCCTTCTTGTCTATCTGTCTATCGATTTTCGCCCGGCAGGGCGAAAATCGATAGACACAAACATACTATACCATGCTATAGTACCCTAGTCATCGCTCTTTTCATGCATCAGTGTGCGGTGCAATCGCTAGGAAGAAGAGGCCTGATTTGATGTTCCATGGCGGCTGGATGCGGCAGCTCTCTGTCGCCGACGATGAAAAACCCAGGATTACCTGGCACCTGCTGCGGCGCGTGCTCGCTTATGCCTATCCATATCGCTGGAAGATCGCGGGAATGCTCATCTTCATCGTCATCACCAGCGGTTTGGAGCTGTTGACGCCGCTGATCATGCGCGATCTGATTGATCACACTCTGCCCAGCCGCGATCTGAATCGCTTGGGCCTGCTCGCCCTCGGCTTGCTGCTCCTTCCGATTGCGAGCGCCGCTATCGGCCTCTGGCAGCGGCGGCTCAATGCTGCCGTGGGCGAAGGCGTGATCTATGATCTGCGCGTTGCCCTGTTTGCGCATTTGCAGGACATGTCGCTGCGCTTCTTCACAAACACCAAGATTGGCGAGCTGATGAGCCGCCTGAACAACGACGTCGTCGGCGCGCAGAATGCCATTAGTAACACGATCGTCAACATCATCACCGACTTCATCCAGGCAGCGGCGGTGCTCGCGGTGATGCTGAGCCTGGAGTGGCGCTTGACGCTGATCAGCGTCGTGATCTTGCCGCTGTTTATCTTCACCGCTCGGCGGCTGGGCACCCGCCTGCGCGACATCGCCCGCCAAACGATGGATGCCAACGCCCAGATGAACGCGATGATGAATGAGACCCTCAATATCAGTGGGGTATTGCTCGTGAAGCTGTTCGGACGCGCGCCGGCAGAGGTAGTGCGCTTCGACGAGCGGGCCGCCAATGTGCGCAACCTGGGCATCCATCGGGCCGTGTGGGGAACCTTGTTCTTCGCACTGATCGGCCTGCTCAGCGCGGTGGGCACCGCCCTGGTGTATGGCGTCGGCGGCTATCTGGTCATTCAAGGCGCATTCACCGTGGGCACGATCGTCGCCTTTGGGGCCTACCTGCGCAACCTCTACGGATCGCTCCAGAGTCTCGCGAATGCGCCGGTCGATTTTGCCACGTCAGTGGTGAGCTTTGAGCGCGTTTTCGAAGTGATCGATCTACCGCTGGAGATCACCACCAAACCCGACGCGATCGAGCTGAACAATGTGCGTGGCGAATTGACCTTCGATGACGTAGCCTTTGCCTATGAACTGCGTGAGAGCAACCTCCTCAGCGAGGTGCGGCGCTTTGGACAGATGCAGCCGGTGACGGCGGTGTTATCGGGAGGTGCGCCGCGCATTCCCACGAATGGGAAGAACAGCGCCGATGAAGAATCGCCTCGGGCGCGCAGCCAGGCCCGCTCGCATGCGCTCGACCACGTCTCTTTTGATGTGAAAGCGGGACAGCTGGTGGCGCTGGTGGGGCCGAGCGGTGCGGGCAAGACCACGCTCACCTATCTCATCCCACGGCTCTACGATCCCACGCATGGGCGCGTGTTGCTGGACGGTCACGATGTGCGCGATGTGACGCTGACCTCGCTGACGGCCCAGATCGGCATGGTCACGCAGGAGACGCATCTGTTTCATGACACGATCCGTACGAACCTGCTCTACGCCAAGCTGGATGCGACGCAGCCTGAGATCGAGGCGGCGGCGCGCGCTGCCAACATTCACGATTTTGTGCTCGAACTGCCGGATGGCTATGACACCGTGGTTGGCGAGCGCGGCTATCGGCTGAGCGGCGGCGAGAAGCAGCGTATCGCACTGGCCCGCGTCATCCTCAAAGACCCGCGCATTCTGGTGCTGGATGAAGCGACGAGCCACCTCGATAGCGAATCGGAGGCGCTGATTCAGGAGGCACTCAAGCGGGTGATGTCCGGGCGGACCAGCATCGTGATCGCCCATCGGCTGAGCACCATCCTGGCGGCTGATCTGATCTTGGCGCTGGATCGCGGGCGGATTGTCGAGCGCGGCACGCATGCGCAGCTGTTGGCGCAGGGTGGCCTGTATGCCCACCTGTACGAGACCCAATTCAAGCGCGAGGTCGCAGCTTCATAAGCTTACGTGCAGCCTAACGCCTGAACAGAAGGCGGGTGCCGAGATGTTCCTTGGGGATAACCGTGGCTGGGGCCTCGGACGTGCTGTTAGGCTGCCTCGGCAAATTCAGCGACTGCGACTGGACGAAAGCTGCAACTACGGAGTGCGACGAGAACGATAAAACGATAAGCGGATAGCGCGGTCAATGCCAACTCAGGCGGAGCGTACCGAACGCTATCGCACCAGGCGAAGAGCCGCCAAGCACGGTTGTCGTGTGGCCCGTTTCGCGCTCGTAGTGCCGAGCGATGTCGCTGATGTCCTCGGCGGCACCGCGCCGCGCGAGCACTGCGACGGTGCCTCCGCTGCCGCCGCCGGTGATCTTTGCCCCATACAGCCCGGCCGCTGGCCCTGCGGCACGAACCAATTCCACCAGCCGATCAGTGCCGGTAGCGCCAAGCCCGCAGGCGCTGTAGCTGCCGTGCGACTGATACATCAGCTCGCCTAGCAGCACTCGTCCTTCCTCGTCGAGCGCGGGCGTCCCAAGCAGCGCGCGAAAGAGCTGCACCCGCTGGTGTTCATAGATCGGGTGAGCGGTGGCCTGGCGCACCGCGTAGCTGCGACTGGGATCAACCTGTGTCACTGGATCGGTTGTGCCGCCGTAGTTGGCTAAGAAGGTTGCGCCGTCGAGCACGAGCGGCACTTGATCGCGATAGGTCAACTCCCAGACCGAGGGGGCAATGTTCGCCAAGTACCCACGCCAGCGCTGATCCGCAACCGCGACACCGCCGACTGATCGGCTGGTGACGGTCAGCTTGGCGATGTCGGCGATGATCCGGTAGCCCATGAAGGCGGCTACCCGCACCGCGCCGTAGTCGGCCCCAGTGACCGCATGACGAATGCCCGAGTCGATGCCCCAGACCTCTAGGTCCACTGGGAGCGCCACCGACGCTTGCAGCTCCGCAGGCTGGCACAGCAGCGCCAGCAATCGGTCTTGCTCGCCGCAGGCCGACGTCATCTGATCCATCACGCCGCAGGGCGCGCCGACCACCAGGTTTTCGACCATCTGGCAGAGCAACGCCAGCTCGCGCCCATCCAATGCCAGGCCATACACCGCGCCAATAGCCTGCATCGCCGCCACCTCAAGCGCAGCCGACGAGCTGACGCCTTTATTTGGCGGCACGGTCGAGTCAATCAGCAGCCGCAGCCCGCGCGTGATCGGCAGCGCGCGCTCGCGCCCCAAGACGATCAGCACCCCAGCCACATACGCGGCCCAGCGCCGCCGAGGATCGTTCGTTAAGCTCGCGTGTGCGGCGGCGTAGTCCACCGGCAGGCCGGCTGGGGCGAGTGCTGCGAGCGGCAGCGCAACGTCCGGCTCCGCGTCAATACCAGATGCCGCCAGACTATGAATAATTACGCATGGCTCGTCGGTGGGCTGGGCCGCAACAAAGGTTGCAGCGGCAAGCGGCAGCTCCAGAACGAGCGCGCCGGAGTAGTCGGCGATCCCGCCCATCAGGTCGAGCCGGCCCGGCGCGCGCGCGAGAACGATCGGTGCGCCGTGATCAAAGAAGTCGCCGTGCGCGTTGAGCATCTCAACAAAACGTGCAACATCGGGCAGATCAGAGCGCGGAGCCGCTGTACTGCACCACATCATTGTCTCCTTTTCCATGAAACGTGAAACGTGAAACATGAAACGTGATGAGGATGCGGTTCACGTTTCAGATCTGCGTTGACATTTTACAGCATCTTCGAAACATTTCACCTTCCTGATCCGCGAAGATACGCGAAGATGCGCGAAGTGGTTACGTTGGCACGCACGCGGCACTTGCACATCACTGCCCGAAGCGATATAATGGCACCAATGTTACCATGGTTACATGCTTCACGTTTCACGCTTCAATGGCAGGGGAGGGCGAATCGGTGCAGCTGTGGCTGGTGTTGGTTTACAAAATCCCGCGCGAGCCCGCCGCTGGTCGGGTGTACGTCTGGCGGAAGCTGAAGCGCCTCGGGGCGCTGTTGCTGCACGACGCGGTCTGGCTGCTGCCTGACACGCCCTGGACGCGCGAACAATTTCAGTGGCTCGCGGTGGAGATTCGCGAGCTGGCGGGCGAGGCGCTGGTGTGGGAGTCGCGCATGGTGCTGCCAGGCCAGGACGAGGCGCTGGTGCAGCAATTTGTGGCCGATGTGGACCAGGCGTACCAGGCCATCCTCGCCGCGTTGCAGCAAGCGGATGCCGACCTCGCTGCCCTGGCGCGTCAGTACCAGCAGGCGCAGGCCCACGACTACTTTCAGTCGTCGCTCGGCCAGCAGGTGCGGGCCGCGCTGTTGGCCGCGCGCGGAGGAGACGAATTATGAAATGGGTCACCTGGGAAGACGTTGCGGTGGACCGTATGGCCTGCGCTTGGCTGATCCGGCGCTTCATCGATCCGGCGGCTGAATTTCTGTTTGTGCCAGCTGGGCAGTCGAGCTTGCCCGCAGACGCCGAGCCATTTGATATTCCGGGTGTCCGGCTGTCGCATCAGCGTGGGCACTGCACCTATCACACGATGCTGCGGGCCTTCGAGCTGACCGACCCAACGTTGCAGCGCATTGCGCGGATGGTGGACGAGGCCGATGTGGTGCAAGAGGTCGCGCTGGAGCCCGTGGCACCGGGGCTTGATTTGATCTGTCGAGGACTGCGGCAGATCAGCCCGGATGATCATGTTGCGCTGGAGCGCGGCGCGTTGATCTACGATGCGCTGTATGCCCAGCTCAATCACCCGTCGTCCGCGCTATAGCGGCGCACATCGAGGAAGTTCCAAAAATAAACGAGTCCATGCCACCGTGAAACCTGAAATGTGAAACGTGATGCACGGGTTGCGTGTACGTTTCACGCTTCGCGCTTCACACAGAGGATCATCTATGCTGCTCGCCTTCCCCGAAGTTCAGGCGCTGCGCTCGCTGAGTAGCGACGGCAGGCTGCTGTTCAGTACGCGGATCGTGCGGCTCTTCGCCTATGGGCTGCTGTCTGTCGTGCTGGTGTTGTATCTGGCGCAGCTCGGGCTGAGCGAACCCCAGATTGGGCTGGTATTAACGCTCACGCTAGCCGGTGATGCAATCGTCTCGCTCTGGATCACCAGCGTGGCCGACCGGCTTGGCCGACGCCGGATGCTGCTCGTCGGCGCGGGCTTGCTGATCCTCACCGGGCTGGTGTTCGCGCTGAGTCGCAACCTCGCGCTGTTGACGGCTGCGGCGATCATCGGCACGATCAGCCCAAGCGGCAAAGAGGTCGGGTCATCGGCGGCGTTGGAACAGGCCGCCCTGCCACAGACCACATCTGATCGCCAGCGCACGGCCGTATTCGCCTGGTACAACCTGGCCGGCTCGGTCGCGACCGGGCTCGGCGCACTGTGCGGCGGTATCGTCGTCACTGTGCTCCAACAGCGCGGACTAGCGCCGCTTGCGAGCTATCGCGCGGTGATCGTCGGCTATGCCCTGCTGGGTGGCGTGCTCGTCGCGCTCTTCCGCCGACTCTCACCCGCCGTCGAAGCGCCCGCGCGCCAGGCCGATGATCTGCGGCCACTGATCGCAGGCCCAGCGTTGCGCTGGTTCGGGCTGGATCGCTCGCGCCCGATCGTGCTGAAGCTCTCGGCCCTATTCATGCTCGATGCGTTCGCTGGCAGCATGGTTCTGCAAAGCTTGATCGCCTACTGGTTTGTTGTGCGCTTTGGGGCCGCGCCGGCGATCCTGGGCGCGATCTTCTTCGGCACCAACCTCTTTGCCGGGCTCTCGGCGCTGGTGGCCGCGCGGGTGGCCGCTCGTATCGGCTTGCTCAACACAATGGTCTGGACGCATATGCCATCCAATGTCTTGCTGATGCTCGTTCCACTCATGCCCACGCTGCCGCTGGCGGTTCTGCTGCTCCTGGTGCGCTTCAGCATCTCGCAGATGGACGTGCCCACCCGCCAGTCCTATCTTGTTGCGGTCGTCGATCCAAACGAGCGCGCTGCCGCGACCGGTGTGACGAGCACCGCCCGCACTGCGGCGAGCGCAGCTGGGCCGCTGGTCACTGGCGCGTTGCTGGGCGCGTCACTGCTCAGCGTCCCATTTCTGTTTGCCGGTGGCCTGAAGCTGGTTTATGACCTGGCGTTGTACATGAGCTTTCGCGCGATCAAACCGCCGGAAGAACAGGCGCGCGGCGATGAGCAGGTGCGGATCGCCCGCAATTGATGAAAGGAGACCGTCATGAAGTGGATCACCCGTGAGCGCGTCAAAGTGGATCGGGTCGCCTGTCCCTGGCTGATCAAGAAGTTCGTGGACCCGCAAGCGGAGTTCTTGTTTGTGCCGGCTGACCAGGTGATGGCCGTCGCTGAGCGCGTGGGCGCAACGCCGTATGATGTCAAAGGGGTCGAACTCGGCCATCATGGGCAGGAGTGTTCATTCGAGGCGATTCTTAAGCGCTACAACCTCACTGGCGAGCCTGCCCTGGTGCTCCTCGGTAAGATCGTTAATGGTGCCGACACAGACAACATGCTCTGGAATCAGCCGGAAGGGCCGGGTTTGGAGGCGATCGCCGAAGGATTTCGCCATTTGGGCTACCAGGATGACCATGCCATCAATGCCGCTGAGTGGATCGTCTATGATGCGCTGTATGCCTACTGCCAGGCGATGGTCGAGCAGGGCAAGCTCGACGGGGCGTTTAAGCACTGAGCGTCGATTGCCGTTTCACGTTTCACGTTTCACGTTTCGCAGTAGTGCATCGTTGGCTGGGCGATCAGTTCAGCAGCTGTGTCCTCGGGTGCGGTGTCGCTGAGAAAGTTGCCGCCGCCGATCTCGGGCCCAGCCAGGTATTTGAGCGTGTTTGGTCGGCGCAGTGGCGGCAGAAAGCCAATGAAAAAGTGAAAGTTGTGATAGTCGCCGCCGTCGGTCGGTGCCTGATGCAGCGGCATCACATACGGAAAAGACTGCCGCCATAGGTTATCGTAGCGCACAGTCACATCCTTGAGCGTACGCGCGAGCGCCTCGGCCTCGCTATCGGTCAGCGCGGAGATGTGCGGGACTCTACGCTTGGGCGCGACATAGACCTCGTAGGCGTAGCGGGCGAAATAGGGGACGAACGCGATCATGTACGCGTCCTCATACAGGATGCGTCGGCCGTCGGACTGCTCGGCGGCGATGATGTCGCCGAACAGCTGCCGGCCAGTCTCGGCGTGGTAGCGCCGCTGCGCATGCAGCTCGGTGTTGAAGGTCTGCCAGGTGAAGTTGGTCGCGTAGATCTGCCCGTGCGGATGCGGGTTCGAGACGCCGACCACCTCGCCTTTGTTCTCGAAGATCAGCACCTGGTTGACCTCGGTTCGCGCCGCCAGGTCGCGGGTCTGCTGCTGCCATGTCTGGATGATCGCGCCGATCTCGGCGACGGTTATCTCGGCCAGCGTCAGGTCGTGGCGCGGGCTGTAGCAGATCACCCGCGCGCAGCCGTCGGCGCGACGGGAGCGGTACGGCGTAGGCGGTTGCGGCGGATCGAGCGGCGCGTCTGGCCCAACGCAGGGGTGATCATTGTCGAAGACGTAGACTCCCGTGTAGGATGGGTTGACCGCGGCGCTGACGCGGGCGTTGCCAGGGCAAAGGTAGCAGTCGGGTAGGTAGGCCGGCACGCGCTCCGCCTGCGCGCTCACGGTCTGGCCGATCCACGGTCGCCCTTGCCGATGCGCCGCGATGAGCACCCATTCCTCGCGCAACGGGTGCCAGCGCTCTTCCCACGTCCCCTGATGGTTGGCTTGCCGGTGCATAAAAACACCTCCCATGCGCATTTGAACTGAAAATAAGCATCGAGTAGATTATACTAATCTACTCGATGCTTATCTGTCAAAATGCCATTTTTGCGAAAGTGTTCAGACTTGGGGTAAAAGCGTTTTTAGGAGGCGATGGGTTGACTGAGCAATCGGTGGCATTCTTCCAGCGGATTGAGCCC
>Ga0075433_10001650_pt1 | contig 16583 bp, 14 predicted proteins | sample RhiMethybrSRZTD2_FD_75299 | JGI IMG/M metagenome (GOLD analysis project Ga0075433, IMG submission 75299) | Populus rhizosphere microbial communities from Tennessee, USA - Rhizosphere MetaG P. TD hybrid SRZTD2 | ecosystem: Host-associated > Plants > Roots > Rhizosphere > Soil | place: USA... | reverse complement strand
TCGGTGACGCGCACGCGGCCGGTCGCCGTGGTAAACGTGGTTTCCAGCACGTTCGTGTCGGGCACGTACCGCCGCTCGGTCCGGCCAGGGTTTTCGGGACCGAGCTCCCAGCGGCCCCCTCGCTCAGCGTCGAGAAGGGCGCCGAACGCGCTTGGGGAATCGAGGTTCGGCAGACACCACCAGTCGACGGAGCCGTTCAGCGAGAGCAGCGCCACGGTTCGGCCGTCGCCAATGACCGCATACTCGTGCAGCGGCAGGTATCGGTCCCGCACGGTACTTCTCATCGTAGCAGGTCGTCAGCGGCCTCATGGACGACGACCGCCGAACGCGTCGGCGTGAAGCGACACGAATTCTCGGACGCTCATCGCCGGCCGGCCGGTGACCCGCTCGACGCCGTCCGCCATGCGGTCATAGCGGCCCGCTCGGTTCAGCTCCGCCATGGTGATCAGGTGCTTGGTGAGATGCTCGGGCAGCCCCGCCTTTCTGAGCTCCCGTTCCCAATCCTCGGAGGCGATGTCCGAGTATGTGACTTCGCGGTTCAGCGCCTCCGAGTATTCCTGGGCAATCTCGTACATGTCCTGCGATCGCGGCCCGGTGAGCTGGTAGACACGGCTCACGTGCGGCCCCGGGTCGGCGAGGACGGTTGCGACGACCCGCGCGACATCGGTCGCGGCCACCGGAGAAGTCTTGCCCCGCCCGAAGGGCAACTCGATGCGGCTTCGGTCTCGGACGCTCGAGCTGGTGAGCGCAAGGAAAAAACCCTCGAGGAACACCGTCGGCCGGATGGTCACCACCGGGAGGCCGGACCACGTCAGCGCCTGCTCGCCGAGCCAGTGTTGTCGCTGCTGCGGGCTCGGTGTGGTGTTCTGGATGCTCATCTGGGAGACGGTCATCTGGGACATGTTCACCAGGGCGTCCACCCCGACTTCGCGGGCAACCGTCGCCATGGTCACGGTCGCCTCGAGGTATCCGGGAGACACGGACATGCCGAAGTACACGCGGCGGCAGCCGGTGATGACCCGGTGGACGTCGGCCGGATCGAGCAGGTCTCCGACTACCACCTCGGCGCCGGCGGCCCGGAGTGACGCCGCCCGCTCGTCCTCCCGTCGGACCATGGCGCGAACCGGAAGCCCGCGGTCGAGGAGCAGGCTGCTGACGGTGCGCCCGACCGCCCCGAGCTGACCGGCCGCTCCGGTCACGAGGATCGGCTCGTTGTCGACCACGCGATCGCGCCTCGACCGGTACGCCCTTCAGCGCATGAAGGCGGCCGTGGGTGACACGGTCACTTCGCCGGGGAAGGCACGGTGAACTTGAGAACCACCACCTGGCCGGGGAAGACGTTGTGATTGGCGTCGACCAGCTCGATCTTCACCTTGTGCGGGCCGGGCGGCAGCCCGGCGATGTCGATCGTGTTGATTTGACTCGCCTCGGCCCACAGCCACGGCAAGTCATCGACGTTGATGTGCAGATGCCCGACCCGGGGAGATACCTGAAGGGCGCCCACCCCGAACACGGGTGCGATGCGCACATTCTCCACGCGGTATTGCGCCCAGAAGAGGCCCTTGGCCAGCCCTGCCGGAATAGGCGGATCAACGACCAGCTTCGGCGGCGGCTCCTTCTCTATCGCGATGTACGGTGACGCGCCACGGACGTCCCGCGCGCTCTGCGCCCAGGCGCAGGTGCCGAGCAGAGATCCTACGGCAATGAGGGCGAGCGTCCTGAGGACGATGGGCATCGAGGTCTCTCCCTTCGGGGATGTGTTCTCTCTCTCAACCCTTGTAGAGCACGATGTCGAATCGCACGATCTTCGAACCCGGCTCCGAAGTACATCTGCGTGACCAGTCGGTCCTGCCGACCGGTGACCTGATAGTGAATGTGGGCGGGACGCACCAGATTCGGCCCCGCCGGATAGGCGGCGGGCTTGATCGTCTTGAATCGATACCGGCCCTCCGCGTCGGTGGTCAACGTGGCGGACCCTTCAAAATTCGGATCGAGCGCCGCCGGGTTCGTGTCGCTCGGATGTGTATAGCGTCCATGGGCATTGGCTTGCCAGACCTCGACCTTGGCATCATGAACCGGATCGCCGGCAATACTCAACACGCGGCCCATGACGTAGAGGATCTGGCCTTCCGCGCGACCAGATCGACGCGGAACCCGTGTGAGATCGCTGGTCGCCGGCAAGGGCTTGAGCGGGTAGAACGGGCCTAAAATTTGCCCGCGGCAGAGTCTCAGCGGCTGCGACTCGCGGGGGCGTAACTGTCGCCGCCGCAATGGTCGCGAGCATTTTGAGGAGTTCCCGCCGACCCAGATCGCCGATCGAATAAGTCGCCATGACATCCTCCTGCGTTGTTAGAGGCGCCCATTGCGATCTCCCACGTCGTGCAATCCGGGTGTGCTGCACGGCATCATACGCCCGCTCGTCGGGCTTCGCTTCGTGCAATACTCCGCGGACCATATGTGTGGCATTGCGGGGCTCTACCGAGGCGCCTGGTCGAACGAGGCACTCGGCCCGCTGCTGGAGCGGATGAGCCGCACGCTCGTCCACCGCGGACCCGACGACTGCCACCAGGTCGCGGTCCCCGCGATGCGGGCCGGCCTCGCCGTCCGCCGGCTGAGCCTGGTCGACCTCGCGGGAGGCCGGCAACCCCTCGAGAACGAGGACGGCACGGTGGTGCTCGCCTGCAACGGTGAGATCTACAACCACCATGAGCTGCGGGCCGAGCTGCGGGCCCAGGGTCACCGGTTCCGCACGCAGTCCGACTGCGAGGTCAGCATCGCCTTCGCGTCCGAGGCGCGCGCGCTCCTCGAGACCGGCATCGTCACACCGGCCCCGGACTGGGAAGGCATCGACAGCTTTCTGGCGTTCGGCTATACGCCCGCGCCCCGGTCCTGCTTCACTGGCCTGGAGCGGCTCCCCGCGGGGTCATACCTCGTTGCCGAACACGCCGGCGTTCAGCGGGGATTCTTCTGGCGCTGCCGGTACGGCGCGACGCCCGAGCCGCAAGACCCCGCCCGCGACCTCGAGGGCCGCTTGCGCGCCGCGGTCCGGCGCCACCTCGCCGCGGATGTGCCCGTGGGGGTCTTTCTCAGCGGCGGCTGGGACTCCTCCCTCGTCACCATCCTCGCGGCCGCGGAGTCGCGCGCGCCATTGAAGACGTTCACGATCGCGCTTCCCGAGAACCCCGCCTACGACGAGACACGCTGGGCCCGCCAGGTCGCCGCGCAGGTCGGCTCCGAGCACGTCGAGGTGGAATTCCGCAATGCCGATCTTCCGCAGCTCATTCATCGCGTCGTGCGCGCGATCGAGGAGCCATGCGTCACCTCACCGGCTACCCTCCTGTACGCGCTGTCCGCGCGCGCGGTGCGGGACGTGAAGGCCGTCCTTTCCGGCGAGGGGTCCGACGAGCTCTTCGGCGGCTATCCCTGGCTGCGGGCCGACGCGGCGTACTCGCTGCGTCGCGTGATGCCCCGGCATCTCGCCCGCGCTCTCGGACGGATCGTCCAGAGCGAGCGGTGGCGACGCTTCTCGCGGGTGGCGTCCGCTGACTCGGACGAGGCGGCCGACCGCGAGTGGCTTCGGCTCTTCACCGCCGACGAGATCCCGCGCCTCGCGGCCGCACGCCCTCGCGGTCCCGTCAACGACGGCCGGCTCCTCGAGCTCGATCCGGAGACGCGCGCCTCGTGCGAGGACCGCCTTCAGCGGCGGCTCGCGCTCGAGCTCACCCGTCGCCTCGCCGACGGCTTGCTCCTCGTCGCCGACAAGGTGAGCATGGCGCACTCGCTGGAGGTGCGGATGCCGTTCCTCGACCGTGAGGTGATCGATTTCGCGTTGGCGCTGCCCTCCCGCTGGAAGATCCGCGACGGGCAGGAAAAGTACGTCCTCGAGCCCCTCACCCGGCTCTTGCCCCCAGACGTCGCGGCACGGCGCAAGCACGCTCTCGTCCTACCCATACGCGCTGCCGGGGCGCGGCAACGCGAGTGGGCGCGCTCCGTCCTGCTCGACGGTGTGCGCCAATCCTCGCTATTCGATGCAAGGACCCTCGAGCCGTGGCTGGCGTCGCGCCTGTCCGGCCGCCCGGAAGACATGCCGCTCGTCTGGGTCCTGGTGAATCTGCAGCTCTGGTGGGAGTGCCACCTCAGGAGCCAGCGGTTGCCCCGCAGACCGGGGCCTGCGCCTCAGTAACCCTTCTCCTTGTCGATCAGCGCCAGCAGCGGGCGGCCGTCACGCCGCCGCTTCAAGTTCTCGATGAACGTCTCGATCACGCGGCTGGCTCGACGCGGCGAACCGCCCGCGGTGTGCGGCGTGACGATCACGCGTGGATGCGTCCAGAGGACGTGCGGTAGCGGCAGCGGCTCCGGATCGGTGACGTCAAGGCCCGCGCCCCAGATGAGGCCCTCCTCAAGGGCCTTCACCAGGTCCTCGCCGAAGACGATCGCGCCGCGCGTGACGTTGATGAGGATCGCAGTGCGCTTCATTTGCCGGAACAGATCGCGCGAGAACAGATGGTGTGTGGCCTTCGTCAAGGGCAGGCAGATCACCACCACATCGGAGGCGCCGAGCAGCGCGCCTAGTCCCTCGGGCTTGTAGATTCGCTCTACGCCGGGCAGGCCCGGCACATCGTCGATATCCTCCGCGAGGACGCGCATGCCGAAGCCGAGGGCCCGCTCCGCGACCTTTCGGCCGGTGCCCCCAAATCCGACGATGCCCATCGTGAGCTCGTAGAGCTCTCGCTGCTCCTTCCGGATTGGCTCACGCAAGGTGTAGTCGGGCTTGCGCAGCGCCGTGTGGATACCGCGGGTGAGTCCCAGCAACAGAGCGAAGGCGTGCTCGGCGAGGTGGATGCCGACCTCACCTTTCTCGCTCGCGAGTACCACGTCGCTCTGCACCAGCTCGGGGGTCAGGATGGCGTCGACGCCCGCGCCGATCGAATGGTAATAGACGACGCGCTTCTGCATCGCGAACACGTCGGCGGGCACGCGGCCGAAGATGACATCGGTATCGGCGACCTCGGCCTTTTGACGCGCCACGTCCTTGGCCTCGACGAACGTCGAGCCGGGACCGGCGGCCTCGAGGATGCGCGCGCGGTCGCCTTCTCCGACGGCGGGGCAGATGAGGTTCGGCGTGTAGAGGATCTTCATGTGTGAGGAACGCTATGCGGCCAGCCCTCCGCTGTCAAGGAATACGCGTGAGCTCCAACGCCGTCATCCTCAGATTCGGTGAACACAGCCTACCCCGGAGCTCGCTCGATATGTCATGATGCGGATGACAAGTCCGCCTGGAGAACACCATGCCCGAGCTCCCCGAGTGCCTGCTGATCGTGACCGTGGAAGTGGACGGAGCGGTCGAAGCTGAGTGGAATCGGTGGTACGACACGGTCCACTTGCCAGACGCGCTCAAATGCCCGGGAGTGCTGCGGGGCCGGCGGTACGTTTCCTCGGGCGACATATCGGAGAGCTCAGCCGGCAAGACGGAGCGGACGGCAAAACGGATCTACACGACGATCTACGAGCTGGACGGTCCGGGCGCGATCGCCACGAAGGAGTTCCGCGCGATGCGTGGTTGGTATCAGTTCGCGCCGCATGTCCGCTCGCGCACCCAAGTGATCGTTTCGGTCCAGCGGGGATAGAGGAGGCTGCGATGCTCGTGAAGCCGGAAGAAGTTGGACTATCATCGGCCCGTCTCGGGCGCATCACGGATCATCTCCGACGGTACATCGACGCGGGCAAGCTGTCCGGGACGCTGACACTGGTCGCCCGTCGCGGCAAGGTCGCCTACTTCGAGCCGCTGGGCCATCTCGAGATCGAGCGCACACGACCGGTCACGCCCGACTCGATCTTCCGCATCTATTCGATGACCAAGCCGATCTCGAGCGTGGGGTTGATGATGCTCTGGGAGGAAGGGCGGTTCCAGCTCGACGATCCCGTACGCAAGTTCATACCATCCTGGCGCGATCAGCGCGTCTTCGTGGGCGGCAACTACCCCAGCTGGAAGACGACCCCGGCCGAGCGGCCCATGACGGTGCGGGACTTGCTCAGCCATACCTCCGGACTCACCTACGGATTCATGGAGCGCACGAACGTCGACGCGGCGTATCGCAAGCTCGGCGTCGGCGACCGGACCCGGCGCGGCTACACCGCGCGCGACCTGGTGGAGGAGCTCGCCGCGCTGCCGCTCGAGTTCTCCCCCGGGACACGCTGGAACTATTCCGTGTCCACGGACGTGATCGGACACCTGATCGAGGTCATCTCCGGTCAGCGGCTCGATGCGTACCTGCGGGAGCACGTCCTCCAGCCGCTCGGGATGACCGACACGTCATTCGTCGTCACGGACGCGCAGACCCCCCGCTTCGCCGCGAACTACCAGCGCCTTGCGGACGACCGTCTCACGCTCATCGACGATCCCGCCACCAGCGTCTACCGTGACTGCACCTTCTTCTCGGGTGGCGGTGGCCTCGTGTCTACCGCCACCGACTACCTGCGCTTCGCCTCGATGATGCTCAACAAGGGCGAGCTCGACGGCATTCGGCTGCTCGGGCGGAAAACCGTGGAGCTCATGACGGTGAATCACCTTCCCGACGGCCAGGATCTCACGCATCTGGCGCTGCCCGGGATGTTCACCGAGACGGCCTACGCCGGCGTCGGCTTCGGCCTCGGCTTCTCCATCATGCAATCGCCGGCGCGCGCGCAGATCACCGGGACGGTGGGCGAGTTCGCATGGGGCGGCGCCGCCGGCACGGCGTTCTGGATCGATCCCGGCGAGCAGATGATCGTCGTCTTCATGACCCAGATCATGCAGATGGGCCTCCCCGCCCCGTACCCGTTGCGCCGCGAGCTCCGAACGCTCACCTATTCGGCGGTCATCGAATGACCGACGAGCCCACCGGCCTCAGACGCCGAGGTACCGGTGGAGGATCTCGGGATTGGCGCGGAGATCGTCCGCGGGGCCTTCGTGGGCGAGGTGCCCATTGTTGAGGATGTACACCCGCTGGGCGAGGGCCATCGTCGCGGCGAGGTTCTGCTCGACAACGATCAGCGTTTGCCCCTCGGCGGCAAGGCGGCGGCACACGCTCACGAGCTCCCGCACGATGAGCGGGGCGAGGCCTTCGAAGGGCTCGTCCAGCAGAATGATCTTCGGGGCGCGGATCAGCGCGCGACCGAGGGCAAGCATCTGCTGTTCCCCGCCTGACAGATCGGTCCCGCGGCTTCCGCGCCGCTCGAGCAGGCGCGGGAAGATGTCGTAGATGCGCGCGAGCGACCAGCGAGGCGACGCGGTGAAGCCGGCCAGGACCAGGTTCTCTTCGACGGTGAGGCTGCCGAAGATGCGCCGCTCTTCGTGGACGAGCTGGACGCCGGCCCGCGCGATCGCGTGACTCTTCATCCCGGCGAGCTCGAGGCCCTCGAGCCGTACCGAGCCGGCGCGCGGCTTCACCACCCCCATCACGCTCTTGAGCGTCGTGCTCTTCCCCGCGCCATTGCGGCCGAGCAGCGCCACGACTTCGTTCTGCTCCACGCGTAGCGATACCCCGAAGAGGATGTGGGAGTCTCCGTAGTAGCTGTGTAGCTCGTTCACCTCGAGCAAGCTCATGCCTGGGCCTCGTTCAGGCCGCCGAGGTAGGCTTGCTGCACCTTGGTATTGGCCTTGATCTCGGCCGGCCGGCCCTCGGCGAGCACGCGGCCCTCCTGGAGCACCGTGATGCGCTCGGCCAGCTCGAAGAGCGAGTCCATGTCGTGATCGATGACGATCATGGTTCGCTCCTGGCCGATGGACTTGAGGAGCCGGACGGTCTCCGCGCGCTCGGTGGGGCTCATGCCGGCGAGTGGCTCGTCGAGCAAGAGCAGGCTCGGGGAGGACGCGAGCGCCAGGCCGATCTCCAGGCGTCGCTTCTCCCCGTAGGCGAGCTCCGCCACCGGCGTGTCGCGACGGCCGACGAGTCCGACGAGGTCGAGCGTGTGCCCGACGAGCTCGTCGAGCCCGGGGATGTCGGCAACGCGGCGCATCAGGTCCAGTCGGAACTTCCCGCGTAGAGCGGCCAGGGCCGCGATCGTCACGTTCTCGCGCACCGTCAGGCGGTTGAAGAGCTGGTTCACCTGATAACTCTTCGTGAGGCCGAGCTGGCACACCTCGGTCATGTCCATGCCGGTGATGTCGCGGCCCTTGAAGAGGATCGAGCCCGCGGTGGGCAGGACCTCGCAGGTCAGCATCTTGAAGAACGTCGTCTTCCCGGCGCCGTTCGGCCCGATGATCCCGCGCACTTCCCCGGCATCGACGGCGAAGTCGATCGCTTCATTGGCGGCGAGGCCGCCGTAGTGCTTCGTGAGACTGATCGTCTGCATGATCGGCCCGGAGAAGCCGTTGCCCGCATGCGTGCGGACCGTCGCCGGGGCCGCCGCAGGCGGCCGGGCCGGCGCCTTCGCGGGCGCGGCGATCGATGTCGCCTTCTCCGCCTTCCGGCGGGCGACCAGACGGTACAGGTCGCGGATGCCGCCGAGAATTCCGTCGCGCAGGAAGACGACCAGCACGACGAAGACGAGACCGAGCACGAGCTTCCAGGTCGCGCCGAGCCCCAGGGGGCCCTGGAGGAAGTCCTGGAGGAAGAGCCACAGGGCCGCTCCCGCGAGCGGGCCGAACAGCATCCCGCGTCCGCCGATGGCCGTCTGGATCACCAGCTGTCCCGACGTTTCGAACGTGAAAGCCTCCGGCGGCATGAAGGCCTGGAGCACTCCGAGCAGCCCCCCGGCAAACCCGGCGTACGCGGCCGCGATGACGAACGCGGCGAGCTTGTCACTGTGGACGTTGTGGCCGACCGCGGCCGTGCGCAGCGGGTTCTCACGGATCCCGCGCAACACCACCCCCACCGGCGAGCGCACGACGCGCAGCGCAATGACGATGCCGACGAGCGGGAAAGAAGGTCAGAAACGGCACGCCCTCGATCCCGACGAGGGGCGTCAGAGTACCCCGCAGGGCGCCGGCGATCGCGACCGCGGTGACGGCAACGACAACGCCCGCGATGGAAGAGAACCTCTGCATGCGAGGAATTCGCGCCGGACTACATCAGCCCGGCGTCCTCGGCCAGCGGGTCGTTCCTAGATATGTCGAGGCGGCCGCCCACAAGAGTGAGCTGAGCCGGGGCGCACTCTACCGCCGGGGTGTCCGCTCGTTCTCTCTGGCCCCCCCGCCGCGGCGGGCCCTCCGTGCTTTTGGGGCGCTACTTCGGTCCGAACACCTCGATCGCGATACGGCCGGCATTCACCGCGCAGGGCCAGCCCGCGTAGAACGCCACGTGGGTGATGAGCCCCTTCAACTCGGTCTCCGTCACCCCGTTGTCGAGCGCCCTCTGCATATGGCCCCGCATCTCGTCGGTCCGGTACAGCGCCGCCAGCATCGCCACCGTGATGAGGCTCCGGTCGCGCTTGCTCAGATCGGGATGCTCCCAGACGTCGCCGAACAGCACGTCGTCGCGGAGCTGCCCCAGCTTGGGGATGAACTCGTACACCGTCGGCTTTTTTTGCGCCATGTGTCGATCTCCCTGGGTCGCTCGTGAATGAACGAATCTGGCCCCCCCCCACACAACGCATCGTAGATTAGCCGATACCGCGGCAATGGGGTAGAAGAGGACATGGCCTACGACCACCTTGAGATCGAGGCGCGCTGGCAGCGCTGCTGAAGATCACCGCCTACCCTGATCGGCTCGCCACGATCCGTCGCTCGGTCGTGTGATGCCAGCTGCCCGCTCTTCCGCGGGGGGCGTGGCGGCTGACACCCTCGCGAATATGGCCGTCCAGACGCGAAGCGACTGAACCTCTTCACGTCTCGCGATGTAGCCGATCGTGCAGGCCGGCAGGACAACAACGAGCGTCCTCGAAGACATCGGTCTCTCCAATGTCGCCAGCTCGGGTCGACTTCTAGAACCCGAGAGATCAAGGTCATTCACTTGGTGAACCGCGCGCGACCGAGAATCGTGGCACCGAGCCGAACCCGCGTCGAGAGGTCTACTCCATCCGCACGTGGAGACGCAGATAGAGGTTGTGGATGCCGAGCCCGTAAAGTGGCACTTCGATGACCGATTCGGGACGCACCAACCGCGGGATTTGGATCCGCACCATTCTCTCGGAGACGATCACACGCTGCCCACCGCAGGACGCACAGGGGAAGAACCACACCCGACCGATGCCGCCGCACTCGTGGCACGACTCGACCCGTGGCAGCGCGATGGGTACTTCGACCCCCCGCTCGGCCTCTTCCGGCGTCAGAATGACCTCGAAGGTCAGTCCTTCAGGGCGCTCCGCCTTCGGGATCCCAATGCCGGTGAAGTTCCGAAAAAGGCGCTCGACCAGCGCTTCGAAGGACGGCCGGACCGCCAAGGGCTCAGCCAGGGGCGACACCGGCTCCCAACGCCATGGCGCGACCGAATCGTCGCGTGCTTGGACGGGTAGGCGCTCTTCCCGCATGGCCAACTCCGTATCGTGGCGCCGCCGTGCGAGCGGGTCGGCGAGCACGGCGTACGCCTCGGCGACCTTCTGAAACGCGCTCGTGCTCTGTGGACCCGCCACGTCAGGATGGAGCGCGCGCACAAGGTCGCGATACCGTGCGCGTATTCCCGCCGGGCTCTCAGACTCCGACACCCCAAGGATCAGATAGTAGTTTTTCGCGACCATCCTCCACCTCGCGGTCCCGGCGGTCTCCACGTCGAGGTCCCGGCTCAGTCCGTGTTCCGGCTCTGACTCCAAGGACTAAGCTGCCGCACGATCATCGCAGGCCCTACCCTTCACTCATTCGACTCCAGGCTCGGTCCCTACTGTGGAACGACACCTGCAACACACCAACCCTCGCGGGGCGTCCTGTAGTACCTCCTGGCAGTAGGGGCAGTCCATCGGACGCTGATGCACTGCCTGGTCGGTTCGTGGCTTTCCGCACGTCAGCTGCCGCCGTCATAGCTCTCCGTTACCCCCTTTCAATCCATGACACCCTTCGTTGCAGTCCTCCCGCCTGAAACCCGCCGCCATGGCGGCGGGACTCTTACGTCCTGCCGCCCTGCATGCACGTTCAGCCGTTCCTCTTTGCCATTCTCGGGCGGCCTACGAGCCGTCCGGCGAGCGGCCACCAAACTGGGATCCTGGGTCCCGCAACGCCGCTCTGCTAGCACTGATAGCAAAAGAGTGCTAGCCGTCAAGTCACGCGCGGTGAGCGCCAGCAGCCATCCCTGACTCTCGACATTTGACGGGGCGGGACCCGGTGGACGACGATTCGAGTCATGGCTCCTTACCACCCTCTCCAACCTGCATCCGGCCTTCGCCGCAGTCTCCAGTCCGCAGGTTCATCAGCCAAGCAGCAGGCCATTGCGTCCGTGGGTGCTCATCTGCTCGTTGACACCAGGATCTGGAGCTGCCCGCGGTTCAGGCCGATCCCTCGTACAGCCGGCGGACATGGTCACTCTCCGTCTGGATTTGGGAGGAGGATCTTGGTCGGGCAGGACTCGAGGATGACAAGCCAAAGGGTGCCACGTTCCGCTTCTAGTTGGGGCCAACACAACTTCCGCGGACCCGCTCACCTGCCGGAGCCAGCGGCATGACTTGCTCGAACTTCCGAGGCCTTGTGATGGTTGCGGAGGCTGGATTTGAACCAGCGCCCGTTGGGTGATGAGCCCTTTTGAAATGAACACGAGAGCCAAAGCCACAAGCCAGACGCGGCAACTTGAGGCCGTCTACGACTGCACATACATGCCGTATCGTCCGACGTTCTGAACCACCCGCTGAACGACGTCCTCAGCTACCGATCTATCCTGAGCCCGCGCTTCGGTCGCGGGTACACCGAAGTCTCTGAAGAAGCGCTCGAATCCTTTGGGCCGCCAGCCCGTGAGCCAGACGACAGGTTCTTCGGTGTTGTTGATGAACGTATGTGTCGTCTCGGGCCGGAGATCCAAGAAGCTACCAGGACCACATCGTGCCCAGTCGCCATTTGTCATGACGTCGAGCGTGCCATCCACGACGAGAACGAATTCACTCTCCCTCTTGTGGAAATGCGGCGGCGGGCCCGGTACATGCGGCGGCGATATGACCTCGACCATGCCGTAAGACGCATCGGTATCGAGAGGCCGAATCTTGTGGCCGAGCACCCACAGCGATTCCGTCTTCACTGTGTCCCTCCTTCGTGTTGCGAACGCACGATCGTTCGCGGCCGCGCTGCGGTTGCGCTGCGCGTAGGCGATGTTCCCGGCAACGTCTCGCGACTGCAGACACTGTCCCAAGAGAAGACTGCCTTGACATAGTTCTACGTCGGGTGAGAAATTCCCGATGCACCCGCGCACGTCGACCTTTAGACATTTTGGCAAACGTCGATATTCCACGAGGACTCAATAGTGGGCCGAGGTGGGGCGGCGGCCGGCCTGCCGGGCCAGATACAGCTTCCATCACGAGCATACCCTCAAACAGTTCCCGCGGATTGTTGGGCGAGAGCCCATCCAATTGTCATATACCATGACATAAGGTCAGCATGTATGTCGAAGCCGCCAGCTACCCTCACCGACCGGCGCAACGAACTCACCAGCCGACTCATCCTTGACGCCGCGCTCCACCTGATCCAGCGCGCTGACTTGGGCGAGCTGACGGTCCGCGCCGTCGCCAAGCACGCCAACATTCCGAGAGGACGGTCTTTCGCTACTTCCCCTCGCGCGGCGACTTCTTGGACGCAGTGGCCGATCCGGTACGCACCAAGATGGCGCTACCGCCTGCACCCCGGACACTCGAAGAGCTTATCTCGGCGCCACGCGCACTGTATCAGGCGTTCGAGGCGAGGCAGGGCCTCGTCAAGGCAGCGCTTCACTCGGAACTGTTCCACCGCATGCGCGACACGCAGGCCAAGGTGCGCTGGACCGCCATCCGCCGGCTGGTCGATGAATGCGCTCCGCGTCGAAGTGAGCGCGACCGCAGGTTTGCGGCCGCTAACATTCGATATCATCTGGCGGCGAGCACCTGGCACTACTATCGCTTCTACTTCCGCTTCAGCCCCGAGCACACAATTGCGTGCGCCGAAATTGCGATCCGCCAGTCGCTGGAGGCGCTGGGTAGAAAGTTCTGAGTCGGCCAGAAGGGTAATCTGACGCGACGCTCCCACGGATCAGCGTGCCGTCGACCGTGAAGTGCTGGAGCGCACGATACGCATCGAAGGCTGGCCTGAGCGGGGTAGGTTCGCCACCGAGACAGAGCGACAGCGGCGCGCTTGACACAACACACGCTTTCGGCGGAACATTCTGGCTATCCAACGACGCCCGCACTCGACCTACCGGCCCCTCAGAAGGGAAGCTCGGCCCTGCCCCTGATCCCCTCGGACGCGGCGCGGACCTGCCGACCGCGCAGGCGCTCGAACAAAAGGCATGGCAGGTGATTTCCATTGGAGAAGCGTTCGACTTCGAGTTTGAGCCGGCCACGAAGGGCGCCGAGGTATAAGGTCGCTGACCAAAATGATATGAAAGCGACGTAACCTCTGTCGTCGGAGCCGGCGCTTCTGCGACGCGGCGACAGTTCATGCATACCGCTGCGCGGATTGGCGTGCAGGCCCTCGTCGTGGGGGCGTCGTTGGGCACGCGCGCAGGACTGGCTCATGCTCAGTCGGCCGCGAACGTCACTCGCGTCGGAGCGGATGCTCGGATTGCCCCGAGAGATCGCCGTTCAGCCTGCGGCGATGGCTGGCAGCGTTACGGTGAACGTCGCTCCCCGGCCGGGGCCATCGCTCTGCGCTGCGACGGTGCCTCCGTGCATTTCGACCAGCTCTCGGACGATCGCCAGGCCCAGACCCAGCCCACTCTGGGTTCCGGCGGCGCGCCAGTCAGCCTGACGGAACCGCTCAAACACATGAGGGAGTAAGCCGCGATCGATACCCACTCCGGTGTCGCTGACGGCGATCCGAATGAAACCATCCTCGCCAGTCATCCGGACTTGGATCCGGCCTCCCGACGGCGTGTACTTAATCGCGTTCGCGAGCAGATTCATCACGACCTGGCGAACGCGATCCGGATCAGCGGACACGGTCGCCATCACCGGCCCCGCGAGGAATTCAAGTTTGAGTGCCTTCGCCGCGGCCTCTTGTTGGAGAGACTCCACGCAGTCCGAAATTAGTGGACCCAAGTTGACGGATTCCAACTGTAGCGTCAGCTTGCCGGCTTCGATCCGGGCAATATCGAGTAGATCATCGATCATACGTGCTTGAGCTTGTGTGCTCCGGTCGAGCGCTTCGAGCGCGCGCGCCGCCTGGGTCGAGTCGGCGCGCAGACTGCGAAGCATACGCAGCCATCCGAGCATCGTGTTCAGTGGTTGTCGTAGTTCGTGCGACAGTACCGCGAGAAATTGGTCCTTGGTACGGTTCGCACGTTCCGCCTCGGCCCGGGCCCTCCGCTCGGCCGTGAGGAGCCCTAGCTGTCGGGTGATATCACGCGCGATGGTCGAAATACCGATGATCGATCCCGCTGCATTCTTCAACGCCGACAGCGACACGGATACTTGGACGCGACGCCCGTCTTTAGCGATCCGCTCGGTTTCGAAGTGCTGAACTCGCTCGCCGCGCCCGATTCGGCGAAGGAACTCGGCCTCTTCGGCAAAACGATCCGGAGGGAACAGTATCATTATCGGGCGGCCGATCGCATCTGCCGCCGAATAGCCGAACATCCGTTCCGCGCCGTCATTCCAGGACGTGATCGTGCCGTCAACACTTTTCGTGAGGATAGCGTCGTCCGAGGCGTCGACGATCGCCGCGAGTCGATTGACGGTGTGCTCCTGGCGCCGCCGTTCTGTGATGTCACGAAAGACCAGCACTGCTCCCACGGTATGCCCGTCAGCTGTCCGGATGGGGGCCGCGCTGTCATCGATCGGAGTTTCGCGCCCATCTTTTGCGATCAACATCGTGTGGTTTGCGAGCCTGCAGATGCCGCCTTCGCGGAACACCTTGTCGACGGGGCTCTCGACCGGACGCCGGGAGTCTTCATTCACGATGACAAACACCTCGTGCAATGGCCGGCCCGCAGCATTCGGCATCGTCCAAGCGGTCAGGGCCTCGGCGACGGGGTTCATCATAGTGATACGCCCGTCAGTATCGGTAGCGATCACTGCGTCTCCGATGCTCGTGAGGATAGTCCTGAGGCGCTCAGTCGCCGCGGCGGCGGCGTCCGTTGCTCGGCGCCATGCGTGGTTGACGGCACTGATCAGTGCCCCGATGCCGACGAAGAGAACGAGGGCCACGATCTCGCCCGGTTCGCTGACGGCGAATGAGCGTGCGGACGGCATCCAGAAGTAATTGGCGGCGGCGGCGCACAGGAGCGTCGTTGTCATCCCGGGTCCGAAGCCGCCGAGCAACGCGCTGGCGACGATGGCCGGATAGAATGTGATCAAGGGAAGGTTCAGAGCCCACAGCGGTTCCAGCGCGAGCCGAGCCGCGACCCACAAGACCGCGAGCAAGGCGGCCATCACGTAGCGCCCCAACCGCCCCCGCAGCACGAGGCGCTGCAACAACACCGCCCTCGCAGGGGCAGGGTCGTGCTTGGTCTGCTCCGATTCGTCGAACTTCATCTTGTCACGTCGGATCCTTCAACAGGCCGCATACGCGATCGCCGCTCCCTCGCCAGAGGTGACCGAGCAAAGTACGACTTGCCGGCCAGCCGGTTGACCAGTCGGTGCGTGCGGACCGTTCCGAGCGGCGAGCAGCCCAGCCCCAGGGAGCAAATAGTGCGAATGTCCCAAACCCCAGTCCAATATATTCCTGCGCCGGCAGTAATAGTCTTTGTCTATTATTGCTCCCCGGGGTTACAGGCATGGAGCTGAGACACCTACGATACTTCGTGGCGGTCGCCGAAGCCCTGCACTTCGGGCAGGCGGCGGCAGCGCTTCACATCGCGCAGCCATCGCTCAGTCACCAGATCAAGCTCCTTGAGGCCGAGTTGAAGACTGCGCTTCTCCATCGCACGAAGCGCCGCGTCGAACTTACAGATGCGGGCCGGCTCTTCCTCGAGGAGGCCCGTGACATCGTCGCACGCGCCGACCGCGCGGCGATGATCGCGCGTCGCGCCGGCGGTGCGACGGAAGGCCGGCTACGCGTCGGCGTCGGTTATTGCATGGATCAGTCGCGAATCAGCGAGGCCGTCAGCACATTTAACGCGCGGCATCCGGCAATCCGGGTCGAATTGCAAACGATGGCCGTGCCGTCGCAGCTCGAAGCCATCCGTCGTCAAAAGCTCGATGTCGGTTTCGTACGGCCACCGATCACGAATTCCGAGCTCGCAAGTGAGAGGCTGATGATCGAGCCGCTCGTAGCCGCACTATCGACCAATCATCGGCTGGCGGCGAAGAGATCTCTGCCGCTCTCGGTTCTTTCCGAAGGTTCCTTTATCCTTCCGCCGCGTGAGATCGTGCCGGTGTATCACGACATTGTGCTCAAAGCCTGCCGGGAGGCCGGATTCGTCCCAGATTCGCCGCACGAGGCAGATCACTTGCACATGCTGCTCGCGATGGTCGGCGGCGGAAGTGGTGTCGCACTCGTCCCAGCGTTCGCGCGACGGCTCAAGCCGCCGCGTGTGGTCTTCGTACCGTTGAGCCCTCAC
>Ga0075433_10001648_pt1 | contig 16585 bp, 10 predicted proteins | sample RhiMethybrSRZTD2_FD_75299 | JGI IMG/M metagenome (GOLD analysis project Ga0075433, IMG submission 75299) | Populus rhizosphere microbial communities from Tennessee, USA - Rhizosphere MetaG P. TD hybrid SRZTD2 | ecosystem: Host-associated > Plants > Roots > Rhizosphere > Soil | place: USA... | reverse complement strand
GAATGGCTCGAACATCGATGCCGCGATCGTTGCATCGACGCCGGGACCATCATCGGACACGCGCACACGAATCATGTCTCCATCGCGGTCGGCGTCGACGGCGATGCGGCCCCCCGGACGACCGTCGAGCGCCTGCTCGGCGTTGATGATCAGATTGAGCAGCGCCTGCTGAAGCAGCGGCGCGCTGCCGTCGACGCTGAAGCGCCCCTCGGACGGCGCGTGCTGCGCGATGGTGAGCCTGGCGCGACCGATGGCGTATCGGCGCAGTGCCACCGATCTCGAGATCACTTCGCGCATATTGACGACGCCACGAACGTCATGCTTCTGACGCGAGAAGGTCATCACCTCGGCCAACGCCGCGGCCGCTCGCGCGTTCTGCTCGTGAATGCGCTGCAGCCCTTTAACCATGGGATCGGAAAGTCCGGGCAGATCGTGCAGCAGCTCGGTGGTGCCGCCAATGACCTGCAGCGCGTTGTTCACCTCGTGGACCACACCCGACAGTAGCCGCGCCACGGTGGCCGACCGATTGAGCGTGATGAGGTCGTCTGCCTGCATCGCTGCCGCCCCGTCGTCCGCCATTCGGCTAAGCCTTCCCCCTCCGGGGCCGATCAGAAGCCTGATAGTGGACCCACATCTGGGCAGGATATCAGCATGGGCTTTCTCATCGTCGATGATTCGAGCACTGTCGCGGCCTGGTTTCTAGGCCCGGCGTGCTCAGGTACACTGGTTTCATGCAACTCCGCACCGCACGCCTCTGTCTCGATTGCGAGGAAGTGCACGATGCGCAGCAGTGTCCGGTCTGCGCGTCGGAGACCTTTGCGTACCTGACCCGATGGGTCCCGGTGCCTGAACGTCGTCAGCGGCCGCGCCCGGCGGAGCCGGCCGTCAACGAAACCGCGACCGCCTACCGCGAAATCCTGCACCCGCCGCCGCCGACACCCTGGCGCGCCATTCGCCGCGGCGCCGTGGGGCTGGCGCTCTTCGGCGTGGCCGGATGGTTGTGGAAACGGAGCGCGAGCGACGGCGGGGAAACGGGAACCAGTGGAACAAGTGGAACAAGTGGAAAAAGTGGAAGAAGTGGAAGAAGTGGAACAAGTGGAAGTGCGTAAGTACTCACGTTGGAAAGTACGACCGTGATAATTCGATGACGAATCGCCTCCATCGGCTGGTTGCACTTATCGACTTCGCCGCTTCGACACTTTCACTTTTTCCATTTCTTCCACTTCTTCCACTTTTTCCACTTTTCCACCTGTGATCGCCCTCTCCCCCGTCTCGCGCCGTATCAACGCCGAACGCATCGTTCTGTTCGGATGGGGGCGGGCGATCCTGCTGCAGCTGGCGCATCCGCTCATCGCCGCCGGCGTCCACGATCACAGCGGCTTCCGCGCCACTTCGTGGGCGGCGGTCACGCGGCTCTATCACACCGTGCACGCGATGCTGGCGCTCACCTTCGGTACCCCTGCGCAATACGCACACGCTCTCGAAGGCATCCGCGCGATCCATCGCCGCGTCAACGGCGTCCTTCCTGAACGCGCCGGACCGTTCGCCGCCGGCACACGGTACTCGGCGGAGAATCCCGATCTCGTGCTGTGGGTGCACCTGACGCTGCTGGAATCGCTGCCGCTCGCGTACGAACTGTTGGTGGCGCCCCTCAGCGTGGCGGAGCGCGACGCGTACTGCGAGGAGGCGGCCGCAGTGGCGATCGCCCTGTGCGCCCGCGAGAGCGAGGTGCCGCGCACGTGGGGCGAGACGCTGCGCTCTATCGATCGCGTGCGCGCGACAGGCGCACTGACGGTCAGCAGTCAGGCACGAGTGCTCGCGCGAACCGTGCTCTCCCCTCCGGCGGGCTGGGCGGTGGCGCCGGCGACGCTGGTCAATCGAGTGCTGACGATCGGACTCTTGCCTGCTGATCTGCGCGAACAGTACGGGCTGCGATGGACCGCACGTCACCAGCGCGTGTTCGATGCGATTGCCCCCACGCTGCGAGCGTCACGTCGTGTGGTGCCTGACATCGTGGCGCTGTGGCCGGAGGCGCGCCGGATGGAGTGATTAGGGACGCGCTCGCTCGGTCCGCCTCCGCGGCTTCGCGCGGGTGCTCGCACCGGCCTGCTTCGGGCGGCGGCGCTTGCTCAACTCTCTTAGCCTTGCGCCGTCGTGCGAGATGAGAGCGGCCTTCTTCTCCGCACTCCAGCGTTTCAACTGCCGCTCTCGAGCGATTGCAGCGTCGGTGGTTGGGAGTTCTTCTTGGTAAACGAGATCGACTGGGATCCGAGCGGCAGTATATCGGGCACCCTGCCCGGTTCTGTGCCAATGAAGACGGGATGCGACATTGTCCGTGTGCCCCACGTAAAACGTGTTGTCTCCACAGCGCAGCATATAGACCCAAGGCATCTGACGACGATGACATCGTCGTCGACAGCCTCGCAAGATGCTCACTCGTTCGAGTGGTTCGATGAAGGGGAGACTGGCCCCTCGACTCGCTGCGCTCGCTCGGGGCACCACTCGACTCGGGCCTAGGCAGGGCCTGCCACGAGCGAGGGCCGAAGGCCCGAGTCGAGTGGTGCGGAAGCGGGGACTCGAACCCCGATGGCCTTGCGGCCACTAGCTCCTGAGGCTAGCGCGTCTGCCAATTCCGCCACTTCCGCATCTGGCGGCCGGCTGCGGACGACCGGCCTTCGAGGGACTCGCGCTGGCGGGCCTTCGTGCGCGAATCAAACTCGCAGTATAACATGCGCACCCGATGCTCTTCGTCCGATGGCTCGCCATCGCGGCGCTCGCCGTCTGGGCCGCGCGTCGCACGTCGCTCACGATCTGGATCCTCGTCGCGATGGTCGTCGGCGCCGAACTCGGACACGACTTCCCCGACGTCGCCGTTTCGCTACGCGTCCTCAGTCAGATCTTCCTGCGTCTGATCCGGACCATCGTCGCACCGCTGATCTTCGCCACGCTCGTCGTCGGCATCGCCGGCCATCCGAACTTGAAGCAGGTCGGGCGGATGGGCGTGAAGGCGCTCATCTACTTCGAGGTGGTCACGACGCTGGCCCTGTTGATTGGGTGGGCCGCCATCACGATCAGCCGTGCCGGCGTCGGCGTCTCGCTGACAGCGCCGGCCGACACCGCACCGCCGCCGGCAGTGATGCGGACGTGGCAAGACCTGATCCTCGAGATCTTCCCGGACAACTTCGCCAAGGCCGTCGTCGACGCGCAGATGCTGCAGGTCGTCGTGTTCAGCGTGATCTTCGGCATCGCGCTGGCACTCCTCTCCGACGAGAAGCGCAAACCGATGCTCGCCTTCTGCGACAGCCTCGCCGAAACGATGTTCCGATTCACGCGCATCGTGATGCTGTTCGCGCCCATCGGCGTCGGCGCGGCGATCGCCTACACGGTGGGCCGTCTCGGTATCGGCGTGCTGACCAACCTGCTGCAGCTGGTCGTGACGTTCTACGTCGCCGTGTTTGCCTTCGTGATCCTCGTCCTGGTGCCGGTGGCGCTCGTTGCCAAGGTGCCGATCCGGCGCTTCGCAGAAGCGGTGGCCGAGCCGGTGTCGATTGCCTTCGCCACGACAAGCTCGGAAGCGGCGCTGCCGCGAGCGATGCTGGCGATGGAACGGATCGGCGTGCCGCGCCAGATCGTCGCCTTCGTCATTCCCACCGGCTATAGCTTCAACCTTGACGGCAGCACTTTGTATTTGTCGCTGGCCGCGATCTTCGTCGCGCAGGCCGCGGGCATCGACATGCCCATCGGCCAGCAGTTCGTGTTGCTGCTGACGCTGATGCTCTCGAGCAAGGGCGTCGCCGGCGTGCCGCGCAGCGCACTGGTGATCCTGCTCGGCACCGTGTCGTCGTTCAACTTGCCGGTCGAGCCCGTGCTCGTGATCCTCGGCATCGACGCCGTGCTCGACATGCTGCGCACGTCGCTCAACGTGCTCGGCAATTGCCTCGCCACAGTCGTGATCGCGCGGTGGGAGGGTGAGTTCGACCCTACCCCGGCAGGTGCTTCACCTTCTGCCAAATCTTGAACAGCATCACGATCACGCCGACGTACCAGGCAAGGCTGACGAGCCCGATCACGAACGCAACCAGCGGGAATGCATTGCCGATCATGGCGCTGAATCCTACATCCGACGCGAGCGTTGGTCGAGTCGGCCGCGAGGCCGGGTGCTAGCATAGGGCTCCACGCCGATGTCCACCGCACAGGAAGATTCGCGGCTGCTTCGGCAGATCTATGCCGGCGCGCTTCAGCGCGACCCCGAAGAACGTGGTGAGTATCTCGATCGCGCGTGCGCCGGCAAGTCTAGGCTGCGGACCAGGGTCGACTCGCTGCTCGCGGCCCACGCGAAAGACTTCCCCGACGAAGGACCCGGTGCGCTCGGCGCCACAGGCGATGACGTGCGCGGCAGTGACGTGGCCGGCCGAGTCGTCGGCCACTACATCATCCGGCGCGAGATCGGCCGCGGCGGGATGGGCATCGTCTATCTCGCCGACGACACGCGCCTGTCGAGACGCGTCGCGCTGAAGGCGCTTGGCCCGGAAATCGGCAGCGAGCTCTCTGGGCGTGAACGATTGCGACACGAGGCCCACGCCGCCGCGGGACTCTCGCACCCGGGCATTGCCACCGTCTACGCCCTCGAAGAGATTGACGACGCGTTGTATCTCGTCTGCGAGTTCGTTCCAGGAGAACCGCTTCGCGCGTTGCTCAAATCCGGTCCGCTGCCGCTGGATCAGGTCGTCGACATCGGAACCCAACTGGCGAAAGCGCTGGCGGCCGCACACACGCAGGGGATCGTTCACCGCGACATCAAGCCCGAGAACGTCATGAAGACGCCAAGCGGCGTCGTCAAGGTGCTCGACTTCGGGCTCGCCCGCGCCGAGAGCTCGGTGCACTCGCAGCTCACACGAACCGGCATCGTCGTCGGCACGCCGGCCTATCTGTCTCCCGAACAGATCCTCGGCCGCGACATCGACTTCCGGACCGACGTGTTTGCGCTCGGCCTGCTGATCTACGAGTTGGCATCGGGGAAAAATCCGTTTGTTGCGCCGACGCTCACTGCGACCATCGCACGCATCGTCGAGGTTGAAATCGAACCGCTGTCACACCTGCTGCCAGAAAGCGTGCCTGAGCTCGATCGCATCGTGGCCACCTGTCTCCGGAAGAACCCTCTCGAGCGCTACGCGTCCACCCAGGAAGTCGTCGCCGATCTCGAACGGCTGCAACGCGAACTGCCACGGGCGCCGTTCGGTGCGCGGCGAGTGGAGACGAACACACGAGACACGAGTCCCACACGGATGGCGTGGCTCCTCCCCACCGTCATTGGTATTGCCGCTGCCGCCGCCGTCGTTCTCGCCTGGACGACGCTCAACACGCCATCGCGGCGAACCGCTCCTGCGACTCCCGTTGTCCGATTCGAGATCGAACCGCCGTCGAGCGTTGGCAGCATCTCGAACGTCGCGCTCGCGAATGACGGCCGATTCGTCGTCTACGAAGGCCGCGTCGATGGCGAGTCGCGATTGTTTCTGCGCCGGCTCGACGAAGGCGAGTCGCGGATACTTGCCGGCACCGAGGGCGCCCGATGGCCCTTCACCTCGCCCGACGGATCGTGGATCGGGTTCTTTCGAGACTCCAAGATCTACAAGGTTTCGACGAGCGGCGGCGATCCGCTGGTCATCTGCGATGTGCGCGGCGGTCCAGGCGCGACGTGGACGGACAACGGACGCATCGTCTTTTCGCGAACGTGGCTCGCGGGACTCTCCGTCGTGTCAGGCGATGGCGGCGCGCCAACCGTTCTCACGACGCCAGATGCGGCACAGCGTGAAATCGGTCATTGGTGGCCGTCGGTGCTGCCGGATGGACACATTCTTTTTACGATCGTCAGAGCAGGCATGGGGCTGAACGATGCCCGCATCGCGTTGCTCGATCCCGCGACCGGCCGTTATCGTGAGTTGTTTCCCGGCGCGAGAGCGTCGTGGATTGCCTCCGGCTACCTGCTGTTCTTTCGCACCGGTCGCTATCTCGCGATCCCGTTCGACCTGAAAACACTGCGGGTCACCGGCGACGCATTCCCCATCCTTGCCGATGCGCAGGAGCTCGATCCCTCGGGCGACTGGCCGCAGCCGGTCGTCACCGCGCCCGGCGGCGCATTGGCGTATCTCGCCGGCGCGTACGTCCCGGCCAGCCGACTCACGTGGATCGACAAGAACGGCGCGTTCACGCCGCTGGCGTCCGCTGAACGGCCGTTTGTCAGCGTCAAGCTCTCGCCCGATGGTCGTCGCGTCGCCGCGGCAAGTCTGGAAGCGGGGCGCCTGCTGATTCGCGTGATCGATCTCGAGCGGGGCACCGAAACCGTGCCGGAGATCGCGGGCATGAACTGGAATCCGGTGTGGCTGCCCGACGGCCGCTTGTCGTTCACCAGCATGCGCAAGGGCGACTTCGACGTGTACGTGATGGACCTGAAAGATGCCGGATCCGAAACGGCGATTCTCTCGGGCCCCGACGACACCGACCCGGTTGCATGGACACGTGATGGCCGCCTGGTGTTTCAGGGCTCCGAACCCGATGGCGCGTATCCGTTGAAGTTGCTCGATACGCGGGAACCGACACATTCGCGACGCCTCACCGAACAACACGTGGAGAACGGCGGTTCGCTCTCGCCCGACGACCGTTGGCTGGCCTACCACTCCGCGGCAAACGGTCGCCCCTTGATCTATGTGCGCCCCCTGGCTGGTAACGCACCAGCGATCACGCTGTCACCAAACGCCGGCGAGTTCCCCACGTTCCTCCTCGATGGCAAGCGCCTCGCATTCGTCCGCGGTCGACGCTTGCTGGTGCAGTCGTGGCGCGACAACAACGGACGGTTCGAAACCGGTCCGGAAAGCACCCTGGCGGATCTCGCGATCGGATCGGGATGGACCTTCGGCGCGCCCTTCGACGCAGCCGCCGACGGCCGCCTGCTCGCGCTCGTTCGGACCAAGGATTCACCGCCGCCACGCGTGCGAATCGTGCTGGGGTGGGACGGCGAGGTGTCGCGACTCGGATCGGACGCCGCGAAAAAACGATAAGCCTTGTGGAAATGTGCCGGTCGAGCTTTCGGGGCCCCCCGCTGATTGATTGATCGGTCAGTGTGAGTCCGAGTGAGACAATAGAGACAGGAGCGGCCGTACCCTGCCAACGGTCGTCTAACTGCTCATGAGGCGCCTGGTCCCGGTCTGCGCTGTGATGTTCATGGGACTGCTCGGCTCATCGCGTGTCCTGGCGCAACAATCGCAACCGCCTCCACCCGGACCGATCCAGGAAAGCGCCGATCGAATCGCTCGCGAGTACTGGCCCACCGACAACGCCACGTTCACCATCGACGAGCAAGGCCGCCCACGGTTTCGATCGGGCGTCACCGTCACCCAACCGGGTCCACCGTGGCAGCAGACGTCAGAACCGGAACCGGATCGCTATCGCGGCGCGATCTCGCATCAGGAGATGCTCAGGGTGATGACGCCGCAGGAATTCTCCACGCCGCCGCTGATCGGCGGCAGCGTCGATCCCGGTCAGATCATCAACGGCATCAGGCAAGGCTGGCGCGACTGGCAGGCTCGCCGCATCCACGAGCGCGTGATGAAAGAAGTCGAGGCGCTGAAAGCGGCTGCCGCGGAATCGGATTCTGGATCGAATTAGGGCCGGCCTGACGGGCCGCCTAAAGGCGGCCCCTACGTACGCAAGACGTCGACGCTCACGTGCAGCGTGTGCTGTCCCCCACCAAGGATGACACCGCGCACCGGGCTCACATCCGCGTAGTCGCGCCCCCACGCCAGCGTGACGTGCCGGGTGGACGGAAACAGGTTGTTCGTCGGATCGACGTCGACCCACCCGAGGCCGGGACAGTACACCGCCAGCCACGCATGCGACGCGTCGACACCGGTCAAGTGCGTCGCACCTGGTGCCGGCTGTGTTTCGAGATAGCCGCTCACGTAACGCGCAGCCAGTCCCTGCGAACGCAGGCAGGCGATCCCCAAGCGCGCGAAGTCCTGGCACACGCCGCGCCGCAGCGACAGCACGTCATGCAGCGGGGTCGTCACGGTCGTGGCCTGCGGGTCGAACGTGAAGTCGCCATGAATGCGGGCGATCAGATCAGCAACCGCGTCGAGGATCGGCCGCCCCGGTGCGAACGAGGGGTGCGCGTAGTCGAGGATCGCATCGCTCACCGCGATCGAGGCGGAATCGAACACGCAATCGATCGCGTCGAGCGGCAGGCGATCAAAGTCGCGAGCCTCTTCCCACGGCGGCGATGCCGCCGCCGGCGGCAGACTCTTCCCGCCGACCGTCACCGTGCTCGTCGCCCGCACCGTCAGCGCCTTGTGCGCGCGCTCGATGATGAAGAACGTCACGCGATTGCCGAAGTAGTCCTGGTGTCCGCGCGTCACCGCCGGTACCGGGTCGATCTCGAGCGCGTGATCGAGACACTGTTGGCCGATGAAATCGCGCGGCATCACGCGGGCGACGTGATGCGACACCGACACGTCCTCGCGGTACTCGTACTGCGTCGTGTGCACGACCTGGTAGGTGACCGCCGCCGGGTCAGCTGACGCGAGGTTCTGCATGGCTGAAGTACTGAAGCGTCACCGTGTCGGACACGCCGCGCACATCATCGACGATGAGATCGAGCAGGCCGCTGAGACGGTCGAACGCGAGGTCCGCCCCAGGCTCGCACAGCGCGTCGAAGTCGGCCGCTGCCACGGCCTCGATCGCGTGCGCGACCATGCGCTGCTCGGGCGCCGGTGATGCCGATTTCTGATCGCGCGGGAATCTCGCGAGGAGATCCGCCATCGCCGCGAGCTGGAACGCCAACGCCCGCGGATTGGTGACATCAGCGAGCAGGAGATCCAGCACCGGCGGCAGCTGCGCTTCGGCGAAGTAGCGGCGGCGATAGGTCATCGCGCTGTCGGCCACCTCGAGCAGCGGCTCCAGCATCGCCACGTGCGACGGGGTCGCGCCGAGCGTGCTGCGAATCACCCTCGTGATCGCCAGCGATCGTTCGAGGCGGCGGCCGAGATCGAGAAACAGCCAGCCGTGGCCGCGCGTCATGCTTTCCATCTCCATGCCGCTGAACGCCGCCAGATCGCTGATCATCCGGTTCAGATACGCGAACACATCCTCGAGCTGGGCGCGGCCGTGGCGCACGCGGAGTTCCTGCTGGAGCTGATGCAGGATGCGCCAGGTATCGAGCGAGAGGCGATCGCGGACGGCGACGGCAATGCGACGAACGTCGCCGAGCGTACCGCGCAGGGAGGACTGCGCATCGAGCCTGAACAGCGTCACGATCTGCGGCTCGAGATCGGGCAAGGCCACGTCCTTCGTCCGCGCCGGAATCACGTTGAGCTCGACGAGCACGTGAAGCAGCGCCGCCACTTCGGGAGTGCCTTCCGACGTGTCCTCGCGCGTCACGTAAGCGACGAGGCTGCGCAGGAGCCGCGCCGACTGTTCGGCGCGCTCGACGTGTCGTCCGAGCCAGAACAGATTGTCGGCGACACGGCTCGGCAGACTGGAATCGAGACGCTCCCCTCGAACCCTGAGCCGTCGCGGCGCCAGCAGCGACACGCCCGTGACCGGGCCCTCCGAGATCACCCAGGTGTCTTTGCTGCCGCCGCCGCGCTGCATTGACACGATCGGAATATCGCTCGTCGCTCCCACACGGGTGAGCCCACCCGGCATCACCATCGCCGACTCGCCCGAGGACGACACGTAAGCGCGAAGCACCAGCTGCCTCGACTCGAGCCCACTGCCGTTCCACACCGGGGCGGTCGACAGCGGCACTTCCGTCTGCGCGACGTAGGCCTCGGGGTGCGCAAGCAGCGCATTGCGGAGGCCGCTTTTCTGCTCGGCGCTCAACGTCCGTCCGAAGATCGGCTGTCGGCTCCGCGGAGGGAACGACGGTTTGATCACGAGCTCGTCGAGATGGGCGAGCACGTACTGCAGATCATCGGGATGTCCGCACCACCACGATCGCGCCGGCGCCAGCAGCAGCTCTTCGCCGAGCATCCGTCGGCACAATGCCGGCAAGAACGCCGCGACCGCAGGCGCTTCAACCAGTCCCGACCCCAGCGCATTGGCCATCGTCACGTGCCCGGACCGCACCGCTTCCATCAAACCGGCCACACCCAGCATCGAGTCGGGCCGAAGCTCCAGTGGATCGCAGTAGCTGTCGTCCATCCGCCGCAGGATCACGTCGACTTGACGAAGGCCCTCGAGAGTCTTGATGAAGACCTTGCTGTCGCGGACCGTCAGGTCGGCGCCTTCAACGAGCGTGAAGCCCAGATAGCGGGCCAGATAGGCGTGCTCGAAGTAGGTTTCGTTCAGCGGCCCCGGCGTCAGCAGCGCCACACGCGGATGATCGCGACGCTCCATCGGCGCCAGCGCCATCAGCGCATCGCGATGCGCGCGGAAGAACGCGCCAAGCCGCTGCACGTGGCAGTCGCGAAACGCCTCGGGCAGACTACGCGAGAGCACGATGCGGTTTTCGAGCGCATAGCCGGCACCCGAGGGCGCCTGCGCGCGATCGGCAACCACACGCCACTGGCCGTCGGGCGACCGCGCGAGATCGACGGCGAGCAAATGCACGTACACATCGTCGGGCACTGGCACGCCATGACAGGGACGCAGGAACGACGGGTTGGCCAGCACCAACGACGGCGGCAGCAACCCCTCATGCAGCAGCCGCTGCGGACCATACACGTCGGCGAGGATCGCGTTCAACAGACGCGACCGCTGCAGCAGCGCGCCTTCGATGCGGTTCCATTCCGCAGGCGCGATCACGAGCGGCATCATGTCGAGCGTCCACGGCCGATCGACACCTTCCGGATCGCCGTAGACGTTGTAGGTGACGCCGTTGTCGCGAATGGCGCGCTTGGCGCCCTCCCACCGCGACGTCAGCTCGGCGAGCCCGAGTTTTTCGAGCGATCGAATCAGCGCGCCGCAGTGCGGCCGCAGCTCTCCAAGAGAGCCCACCATCTCGTCGTGCACGCCGGGCTGCAGACGATAGTCCGCGAGCGGAGACCAGCCTTCGCTCACGCCCGCACTCGACGGCGCGTGCGCGTCGGCTCGGTTGCGCGTGTCCGATCCGGTGGGCGTGCTCATGCGGGTTCGGGCGTGCCGTGCGCGGCGACGCCGTAGACCGACGGACGACGCAGATCGAGCGTCAGCGGAAAATCGGGATTGCGCGTCTCGGCAGGCACCGTGAGCGAGCCCGGCGTGTGACCGATGCTGAAGAAGCGCGCCAGCCGCCGCCCTTCGGCTTCATAGCTGTTCACCGGGAAGGTGTCGAAGCTGCGACCGCCGGGATGCGAGACGTGATAGACGCATCCGCCGAGCGATCGCTGATTCCACGTGTCGACGACATCGAAGACCAGCGGCGCGTGGACAGGGATCGTCGGGTGCAGACAGCTTGCGGGCCGCCATGCGCGATAGCGGATCCCGGCCACGAATTCGCCCCGACCGGTTGGATGCAGCGGTACGCGCCGGCCGTTGCACGCGATGATATGCCGCGAGTCGGTCATCCCGCTGACCTTCACCTGCAACCGCTCGAGCGATGAGTCGACGTAGCGCGCGGTGCCGCCCGCGCTCGACTCTTCTCCCGTGACGTGCCACGGTTCGAGCGCCTGACGCAACTCGACCTGCACGCCCCGTTTGGCGATTGTCCCGTACAGGGGGAAACGAAATTCCAGATGCGGTGCGAACCACTCGGGCCGCAGCGTGTAGCCGGCGCGCTTCAGGTCGTCGAGCACGTCGTCGAAGTCCTGCGCGACGAAGTGAGGCAGCATGAAGCGGTCGTGCAGCTCGGTTCCCCATCGCGCGAGCGGCGTCTCGTATGGCGAGCTCCAGAACGAGGCGATCAGCGCACGCAGCAGCAGCTGCTGCGTCAGGCTCATCCGCGCATGCGGCGGCATCTCGAACGCTCGCAGCTCGACGAGCCCTCGCCGATCGCTGCTCGTGTCGGGGGCGTAGAGCTTGTCGATGCAGAACTCGGCGCGATGTGTATTCCCCGTGACATCGATGAGGACGTTGCGATAGATGCGATCGACCAGCCAGGGCGGCCACTCTCCGCGCCTGTCCGCCGTAACCTTGGCGAAGGCGGACGTGTCCGCCGTAGCCTTGGCGAAGGCGGACACCTGCTCGTTGGCGATCTCGAGCTCGTGCAGCGCGTCGTTCCTCGCTTCATCCACGCGTGGATGCTGACTCGTCGGCCCGATGAAGAGACCTGAGAACAAGTACGACAGCGATGGATGGTTGTGCCAATACGCCACGAGGCTGCGCAGCAGATCGGGCCGCCGGAGAAACGGACTGTCAGATGGCGTGAGACCGCCAACGACGATGTGATTGCCGCCGCCAGTGCCGGTGTGACGGCCATCGAGCATGAACTTCTCGGTGCCGAGCCGCGAGAGACGCGCCTCTTCGTAGAGGGTCGTGGTGTGATCGACCAGCGCGCGCCAATCGTCCGCCGGATGCAGATTGACCTCGATCACTCCTGGATCGGGAGTCACGGTGACGTGATTGAGCCGCGCGTCGTGCGGCGGCGTCGCGCCTTCGATGATGACCGGCGTGTTCAATGCGGCCGCCGTGTCTTCGATGGCGGCAATCAAGTCCAGGTAGTCCTCTGCAGTCTCGACCGGAGGCATGAAGAGGTACAGGCGGCCATGACGCGGCTCGACACACAACGCGGTGCGAACGATGCCTTTTGCGGACTCACCCGGCCGCGGCGCCACCTGCTCCATGACTCTGGGTGGTTCGAATCGATCGCCAGGAGAACGGCGGGTCCACAGAACAGGACCCGCCCTACGAGCGTCGAGCGGCGGTTGTTGAACGCTCGGATCGGGCTCGAAGATATGCGGATAGTCCTCAGCCGTGACCCACGGCAATGAGTCGAGCGGCAATCGATATCCGATCGGCGAGTCGCCCGGAATGAGAAACAGATGCTCGGTTCGCAGGAACCACCGGCCGCTTTTCCACTCGCCGCTGGGCTGCCGTTGAAGAGGAAGTATGCGACCGACAACGCTACCGAGGCCTTGTTCGAACAGGCGCGCGAGGCGGACGCGCTCCTCCTTGTCCTTCAACTCCGACTTCAGCGGATCGACATTGCTCGGAAGCCGCCGCTCTTTCCACAGGTAATACCAGACGTCCTCGTGCGCAGGGATGACATGCGCGGCGTCGATGCCGAGGCGATCGGCAAGCGCGTCGATGAATTGCTTCGCGTCGGGGTCGCGATGCCCGTGATCGATCGCTTCATCGGCGATGAGGCGATCGTCGCGCCAGATCGGCTCGCCATCACGACGCCACCAGCAGCCCAGCGCCCATCGCGGGAGCGACTCGCCCGGATACCACTTGCCTTGGCCGTAATGGAGGAGACCGCCCGGAGCGAATCGCTCTTTCAATCGCCGCAACAGCACGCCGGCACGCTCGCGTTTCGTGGTGCCGAGGGCCGTCGTGTTCCACTCGTCGCCTTCCATGTCGTCGATCGACACGAACGTCGGCTCCCCACCCATCGTCAGCCGGACGTCGTGACGAGAGAGCGCCGCGTCGATGCGGTGGCCGAGCGCGTCGATCTCCTGCCACTGCGCATCCGTGTAGGGCTTGGTGACGCGCGGCGATTCGTAGATCCGCCGCACGTGCATGCCGTGCTCGAGTGTCGCCTCGCATTCGTCAACCGCTCCCGTGATCGGAGCCGCGCTGAACGGATCTGGCGTGGCGGCAAGCGGCAGATGGCCTTCACCAGCCAGCAGCCCCGATGTCGGATCGAGACCGATCCAGCCAGCACCCGGCAGATACACTTCGGTCCAGGCATGGAGATCCGTGAAGTCGGTCGTCGCACCTGATGGGCCGTCGAGCGACTTGACGTCGGGCACGAGCTGAATCAAGTAGCCCGACACGAAGCGTGCGGCCAGGCCGAGGTTGCGGAGAATCTGCACCAGCAGCCAACCCGAGTCGCGACACGATCCACTGCCGCGAGTCAGGGTCTCGTCGGGCGTCTGTACGCCGGGCTCGAGACGGATGAGATAGCGGATCTCCTGCGATAGCTGCCGATTCAAATCGACGAGAAAGTCGATGGTCTTCTGCGGAGCGCGATCGATGTGCCGCAGTCGATCGCACAGCGTCGGTCCAACCGGCGCGGCATCGAGAAACGGCGCCAGCTCCTTCGCGAGCCACGGCTCGTAGGTGAAGGGATACCGTTCAGCGGACGGCTCGAGAAAGAAGTCGAACGGATTGATCACCGACAGCTCGGCGACCAGATCGACATCGACGACGAACTCGCGCGTCTTGTCAGGAAAGACGACACGCGCAAGGAAATTGCCGTGCGGATCCTGCTGCCAGTTGAGAAATTGCTTACGCGGCTCGGCCCTCAGCGAGTAGCTCAGGATCGGCGTACGACAGTGAGGTGCCGGCCGCAGTCGGATGACATGCGGCGACAGCGACACCGCCCGGTCGTAGCGGTATCGCGTCGTGTGAGAGAGCGCGACATGAATCGCCATGCGACGCTGCTAGGAGGCGACGACGTCGGCGCGCAGCCGCGGCGGGCGCTTGGCCACGGCTCCGCGTCCCGAGAAAAACGTGTCGTGGATGTGCACCCCGATCTGGTTCATCTTGGTCTGCAGGCTATCCAGGTATTCGTGCAGGCCGCCGGCGATGAGCTCGTCGACCTGCGCGTAGGCCAGCTCCGAGCACAGCAGGCCGAGGAGCTGCTCCACCGGACTCCTGAACATCGCCACCGGCGTGCCGCTAATCGCGTGCACCGATTCGCGCGCCGCCTTCAGCGAATGGTGGATGGCGCGCGGGAAATCGTAGTCGAGCAGCAGGAACTCGACGATGCGGCTGGGGACGATGCGGCCATGGCGCTTGTGGTACATCTCGAACGCGCTCGCCGATCGCAGCACTGCGGCCCACTGCACGTCGTCCACCGTCGTCCCGATGTCGTCGACGGTGGGCAGGAGCAGGAAGTACTTCACGTCGAGAATGCGCGAGGTCTTGTCGGCGCGTTCGAGCTGCCGTCCGAGCCGGCAGAAGTGCCAGGCTTCTCCGTGCGTCATGGTGGTGTCGGTGACGCCGATGAAGGTGTGGCTGGCGGTCTTGACCGATGAGAAGAGCTCGTGAGGATCGCGCACCTCGCCACGGCGCGCCGCCGCCGTGAGCATCAAGTACGCCTGATTGAGGTGCTCCCACATCGACGACGAGATGATCTCGCGGACCGATCGCGCGTTCTCGCGCGCGGCGCGGAAACACGACAGAATCGAGTTCGGATTCTTGGTGTCGAAGGTCAGGAATCCGATGACGGAGCGCTCGTCGGCGGCCTGGCCGAAGCGCTCGGCAAAATCCTCGGTATCGCCGGTGATGTCGACCAGGGGCTGCCACTGTTGTGCCGATCCCCCGGGAAAATCGAGCATCAGGTTCAGATTCACATCGACGAAGCGCGCCACGTTCTCGGCACGTTCGATATAGCGGCTCATCCAGTAGATCGAATCGGCGACTCGACTCAACATTGTTGCTGCCCCCGCTCGACCGAGATCATCACTTCGACGTCGGGCTCGTCGGTCGCCACGTGCGGATCGCCAGCCACCACCCACGTATCCTTGCTGCCGCCGCCCTGCGAGGAATTGACGACGAGCGAGCCTTTCTTCAAGGCCACGCGCGTGAGTCCGCCGGGGAGCACGAAGATGTCTTTGCCGTACAGGATGTAGGGCCGCAGATCGACGTGCCGTCCTTCGAAGACGCCATCGACGATCGTCGGCACTCGCGACAGTGACAGCGTCGGCTGCGCGATGTAGTTCCGCGGATCGGCTTCGATCTTGGCCGCGAACGTCTCCTGCTCCTTCTTCGACGAGTGCGGCCCGACCAACATGCCATAGCCGCCCGACTCGTTGGCCGCCTTGACGACCAGCGAGCCGATGTTCTTCAACACGTACTCGCGATCGGCGTCTTCCGCGCAGATGTAAGTGGGGACGTTCGGCAGAATCACGTCCTCATCAAGGTAGTACTTGATGATCTTCGGCACGTAGGCGTAGACCACTTTGTCGTCGGCAATACCGGTGCCCGGCGCATTGGCAAGCGCGACGCGGCCCTCGGCGTACACCTGCATCAGTCCGGGTACCCCCAGCATCGAATCCGATCTGAACACCGTCGGATCGATGAAGTCGTCGTCGATGCGGCGGTAGATCACGTCGACGCGCTCGAAGCCCTTCGTGGTCCGCATCCAGACGAGCCCATCGGAGACAACGAGGTCGCGGCCTTCGACGAGCTCGACGCCCATCTGCTGCGCGAGGAACGAATGCTCGAAGTACGCGGAGTTGTACAGACCTGGCGTCAGCACGACAACGCGCGGCGATTCGATCCCTTCTGGCGCAAGATGCTCGAGCGTCGCGCGCAAACGACTTGGATAGTCGTCAACCGGACGGATCCGCGAGGTGGCGAACACCTGCGGAAACGTCCGCTTCATCACGTTGCGGTTCTGCAGCACGTAGGACACGCCCGACGGACAGCGCAGGTTGTCTTCGAGCACGTAGACCTTGCCGTCCGAGTGACGCACGAGATCGGTGCCGGTGACGTGGCACCAGATGCC
>Ga0075433_10001647_pt1 | contig 16592 bp, 15 predicted proteins | sample RhiMethybrSRZTD2_FD_75299 | JGI IMG/M metagenome (GOLD analysis project Ga0075433, IMG submission 75299) | Populus rhizosphere microbial communities from Tennessee, USA - Rhizosphere MetaG P. TD hybrid SRZTD2 | ecosystem: Host-associated > Plants > Roots > Rhizosphere > Soil | place: USA... | reverse complement strand
GCGGCTTGTTCCCAGCGGTTGGGCGGCGCGTCCAGGTCCGGTTGGTACGCGGCCTCGTCGGAACGCCACGAGTCCGGGTCGGCCTTGGCCCGCAGCGCCCCGATCCGTTCGTCGCCGAGACGGGCGAGGTACTCGTGCTGGTCGTCGACGTCGAGCACCCAGTGCCGGATCCACTCGTCGAAGTCGTCACGACGACTGGCCGCCCGCGCCTCGACCCAGAACTCGTAGTCCTCGCCGTAGCCGTCGACCGGGAGGTCACCGGTGAACAAGCCGCCCGGGTGTGCACCCATCGGCGCTTCGCAGACGGCGAGGACGCGGTGCGCGGGGATGCGAACGAGGTGCGACCACCGGCGGAGGTCGTCGACAACCCGCTCGACGGTGACGACGGCGCCGCGGCGCGCAGCGAGCGCCCCCCATGCGCCCTCGAGGAGCGGAGGGTGGAGCGCGACGTTCCCCTCGCCGTCCGCGACGGGCGCGTGCAACAACGCGACGTCCGGCCGCAACGGGGCGAGCAGCCCGACCTCGCCGAAAGGCGACGCGATGCGCGCGTACGCGTCGTTCACTTCCATCGAGGAGTCGCCGATCGAGCGGGTGACGACGGCGGGGAGGTTGCATGCCGCCGCCTCGAGCCGTTGTGAGAAGGCGAGGAAGGACCAGTGCTCCACCTCGACCTCGCCACGCTCGTACGCCCCGGCGAAGATCGGGTTCGGCGTGAAGTTCGGGAACGTGTCGCCCGAGTACCCGGTCACGACCTTCTCGACGAGCCCGCCCTTGAAGAAGAGCGTCCCCAGGCTCGACAGGCTCAGCATCACCAGCGTGAACCGGGGGTCTCTCCCCCACCATTGGCGCACGACCTCGCGCGCGGCGGCCGTCCAGCGGGTGTGCCCGACGAGGATGTGGAGCGCGTCGCCGGGACGAACGTGTTCGGCGACCGCGTCCTGGACCGAGGTGACCTTGTCGTGACCCGTCTGCGTCACGCGCTGTCGAGCACGAGGTCGGCGAGGCGGCGGCGCTGCCAGCCCTGGTAGCCGAGCATCGCGTCGTTCATCTTCGCCCGCTTGTAGTACAGGTGCGCGTCGCAGTCCCAGGTGAACCCGACGCCGCCGTGGATCTGGATGTCCTCGCCGGAGATGAACACCGCCGCCTCGGCGACGAAGCTCTTCGCCATGGCGGCGGCGCGCTCACGGCTCGGATCGTCGACGTCCGACGCCCACGCCGCGTAGTGCGTCCCCACGCGCGCCAGCTCGAGCTGGTGCAGCATGTCGACGGCCTTGTGCCGGATGGCCTGGAAGGTCGCGATCGGCCGGTCGAACTGCACGCGCACTTTGGCGTAGTCCGTCGCGAGACCGAGGGCGGCGTCGCACGCGCCGACGAGCTCCGCCGCGAGCATCACCGACGTGTCGTCGACGACGCGGCGCCACAGCCCGGTCTGGTCGCCGCGGGGGCCGACCGGCACCGCGCGGCGCTCCTCGAGCACGAGACGCGCCGCCTTGCGTGTCGGGTCCATCGTCGGCACCGCCTCGCCGCGCGGCGCCTCCAGGAGGAAGGAGCCGAGTCCCTCTTCGGTGCGGGCGACGACGATCACCCAGTCCGCCGTATGGCCGTCGAGCACGAGCGGCTTCTCACCCGTGAGCACCCAGTCGGCGCCCTTGCGCCGGGCGCGTGTGTGCACGCGGTCGATGGGGTCGTCGTGCCCGAGCTCCTCGAGCGCGACGGTCCCCCGGATTGCACCCGTTGCGAGCTGCGCGAGCAGGTCGGGCTCGTCAAGCCGGCGTGCCGCGAGGGTGGCGAACACCGCCGACGAGAAGAACGGGCCCGGGAGTGGCAGGCGCCCCATCTCCTCCATCACGACGGCCATGTCGACGAGGCCGAGACCGAGGCCGCCGTTGGACTCGGGGACGAGCAGGCCGGGCCAACCGAGCTCCGCGATCTTGTCCCACACCGCGTCGGTGAAGCCGCGCTCGTCGTCGGCCATCTCGCGCACATAGCCGTCCTGCGCCTCGCGCGTGAGGAACGCGCGCACCGACTCGCGGAGCGCGTCTTGATCGTCGCTGAAGGTGAAATCCAAAGGAACGCGGCCTCCCGAGAAACCTGACACGGATGTTAGTGTTCGTCCGATGGATTTCGCTTACTCCCCGGAAGACATCGCGTTCCGTGACGAGTTCCGAGGGTGGCTCGAGGAAAACCTGCCGAAGTTCCTCGCCGACTGGGGCGGTGATGAGGATCTCCCGCCTGGCGCCGTCGCAAGCTCCGGCTCTGCGCCAGCGGTCGGCCAAGCCGCCGCTGCCGCGGCCGGCGGCACGTCGTCGAGCGTCTCCCGCAGCCAGGAGCGACGCAAGGACTGGCAGCGCCGTCTGAACGAGGGTCGGTGGGCGGCGATCAACTGGCCCAAGGAATGGGGCGGGCGCCAGGCGACGCCGGTCCAGAACGTCATCCACGCCGAAGAGAACGCGCGGGTGCGCGCGCCGGGCATCTACAACGCCAACGGCATCTGGCAGATCGGTCCCATGATCATCAAGTGGGGAACCGACGAGCAGAAGCAGCGATGGCTGCCGGGCATCCTCGACGCTTCCGAGCACTGGTGCCAGGGGTTCAGCGAGCCCGAGGCCGGCTCCGACCTCGCCAACCTACGTACAACCGCGATCCGCGACGGCGACGAGTACGTCGTCAACGGGCAGAAGATCTGGATCTCGACCGCGCACCTCGCCGACTGGGGACTCTTCCTCCTCCGGACCGACCCGGGCGCCATCGAGCGCGGAGCCAAGCACGAGGGCATCACCGCGTTCATCGTCAACATGCACACGCCGGGGATCGAATGCCGCCCGATCCGCGACATCGCCGGCGACGAGCTCTTCAACGAGGTCTGGTTCACGCACGCGCGGATCCCGGCCGACTGCCGGCTGGGCGAGGAAGACCAGGGGTGGCAGGTTGCGATGGGGACGCTCGGCCACGAGCGCGTCGGCACCGCCGGCCTGGCGATCACGATGGCCGCGGACCTGCGTTCCATGATCTCCGCCGCCAAGGCGACCAACCCGGACGCCTTGCGCGATCCCGAGATCCGCGAGCGGATCGCCCGGGCGTTCACGGACATCGAGTACACGAAGCTGCTCAACTACCGGGCGCTCACGAAGATCATCAAGGGCGAGAAGAACTGGCCCGAAGTCCCGCTGGCCAAGCTCCAGTGGAGCTACCTGGCCCAGACGCTCGCCGAGCTCGCGGTCGACCTGCTCGGCCCGGCGGGGCTCCTCGCCAAGGGCGGGCCCGACGCCGTCGACGGTGGCACGTGGACGCGCCTGTACTCGTTCCAGCGCTACACGACGATCGGCGCCGGCGCCACGGAGGTGCAGAAGAACATCATCGCCGACCGCGCCCTGCTCCCCCGCAAGTAGCGCAACGCTCGACGAGCCGGTGCAGCTCGGCCTCGTCACCCCGGTCGTCACGAGACTTCCCCGCGCGCACGCGACGTGGGAGGAGACCGCGGGCATCGACGAGATCGCCCGCGTCGCCGTCGAGGCGGAACGGCTCGGCTACCACCACCTCACGTGCAGCGAGCACGTCGCGCTCCCCGCTGCGGTGGTCGACACACGCGGCGCCACCTACTGGGACCCGCTCCCGACGTTCGGCTACATCGCCGCCCGCACGACGACCATCCGATTGGCCACCCACGTGCTCGTCCTCGGCTATCACCACCCGCTCGCGATCGCCAAGCGTTACGGCACGCTCGATCGTGTGTCCGGCGGGCGGCTCGTCCTCGGCGTCGGCGTCGGCTCGCTCCGCGAAGAGTTCGACCTGCTCGGCGTCGAGTTCGAAGGGCGTGGCGATCGCGCCGACGACGCCATCCGCGCCCTGCGCGCGTCACTGTCCCAGCTCGAGCCCCAGTACGGGGGCGAGCACTACGCGTTCGACAGTTTCGTAGTCGACCCGTGTGCCGTGCAGCCGCGCGTCCCGATCTGGGTCGGCGGCCGGACGGCACGATCTCTGCGCCGGGCGATCGAGCTCGCCGACGGCTGGGCGCCCTTCGGCCTGTCACGAGCGGACCTCGCCGTCATGATCGCCCGAGCACGCGAGAGCGCGGCTTGGGACGCTCGCGCCGAGCTCGCCGACGCGCCCCCGTTCGAGCTCGTCTTGCAGAACGAGCACCCTTTCGACCCCGGCGCCGAGCCCGAGCGGGTCCGCGAGTCCGCAGAACGCCTGGCCGACGCGGGCGCGACGACGCTCAACGTGCGCGTCGTGCACCACTCGCTCGAGCACTACCTCGAGCAGCTCGCCGCAATGCGGGAGCTGATCCCCTAGGTCTCGGCAGGCGTCCAGTCACCGAGCTTCGTCGAATTGCAGGGCGCCGGGCGTTAGCCGCGCACGAGCGCGGCAGAGTGTCGCGCGATGACGACGTCCTCGTCGGTACGAACGACTCGCACCACGCACCCGGCGCCGGGAGCGCTGATCACGTCGGCGTGCGCGTCGTTCGCCGCGCCGTCGAGTACCACGCCGAGGTGCTCGAGGCCGCGGCAGATGTCGGCGCGGATCGACGCGGCCTTCTCGCCGATTCCGCCCGTGAACACCAGCGTGTCGAGCCCGCCGAGCGTCGCAGCCAAGGCGCCGACGTGCTGACGGGCGTGGTAACAGAAGGCGTCAATGGCGAACGCGGCCCGAGAGCTCTGATCCCGGTGCTCGACGAGCGCTCGCATGTCCGACGTACCGCCCGACAGCGCGGTGAGGCCTGCTTCGTGGTCGACGAGCTGCTCGAGGCGGTCGGCGTCGTAGCCCTGCTCGCGCAGCAGGTAGACGGGGACGCCCGGGTCGAGGTCGCCGCTGCGGGTGCTCATGACGAGCCCGCCCGCGGGCGTGAACCCCATAGTGGTGTCGACCGATCGCCCGTCGCGCACCGCGACCATGCTGGCGCCGTTGCCGAGGTGGGCGATGATGCCCCGACCGAGTTCGCCCGCGCCCACGGCCCCGACGACGTACTCGTACGACAGGCCGTGGAAGCCGTACCGCCGCACGCCCACGTCCCAGAGCGAGTCGGGCAACGGCAGGCGTTGCGCGAGCTCGGGCATGTGGCGATGGAACGCGGTGTCGAAGCACGCCACCTGCGGGATGTCCCACCGGGCGCGGATGGCGTCGATGCCGGCGATCGCCGCCGGCAAATGCAACGGCGCGAACGGGACCAGCGCGCGGAGGTCGCTGAGCACGTCGTCGTCGACGAGCGCGGGGTCGGCGTGGCGGGGCCCGCCGTGGACGACGCGATGGCCGGCGGCGCCCGGCAACGGCAGCTGCTGTTTGTCGAACGACGCGAGGGCGGCGTCGAGCGCGGCCGTGTATTCACGCGATTCCACCGGATGTGCGACCCGGGCCAACGCCCGCTCGGTCGTGCCGTCGACCTCGAACAGCGCCGTCTTCAACGAGGACGAACCGCTGTTCACGCAGAGGACGACGAGCGGCCCGCTCGGGCTCACGGACTCCAACGCCAGTCACGCACCTCCGGCATGTCCTCCAGGTGCTCGACGATGTACGCGTGGTGGCGGCGGAGCATGTCCTTGCAGTGCTCGACGAGCGTCTCGGCGCCGACAGGCACGCGCCGGGACCGACGCAACGCCTCGATGCACAGGTGGTACCGGCTGATCTCGTTGCGTACGACCATGTCGAATGGCGTGGTCGTCGTGCCCTCCTCCTGGTAGCCCCGCACGTGGAAGCGGTGCGGGTTGATTCGGCCGTGGATCAGATGGTGGACGGCGCTCGGGTAGCCGTGGAACGCGAACACCACGTCCGAGTCGGCGGTGAACGCGCCGACGAACTCGCTCTCCCCCATCCCGTGGGGATGACGCGCCTCGGGAAACAGCGCCATGAGATCGACGACGTTCACGACGCGGAACTCGAGGTCCGGCACGTTTCGGCGCAGCAACTCGGCGGCCGCGATCGTCTCCAAGGTGACGATGTCGCCCGCCGAGGCCAGGACGACGTCGGGCTCCATGCGGTGCTCGTTCCCGGCCCAGTCCCAAACCGATGCCCCGTCGGCGGCGTGCCGCCGGGCGGCGTTCATGTCGAGCCATTGGAGCTGCGGCTGTTTGTCGATCACGATGAGGTTCACGTAGTCGCGGCTGCGGAGGCAGTGGTCGGCGATTGCGAGCAGGCTGTTGGCGTCGGGCGGCAAGTAGATGCGCGACACGGTGCCCTTCTTGCTGAGGACCGTGTCGATCAGTCCGGGTCCCTGGTGGCTGAACCCGTTGTGGTCGTTCCGCCAGCACGTCGAGGTGAGAAGCACGTTCAGCGACGAGACCGGCGCACGCCACGTGAGGTCGCGCGCCGCCTCCAGCCACTTGGAGTGCTGCACCGTCATCGACGCCGACACCATGGCGAACGCCTCGTACGAGGCGAAGAGGCCGTGGCGGCCCGTGAGGACGTACCCCTCGAGCCACCCCTGGCAGTTGTGCTCGCTGAGAATCTCCATGACGCGCCCGTCCGGCGCGACGTGGTCGTCGATGTCGACGATCGGCTCGAGCAGGACGCGGTTCTCGACTTCGAACACGGCGCCGAGCCGGTTCGAGTTGGTCTCGTCGGGGCAGACGAGCCGAAAGTTTCCGTTCTGCTCGTTGTGGGTGAACACGTCGCGCAGGAACTCGCCGAGACAGCGCGTCGACTCGTGAAGCTCGGCCCCGGGCTTTCGCACCGGGACCGCGTACTCGGTGAAGTCGGGAAGATCGAGTGGCTGGAGGAGCAGGCCGCCGTTGGCGTGCGGGTTGGCGCCCATGCGTCGGTCGCCCTCGGGCGCAAGCTTCGCCAGCGGTTCCGCGAGCCGCCCTTCGCCGTCGAACAACTCCTCGGGGCGGTAGCCGCGCATCCACTCCTCGAGCTGACGGAGATGGTCGGGGTTGTCACGCACGTTGGGCAGGGGCACCTGGTGGGCCCGGAACGTGCCCTCCACGGGCAACCCGTCGACGACCTTGGGCCCCGTCCACCCCTTCGGCGTGCGCAGCACGATGGCCGGCCAGCGGGGGCGGGCGCCGAAGCCGTGGGCACGGGCACCGTCCTGGATCGACTTGATGGCGTCGAAGCAGCGGTCGAGCGTCGACGCGAGGTCACGATGCACGGTCGGCGGGTCGTCGCCTTCGACGAAGTGCACGTCGTACCCGTAGCCGGCGAGCACGGACTCGACGGAGTCGTCGGTCGCGCGTCCGAACACGGTCGGGCCCGAGATCTTGTAGCCGTTGAGGTGGAGGATTGGCAGCACGGCGCCGTCCCGCACAGGGTTGAGAAAATCGATCCCCTGCCACGACCCGGAGAGCGGCCCGGTCTCGGCTTCGCCGTCGCCGATCACGCATGCAACGACGAGGTCGGGGTTGTCGAACGCGGCGCCGAACGCGTGCGCGAGCGCGTAGCCGAGCTCGCCGCCTTCATGGATCGAGCCCGGTGTCGGGACGCTCACGTGGCTCGGCACGCCGCCCGGCGTCGAGAACTGACGGAACAGTCGCTGCATGCCGTCGTGGTCCTGGGACACCACCGGGTAGATCTCGCTGTAGGTCCCTTCGAGATAGACATTGGCGACGATGGCGGGGCCGCCGTGCCCGGGCCCGGTGATGTAGATCACTTCGGCGTCACGGTCGCGGATGACGCGGTTCAGGTGCACGTACAGGAGGCTCAGTCCAGGCGAGGTTCCCCAGTGGCCGAGCAGGCGGGGCTTGATGTGCTCCGGTCGCAGCGGCTCGCGCAGCAACGCGTTGCCCTGGAGGTAGATCTGCCCGACGGTGAGATAGTTGGCGGCGCGCCAGTACGCGTCGATCGCGGCGACGTCGTCGTCGGAGAGCGGGGCCGGCATCAGTCGCCTCCTACCCGTCCTCGACCTGCCACGACCACGTGGCGGTGGCGACGAGCGGCTCTCCGGGGCGCGCCACGGCGGCGCCGAGATTGAACGCGTCGGGCGGATGGGACTGCGGCTCGACGCAGATGGCGTGCTCCGGCTCGTCGAACACGACCACGCACGGGCAAGAAGTCTCGAGGGTGAGCATGGCGGCGCCCGGCCACTGCAGCACCGCCGGCGGATCGCCGAGGCGGGTGAAGCAGTCGTCCCACGGATGAGGTCCCGGGGGGACGAGCTCGCCGTTCGGGATGCCGTCCCCGTCACGCCGGTACATGGCCCGCGCGTGGAGCTCGACGGCGAGCTGGTCGCCGCGCTGCGCTCGGCGGCGCCACCACGGATGCCAGCCGCACGACGCCGGCATCGGCGCGTCGTCGGCGTGCACCTCCATCGTGAGGTGCAGCGCGTTCGGCGCGAGCGAGAAGCGTTGGACGACCCGGCCGCCGAACGGCCACGGCGGCTCGAGCGGCGTGGAGATCACGCCCTCGCCGTCCTCATGCCAGGGATGATCGCGGGCAGTGCCGTGGATCGCATGCGGCGGGTTGTTGAGCGGGAGCTGGAACCGCTGGCCCTCGAACTCGAAGCTGCCGTGACGGACGCGCCCGGCCCAGGGCGCCATCGGGAAGCAGCCGAAGTTGTGGTCGTCGACGTCCGGTGTCACCAGGAGATCGAGCCCGTCCACGCTGAGCGCCATGATGCGGCCCCCTCGCTCCGGCGCAACCACCAGGCGCGCTGGCCCAGACTCGAGCGTCAACACGCTCCGCAGTCTCGCAGCCCCGCGTTGATGCGTCAGTCCAGGCGCTCGATGACCGTCGCGTTCGCCTGGCCGCCGCCTTCGCACATGGTCTGGAAGCCGAAGCGGCCGCCCGTCGTCTCCAGGTGGTTGAGCATCGTGGTCATCAGGCGCACGCCGCTCGCGCCGAGCGGATGCCCGATCGCGATGGCGCCGCCGCGCGGGTTGTACTTCGCGGGATCGGGCCGGAACTCCTTGGCCCACATGAGTGCAATGGCGGCGAACGCCTCGTTGCACTCGATGGCGTCGAACTCGTCGACCTTCATTCCCGTGCGCTCGAGCAGCTTGCGCGTCACCGGGTTCGGCGCCGACAGCACGAGCACCGGGTCGTCCGCCAGGACGGCGAAGTGCACGAACCGCGCCCGGACCGGCAGGCCGAGACGCTCGGCCGTAGCCCGATCGGCGATGAGCATCGCCGAAGCCCCGTCGCTCATCGGCGACGAGTTCCCCGCCGTGATGTCGGGCGCCGGCTGCTCGTCGGACTCCCACACCGCGGGCAACGCCGCCAGTTGCTCGAGCGACGTGCCGCGCCGGATCGCCTCGTCGCTGCGCAGCACGTCGGCGGTGGGCTCGCCGTGCTCGTCCTTCAGCGGGACGGGCAGGACCTCACGGTCGAAGAAACCGGAATCGACGTTGGCGGCAGCGCGCCGGTGACTCTCCAGGGCGAAGGCGTCCATCTCTTCGCGAGTGACACCGAAGCGGTCGGCAAGCACCTGGGCGACCCAGAACTGTATGCCGAGCGTGTGGTTCGTGTGGTCCATGAACGCGGAGCTGAACGGCCCGACGCCGCCCCGGGCGTTGCTCGACATCGGGGCCCGGGTCATCGACTCGACGCCGCAGGCGATGGCGAGGTCGTAGCCGCCCGCGATGACGCCTTGGGCGACGAAGTGCACCGCCTGCTGCGACGACCCGCACTGGCGGTCCACAGAGGTGGCGGGCACGTGCCACGGCAGCCCGGCCGCGACCCAGGCGTTGCGGGTGACGTTGCAGCCCTGCTCCCCCGACTGGGTCACGCAACCGCCGACGACGTCGTCGACGGTCCCGGGGTCGACATCGTTGCGTTCGAGCAGCGACCGCAACGCCAACCCGAGCAGGTCGGACGGGTGCCAGTTGGCCAGTGCGCCCTTCCGCTTGCCCACCGCGGTGCGCAAGGTGTCGACGATGACCGCCTCACGTGCCTCCATGGCGCTCCCTTACTGGAACCGATTGAACCTGACATGGTAGTCAGGTCGAATTGACGCGACGCCGGCGAGCGACAGGAGGGCCATATGGGCGTGACCGGTGGTGACGTTCCCGAGCACGACCACATCGTCGACACCGGGAAGAGCAGCTTCGGCCTCGACGAGCTCGGCCACATCCAGCCCGGGTTGGCGCGCATCATGCCCGAGATCGGCGCGCGCATCTGGAAGTGCTACTACGCCGGCAAGGCCGGCAATCAACCGCTGGCGCGCTTCCAGCTCAAGGAGGCCGTCAACCTCATGGAGATGGGCGCGTTCGTCCGGCCCAAGTACGAGGAGAACATGACGAAGTTCATCGCCGAGGACGTCGAGCAGGTGAAGCAGGCGATCGAAGCGAAGGACTGGGACAAGTTCGAGACCGCGTTCCATGCCATGGTCGATCAGGCGAACGCATACCACGAGCTGTACGACAAGGAATTCCTGCGCTGGAAGATCCCCGACCAGCCGCCGCCCGACCTCGACATGACGCCGCGCCGGTAGGCGCGCGCCGACGTCTTACCCGGCGGCCTCCTCCCGCGTCGGACGCCAGAAGAAGACGAGGAGTGCGAGCGCGCCGCCGAGCCCGGCGATCGCCGTGGTGGCGAAGCCGGACCACCCGTCCACCCACGAGAACCCGAGCGCGTTGTCGAGCGACCACTCCCCCGGGCCGAGCGCGCCGAGCGCAAGACCGAGCACGGTGAGCACCATCACGTACTCCCACCCCTCGGTCGGGCGCTTGAACACGAAGAAGCCGGCGTTGCGGTGATTGGTCACCCACGCGACGGCGGCGACGCCGGTGACGGCGGCGGCGCCGAGCGGCGTGAGCAGGCCGAACACCAAAGCCGGTCCCGCCGCCAGCTCGGTCACGGTGACGAGCCAGGCGTGGGCGGGACCGGGGTGCAGGCCGAGGCTGGCGAACCAGTTGGAGACGCCCGGCCCCTCACGCATCCGGGCCAGGTGGTTCCAGCCGTGGGCGAACATGACGACGCCTGCCGTCACTCGCAGACCCAGGAGGGCCAGGTTCACCGCGTTCGTGTCCATCTGGGGCGGTCCTCCCGTGGGATCCCATCCTCCGTTCCCTGACGCTATCGTCAGGGTCGGATGAGCGCGCCCGAGGCGATCGACGGCACTTACGACCCGTTCGAGGAGTTCAACCGCAGCGTCGGCGCGGGTGTGGTCGAGGATCCGTACCCGCTCCTGGCCATGGCCCGGGAGAAGGGGCCGGTGCTCAAGGAGAACCTCGAGGCGGAGTTGCTCGCCGAGGGCAGCGCGCCCCCGGCTGGTCCCGAGGTATTCACCGCGTTCAGCTACGACGCCGTGCAGACCGTCCTGCGCGACGGCGAGACGTTCTCGTCGGCGGGATACGCCGACGTCATGGGCGCGGTGATGGGCCACACCATTCTCGAGATGGACGAGCCCGAGCACCACACCTACCGCGGGCTCGTGCAACAGGCGTTCAGCCGCAAGGCGATGGAACGCTGGGAAACGGAAGCGGTCGGTCCGATCGTCGACGAGTGCATCGACGCGTTCGTCGACCGCGGCCAGGCCGAGCTCGTGCGCGAGCTCACGCTGCCGTTCCCGGTCAACGTGATCGCACGGATGCTCGGGCTCCCCCGCCAGGACCTCCCGCAGTTCCACCGCCTCGCGATCGAGCTCATCAGCGTGTCGTTCGACTGGGACCGCGGCATGCGCGCGTCCGGGCAGCTGCGCGACTACTTCGCCCGGGTCCTCGCCGACCGGCGCGCTCACCCCGCGGACGATCTCATGAGCACGCTCGCCGCTGCCGAGCTCGACGGTCAGCACCTCACCGACGAGGAGATCTTCGCCTTCCTCCGGCTGCTCCTTCCTGCCGGCGCGGAGACGACATACCGCTCCTCGAGCAACCTGCTCTTCGGGCTGCTCACCAACCCCGACCAGCTCGACGCGCTGCGCGCCGACCGCACCCTGATGCCGCAGGCGATCGAGGAAGGGCTGCGCTGGGAGCCGCCACTCACGACGATCGTGCGGACCGCGACACGCGACACGGTCGTCGACGGCGTTGAGGTCCCGTCCGGCGCCATCGTCGTCACCAACATGGGCTCGGCCAATCACGACGAGAAGTACTGGGAGCGCTCCGAGGAGTTCGACATCCACCGCGAGCAGCGCCAGCACCTCGCGTTCGCGTTCGGGCCGCACATGTGCCTCGGCATGCACCTGGCGCGCATGGAGACCCGCGTCGCGCTCGAGCGGATCTTCGATCGCCTCCCGAACCTGCGTCTCGACCCCGCGGCCGAGACGCCGCACATCACCGGCATGACGTTCCGGGCGCCGCCCTCGCTGCCGGTGCTCTTCGGCTGAGAGGAGATCCGATGCGGGCAGAAGACCTCATCCTCGTGAGCGTGGACGACCACGTCGTCGAGCCGCCCGACCTCTTCGAGGGTCATCTGCCCGAGAAGTGGATGGAGTTCGCGCCGAAGAGCGTGCACCGCGACGGGATCGACGTCTGGGTCTACGAGGACAACGTGATTCCGAACATCGGGCTCAACGCGGTCGCGGGTCGTCCGCCCGAGGAGTACAACATCGAGCCCACGAGCTACGAGATGATGCGCAAGGGCTGTTACGACATCGACGAGCGAGTCAACGACATGAACCGCAACGGCGTGCTCGGCTCGATGTGCTTTCCGTCCTTCGTGCAGTTCTGCGGGCAGCTCTTCTCGCGCTCGAAGGATCTCGACATGGGGCTCAACCTCCTGCGCGCGTACAACGACTGGCACATCGACGAGTGGTGCGGCACGTACCCGGGCCGATTCATCCCGCTGTCGATCCCGCCGATCTGGGACCCGCAGCTCATGGCGGACGAGGTGCACCGGGTCGCGAAGAAGGGATGCCACGCCGTCACGTTCTCGGAGAACCCGTTCAAGCTGGGCTGGCCGCACATCTTCGGCGACCACTGGGACCCGTTCTTCGCCGCCTGCGAGGACGAGGGCACGATCATCTGCCTGCACATCGGCTCGTCGTCGACGCAGATCGAGATCGCACCGGGCGCGCCCATCGACATCATGATCACGCTGACGCCGCTGAACACGATGCAGGCCGCCACCGACCTGCTGTGGTCGCCGGTGCTCCGCAAGTACCCGAACCTCAAGTTCGCGCTGTCGGAGGGCGGGACAGGCTGGCTCCCCTACTGGCTCGAGCGGATCGACTACGTGTACCAGCAGCACCACTTCTGGACGCACCAGGACTTCGGCGACACGCTCCCGAGCCAGGTGGCGCGCGACCACTTCACGTTCTGCTTCATCAGCGACCGTGCCGGGGTCGACGAGCGCGAGGCAATCGGCATCGACAACATGACGTGGGAGTGCGACTACCCGCACTCCGACTCGTCGTGGCCGAACTCGCCCGAGTCGGTCGCCAAACAGCTCGACGGCGTCGCCGATGGCATCGTCGACAAGATCACGCACGGGAACGCGATGCGGATCTTCCGCTACGACCCGTTCGCGCACCGGCCCAAGGACAAGTCGAGCGCCGCGGCGCTGCGGGCGGAAGCGCCGGCCTAGCCCGCCGCCCGCGCGCGCCGGTGCCGGAGCTCGGGGACGAGACCGGCGTCGGCGAGCATCCGCACTGCCCGCTCCTCCTCCACGTCGATCACGATCGCCTCGCCCGGGTGCCGGTCGACGATGAACCGGACGACGCAGTCCTCACACGCATTCGTGTGCTGCATCACGCAACTGTCGCAGTTGATCTCCATGAGACGACAATCGCACGGGGGTGTGACAGCTACGCCTGCCCTACGACCAGTCGGGCACCGCGAACAGCGAGCGGGGCTGGTCGCACCAGCACGCCATCACCCGGCCCGCGAGCGAGTCGTCGCGGATCAGTGCGACGGCGGCGTCGGCAATCTCCTCCGGCGCCAGGATGCCCGGCGGGACAGCGGCGGCTTCCTCCTCCGGCGTCATGCTTGACCGTGATCGCCGGCTCATCGGCGTGTCGACCCAGTCGGGGCAGATGCAGTTCACCCGGATCCCGGCCTGGTCCGAAAGGGGCGCGAGCGCGGCGCTGAAGCGCGCGACGCCCGCCTTGGTCGCCGCGTAATCGGGCGAATCATGTGGTCCGAACCCGACGCCGGCGAGCGACGCGATGTTCACGATCGCGCCGCCCCCACGCTCACGCATGGCCCGGATGGCGTAGTACGTGCCGAGCATGGGGCCGCGGAGGTTGACGTCCAGCACCCGCATCCACGCCTCGGGCTCGGCGTCCGGGAACGGCGGCGTCGCCACGATGCCGGCGTTGTTGACGAGGATGTCGAGCCCGCCGAACGTCGTGGCCGCGAAGTCGGTCATCGCCCGGACGTCGGCCTCGCGTGCGACGTCGACGTGCACGAAGCCGGCGCGTCCGGACGCGGCCTCGATCTCGTCGACGGTCTCCTGGCCGGCGCCGTCGTCGAAGTCCGCCACGCCGACGGCTGCGCCCTCCCGCGCGAGCCGCACGGCGGTCGCGCGGCCGATCCCGGCCCCGGCCCCCGTCACGAGCGCGACACGCCCCGCGATGTCCACGCGCTGAGTATGACCGCGGGGTACGACCGTTACCGGCGGAGCGCCCGCAGGAGCGTCTCCGACGACACGACGTGGGCGCCGGATTCGCGGGCGTGCTCACCGACCCAGCCGTCGGAGGAGGCCACGACCACGGGCACTTCGACGGGGAGGTCCATGGCCTGGCGCACCACGACGGCGTCGGCTTCCTCGCCCTCGGGCGAGAACACGACCCGGACGCCCGGGCGGCGGGGCGGGAGGACACCGCCGACGTCGGCGCCGTCGAACACCAGGATCACCCGGGCGCGAGTTCGGAGCTGGAGCTCGGAGATGGCGCTCAGCAGGCGATCGCGCTGCTGGGCCGGCGGGGCGTCGCCCCAGGCCAGCATCGACACGTTGTAACCGTCCACGACGAGCACGGCCCGGGGTGTCCGCAGCATCGCGTCGAGCGCGTCCGGGTCGTCGTCCACCATGCCGGGAGGCACCCGGGGGTGGGCCCGGCGCGGCCGCCGCTCCCGCTCCTTCTTGTCCTTGTCCTTCTCCTTGTCCCCGTCCGACGCCGACGCTTCGGTCGCTGCCGGCGCAGGATCGTCCGGCGAAGTGTCGGCCGGGCCGTTCCGTTGCAACACCCGGCGGGCCTGGTCGGCCACACCGCTCAGCCCGGTCGCCAGCCGCTGGGCCATGTCGGCGACATCGACCAGCGCGCGCAGGTCATCACGTCGCAGGACAGGCATGCCTGCGTCCGCCTCGCGCACTTTGGCTTCCGCTTCCTTCACGGCGCGCCGCAAGTCGCGCACTTCCTCGTCGACTTTGCGGGCTCGGGTCGCCTCTCGTTCGAGGCGCGCATCGGCTGCCTCGGCCGCGGCGCGCGACGCTGCCACGTCTTGTTCGATCTCGGCGGCCTTCCGCTCGGCGGCCGCCACCTTCTGGTTGGCCAACGCGTCGCGGTCACGCCGGCTCTGGCGCTCCTCGCGCAATTCGCGCTCGACGTGCTCCGCCCGCTGCTCGGCGGAGGCGCGAGCGGCTTCGGCGCGCCGGCGCGACTCTGCCAGACCCGCGACCTGCGATTCGCGCGCCCGGTCGTCGTCACCCGCCTGCCGTTCACGCCGCAAGCGCTCGAACGCGGCACACGCGACACCGAGCCCGAACATCCATCCCGGTGGTCGCGCCGCATACAGAGCCGACGCGAGGACCGGCAGGGTGGACTCGTCGCTTGCCTTGGTCACGAGCGCGTACGCGTCGTCGGCGTCCCACGTCTCGAGCGCGTCGGACACGTCGGACCGCGCGAGGAGCTGCTCGACCGCGAGGTCGCGAAAATCGGGTTCGGCCTCGATCGCGCGCAGCAGCTGCTGGCGCGCGGCGCCGCGGGCGAGGCCGCGACGGTCGAACTCGGCGACGGGCCGCAGGATCGGCGGGATCTCCGTCGGCTCGAGCGTGCGCAGTATCTCGCCCGCGGTGTCGAGCAGCGGGATGAGCAGCAACTCGGGCACGGGCGGCCGCGACTCCCGCTGCGGCGGGCTCGACGTCCGCTCCCCTGCCGTCATCGCGACCCCCGAGGTGCTCGTGTCGGGGCCGACCCGTAGACTGACCCGGCGAGGCCGGTTCGCCGGCAGTGGAGCCGGCGGCGAAGGAGTGCCATGCGGTCACGGTACGAGGAAGCCACCCTCGACACGCAAGGCGACGGCGACATGATCGACGTCACCCCTTACGCCCAGAAGGCCATCGACAACGCCGGCCTGACCGACGGCCTCTGCACCGTCTTCGTGGCCCACTCGACCTGCGGCATGACGACCATCGAGCACGAGCCCGGATGCAACGCCGACCTCAACGGCGTCCTCGAGCGCGTCGCTCCCCAGGACCACCCCTGGGAGCACAATGCCCGCAACGCCGACACCAACGGGCACAGCCACGTGCGCGCCGCGCTCGTCGGGCCGTCGGTGACCATCCCGTTCCGGGCCGGCGAGCTCCAGGTCGGTGTGTGGCAGAAGGTCGTCTGCATCGATTTCGACGACCGCCCGCGCAGCCGCAAGGTCGTCGTCCAGCTACTCGGCGAGTAGCGGCGAGCCTCCCCGCTCACGCGGGCTCGACCGGCGCCGCAGGAGCCGGAGCCTGCGACGGCGACCCGTCGAATTCTTCGTCTTCGGTAGTGGTCTGCGACGCTTCGAGCGTTTCGATGCTGTCGCCGTTGGCGCCACACCACCGGCACGTGACCCGCTCGACGGTCT
>Ga0075433_10001646_pt1 | contig 16593 bp, 12 predicted proteins | sample RhiMethybrSRZTD2_FD_75299 | JGI IMG/M metagenome (GOLD analysis project Ga0075433, IMG submission 75299) | Populus rhizosphere microbial communities from Tennessee, USA - Rhizosphere MetaG P. TD hybrid SRZTD2 | ecosystem: Host-associated > Plants > Roots > Rhizosphere > Soil | place: USA... | reverse complement strand
TCAAGCACTCCAGTCGCCCGCCGCCACCCGATCACGATTTGCCATGCGACATACCCCGAAGGAGGGTTCGATTGCAGTCTCCGGCCCGGCATTTTTTACAGGTATCCTCGGTTGGCTCAGCCGGTAAATCGCCATGCCGTGTCGACGTTCCAAGCTTTGAGTGAGCGGGAGGAGATGCTTGGCGGGCGAATGACGTGGAGCTTGCTCGAGACGGGAATCCGAAGCGGATTACCCGGGGGCGCTTCTCACCTGGCCGCGGGAGCGTCCGGTAAGCAGGAGCAGACGGTGGCTGCCGATCTCGACCTCGTCCAGGTTTTTCAGACGCTGCGCGACGTTCGCGGCAAGGCGGCGGCCGTTCACGGACGTCCCGTTCCGGCTGCCCGCATCCACGATCGTGCAGACCGGACCTTCCACCCGGATTCTGCAGTGCACCTTGCTCACCTTCTCGTCTTCGATGGCGAAGTGGGACTCCTCTCCCCGGCCGATAAGCGTCTCCGAGCGGATGATGCGGTGGACCTGCGAGGCATCGTCCCCGTCGATCACCAGAAGAACGAAGGCGTACGGCGCTCCGAAGGGCGCCTGTCGCTGCCTCAGATCGGCCGTCCTGCTCTCGAGCTGCTCTGCGCTGCCCCGTGAATCCATGCCCATAATGTTGAAGCGGGAAGCGGCGCTGTCAAGCGCCGATTCCCGATACGCCGAGCCGCTGGAATGGGTTGCCCGATTCTGTTACGACATTACAATAATGAGATCAGGATTGTCCCGACGCAGCCCGAATTCCCCTGTTCTCTTTATCCTTCCAGGGCCCTTCCCCCGCGCTCGAGACTTCCTCAGCGCAAACCCGGAGCGCGCAGGGCGCTCCCCAGAATGCTCTCCGTGACGCTGGACGAGAGGGGGTTTTCGGACAATGGACCGGCCGGCGGCACCGAGATGGGAGGCAAATCCTTCCCCTGGAGCAGCCGGTTCACAGCAGGAACGTCCTGAGACACGAGGGCCGCGAACTCCTTCGAAGCGGCATCGATCTCCCGCTGCAGCTCATCCGACCGGGCGATCATGTTCTCGCTGGGCTTCCCTTCGTAGACGAGCAACGCGCCGAACAGGTTGTCCAGGTTCTCTCGAATCCGCTCTTCCCCCGTGATGTTGCCGCCCTCCTTCGTCGCAACAATCTTCTTGCGAATCCCGTCGGCCTTGTCGCTCAGGGCCTTGAGCTGACCCGCGAGCTTGGCGTCGCCCTGGGCTTTTTTCATCAATGCATCGGCGCTGTCCCGCATTGCATTGATGCGCATCATCAGGCCGGAGATCTGGGCGAACATCCCCGAGACGCGCTGCGCTGCGGCGAATTGCACCTCCCGGTCCTGGACGGTGTAATCGGCGCGGCGATCGAGATCCACCACCAGCTTGGTCTCATAGACTTTCTTGTTCTTGGTCATTCGCACCGTGTAGGTCCCGGGCACCAGGCGGGGGCCCTGGGCCGAGGAGCCCGCCACCGAGGCGGCCGGGGGCACGAGAGGCGGCTTGGCGCGCATCGACCAGGTTACCCGGTTGAGACCTCGGCGCTTGCTCGCCGGGACCGTGTCCAGGACCTTGCCGCTCGCATCGAGTACCTCGATCTTCAGGTCGCCGAACAGATGGCGCGTGCGCTGGTAGTAGGTAATCACCGCGCCGCTCGTCGGATTCTCACCGGCATAGCTCGCGTCCCCATCCGGCCACCCGCCGAACCCGATGATGCGTTGTTGCGTCGGGCGCTGCGACACGAACGCCGCTTCCTGCTGCAGCAGCTGGAGGCTCAGGCTCCGCAGGGGGGTGATGTCGTCGATGATCCAGATCCCCCGGCCATGGGTCGCGATCACCAGGTCGTTGTCCCGCTCCTGCACGACCAAGTCGCGCACCGCCACGTTGGGGAAATTCCCGCCCTTGAACTGGGCCCATTCTGACCCGCCGTCGATGCTCATCCACAGCCCGAACTCGGTGCCCACGAAAAGGATGTTCGGCGACACCGCGTCCTCCCGAATCACATGGGCGTAGCCGCGCAGTCCCTGACCCGTCCCGACGATGCGGGTCCAGGTGCGGCCGAAGTCGGTGGTCTTGAACACGTACGGGTCCATGTCCCCGAAGGTGTGCCGATCGAAGGCGGCGTAGGCGGTGGAGGCGTTGTGCCGGCTGGCCTCGACCCAGCTCACCCAGGAATGCGCCGGAAGACTCCTGACGTTGCGGATCTGGTTGCTCCACGATTGACCGCCGTCGCGGCTGAGCTGCAGATTTCCGTCGTCGGTCCCCACCCAGATCACGCTGGAATCTACGGGCGACTCGCTGATCGAGTAGATCGTCGTGTGCATCTCGGCCGCCGAGTTGTCCACGGTGATGCCACCGGACTCCTCCTGCTTCTGTTTCGCCTTGTCGTTGGTGGTCAAATCCGGTGAGACGCGCTGCCAGCTCCGGCCGGCGTCGCTCGACCGGAACAAATACTGCGAGCCGATGTAAACCGTGCCCGGGTGCGTCGCCGAGAGGTGAATCGGCGTGTTCCAGTTCCAGCGCAGCTTCTCGGCCGTATCGGACTGGGGCTGGATGAAGCGGACCTGCCGCGTCTTCCGATCGACCCATCCCATGAATCCTCCCTGAGCCTCGGCGTAGACGCGATCCGCGTCGGCCGGATCGGAGAAGGTCCAGAAGCCGTCTCCAACGAACATGTTCTCCCAGCGCTGCGCCGAAATGCCCCCCGGATAGGAAGAGTCGCCGGCCCATGAGGAGTTGTCTTGCAAGCCGCCGTAGACCTGGTAAGGATCCTTCTGGTCCACGCTGACGTGATAGAACTGCGAAATTGGCAGGTTATTGCCTTTCCACCAGCGGTTTCCCCCGTCGTAGGAAATCCACAATCCGCCGTCGTCGCCTCCCAGGACGGTGTTGGTGTTCTTGGGATCGATCCAGAGGTCGTGCCAGTCACCGTGCGAGCCGCCCGCGGCGCCGGAAAAGCTCTTGCCGCCGTCCTCCGAGACGATGAGCGACAGGTTGTGCTTGAACAGCTTGTCGGGATTCTTGGGATCGACTTCGAGGCGCGAGAAATAGAAAGGCCTCCAGACCATCATCTGGCTGCGATCGCGCTCTTCCCAGGTCCTGCCGCCGTCATCGGAGCGGAACAGCGCGCTGCGCTTTCCCTCGATCGCGGCGTAAACGACGTTCGGGTTCGAGGGGGCCATCTCCACGGCGATGCGGCCCCAGGGCTTGGCAGGCAGGCCCTTGGCCGTCGCCGCATCCAGGCTGGACCAGCGGATGCCCCCGTTGGTGGTGACGTACAGGCCGGAGCCGGACGGCTTGTCCGGCCCCTCCCCTCCCGAGCGGAACGTCCAGCCTTTGCGCCGGAAGTCCCAAGTCGAGGCGATCAGGTGATCGGGATGGCTCGGATCCAGCGTGACATCGCCGCAGCCCGTGGACAGGTTGGCGCCCTTGAGCACCAGCTGCCAGGACTTGCCACCGTCGGTGGTCTTGTAGACGCCGCGGTTGGCGGAATCGCTCCACAGCTTCCCGGGGACGCACACGTAGACGATGTTCGAGTTCGTTGGATGCACGAGAATCTTGGAGATGCGCTCCGAATCCGGCAGCCCGAGGTACTGCCAGGTGTCGCCTCCGTCGGTGGTCTTATAGACTCCATTGCCGATCGAGACGCTGTTGCGGGTCCAGGCTTCGCCGGTGCCGACCCAAACCGTGTTCGGATCCTTCGGGTCGATGGTGATAGCCCCGATCGATTGAACCGCCTGCTTGTCGAAGACCGGTTTGAAGGTGGTGGCGGAATCACTCGACTTCCAGACGCCACCGCTGGCGGCGCCCACGTAGAGCATGATTTTCCCGCCCGCTTCCACCGCATCCACCGCGCTGATCCGGCCGCTCATGACGGCCGAGCCGATGTTGCGCGCCCCCAGGCCGGAAATCGTTGCCGAATCGAACCGGGCCGCCGGTGCCTCGGCGGCCGAGGCAGTCCCGAGCCAGCACGCGACCGCCACCACGGCCGCAAGAGAGTTGCGACGCTTCATCCTCGTCTCCTCGATTATTTGGCTGGGGTTGCCGGGAACGCGAAGATCGCGTCATCGACCGGTACGTTGACTTCAATCTTCTCGATCGTCACCTTCTGGCCTTTCGGAGCGCCCTTCGCCCCCGTCTCCAGCGAGAAGGGCATGTAAACACCGGCCACCTGCTCGTAATTGCCCAGGTCGGTCTCGAATTCCTGCTCTGTGCCGCGGATGATCCGCCGGGTGGTAATGCGGATCTCGAGGAAGTAGTCGGGATCGAAATAGAAATACTTGACGTCGCCGCTCTTCAGCGTCACCTTGAGCTTGTAGGCTTCCGTTCCGTCGACATCCTCGGTTCCCAGATACTCGACCTTGTTGCCTTTCGCACGGTAATCCACCAGCGGCCCGTCGATGTCCGCATCCTCCACCAGGCTCTTGACGTCGTCCGCCGACAGCTTCTCGGGATCCTTGCGGCCTCCGAACGGCTGGATCTGCCAGCCGACGTGGCCGTCCCAGGCCTGGATCTGGGTGAGGCCCTGCAGGGAGGCCTCCTGCCGGATTTCGCCCTTGCGGGTCACCGTCTGAGACAGCGCCAGCTCGATGGCGGAGTCACCGCTGAACTCGAGCTTTCCGGTGGATATGGACGTGTTGATCGCCTTGATTTTGTCCATGCCTCCTTTGGCCTGGACGTTCTTGGCGATCAGCTCATCGGCCGTCATCGCCATGCAGGGGACCGAGATCCCGAGCAACAGCAGCGAGAGCAGTCCTTGCCGGGTATGCATGCGGATTTCTCCTCGAGGCCGGCGGCCTGCGGCGGCCGCCACCTCATCGCGCCGGTGAATGGATGATGATTTATTCCAACCTCAGAATCAGCTCTGAGCGTGCGCTTCCACGAACCAGAGGTCCTTGTCGAGACTGCGGGAAATCTCCGTGAAGAGATCGGCGGTGCCTTTGTCGCTGAGCTCATCGGCCTGGCTGATGGCCTTGCGAATCGTTTCGCCGAAATAGGCCAGGCTGCGGGACAGCGCCTCGACGTGCTCCTTGCCGCTTGCGAGGGTGAGAGGGTACTCCGGAAGCTGGGAGCGTTTTGCCGCCACGCGGATGGTCCCCTCTGCGATGCCCCCGAATTGGATGATTCGCTCCGCGAGCATGTCGACGTGGTCATCGACGTGTTCGTAGACTTCATCGAACAGCTCATGCAAAGCAATGAAGTTCTGCCCCTTGACGTTCCAGTGGGCCTGCTTGGTTTGCGACGCGAGATCCAGGGCATCGGCCAGCCGCTCCTGCAACAGGGTGATCATCTGAACCCGAACCTTTTCCGGCACATCGTTCTTCGTCTTGTGCATGGCACCTCTCCACCCGGGCACTGGGCCCGGAGTCGACGGGTTTCGGTCATCTGTGAATGGCGCATTGTACCAATGGCGCATCCGCATGACAACGAACCTGGCTCATCGCTCGAGCGCGCCATCGTTTTTCCTGCCGTTGTGATCCCCGTCCCGGGCTCGTCCGGACGCCTAGACGCTTGAACGCAGGCATCAACTTGAACCCGGGGACCTTCTGAACGAAGATTAACTGGATCGAGACCCATAATTGCAGCCGGCGCATGCAGGATGATTCTGTGTCGGGGCACGGGGCAGGACAGGGAAGAAGCTTGAACAATAACTTAGGCAGTCGGCAAGATCCCATCGATCGGGCGCTCCAAGCCGCCGCGGCGCGCTACGTGGGAGCTCACCCACGGTTCCGTTGGTACGCGCATTTCAAGTACAAGACGGATCCTTGCTACAGGGCGATAGGCGAGCGCGTCGGAGGGGACTCATTCACCGTGGATTTGGGAACCGGTCTCGGGATGCTTCCGGTGCTGCTCGGAGAGCTTGGCGAGCGGCGTCGGGTGCTCGGCATCGACTGGGATCCGGAGCGCATGCGCTGTGGGCTGCATGCAGCACGCGGGCTTGCCGGCATCGAGATGGTCGGTGGAGACCTGCGCACCTCCCCGATTCCCGCTTGCGACGTCATCACGCTGATCGACGTGCTCCACTACTACGAGCCCGATCAGCAAGAAACGCTTCTCAAGCGCTGCCGGGCGGCGCTCCGGCCGGGTGGCCGTTTGTTCCTGAGGGATGGCGACGGCGCGCGCTCGGGCGGGGCGCGCTGGACGCAGATGGTCGAGGGGTGGGCGACCCGGATGCGATGGAACCGCGGGCCCGTGGTGCGCTTCCGACCCATTTCAGAGCTGCGCGCCACTCTCATCGACCTCGGATTTCATGTGGAGGAGGGCGAACTGGCGAGCTGGTTCCTCCCCGGGAACGTGCTCCTCGTGGCCGAGCTGGATAAAAGCATTCAATCCCGGTAGCGGACCGAGTTTGCCGCTACCGGGTTCCCGACCCTTACGAAAGCCGGCTGCCGTGTGCCGCAGCACCTCGCCCAGGTTCGCCGACGGGACCGAAATCTCAGGGGAGCCCCGCGCGGTCCTAGAGATCGCTGATGAGCTTTATGATTTCGTCCTTCTTCTTGCCCAGCTTCTTCTGCAAGCGGCCGAGCAGCTCATCCTCCTTGCCTACCGAATAGGTAAGGTCGTCATCGGTGAGCAGCGCGTACTTCTGCTTGAGCTTTCCCTTCACTTCGTTCCATTCGCCCTTGAAAGTCAGCTGGTTCATGGTCCTCTCCTTTCTGAAAACCGGCGCCCTGAGCAGGATGCGATGTCATTTTCCTGCTAACGTCATGGGCGCCGGGAATCCTCGATAACATCGCCAGGCAGAAACGCGGAATTCAAAAGACACGAGACACGAAACCGCCGTGTTCCTGTGGCGGGCTTGGGTTTATAGGAAGTTCGCCTGGACGTCTTTGACACCCTCGGTCGTCCTGGCGAGCTCGATCGCCTGCTTCTTCTCGGCATCATTGGACACCGAACCCGTCAAGAACACCACTCCATCCCGGGTGTCAACGTCAATCTTCAACCCCTTCACGACGGGATCTTCCAGGAGTCGCGACTTCACCTTCATCGTGATTCCCGCATCATCGATGTGCTCGCCGAGGGTGCGGTCTGGATTGGGAGCTTCGGCCGACTGGGAGCTGGTCCTCACGGCAATCATGTCCTTCACGTCCCGGACGCCACTCGTCTCCTTCGCCAGCTTCATGGCTTCATCCTTGGCCTCCTGGCTGTCCACGTTTCCGGTAAGCGTCACGACCCCGTCTGCCGTATCCACGTTGATTTCTGCAGCGCTTACCTTGCCGTCAGCGGCGAGCTTGGTTTTGACTAGGCCGGTGATACCGGCATCGGTGGTCCGCGAGCACCCGATGACCAGTGAAACGATTGCCGCTAGAGCTACGAGGGGAATGGCATTGTGTTTTCTCATGGTCTTTCCTCCCGAACTGTTCGCGTAACGACCTTAACGACCTGCCCAATAGGGCATCTACATGCACCTTAGCGGAACCAGAATCAGCAGAACATGGGGTAAACCCCGTATAAGCTATCCCGAAGGACCCTAGAGGCTGGACGGCTGGGGGGAACGTGCGAGACCGGGCCGATAAATAGTTGGCCGACCTATGCGATACTCCCCCGCATGCCGATGCTTCCGACCGTAATCCTGATGCTCGCCGTGATCGGAATGGCGGCCTACCTGGCGCCGAAAATCGCAATTCCGGCACCGGTGCTGCTGGCGGTCGCCGGCGTGCTCTGGTCGCTGACTCCCTGGATCCCTGCAACCAGGATGTCGCCGGACGTGGTCCTGTCGATCTTCCTGCCTCCGCTGCTCTACGCCGACGCCTGGGAAGCGTCCTGGATTGACTTCCGGCGCTGGCTCCGGCCCATCCTGCAGCTCGCCATCGGGCTGGTGGCCTTCACGATCCTGGTGGTCGGGATGGTCGCGCACTGGGCGTTGCCCGGACTGCCCTGGGCAGCCTGTTTCCTGCTGGGCGCCATCGTCTCGCCGACCGACACCGTCGCCGTGCACGCCATCCTCGAGCGCCTGCGCGTGCCGCGGCGCGCCACCGCGATTCTCGGCGGCGAGAGCCTGATCAACGATGCCACCGGGCTGCTGGGGGCCGGGCTGGCGTCCGCCGTGGTGCTCACCGGGATGTTCGAGGCGGGGCGAATCGGGTCGAGTTTCGCGCGCATTGCGGGATACGGCATCGTCATCGGCGTCGGGGTCGGGCTGGGCGCCGCTACCATCAATTACTTCGTGCGCGGCACCCAGGTGCTGTTCGTCTTCTCGCTGCTCGCGCCGTATGGCGCCTTCGCGCTCGCCGAGCGTGCCGGGGCCTCCGGCGTGCTGGCGGTGGTGATCGCCGGATTCGTCGCATCGTGGCGGCTGCATTACATTGCCCCCGAAAGCCGTGTCGCGTTGTACGCCTCGTGGGAGCAGCTTGCGTTTCTGCTCAACTCTCTGATGTTCCTTTATGTCGGGCTGGAAGCGCCGGGGCGACTCAAGCAGGCGATCGAGACGGTGCCCGGAATCCTGGGAAGCGCCTTCCTGATCAGCGCAGTGGTGATTCTGGCCCGCCTGATCTGGATCTTCCCCAACGCCTACCTGCCGCTATGGCTGTCGCCGAGGCTGCGCCGGCATGAGGGCGGCTACCCCAGCCTGCGCGCGGTGGTCCTCGCATCCTGGTGCAGCGTGCGCGGCGCGGTCTCGCTGGCCGCGGCGCTTTCAATCCCGCTTGTCTTGCGCGACGGCACGCCCTTCCCAGGCCGGCCCGAGATTATCGCCTGCACCCTGGTCGTGATCCTGGTGACGCTGATCGGCCAGGGCGTGACGCTGGTGCCGCTGGTCCGCTGGCTCGGCCTGTCGGATGTCGATCTGACCGAGTCGGAGGTACGGCGCGCCCGTGAGGCGATGCTCTCGGCCGGCATCAAGCGGCTCGACGCCTTCTGCTCGCAGGAAAGCTGTCCGATCGCCGTCTACCGGCTGCGCGACGGCATGTCGGATCAGCTCGCGTCGCTGCAGGCGGAAGACGAGCTGGAGCGCTCCAAGGCGCTGCAGCGGCTGGCGGTGGCCGAAGATGTCCGCCACGCCGTTTATGAGGCCCAAACCAAGGCGCTCCTCGCCCTGCGCGACCAGGGCGTCGTCAACGACCGGGTCCACCAGGGACTGCAGCTCGACCTCGATCGCGCCAATGCCGACGTGCGGGCGGGTTAGGCCCGGCATCCGAGGGCGGTCCCTCGTGCAATTCGAGCCGGCGCTCCGATTGCCCGGAACCCAACTGAGGCTTTATGCGTACTATGCTGTGTTCACCCTGATACCCGCGCTGGAGGAGCCATGACCCCCGATCTCGTCATCGACAACATCTCGAAGACCTATCCCAATGGCGTGCAGGCCCTGAAGGGGGTCTCGCTGCGCATCCCCGCGGGGATGTTCGGGCTCCTGGGGCCGAATGGAGCCGGCAAATCGACCTTGATGCGCACCATCGCCACGCTGCAGGAGCCGGACAGCGGCTCGATCACCTTCGGCGACATCAACGTGCTCAAGCAGAAGGACGCCGTGCGGCGCGCGCTCGGATACCTGCCCCAGGAATTCGGTCTTTACCCCAAGGTCTCGGCCCTGGAGCTGCTCGATCATTTCGCCGTTTTGAAGGGCATCCTCGACCGGAGAACGCGGGCGGAGCTGGTTCAGTCGGTCATGCACCGCACCAACCTGTGGGACGTGCGCAAGCGGCGGCTCGGCACCTTCTCGGGCGGGATGAAGCAGCGCTTCGGAATCGCCCAGGCGCTCCTGGGGAGCCCCCGGCTGATGATCGTCGACGAGCCGACCGCAGGCCTCGACCCGACGGAGCGCTTGCGCTTTCACAACATGCTGAGCGAGATCGGCGAAAACGTCGTGGTCATCCTGTCGACGCACATCGTCGAGGATGTGAGCGATCTCTGCAGCCGCATGGCCATCATCGCGGCGGGTCGCGTGCTGGTGAGCGGCGAGCCCCAGTTGGCCATCGATGCCCTGCGCGGCCGGGTCTGGAAGAAGATCGTGCCGCGCGACCAGATTGCCGCCTACGAGCGCGAGATGGCGGTCATCTCGACCCATCTGGTCGGCGGGCGCACCGTCCTGCACGTGATGGCGCCGGCCCGCCCCGATCCATCCTTCGAGGAAGTCCCGGTTAATCTCGAGGATGTCTATTTCTCCACCCTGCGCGACGCCAACCAGAAGGCGGCTTGAGACCCATGATCGGCCGCATCTTCGCCTTCGAGATCCGCTACCAGCTGCGCCAGCCGCTTTTCTGGATCGCCGCGATCCTCTTCTTCCTGATGACCTTCGGCGCGGTCACGACCGACGTCATCCAGGTGGGAGGGGCGATCGGCAGCGTCAACCGCAACGCCCCCTTCGTGCTGATGCAGATGCTCCTGGTCATGACCCTCATCGGCACCTTCCTGACCACGGCGTTCGCGGCCGGCAGCGTCTACCGCGATTTCGAGAGCCAGGCCGACGCCATCTTTTTTTCCCTGCCGATGCGCAAGGCCGAATACCTGTTCGGGCGACTGTCCGGAGCGCTTGTCGTCTCATGGCTGGTCTACATCGCCGTCCTGCTCGGCGTCGCCATCGGCGGTTTCATGCCCTGGCTGGAGCCGGAGCGCATCGGAGCGTTCCGGCTGGCGCCATACTTTTTCTCGATGCTCGCGTTCGTCCTGCCCAATGTGATCATTACCGGCGCGATCTTTTTCGCCATTGCGACACTGACCCGCAGCCTTCTCTACACCTATGCCGGCGTCGTGGTGTTTTTTGTCGGCTACGCCATCTCGGGAATCTTCCTTGGCGACCTGGAAAACCGCACCCTCGCCGCCCTCGTCGACCCCTATGGCTTCGGAGCTTTCGAGCTGGTGACGCGCTACTGGACCGTCATCGAGAAAAACACCGGGGCGATGCCGTTGCGGGGGATTCTGCTGGAGAACCGTCTCCTGTGGCTGGGGGTCGCGGCCGTCTGCATGGTTTTCACCTGGGCGCGCTTCAAGTTCACCACGGTCGCCAGCGGCGGCAGCCGTCGCAAGGCTTCCAAACGGGCCGGGCCGGCGGCCGCGCCAGAGGATCTCACCGCCTGGAGCGCTCCATCGGCTGCGCTGCCGGCGGTGCCGCGGCAGTTCGGCCGATCCGCCGCCTGGGGGCAGTTCCTGCGCCAGACGCGCATCGAGACGGTGGGCGCGCTGCGCGGAGTGCCGTTCCAGATCATGCTGTGGGCCGGACTGTTGAATGTCTTCGGATCGATCTATGCCACAGACGATCTGTACGGCACCAAAATCTATCCGGTCACCAACCTCATGCTGCGGGCGATCCTCGGCGCCTTCGGTCTTTTCCTGTTTCTGGTCATGACTTTCTACAGTGGCGAGATGGTGTGGCGCGAGCGCAACCTGCGCATGTCGGACATGCTCGACGCTCTGCCGGTCCCGACCTGGGTCGGCTGGGCCTCCAAGCTGTGCGCCCTGGGCGGGATTCTACTGGCCATGCTGATCGCCGTGATGCTGACCTGCATTGGTTACCAGGCCTCTACCGGCTATTTCCATTTCGAGATTCTGCTCTATCTCAAGGGGCTGTTCCTGGTCGCGTTGCCTCTGTTCCTCTTCTACGCCGCGCTCTGTCTGTTCGTGCAGGTCCTGGTGGACAACAAGTTCCTGGGGTGGCTGGTGTCGAGCCTGTTCTATATTGCGGGGTTCATCCTGCCGGCTCTGAGGCTCGAGCATCACCTGTACCGGTTCGGCACGGCTCCCGAAGCTCCCTACTCCGACATGAACGGCTACGGCCATTTCGTCCAGCCGCTCGTCTGGTTCTACCTCTACTGGGGGTCGATCTGCGCGGGGCTCGTGGTGCTGGCGCACCTCCTCTGGGTGCGGGGGTCGGAATCCTCGTTCATGCTTCGGCTGCGTGTGGCGCGCCAGCGCCTGACCCGCCCGGCCGCGGCGACACTCGCGGCCACAACCGCCGGGGCCGCGCTCTGCGGCGCCGTCATCTTCTACAACACCAACATCCTCAATCACTATCGCCCGACGAAGACGCTGTTCGACCGCCGCGCCGACTACGAGAAGAAGTACCGGCAGTACCTTCGCCTGCCGCAGCCGCGGGTTACCGACGTCGAGGCCGACGTCGACATCTATCCGGAAACCCGCTCGGTCTCCATCCGCGGCCATTACCTGCTGCGCAACAAGACCGCGGCTCCCATCGATCGCCTGCACCTGGTCCTGAACCCGGACGTCATCGTGCATGCGCTCAAGCCATCCAGTGCACGCATCGAGCTGGAGGACAAGGACCTTGGCTATCGGATCTACCGCCTCGACCCGCCGCTTGCGCCCGGCGCCGACCTGCGGGTCGACTACGACCTGGCGATCGAGAACCGCGGCTTCGTCAACAACGGCAGCCGCAACCAGTTTGTCGCCAATGGCACGTTTTTCGACAGCGGGGATTACTTCCCGCACGTCGGCTACTCGAAGGTCGGCGAGCTGGACGACCCGAACGAGCGCCGGAAGCGGGATCTGCCGCCGGTGCAGCGCTTTCCGAAAATCGACGACGTGGCGGCGCGCGGCGACAACTACCTCTCGGGCGAGGCGGACTGGGTGAATTTCGCCACCACGGTCAGCACCAGCCCGGATCAGATGGCTATTGCTCCCGGGTATCTCAAGCGCGAGTGGACCGCCAACGGCCGGCGCTACTTCCGCTACGAGATGGACTCCCCCATCTTCGATTTCTTCGCCTATCTGTCCGCGCATTACGCGGTCAAACGCGACCACTGGCACGACGTCGCCATAGAAATCGACTACCACCCCGATCATCCCTACAATGTCGACCGCATGATCGAGGCCGTGAAGCAGTCGCTCGACTACTTCACGACCAATTTCGGGCCCTACCAGCACCACCAGGTCCGCATCGTCGAATTCCCCCGCTACGCGACCTTCGCCCAGTCGTTTCCCAACACCATCCCGTTCTCGGAGAGCATCGGCTTCATCGCGCGGCTCGACGACCGGCCGGATGCGATCGATTACGTCACCTACGTCACCGCCCATGAGGTGGCGCACCAGTGGTGGGCGCACCAGGTCATGGGCGGAAACGTGCAGGGGGCCACTTTGATGTCTGAGACGATGGCCCAGTATTCGGCGCTGATGGTCATGGAGCACATGCTTGGGCAGGACAAGATGCGGCGCTTCCTGAAATACGAGCTCGACCGGTATCTTCAAGGGCGCGGCGGGGAGCGGGTCGAGGAGCTGCCGTCCTACCTGGTCGAAGACCAGCCCTACATCCACTATCGCAAGGGAAGCCTGGTGATGTACGCCCTCAAGGACTACGTCGGCGAGGCGCCGCTCAATCAGGCGCTGGCGCAATACGTGAAGGCGGTGGCGTTCCAGCAGCCGCCCTACACCACCTCCATCGAGTTTCTCGACTTCATCCAGCGGGCGGTGCCCGAGTCGCGGCGGGCCATTCTCGACGACCTGTTCCGCAACATCACCCTTTACTCCAACAAGGCTGTGAGCGCGACCTGGTCCAAGCGGGCGGATGGCAAGTACGTCGTGCGGCTGTCGGCCGATTCCTCGAAGTTCCGCGCCGACGGCAAGGGGAAGGAAACGAGCCTGCCACTGGACGACTGGATCGACATCGGAGTGTTCGGCGAGCGCGATCCCAAGGGCCCCTCCGAAGGGCGGCTGCTGGCCATGGAGAAGCGCCACGTCGAGGGCGCCTCCGGCACGTTCGAGATGGTGGTGGACGAGGAGCCGCGCAAGGCAGGCATCGATCCCTTCAACAAGCTCATCGATCGCGACCCCGACGACAACCTCGTGTCGGTCACGCCCGGCGCAGGCCCCGCTGTGGCCGCGGCGGCGCGCTGAAGCTCGCAAGCACCGCTCCTGCCGGATCTGCGACAGCGGTCGCGACGGTGGCCGAGTAGCCCCCTCCAGTCATACAATTCCCTTGTACAAAGTTTAGCTCGGCGTCATTACCTGAATCTTCTGAAGGAGGAAATCATGGCTCGATACGTTGACGGATTTGTGGTGCCGGTCCCGAAGAAGAAGCTCGCGGATTACCGCCGCTTGTCCCAGAAGTGCGGCAAAGTATGGCGGGAACACGGCGCGCTCGAGTACATCGAGTGCGTCGCGGACGACGTGAAGCGCGGAAAGTTCACCTCGTTCCCGCGCAGCGTCAAGCTCAAGCCCGGAGAGACCGTGGTGTTTTCCTACATCGTCTACCAGTCGCGCGCGCAGCGCGATCGCGTCAACGCCAAGGTAATGAAGGACCCGCGGTTGGCCGACGTGATGAACCCCAAGGCGATGCCGTTCGACGGCAAGCGCATGTTCTGGGGCGGGTTCAAGACCTTCGTCACATTTTGAGACGACGGTTACCCCGCTTCTGAATCAGGGCTTGATGGAGATGGTGAGGGGCTGATCGAGCGTTACGCTCAGAGGCGAGCCCGCGGGTATTTCCACATCCTCGCCGGTCGTGCCGGCGGCGACGCCGGTGCCAATCGCTCCTCCGAGCACCGAGCCCACGGCGGCGTCCTTCGTGCTTCCGCCGAGAACTTTGCCCAGGAGCGCGCCGCCAGCGGCGCTTCCTCCGATAATCCCGGCTGTCTTCTTCGTGGACTTGGACCCGACCCGGGTCAGCGCCGCGGACATCGGCGCACCGAATCCGCCCGGCGTCATGACCCGATCGAACGACAGGCTCAAGGTGCCCGCCTTGTTGGCGAGCCCTTTCTTGGCGGGAATCGCCTCGGTCACCACACCGTGAACGCTGCTCCCGGCCGGGATCACCACCCGGTCGCCCGACACTACGGCCTGAGTGATCCTGGCCGTAAAGCTGTCCCCGATACGGCTCGAAGAGGACCCAAGCGGCGCGCTCAGGCTGAGGCGGACCTCCGTTCCCTCGGGGACGGTGAGCTGGGGATTGCGGGGAATCGGAGGGAGCGCCGGGACGGAATCGACATTCGTGGGTACGATGGTTCTCTGAGGCGTGGCGCTTTGCCGACGCACGGTCTCCGGATAGCTCTGTGCTCCTGCCTGGGGAGGCGAAGTTCTTACCTGATGCGCGATTGGATGCGGCGGCACCGACCCTCCCTGAGAAATCGCGGACCTTTCCTGAGGCAGCGCTTCCTGGCGACGCACGGCGCCCGAGTGAGGTGACGTAGCTTCACCCGTCTGCGGGACCTGTTGTCGCGGTGCCGCCCCTGCGGACTGCGGGGCCGATTGAGCCCCGGTGGAAGGCGTGACCTGCGGGATAACGGCTCCGCGACTATCCGCCCTCAGGAACGCCGGGTTGCCCAGCCGCAGGTAAGCCGCAGCGGCCAGACCGACCGCGAGCAGCGCCAGGGCGGCGAGTGTCATCCCGATGCGGCCTCCACGTCCGCCGTGCACCGACACGGGAGCCGTTTCGGCGAGCGCCGCATGGCGGTCGCCGCGCACCGTCTGATACGCGGTGGGTGTCACCTTCACCGTGCCTGCTTCGACCATCGTCTGATCCATCTTGCCGGCCGGGAGCTGTTTGCCGGCCTGAACAAAGGCTTCCCGGAAAGCCGGGCCGTCCGGAAAGCGCTTGTCGGGATCCTTGGACAGTGCGCGATCGAAGAAGCGGTTCAGTCCGGCCGGACACCCCTGGAAGTGGCGCGTGAGCGGCACCTGCGTGTCGTGGGCGATGGAGTAGGCCAGGGAAACCAGATCTTCTCCCTGGAACGGTCGCTTGCCGCAAAAAGCTTCGTACAGGACGACCGCGAGCGAGAAGAGGTCGCTGCGACCGTCGAGCGCGCCGCCCTTGACCTGCTCGGGAGACATGTAGCCCGGTGAGCCGAGGGCCGCTCCCGACTGGGTGAGATCCGAGGACTTGAGGCGGGCCACGCCGAAATCGGCGAGCTTCGCGGCCCCATCCTCCGTGCGGATCAAAATGTTCGCGGGCTTGATGTCACGATGGATGATGCCGGCCTTGTGGGCCACATGCAGGGCGTCGGCGAGCACCGCGCCAATCGCCAGCACCCATGCAGGGTCGAGGCGCTCCCCTTTCTCCAGTCGCTGCTTCAGGCTCTGCCCCTGGACGAATTCCATCGCGATATAAGGCAGGTTGCGGTCCGGGTCTTCACCGGCGTCGTAGACGGCAACCAGGCCGGGATGGGACAGCGACGCTGCCGCGCGCGCTTCACGCAGAAACCGCTCGTGGAACTCCTTCGCCATCTCTTCGGAGATTCCATCGGGCAGGGAATAGGTCTTCACCGCCACCTGCCGGTGCAGGTGCGGGTCGCGGGCCAGATAGACGACTCCCATCGCACCCCGGCCCAGCTCCTTCTCGATCTCGTACCTGCCGATCTTCGCCATGCACTTAAATATAGGTGGGAGCCGCGTCGGGGCAATTCCTGAGGACGGAAACCTGTGGTTTCACCCGAATGCTGCAGGATTGGCCTGCTCAGGCACGTGGGAGGCACCAGAAGGGCAGAAAACCGACGCGCGCGCTGCGAATGTGTGAACGAAATCTGGACAATTGTGAAGGGTGTTGCTCCGTTATCCTTATTACTGGGAATTGTCCTGTGCCCGAGAGCCCATCGCCTCCTCTCTCCCTGATCCGCTGACTCCGCATCCACTCCGTCTCAGACCGCCAGGGTTCTTGGCATTGGAAGGTCAGTTCAGCGTCGTCGGCCGCGAGGTGGAGCGAAGGCA
>Ga0075433_10001644_pt1 | contig 16606 bp, 13 predicted proteins | sample RhiMethybrSRZTD2_FD_75299 | JGI IMG/M metagenome (GOLD analysis project Ga0075433, IMG submission 75299) | Populus rhizosphere microbial communities from Tennessee, USA - Rhizosphere MetaG P. TD hybrid SRZTD2 | ecosystem: Host-associated > Plants > Roots > Rhizosphere > Soil | place: USA... | reverse complement strand
TTGAGGGTGGCGGAGATCTCGCCGGCGTGAAAGGCCCGGTTGTTGTTGGTGTCGTCCCACGCCAGACCGCCCTCGTCGCACGCGTCCTTCCAGAACGCTGTTAGAAATTTCACGGCCTCGATCGAGCCCTTGCTGTTGAGGACGACCTTCTTGCCGCTCTTGTCGACCTCGGCGCCGCCGAAGTCCCAGAGGAACGGGTAGGCGAAGGTCGGAGGATCACCGAAGCTGTGCCCGAGCGCCTGACCGACCGGCTTGCCCTTCGCCTTGAGCTTCTTGCCGACGTCGCGGTACTCGTCCCACGTCTTCGGGAATTCCTTCACGCCGATCTCGTTGAGCCAGGAGCGGCGATAGGCGACGGCGTTGGCACCCACGCCGTGCGGCATGGACAGCCATTTGCCGCCGACCTTCGCGCTTGCGCTGAAGATGTCGTAGAAGCCGCCCTGGCTCTTGCCGATCGGCTCCGCCACGTCCGAGACGTCGACCAGGGCGTTGGCATAGAGATGCGGCCAGTTCCACAGCATCTGGATGATGTCGGCACCGGTGCCGGACTGGATAGCGGCGGTGATGCGCGGCTGCAGGTCGTTGGCGTTGATGAACTCGAACGTCACCTCGGCGCCGAGCGCCTTGGACGCCTCGGGCGCCTGGCGCTTGAGCTCCACGTCGGCCTCGGGGATGAAGTCGACCCAGCGCACGATGTGCAGCTTGGTTCCCTGTGCAAAGGCGGGGGCGCGATGGGCGGCAAGAATACCCGCGATGCCGGTCAGCTTGATGAACGCTCGACGTTCCATGCTCACCCCTCGTAGATCTTCTTGAGCTCGCCCTCGGCCCACTTCACGGCGTCCTCGGCCTTCATGCCCTGCGCGGCCTTGGCGTACATGTCGACGATGATGTACTTGGTGTACGCCTCGGTCGCCTTGGCCGACGCCGGCCCGGGATGGCCGAAGGCGAACGTCTTGCGCACGGCCTGCCGGAACACCTGTAGCGGTTTGTCGATCTTTCCCCACATCGGGTGCTCTTCCCAGACCTTCGTCGCGCCGACCGAGTAACCCTCATTCACCATGAACCACTTCTCGTAGTTTTCCTTCTGATGCAGCCAGCGGAGGAAGTCCTTCGCGAGCTTGACGTTCTTGCTGTACTTCATGATCGAGTGCTGCTGGCCGCCGTAGAGTGCGAACTGACCGGCCGGCCCCGCCGGCATCAGCGCCGCGTGCTCGATGTCCTGGACCATCGGCTCGCCCTTGTCGTCCTTGATCTTGTCCTTCTGGCGCTTGGCGACGATGTAGATCGAGGCGCCGTTGAGCGTGGCCGAGATCTCGCCGGCGTGGAACGCGCGGTTGTTGTTGGTGTCGTCCCACGCCAGGCCGCCTTCGTCGCAGGCATCCTTCCAGAACGCCTGCATGAACTTGACGGACTCGAGGGTGCCCTTGCTGTTGATCGCCACCTTCTTGCCGGACTTGTCCACCTCGGCGCCGCCGAAATCCCACAGCAGCGGATAGGCGAACGTCGGCGGATCGCCGAAGCTGTGCCCGAGGGCCTGCCCGATGGGCTTGCCCTTGGCCTTGAGCTTCTTGCCGATCTCGCGGTACTCATCCCACGTCTTCGGAAACTCCTTGACGCCGATCTCGTTGAACCACGAGCGGCGATAGGCGACGGCGTTGCCGATGACGGCGTGGGGTACGGCCAGCCAGCGGCCGTTGACTCTGGCGCTCGATTCGAAAACCTCGTAGAAGCCGCCCTGCGTCTTGCCGATCGGCTCCGCGACATCGGAGACGTCCAGGAGCCCGTTGGCATAGAGCTGTGGCCAGTTCCACAGCATCTGGATGATGTCGGCGCCGCTGCCGGACTGAATGGCGGCGGTGATGCGCGGCTGCAGGTCGTTGGCATTGATGAACTCGAGCGTCACCTCGGCGCCAAGCGCCTTGCTGGCCTCCGGGGCCTGGCGCTTGAGCTCCACGTCAGCTTCGGGGATGAAATCAACCCAGCGCACGACGTGGACCTTGGTGCCTTGCGCGAACGCGGGGGCTCGATGGGCCGCGACGATGCCAGCGACGCCGGTCAGCTTGAGAAATGTGCGGCGTTTCATCGAGCCCCCTCCTGTCGGGAGCGGCCGTTAACCTTCGTAGATCTTCTTCAGCTCTCCGTCGGCCCACTTCACGGCGTCCTCGGCGGACATACCCTGGACGCCCTTGGCGTACATGTCGGTGATGATGTACTTCGTGAACACCTCGGTGGCCTTCGCGGTGGATGGCCCCGCGTAGCCGAACAGCCGCGTGTTGCGCGCCGCCGTGCGGAACATCTTGAGCGGCTCGTCGAGCTTGCCCCACATGGGATCGTTCTCCCACTTCTTCGTTGCGCCGACCGAGTAGCCTTCCTGCGAGGCGAACCACTTTCCGTAGTTCTCTGGCTTGTGCAGCCACGTCAGGAAGTCCTTCGCGAGCTTGGGATTCTTGCTGTACTTCATCACCGCGTGCGACTGGTTCAGGAACAACAGGTAGCCACCGGCCGGCCCGGACGGCAGCGGCGCATGGTCGATGTCCTGGAACAGCGGCTCGCCCTTGTCGTCCTTGATCTTGTCCTTCTGGCGCTTGGCGACGATGTAGATCGACGCGCCGTTCAGCGTGGCGGAGATTTCGCCGGCATGGAACGCGCGGTTGTTGTTGGTGTCGTCCCAGGCGAGGCCGCCCTCATCACAGCACTCCTTCCAGAACGCTTGCATGAATTTCACGGCCTCGACGGCGCCCTTGCTGTTGAGCACGACTTTCTTGCCCGACTTGTCGGTCTCCGCGGCTCCGAACGCCCACGTCATCGGATACGAGAAGGTGGGCGCGTCGCCGAACGTGTGGCCGAGCGTCTGGCCGTAGGGCTTGCCCTTTTTCTTCAGCGCGGCGAACAGCTTGCGCGCCTCGTCCCAGGTCTTCGGATAGGCGCTGGCGCCAGCTTCCTTCAGCCACGACTTGCGATACGCGACCGCGTTGCCGACGATCGAGTGCGGCATCGAGAGCCAGTGGCCGTTGACCTCGCATGAGGGCGCCCATACGTCGTAGAAACCGCCCTCGGCCTTGGACAGCGCGCTCGCGACGTCGCTGACGTCGACGACGCCGTTCTGGTAGAGATGCGCCCAGTTGTACTGGAAGTTGAAGATGTCGGCGCCGGAGCCGGACTGGATCGCCGCGGTGATACGCGGCTGCAGGTCGTTGGCGTTGATGGTCTCGAACTGGATCTTCGCGCCCAGCGCCTTCTCGGCCTCGGGCATCTGGCGCTTGAGCTCGACGTCGGATTCCGGGATGAAGTCCACCCACCGCACCCAATGCAGGGTGTTGCCTTGCGCAAACGCCGGCGCCTGGCGTGCCGCAAGAATGCCGGCAATGCCGGTGATCTTGATGAAGTGGCGCCGATCGATCGACTTCACGTCCATGCGAGAGTCCTCCTTGACTCCTGTAACAAGCGCACCCCGTGCGCTGGTTTCCGTGGGTGTATGCGCGGGCTAAACCTCCGGGAAACGTGACAGAAAAGTGACGAAGTGATACCACCGCAGGGCGGAAACGTCAATGGGCGGCGGGCCCCGAGGGCGCGAGCTTTACGAGGTCGCCAGCTCCAAGACACCCACGCGGGGCCGGCGGAACGTGAACGCGAGCAGGACCGCCGCGGCCCCGATGGAGAATGAGCCGACGAACAGCCAGGTATAGGAGCCGACGCGGTCGTAGATGGCGCCGCCGGCGAAGGAGCCGAGACCCATCCCCAATGTGGAGATCAGGAAGACTGCGCCGTACGCGCTGCCCATGATTTTTTCACCGAAGTATTCGCGCGTCACGAGCGCATAGAGCGGCATCACGCCGCCGTAGGCCGCGCCGAACACCAGCGCGAGCGCCACGAAGGCCGAGAGATTCCGGGCGAAGAGGTATCCGAAGATCATCACGGCCTGCAGCGCCAGCCCCGCAATGAGGGTTCGCTTGGCGCCGACCCGGTCGGCCAGCAAGCCTCCGCCGACGCGGCCTGCGATCGAGGCGAAGCCGGACACGCCGAACACCGTCGCGGCCGCCATCGCGGCGACGCCCTGATCGGTGGCGTGTGTGACCATGTGAAAGATCGGCCCCGAGTGCGCCGCGCAGCAGGCGAAGTGCGTCAGCGCGATCGCCCAGAACTGCGGCGCGGACAGCACCTCGCGCGTTGTGAAGTCGTGGCTCAGGTGCGCGGGGGTCGACGCGGACACGTCCGTGCCCGGCACGTCACCCGCGTCGGGCTCGCGCAGGAGGAGCGCGACCGGAATGACGACGAGCCACGCGAGATCGCCCAGCACGAGCATCGCCACGCGCCAGTCCCACGCGCTCGTGAGCGCTCGCGCGAGCGGCGCGATGATGAGAATGCCGAACCCGATCCCGGCCGACACGAGCGCGACGGCCAGTCCACGGCGCGCGGTGAACCACTTCGTCGTGGTCGCCGTCAGCGGCGCGTAAAACGCGCCGACGGCAAAGCCCACGAGGAAGCCGAACGTGACATAGAACTGCCACAAGGTCTGCGTCTGACTCGACAACACCAGGCCGAGACCGAGGAGAAAACCGCCGCCCACGGCGACGCCGCGGGCGCCGACGCGATCCGACAGCCAACCCCAGCAGAACGAGCCCAGACCCATGGCAAGCCAGTTGAGCAGCGCGACCGTCGAGATCGCGCCGCGGCTCCAGCCCATCGCGCGCTCGATCGGAACCAGAAACACGCCGAGCGCGAAGAGGCAGCCCATGCCGATGCACACGATCACCGCAGACGCGACGACGACAATCCAGCCGTAGAACACGGGGCGCATGGGGTGACGACTACGATAGCATGCGCGCCATGTGGTCTCGGCTGTTCTGGCCCGCCACCGCGCTCGTCATGGTGTCGATCGCCGCGCTGTTGTTTCGTCACGCGCTCGTCGCGGCGTTTCGGCGATGGACCGGACATACCAACGAGGACAGTCTGTTCCTGCAGGCCGTGCGCGTGCCGTCGATGCTGTGGTGCGTCGTCCTCGGGTTGTTCGTCGCGCTCGAGATGGCGGACTTGCCGCCCCGGATGGCGTCGCAGATCCAGATCGTCCTCGAATCGGCGATCATCCTGTCCGTCACGATCACCGTAGCCGGCGTGCTCGGTTCGATCGTGGCGGCGGCCAGCGAGCGGCGCGCCCTCGCTGTCGCGGTCACCGGGCTGTTCCGCACGGCGGTGCGCCTGACGGTTCTCGTCATCGGCGGCCTCGTGCTGCTGAGCTCGCTAGGCATCGCGATCACGCCGATCCTCACCGCGCTCGGTGTGGGCGGCCTCGCGATCGCCCTCGCATTGCAGGACACGCTCGCGAACCTGTTCGCCGGCCTTCATCTGCTCGCCGATCGGCCGATCCGTGTCGGCGACTACGTGCGCCTCTCGGTGGAGAACGTCGAGGGGCATGTGCTCGACGTGGGCTGGCGCTCCACTCGCATCCGGATGCTGCAGAACAACGTCGTGGTCGTGCCGAACAAGCGCGTCGCGGAGTCGGTGATCACGAACTTCGATCTCGACGAGACGCGGACGGGCATTTCCATTCGGGTGGCCGTCGGCTACGACGCCGATCCCGACCAGGTCGAGCGGGCGCTGGTCGAGGAGGCGAGGGCCGCCGTTGGTCAGGTTCCGGGCCTTCTCGGCGATCCGCCGCCCGTGGCGCGGCTGATTCCCGGCTTCGGTGAGTATTCGCTCGAGTTCACGCTGACGTGCCAGACGCGCAGGATCGTGGACCAGTTCCTGGTTCAGCACGAGCTGCGCAAGCGGATCCTCAAGCGCCTGCGCGCCGAGGGCATCGCCATCCCGATGCCGCCGGTGATGCGACGCGCGTGACAGACCGCAGCGACACGGCGCTAAAATCGCGGGCGTTCGCGCACCAGCGCCAACAGCGCGAGTCCGGCCAGCATCACGATCGACAGCCCGATCCACGGACCGCGATAGCCGCCGGCCGTCGTGACGCACCAGCCGAAGATCGGCGGACCGAGCATCACGCCCAGGGACGACACGGCGAGTCCGAGGCCGACCGCGGTGCCAGCCGCGCGCGGTCCGGCCAGCTCGGCCATCAGCGTGTGCTGTACACCGTTCCAGCCGATGCCGAAGAACCCGAAGACCAGCGCGAGTGGCGCGAGCAGCGATGCGCCGGCGCCCGAGCCGGTGAAGGCGATGACGAGCGAGCACACCGCCGAGCCGCAGCCGGCGATAGCAAGCGGCGTTCGCCGCCGACCGCCGAAGGTGCGGTCCGAAAGCACGCCGAAGGCGACGCGGCCGAGGACACCACCGGCCTGGGCCAGAGCGAGGTAGCGGCTGGCCGCGATGAGCGCGAGCCCGACGACCGTCTGGAGATAGAGCGCGAGGAACGCCATCCATACCGTCTGCATCGCCGCGAAGACGAGCGTGGCGCTGGCGACCAGCCATAGATCGCGCGAGCGCAGGACGTCGGCGATGGCACCGCCCTCGTCCGCCGCGCGGCGCTGCGGCGTCTCGCCGGGCGGATCGCGATAGATGACGAAGGACAGCACCGCGCATGCGACGATCAGCAGCGCAGCGACCACGATCGCCTCGCGCCAGCCCAGCCGCAGCGCGAGCGCCGGCATCAGCGCCGCGCCGAGCATGCCGCCGAATGGCAGGCCCACCTGCTTGAGCCCGACGACGGTCGCGCGTTGGTGTGGCGGAAACCAGGACATCGCCGCCGTCGTCGACGCCGGATTCAGCGTGCCGTAGCCCACGCCGGCGACACCGAGCAGCGGCAAGAACACACCGTACGATGGAGCGGCGCTCGCGGCTAGCACACCGGCGGCGATGAGGGCCTGGCCGAGGACGAGCGTCTTCGCCGTGCCCCAGCGGTCGGCCAGCATGCCGGCGAAGAACGACATCGTCACCGGGCCGAGGTAATAGACCGACAGGAACGAGCCGGCCTGGGTCAGCGTGAGGCCGAATTCGTCGCGAATCAGTGAGGCGATCGCGGGGATGCCGAGCGGTCCGACGTTGGCCATCGTCTGGGCCAGCACGATGACCGACAGGATCAGCCAACGCCGGCGGCGGGTCTCGGTCACCGCCGCCGCGCCGCGAGCAGCCGCTCGACAGCGCGCAAGTCCTCCTCGGTGTCGACGCCGACCGTGGCCTCCGTCGTCTCGACCACGGTGATCGGGATGCCATTCTCGAGAAAGCGCAGCTGCTCGAGCCGCTCCGTTTGCTCGAGCTCGGCGGGAGGCAGGCGGTGAAACGCCTCGAGCGCAGCGCGCCGATAGGCATAGAGCCCGATGTGCTTGAAGACCGGCGTGCCGATGCCGTCGCGGTCGTACGGAATCGGGAACTTGGAGAAATACAGCGCATGGCCATCGGCGTCGACGACGACCTTGTTGACGCTGGGCAGCGGCTTCTCGGCGTCCGTCGCGCGGATCTTCAGCGTGCTCACCTGGGTGTCCGGATGCGTGAGGAACGGGGACACGAGTCGCGCGACGTGACCGGGCGTCACGAGCGGCTCGTCGCCCTGAACGTTGACGTAGACGTCCGCCGCGCGGCCCTGCGCCACTTCCCACACGCGATCAGTCCCCGAAGGATGCGCCGTCGACGTGAGGATGGCGGGGATGCCATGCGCAGCACAGACGTCCACGATCTCCTGGGCGTCGGTGGCCACGAGAACGTCTCTGAGCTCGGGCGCGCGGCGCGCGGCTTCCCACGTCCAGCAGATCAACGGGCGTCCCGCGATCTCGCGCAGCAGCTTTCGTGGCAGACGCGTGCTCGCCAGCCGCGCGGGGATCACGCCGAGCACCCGCAACGTCATCCGCCGAATGCGCGCAGCGTGCGCAGCAGCGTCGGGCGCGGATCACCGCCCGCGGCCGCCGCCGGATTGAACGGCAGCACCACCGGCATCGTGAGGCCGGAGCGCGCGAACGCGTCGATGCGCGCGCGGCAGAACGCCTCGTCGCCGACGACGCCGAGGCCGTCGAGCACGCGTGAGGAGATCTCACCGACGGCGCCCGCGCGGTCACCCGCGGCCCAGCGCGCGTTCACGGCATCGACCTCGGCGTCGAAGCCGGCCGTGCGGAAGAATGCGGCGTAGACGTCCACGATCGCGTATCCGGTGATGTCGCGCGCCAGGGCCGCGCGCGCGGTCTTCACGTCGTCGGTCACGCACGTGCGGATGAAACACGCGATCTCGAAATCGTCGAGCGTGCGTCCCGCGCGACGCGCGCCTGCCTGCAGATGGGCGATCGAGCCCGGCACCGCCTCCGGAGGAATCCAGTTGAGGACCACGCCGTCGGCGATCTCGCCCGCGAGCTCGAGCATCTCGGGACCGAGTGCGGCGAGGACGATGCGCACGGGAGCGGCCGGCACGATGAGGCGAAAGTTCTTCACCCGATAGAACGTGCCCTCGAAGTTCACGCGCTCGCCCGTGGTCACCCGCCGGATGATGTGGACCGCCTCGCGGATCTGCGCCAACGCGGCCGAGAACGGACGTCCGTGCCACTGCTCGACGATGATCCGGCTCGAGAGCCCGAGACCGAACGCGACGCGACCCGGGCCCAGGTGGCCCAGCGTCGCCGCGCTCATGCCGAGCAGCGTCGGCGTGCGTGTCTGCACGGGCATCACCGCCGAGCCGACGTGGAGCGTCGAGCTGTGCGCAAGCATGGTGGCCATGATCGCGATCGCGTCGTAGCCGCCGGTCTCGCCCGTCCACGCCGTGTGGTAGCCCCGGGTTTCGGTCTCGCGCACGACGCCCGCGAATTCCGCGGCAGGCAGCGCCGCAGCGCCGGCGAGCACGAAGCCGAGACGCATCACATCGTGCGGACGCGAGGCGCGATGAGGCGTGGCGTCACAGGTCGGCAGTATACTCGACGGCCGCCGGGCTCCTCGCGCTCAGCGAAGTGTGTAGAGATACGCCGCCATGTCGCGCAGGTCGTGGTCGCTCAAACCCATCTCGGGCATCGGCGTGACACGCGGGCCGCCCGCCGGGCCGCATCGAAGGCGTGCGTGCCGAGCGTCGGGATGGCGAGTGGATCGTGCGCGACTACGTGCTGGGCGCGGCGGGCCTCCATCACGGATCCTGCGCGGCCGCGATTGAACCGAAGCGTGACGGAGCGCCGCCGCCGCGCCGCGTAGCGGGGAGCGGCGTCAGGAGGCGGCGGACGCCGCGTCGATCGGCTGCTTCGGCATGCGGCAATGGCCTTCGAAGAGCACGCCCTCCTCGACCACGACAACGGGCGCTTCGACGTCGCCGAACACGCGCGCGGTCCCGCGCAGCTCAACCCGCTCGCTGGCGAGCACGTTGCCCACGACCTCGCCGCTGATGAGCACGATGCCGGCGTGGATCGAGGCGTTGATGACGGCCTTCTCGCCGATGATCAGCGTGTCCTTCGAGGAGATCTCGCCCTTGAACTTGCCGTTGAGCATCACGGTGCCGCGGAAGGAATACTTGCCCTCGATCTCAGAGGCTTCGTCGATGAACGCGCTCAGATCGTCGCTGCGCGACGTCGGGACGTGGCCGTTTTTGCTGCCGTTTTTCTTACCGAACATGGCAGAGCATCGATCCTCCTCGGGGTCCGCCGCGGCGATGTGCCGCATCACTGCGCATTGAGAGGGCGACCTTGCTCGAAATGTTCGAGAATCCAGATGTAGCACCCCGGCCGGGACCGGGTCAATTTTCTGACGCTAGGCGCCCACCTGCTCCGCAGCCAGCCGCGGGCGGCGAGCGAGCCGGAGGTACTCCAGCCCGAGCCAGCAGAGGAAGAACAACCCCAGCTGGATCGAGGCGTAGTAGAACAACGGCAGGAAATCCGCCGAGAGCATCTCCATGGCGTAGCCGACGGCGCCCAACAACGCGAGCAGGCCCATGGCGAAGAGCCGCACGGGGTCCGCGGTGCCCTCGTGCCACGGAAGCAGCACGAGGAGCACCAGGAACGAGTAGTAGTAGCCCGCCGGGCTCAGCGCGAAGAAGATCAGCGGCACCGCGTACATCATCGATTCGAGCGGCCGCGCTCGGAGCATGAGCGGCAGGGCCGCCAGCAAGTACACGACGGCGATCGCGGGCAGCACCCAAGGCGCCGGCCGCGCGGCGAGCGCGGCGTCATGGGGCGCGAAGACCGTGCCGTCGGGCCGCTCGACCCACGGCGTGTTGTGGAACACGATGACCGAGCCGAGCCCGACGTGATTCGTGTACACGCCGCGGTTGTGCTGCTCGATCTTCGACACGAACTCCATCGAGAGCTGGCGTGCGGTCGGAACCGCCGCGAGCGCGAGCACGACCACCAGGCCGAGCGCAGCCGCCGCGGCCAGACAGCGCGTGAGCGCCGCGTCGCGGGCGCCGGCCAGCCGCGTCTGCGTCCAGCTGATCAGCAGTGGGACGAAGAGCAGGGCGGGGAAAATCCGAGCGAGCACTGCGTACGCGAAACCCACGCCGGCGGCCGCGCCGGCGCCGCGCGAGAGCGCGGCGACGCCCAGCAGCAGCGCGGCGACCCAGTCCCAGCGCAGCGGCGAGCCACCGATGAAGTCGAAGCGGGCGAAGAAGCTGAGCGCGAGGAACGCGAACGTGAGGCTGGCCGCCAATCCGCCGAACGCCCGGCGAACGGCCCAGAACGCGACCAGCATGATCACGTAATCGAGCGACGTCAGGACGCCGAGCGCGATCGGCGACGCCGGTGTCCAGCGCACGAGCAGGTGCAGCGCCAGGGCCCGCGGCGGCGGATCGTTGTAGCCGTGATCGACGAGGAGCTGGTGCCAGTGGTTGATATGCGGCCCGAAGACGAGCAGATCGCGCTTGAAGGCTCGCCAACGCGCCTCGCTGAAGCGCGCGCGGACAGCGGCCGCGTCGATGCTGGTGACGTCGCGCAGCGTGTAGGTGGCCAGATCGCGGACCTGGCGAATCTGCGCGAATGCCCCGACCTCGCGTCCGGCCACCCACGTGGCGTCGTACAGGCGCGTGTAGCCGAGCTCGGGCAGATACTTGGCGCCCATGAAGTAGTGGAAGGTCTCGTGCCAGTGGATGGGGCTGCGGTCGCGTATGTGAAAGAAGCCCAGGTTTGGGTAGGCGAGGGCGGCGGCGACGGCGAGGCAAGCCGCCAGGGCGCGCAGCCGCCGGGACGGCGCGTGGCCGATGGCGAGCCAGAAATAGACGCCTGCGAGAACGAGAAGCAGGACGAGGCGAGCCGCGCGGAATCCCTGGTAGGGATCCAGGGCGTTCAGAACGAGCGGATGAGGCGCTCGACCCGTTCGTCGTGCGACTGGAACGGGTCCTTGCAGAGGATGGTCTCTCGCTCCGGGTCGTTGAGCTTGAGATACACCCAATCCACCCGGTAGTCCTTGCCCTTCAGGTTCGCCTGACGGATGAACTCGCCGCGCAGGCGCGCCCGCGTCGTCTGCGGCGGCTCGTGCTTGGCGCGCTCGATCGTCTCGTCGTCGGTGATGCGATCGACCATGTCCTTGCCGACGAGCTTGTAGTACAGGCCACGATCGGGACGGATGTCGTGGTACTGCAGGTCCATGAGCGAGATCTTCGGATCACGCCACGACAGCCGATTGCGCGTCATGTAGCTCTCGATCCACTGACGCTTGATGACCCAATCGAGCTCGCGGTCGAGCTGCATCGGATCGGACTCGAGCTTCTCCATCACGTCGGTCCAGCGCGCGAGGACGTCTTTGGACGCGGCGTCGGCGTTGATGGAGTTGACGTACCGGGTCGTGTATTCCAGATACTCGAGCTGCATCTGCAGCGCCGAGATCGAGCGCCCGTCCTTGAGCTTGATCGTCTCCTTCAGCGTGGGATCGTGCGAGATGTCGCGGATGGCCTGGACCGGCGACTGCAGCGAGTAGTCGCGGTCGAAGAAGCCGTCCTCGATCATGTCCAGCACCAGGGCCGTGGTCCCGATCTTCAGATAGGTCGCGACCTCGGACATGTTGGAGTCGCCGACGATCACGTGCAGGCGCCGGTACCGCTCGGCATCGGCGTGCGGCTCGTCGCGCGTGTTGATGATGGAGCGCGACGACGTGGTGGCGCCTGAGATCTCCTGGCAGATGTGCTGCGCGCGCTGACTCAGGCAGTAATGGAATCCGCGCGGCGTCTGGAGCACTTTGCCGGCTCCCGCGAAGATCTGCCGGGTGACGAAGAACGGAATCAGCGCTTCCGCGAGCCGCTGGAACGACACGTCACGGCTGACGAGATAGTTCTCGTGGCAGCCGTACGAGTTGCCGGCCGAGTCGGTGTTGTTCTTGAAGAGCAGGATGTTGCCGGAGATGCCATCTTCGCGCAGCCGCTTTTCCGCCTGATGGAGGAGGTCCTCCACGATCCGCTCACCGGCCTTGTCGTGGATCACCAGCTCGGCGACGTCGTCGCACTCCGGTGTGGCGTACTCGGGGTGGAAGCCGGTGTCGAGATAGAGCCGTGCGCCATTTTCTAGAAATACGTTGGCGTTGCGGGCCCCTGGGATGACTTTCTCGAACAGGTAACGTGCGACGTTGTCCGGCGAGAGCCGGCGCTGACCGTTGAGGGTGCAGGTCAAGCCGTATTCGTTCTCGAGACCAAAGATGCGGCGCTTCATTCCGGTCTCAGCCTAGCACGTCCTACCTCTGTGTGCCCAAGAGTTGGCTCAGCGCCTCGGGCGGGATGCGCCGGAACTTGCGGCGCTCCTTTGTGCGGTCCAGCACTGCGACCTCGAGGTCGCGCTCGTTCAGCGTCTTGTTTTGCGTGACGGTCAGCGCACGGACTCCGAGCTGCAGCGCTTCGTCGAGCGGGAGCGCCTCGCGGAAGTGGTCTTTCAGGAAGCGCCGAATCTCGTCGGCCTGGCCGCCCATCGCCGCGTAATTACGCTCGTCTTCGATGGTCCCGTCGTAGAGGATGTGATAGATCTCGTTGCGGCTGCCGTTGCCCTCGGCGACTTCCGCCACCAGCACCTCGACCTCGAAGGGCTTGATGTCCTGCGTGAAGATGTTGCCGAGCGCCTGGGAGTACGCGTTGGCGAGCGCCTTGGCCGTCACGTCGCCACGGCTGTAGGAATAGCCCTTGATGTCCGCGTGGCGGATCCCCGCGATGCGCAGATTCTCGAACTCGTTGTATTTGCCGACGCCGGCGAACGCAATGCGGTCGTAGATCTCCGAGACCTTGTGCAGCAGCGTCGACGGATTTTCGGCGACGAGCAGGATGCCGTCGCGGATCTCGAGCGTGACGATGGACCGGCCGCGCGAGATGCCTTTGCGGGCATACTCCGCCTTGTCCTTCATCATCTGCTCGGGGCTGACGTAATAGGGCAGCGGCATTGGTTAGCCCCCGTTCCCCGTCTTCGTGCGCTCGGCGAGGATGGCCTCGCACACGCGCTTGACCTCTTCCTCGGTGACCTCGCCGAACCCGCTGCGGGTGATCGTCTTGACCGTGGGATAGATGCCGCGTACGAGGTCGGGCCCGCCCGTTCCGACGTCTTCGTCGGCGGCGTCGATGAGCGCTTCCAGCGCGACGCGCAGCGCCTCGTCGCGCGGCATGTCGCGCTTCCACAGCTTCTTCAGCGAGTCCCGCGCGTCCTTGGAGCCGGAGCCCTGCGAATCGTAGTTCGTCTCTTCGTAGCGGCCGCCGGTGATGTCGTACTTGAACAGCCGCCCCACGCCGGCCTTCTCGTCGAAGCCGGCAAAGATCGGCACCACGGCGAGGCCCATCATCGCCGCCTGGAGATTCATGCGGATCATCTGGCCGAGCTTGTTCGCCTTGCCGTCGAGCGAGAGGTTGTCACCCTCGACCTTCTCGTAGTGCTCCAGCTCCGTCTGGAACAGCTTGGCCATTTCCATCGCGGGACCGGCCGCGCCGGCGATGCCCACGCCGGAGAGGTCGTCGGCTTTGAAGATCTTCTCGATGCGGCGGCTCGCCACCTGATAGCCGGCGGTGGCCTGGCGATCGCCGGCCATGATCACGCCGTCGCGATAGCGCAGCGCGAGCACGGTCGTGCCGTGCGGGACGGACTCGGACGGCGCCGCGGACTCCGCGCGCGGATGCGCCGCCGGCCCCGGAAAGAGGTGCGGGGAGTCGCGGCGCAACAGCTCGCTGAAGCTGGAGTTGGCGTAGTCCCGGAACAGGTGCTGCCAGCGCTCATCGTTCATGGCGGTCCTTGTCTGCGGCGCGTCACATGCCGAAGCTAGGCCGCGAGATGTTGCGCAGGAGGTCAGCGGCCGTCGGCGATTCGGTGAGCAGCTGCCGGACGTGTGCTTCCGTCCCGCGCAGCGGCTCGAGCATGAAGATCTTCTTGAGGGGACCTTCCTTGAGATCGAAGATCACCGAGTCCCAGGAGGCCGACACGATCTCATCGCTGTAGCGCTGCAGGCACATCCCGCGGAAGTAGGCGCGCGTGTCCTTGGGTGGATCGTAGATCGCCTTGGAGATCTCGTCGTCGGTGACGATGCGCTCCACGGCTTCGGATTCCTCGAGCTTGTAATAGAGACCCTTGCCGGGCCGGATGTCGTGATACTGCAGATCGATCATCAGCACGCGATGGTCGTTCCATTCGAGCTCGTGCTTGGCGACGTAATTCTCGATCAGCTGGCGCTTGATGACCCAGTCGAGCTCGCGGCCGAGCTGCGTCGGGTCCTCGGCGAGGCGGTCGAGCGTCGTTTCCCATTTCGCCATCACTTCGGACACCCACGGCTCGGGCTGCTGACGCTCCTTGAAATAGCGCTGGGCCAGGGCCAGAAACTCGCGCTGATGATCGACGGCCGAGATCGCCCGCCCATCCTTGAGACGGATCGTGTCGCGGCACACGAGATCGCGTGAGACTTTGCGGAACGCGGCGACCGGACCCTCGATCGAGAGGTCCTTTTCGATGAAGTCGTCCTCGACCATGCTGAGGACGATCGCCATGGTCCCGACCTTGAGATATGTCGACACCTCGCTCATGTTGGCGTCGCCGACGATCACGTGCAGGCGCCGATATTTTTCGGGATCGGCGTGCGGCTCGTCGCGCGTGTTCACGATCGGTCGCGAGTGCATGGTCTCGAGCCCCACTTCGGTCTCGAGGAAGTCGGCCCGCTGCGAGATCTGGTACTCGCACGGCTCGGCGTTGTTCTCATAGCCGACCTTGCCGGCGCCCGTGTAAACCTGGCGCGTCACGAAGAACGGCATCATGTGCTGCACGATGCGCGCAAACGGGACCTTGCGGTCCATCAGGTAGTTCTCGTGGGTGCCGTACGAGTTGCCTTTGCTGTCCGTGTTGTTCTTGTAGATGAGGATGCGCTGCTCCGGCGGCGACACCGCTTCTGCGCGCTGTCTCGAGAGGTTGAGGATGCGCTCGCCGGCGCGATCCCAGATGACCGTGTCGCGCGGATTCGTCGTCTCGGGGCTGGAGTACTCGGGATGCGCGTGGTCCACGTAGAAGCGCGCGCCGTTGGACAGGATCAGGTTGATCAGGCGCGACTCCTCTTTCGACGTGCCCTCTTTTTCCTCCATGTACTCGAAGCCCCGGGCATCCCGCAGCGGACTTTCGGCCTCGTAGTCCCACCGCACGCGTGAGCTGCGGTAGGTCTCGTAGGAGTTGATCAGCAGCAGGGAGGACAGGATCGGGTTGAAGTCCGGCTGGTTCTTGACCGTGATCCCGTACTCGGTCTCGATGCCCATGACTTTCGGGATGGCCATGCGGTCCCCTCTACGAAGCCCGTGACGCTCGCTGAAACGATACTGTGAAAAACGAACCCCCCGGCCTTTGTCGCGGGCGGGGGGCAAACAGGGGGGCGTCCGACGCCCCCCTGTTTATACCAGCGGTCTGGGGCGTCGGGCGCCCCCTTCTCTTAGAGGTATTGTCCGGTGTTCACAACTCGCTCGACGTTGCGCTTCTCCTTCTGCGTCTCGCCCATCAGCGGCTTGACGTAGACGATGCGCTCACCCTTCTTCCCGGCGATCTTGGCCCAGTCGTCGGGGTTCGTCGTATTCGGCAGATCCTCGTTCTCCTTGAACTCCTCGCGCACCGCGGTGAGCAGGTCATCGGTCATGATGCCCTTCTCGCCGCCGCCGATGTAGCGCTTGAGCGCTAGTTTCTTGGCACGCCGCACCACCGACTCGATCATGGCGCCGGAGGAGAAGTCCTTGAAGTAGAGAACCTCCTTGTCGCCGTTGGCGTACGTGACCTCGAGGAAGCGGTTCTCCTCGCTGAGGCTGTACATCGCCTCGATCGTCGCGCGGATCATTTGATCGATCGTGTCCTGCACGTCGCCGCTGCGCGGCTTCGTCTCGGACTCGGCGATCGGGATGTCAGTCGTCAGGTACTTGTGGAAGATGTCCGAGGCCGCCGCCTGATCCGGCCGCTCGATCTTGATCTTCACGTCCAGCCGACCCGGCCGCAGGATGGCCGGATCGATCAGATCCTGCCGGTTGGAGGCGCCGATGACGATGACGTTCTTCAGCCCTTCGACACCGTCGATCTCGGCGAGCAGCTGCGGCACGATCGTGGTCTCCACATCCGAGCTGATGCCGGTGCCGCGCGTGCGGAACAGCGCGTCCATCTCGTCGAAGAACACGACGACCGGCACGTCCTCGTTGGCCTTCTCCTTGGCCTTGACGAAGATCTCGCGGATCTTGCGCTCCGTCTCACCGACGTACTTGTTCAGCAGCTCGGGGCCCTTGATGTTGAGGAAGAATCCC
>Ga0075433_10001642_pt1 | contig 16612 bp, 14 predicted proteins | sample RhiMethybrSRZTD2_FD_75299 | JGI IMG/M metagenome (GOLD analysis project Ga0075433, IMG submission 75299) | Populus rhizosphere microbial communities from Tennessee, USA - Rhizosphere MetaG P. TD hybrid SRZTD2 | ecosystem: Host-associated > Plants > Roots > Rhizosphere > Soil | place: USA... | reverse complement strand
ACCGGCGCATGGAGCATTTCCAGTCCTCGGCCTAACAGGGCCGAGGCTTTCGCCTCCCGCTGGTTCAGGTACTGCACCAGAAAAATCGATCCGATCACCACCGCCAGCAGCGCGCCGCCCAGGAGCAGCGCTTCCCTGACATGATCTTCCATCCAGATCGTGAAACGTCCCATCGCGGAGACGAAATCGTCCCGCTTCATCTCCTTGCGTGTGATTCTTCGCGATGCCATGTGACGCGAACTCCCTCAGTGATGTGTGGTGGGCCTGGAGAGAGTTGAACTCCCGACGGGGGGATTAGGAATCCCCTGCTCTATCCATCTGAGCTACAGGCCCGAATCTGCTTTGCCCGATGACTCTGCTCGACCGAATTCGGTTTGGGTCGTATCGCCGGGGCTGCCCCCGCAACAACTCGTCCGATGACCTCGAAAACGAAAATCTCCCGGACTCGTCTGCCACCCTAGAAACGAACCAGCGTATGAACTCTGGAAATCGGCAGCCTCTGGCGCCCTCCGAGGAATTCCAGCTCGATGACGAATGCCGCGCCGGCGACCTTCCCGCCGAGTTTTTCCACGAGTCGCGCCGCGGCCGAAGCGGTTCCCCCGGTGGCCAGAAGGTCATCCACCACCAGGACTCGATCTCCGGGTTTGAACGCATCGCGATGAATCTCCAGAGCGTCTTTGCCGTATTCCAGGGCATAACTCTCCGTCACCGTCTCCCAGGGAAGCTTCCCGGGTTTGCGGGCTGGGACGAACCCCGTTCCAAGAGCCACCGCGAGCAACGGAGCGAAGATGAACCCTCGGGACTCGATGCCCAGCACCTGGGAGATTCCCTCGGAGCGAAACGGCCGGGCGAGCGCCTCCACCGTCTCCCGCAGCAGCTCCGGCTCGCTCAGGATCGGCGTGATGTCCTTGAACAGGATTCCCGGTTTGGGAAAATCAGGAACGTCGCGGATGACCCGCTTGAGTTTCTCTTCCATGATTCGCTCTTCACCAACCTGTTATCGGATGAAAAACTCCGAAACGCCGGGAGGCGTCGAATCGTCGGCGGAGCGGACCGAGTCGACTCGCGATGCCGGGGGCCCCTGACGCAGCTGCTGCTCCAGCGCTTCCAGGGCCTCTTGGGTTCCTGCCGCCACGGCCTCCACGGAGCCATCGGGAAGGTTGCGCACGAATCCCGACAGTCCCAGCCCCTTCGCGGTCTTCCGCGTGAAGTATCGGAAGCCCACTCCCTGGACTCTTCCCTCGATCAAATATCGGCGAACCGGCATGGGCGGGAAATTCTTTTGGTCGGGGCGAGTGGATTCGAACCACCGACCCCTTGCTCCCGAAGCAAGTGCGCTACCAGGCTGCGCTACGCCCCGACGAAACCTTCGCAAAGAAGCCGTAACCTTAGCACTCCCGCGGGAATGCAGTCAACAAACGCAAAAACCCTCCGAGCAAGAGCTCCGGCTAGGGAGCGCGCTCTGGAGATGGGAGTTTCAGAACCCGGAAAACGTTTCCTTCCTCATCGGGAAGGGTGTGGAGAATCGTCGCCCCCGAGGGGACATCCACCGGCATCTGATAATCCACCAGATACCCCACGCCGTTATCGGCCAGGTAGTCCGCCAGGCTGGCGCCGCCCAGGATGACTTCCCGGTAATAGCGGTAGTCGTTCACCAGGCCATCCAGGTTGATGACCCGTCTTTCGGAAAAGTAAGCAATCTCCCCGGCGTTGAATGCTGCCAGCACGTCGGTCGGGGAAGTGTTTTGCTGGATCCATCGGGCCAGCCGGTACCGGGTATAGGAAAAAGACTCAGGGTGGGGGCGTTCGATCGCGCGCCGAAAGAGCCATCCCCCCGCGAACGCCCCGTAGACCAGCCCGGCCGCGACGGCCACCCCTGCCAGCTGGCGTGAGTCGAGATGCAAGCGTCCTTTGAGCCAGGCGACCAGCTCTTCGCAGGCCAAGGCCAGGCTGAGGGCACAAAAGATGAAAAATCCAGACTGATACCAGATTCCATACTGCGCATAAATCCCCAGACCGCTCAGATAAGCCAGCTGCCCCATCGTGCCCAATGCCAGACCGCACCACGTCCAACGCAGGGAGGACGGCCAGGTCCGTGGGCGCCGCATGGAGGCTGCCGAAGCCCAGAGAACCAGGACCCCGAAAATCAAGGGGGCCCAGACGGTACGAAACAGGAGAGGAACGGAATCAGGAAAGAGAAAACGGACCGGAGCGACGAACTCGAAGCCCCTAGAGAACAGCAACGGCAGCTGCGTGAAGCTCCAACGGTGACCGTGCGCCTTGATCAGACCGGAAACCGGCAGTGGATAGCCGCCCATCGCGAAGAACCCTGCCAGCATGATCCCGGCCCCCGCCAGGCTCACGACGGCGGAAATCAGCAGGATCTTCGCGGAAAGAACCCTTCGTTCCTTCCAGACGAAAGTACCGTACAGGACCGCCGAAAGCAGGGCCGCATCCACGCGGCACCAGACATTCAGCACCAGGAGGACGCAAAGGCGGATCACCGCTCCCGCCTTTTCCCCTCCCCCGCCACAAATCATTTGTGCCGCAAGCAGCCAGATCACCAGGGAGTGCAGGGAGTTCTCCATCCCCGAGAGGTACCAGTTCACATGGGTGAGATTGATGTTGAACCAGGCGAGGGCCAGGACGATCGTGAACAGCGGGCGACCGGTGGCTTTGCCGATTCGATACAAGGGATAGTAGCAGAGGGCATTGAGGCAGAGGCACAGCACCAGGCATTCGATGAGAAATGCCGGTCGCGATCCGGAAAAAGGACTCAAGACGATGAGGATCACGGACCACAGGAACTGCATCCCATTGGTCCGATGCACCCCGTCGAAAGTTACGAACCCGAGCCGCGGCGTGTTCCACGCCACTTGCAGGTAGTAATAGGCATCGTCGATCGGCAGGCGGGCCACGATGAAGTCGAAGCCTTTCAGGAGCAGGCCGCACTGATAGACCAGCTGCAGCAAGGCGACTGCTACTACGAACCGGCGGGTAATAAGCCAGCTCTGGTCCTGGTGGGGCGACTCGGCCGTGATCACCGACTAGGGCTCCCTGGAGCGCGCCAAGGCGGATGGTGATAAAGGGAATGAAGACGGGGTCTTGACACGCGCGAGGCCACATCTCGTGTCACTCAAAGGATAGCACAAGCGGTCGTTCCGGCCCTTGACCTCAGGTGTGCAGGGCCGGTAGGCTGAAGCCATGACGAGCCGCCATTCGAGCGTTTGTCCATTGGATTGCCCCGACGCCTGCTCGCTTGAGGTTCAGGTAGAGGGAGGCAGGGTCTCGCGAATCGACGCAGGCGTAGCAAATCCTCTGACACAGGGGTTCATCTGCGCCAAGGTGCGTCGCTTCGCCGAGCATGTTTATTCTCCCGATCGCCTCCTCTATCCGGCGGCCCGCACCGGCACGAAAGGAAGCGGACAGTTTCAGCGAATCTCCTGGGAGGAGGCTCTCGAACGCATCACGGTTCGAATGCGGGAGGCGGAGCGGCTATGGGGCTCCGAGTCGATCCTGCCGTTTTCCTACGGAGGATCGAACGGACTGATTTCCCAGGACACGACCGATGCGCGCCTGTTCTTCAGGCTGGGCGCATCCCGGCTGGCCCGCACCGTCTGCTCGGTCCCCACCCGCCTCGCAGCGGAAGGCCTGTACGGCCGGATGCCGACGGTGGCGGTGGAGGACTACCTCCACTCCCGGCTGATCGTCCTGTGGGGAGTGAACCCTTCCGCCACGGGGATCCACCTGGTCCCCATCGTGCAGCAGGCCCTGGAGCGCGGTGCGAAGCTTGTGGTGGTGGATCCACGCGTTACTCCGCTGGCCGCCCGGGCCCACCTGCATCTGCCGCTGCACCCGGGAACCGATCTCCCGTTGGCCCTCGGCCTAATCCGGTGGCTCTTCGTGCATGAAAAGGCGGACACCGCATTCCTTGACCAGCACGCCAGCGGCGTAGCACAGCTGCGGGAGCGGGCCGAGGCTTGGGATCTGCCCAAGGTAGCCGCGGAAACCGGATTGAGCGTCGAGGCGCTGGAATCCTTCGTGCGCCTCTACGCCGAGAGCCATCCGGCGGTCATTCGCTGCGGCTGGGGACAGGAACGGAACCGCAACGGCGGCTCCGCCACCGCCGCCATCCTCGCGCTCCCCGCCGTGGCGGGAAAATTCGGCGTGCGTGGCGGCGGCTACACCTTGAGCAATTCGGGCGCCTTCCGCCTCGATTCGCTGGCGGCCGCCGGCGCGACATCCCCCGCGAGCAGGGAGATCAATATGAACCTCCTCGGAGAGACCTTGCTGGGGGACCTCCGGCCACCGGTCAAGGTGTTGTTCGTCTACAACGCCAATCCCGTCTCCACCCTCCCCTGCCAGGAGAAGGTGCGCTCCGGCATGCTGCGGGAAGATCTGTTCACCATCGTATTCGAGCAGGTCATGACCGACACGGCGCTCTATGCCGACCTCCTCCTGCCAGCGACCACCTTCCTGGAGCGCCGGGAGATGAGCCGGGGCTATGGCGCCATGGTGCTCCAGGATGCCGCGGCGGTGATCCCGCCCGAGGGGGAGTCACGCTCCAATCACGACGTCTTCGCCGACTTGTGCCGGCGTCTCGGTCTTTCCCGGGAAGGCGATGCGGTGACCGATGAAGCCATCGTCCAGGCGATTCTTGGCGCGCACCCCAAGGGGAATGAATACCGGGCGGGTCTGGCCGCGCGCGGAGTGGCCCACCCTCCCACCGGCTATGCTCCCATCCCGTTCGTTGATTTTCTTCCCTGGACCGCCGATCAAAAGGTCCACCTGTTTCCGGATGAGCTCGACCGCATCGCCCGAAACGGGCTGTATCACTATGAGACGGATGCGGGGAATCCCCGCTATCCCCTGGCGCTGATCTCGCCCGCCACGGGCAATACCGTCAGCTCCATGCTGGGGCAGACCTTGAAACGCGAGGCGAAAGTGGAGATTCACCCCGACGACGCCCTCCCGCGTGGCATCGCAGAGGGTGACACGGTTCGTGTCTTCAACGATCTGGGGGAAGTGCTGCTGAGAGCCAGAGTGAGCCCTTCGGTACGACCTGGGGTGGTCGTCATCCCCAAGGGGCTCTGGAGCCGCCACACGCTCAACGGTGCGACCTCGAACGCCCTCTCTCCGGACAGCCTTTCGGACATCGGCGGCGGGGCCTGCTTCAACGACGCCCGAGTCGATGTCAGGCGCGCGCACACGACCTCCGGCTCCTAGGCTATAATTACGCGCCCCTCATGCAGCCGACGCAAAAAACGCACGGCTGATGAGGGATTTTAGTGCAGGGTAGCCGGCAACCTGATATTCATACTCCACACTTCCGAAGCAAGCATCTCTGAGAAGGCTTTGCAAGCCATGCCCGTTCCGACACCCTTTCATCCTCGTACTTCCGCGCTCTGCAGCAGCTATCGCTGGAAAGACTGGGCCGGGTTTTACGCCGTCTGCTCCTACGACACCAATCACGACCGGGAGTACTTCGCGTTCCGTCATGCGGCGGGCCTGCTCGACGTCTCACCGCTCTTCAAGTACCGGGTCGAAGGGCGCGACGCGGCGGAGTTCCTGGCGTTCGTCATGACCCGGGACATCCGCAAGGTGAAGCCTCATCAGGTGACTTACTGCTGCTTTTGCGACAGCAAAGGGAAGGTGATCGACGACGGCACGGTCGCCCGCCTGCACGATTCGGTTTATCGAGTCACCTCGGCCAGTCCGAGCCTGCGATGGCTCCAGGAACATGCGCGTGGATTTTCGGTCGGCATCGCCGATGAATCGGAATCCGTGGCGGCCCTGGCGCTCCAGGGACCGACTTCACGCAACGTCCTGCGGGAGGCCTCGGGCGGCGCGGACCTCGATTCGCTGCGCTTCTTCCGAATCATGGAAGCTCAGATTGGACAGGCGCGCGTGGAAATCTCGCGCACCGGCTACACCGGGGATCTGGGCTACGAGATTTGGATGCAGAAGGACGATGCGCTGAGTGTCTGGGACCGCATCCTGCAGGCGGGAGAATCGTACGGGCTCGTGCCGGCGGGACTCGACGCCCTGGATGTGACCCGGGTGGAGGCGGGGTTCATCCTCCAGGGAGTCGACTATTACAGCGCCACGCGCTGCCCCATCGAAGCTCGCAAATCTTCCCCCTATGAGATCGGCCTTGGGTGGACGGTGGATCTGGACCGTGATCCCTTCCTCGGACAAGAGGCCCTTCGCAGGGAGAAAACGGCCGGATCGCGCTGGGCCCTGGTGGGGCTGCAGATCAGCTGGGAAGAGATGGAGGCGCTGTACGAAGAGCACGGCCTGCCACCCCACCTGCCGGCCACCGCCTGGCGCACCGCAGTTCCGGTCTACGACGGCGAGCGGCAAATCGGCAGGGCCACCTCCGGATCCTGGTCGCCCCTGCTGAAGCAGAATCTGGCGCTGGCCAGCGTGGAAGAGAGATACTCGCGCCCGGGAACCGCCATCCGCATCGAGCACACCGCCGAATACGAGCGCCGTACCGTGACCGCCAAGGTGGTGCCGCGCCCCTTCTTCGATCCCGAAAGGAAAAAAGCCTGATGGCTGCTCACTACGACGCGCTGATCATCGGCGGCGGACACAACGGGCTGGTTTGCGCGGCCTACCTTGCCAAAGCGGGTCGCAAAGTCCTCGTGTTGGAGCGCCGCCATGTTCTCGGTGGAGCGGCGGTGAGCGAAGAGGTCTTCCCGGGTTTCAAGTATTCCGTCTTCTCCTACGTGGTGAGCCTGCTGAGACCCGAGATCATCCGGGATTTGGAGCTGCCGCGCTTCGGGTTGCAGCTGATCCCTCTGGAGTGCGCTTTCACCCCGCTGCCGGACGGCAGGTCGCTCTGCCGCTGGTCGGATTCGGAGCAGACCCGTCGCGAAATCGAGAAATTCAGCAAGCGCGACGCCGAAATCTACCCGGCCTACGCTCAAGCGATGATGCAGATGGGGCGTTTCGTAAAGCCGATACTCGCGCTCACCCCTCCGGATCCCACTTCCAAGAACCCGGCCGAGCTGTGGGATCTCCTGCAGCTGGGCCGCCGCTTCGCGGCGCTGAGCGAGGAGGAACGCCTCCTGAAGCTCAAGATGTTCACCATGAGCGCCGTCGATTTTCTGGATCAGTGGTTCGAGTCCGACGTCTTGAAGGCCACGATGTCGGTGAGCGGCATCATCGGGACTTTCCAGGGGGTGCGCTCGCCGGGCACGGCCTACGTCCTGCTGCACCACTACATGGGGGAGATCGATGGCGCCTTCCGCTCCTGGGGCTTCTCCCGGGGAGGGACCGGTCAGGTGAGCCTGGCCATCGCAGCCTCGGCTCGGCACCACGGAGCCGAGATCCGCACCGAGGCCGCCATCGAGCGCATCCTGGTGAAGGACGGTGCCGCGTACGGCGTCGCCCTTCAAGGAGGCGACGAAATCCGCGCCAAGCTGGTGATTTCCAGCGTCGATCCCCACCTGACCTTCCTCAAGATGGTGGGCACCGAGCACCTGGAGACGGAATTCGCCACGGCGATTCGACGCTACAAGCTCCGGGGAAGCTCCGGAAAGGTCAACCTCGCCCTGGATCGCGTGCCCGAATTCACTTGTCGTCCGGGCATCGGGCCGCACTTGCGCGGCGATGTGGCCATTTCCCCCAGCATCGACTACCTCGAGAAAGCCTACGATGAGGCCAAGTACGGCGCCTTCTCCAGGCGTCCCTTCCTGAACGTGGTCATTCCGTCGTTGTGCGATCCTTCCGTGGCGCCTCCGGGCAAGCATGTGATGTCCATCTTCGTGCAATACGCTCCTTACCACCTGAAGGAGGGCGCCTCGACCTGGCCCTCCCGGCGCGAGGAGTTCGGGGATGCCGTCGTCGAAACGCTGGCGGAATACTGCCCCACGCTCAAGGAGTCGATCCTGCACCGCCAGGTCTTGACTCCCTGGGACATCGAACAGGTGACCGGTCTGGGGGAGGGCAACATCTTCCAGGGGGAGCTGAGCCTGGAGCAGATTTTCTTCCTGCGCCCCGCCCCGCGCTGGGCGCGTTACCGCACCCCCATCCGCAATCTCTGGATGTGCGGCTCCGCCGTTCATCCGGGGGGTGGGATCATGGGCGCCCCGGGCGCCAACGCCGCCCGCGACCTGCTGCGCTCGGGCTCCGTCTAAAGGAGGCGGAGAGACATGGGTTACGACGTCATCGTGATTGGGGGTGGGCACAATGGGCTCACTGCCGCGGGACTGCTGGCCAAGGCGGGCCGCAAAGTCCTGCTCCTGGAGCGGCGCGACCGCCTCGGCGGCCTGTGTTCCCCGGAAGAGTTTCATCCCGGATACAAAGTGCCCGGAGTGCTGCATGACACCGCTTCGGTGCGGCCCCAGGTCGTGGACGCGCTTCAGCTGGAGCGCCACGGTCTCTCCCTGCGCTCCGAAGAAGTCCCCACCTACCTTCCGAAGTTGAATGCATCCGGCCTCCTGCTCTACCGGGACCCCACTTTGGCGGCCGCGGAGATCGGCAGAATCTCCGCGAAGGATGCCCAAAGCTATGCCGATTTTCGCGCTTTCCTGGCGCGAGTCCAGGGATTCTTCCGCCGCATCACCGAGCAGCGGGCTCCCGACCTCAAGAATATGAGCCTTGGGCACCTTTTCGAAATAGCCGGCTCGGCCCTGGCGTTACGCCGCCTTCCTGAAAAAGACCTGCTGGAAGTGCTCCGGATTGGCCCGATGAGCGTCGCCGACTGGCTGAATGAATGGTTCGAGACGAGTCTGCTGAAGGCCGGATTGGCCCACCAGGCGGTTTCCGGAAATTGGCTGGGACCCTGGTCTTCGGGAACGGTCGTGACTTTCCTCCTGTCGGAAATTTCGGCACGGCGCGAAGTGGTGGGCGGACCCGCATCCCTGGTGCGCGCCCTGGAGGCTGCTTGCCGGGATCGTGGAGCGGAGATCCGACTGCGCAACGCGGCAGCGCGAATCGTCCTGACCTCGGGGCGGGTGCGGGGAGTGGCTCTCGAGGATGGCAGCGAGATTGCCGCCCCGGTGGTGCTGTCCAGCTGTGATCCGAAGAGAACCTTCCTGGGCCTCATGTCCCCCAGGGACGTCCCTCCAGGCCTGGCAGATGGCATCCGTACTTGGCGTTGCCGCGGCACCACCGCCAAGATCCATCTGGCTTTGAGCGGTGGGTTGGAATTCGCCGGCAGGCCGGGCGCGCAGATCGAAGCGGCGCGCACCGGCGAAGACCTGGACGAGATCGAACGGGCCTTCGATGCGGTCAAGTATGGTGAGCGTTCGCAACTCCCCGTGCTGGATGTCCGCGTCCCTTCCCTGTCGGATCCCACCCTGGCGCCCGCCGGACACCATGTGGTCTCGATCCTGGCGCACTTCGCCCCGTACCATTTGCGAGGCGGATGGAACCAGGAGCGCCGAGAGGCCCTGGGCGAGGCAGTGCTCGCTTCCCTGTCCCGCCACGCGCCGACGCTAAGGGAGCGTCTGGTTTCGGGAGAGGTTCTCACTCCGCTCGATCTGGAGGAGCGCCTGGGGATCACCGAGGGGCACATCCACCATGGGGAGCAATGTCTCGATCAGCTCTTCTCCCTGCGCCCGCTTCCTTCCTGCTCGCGCCACTCCACCCCGGTGCCCGGTCTCTACCTGGCGTCGGGAGGCACCCACCCGGGCGGCGGAGTCACCTGCGCTCCCGGGGCGCTCGCGGCCGATGCCGTGCTGCGTTCCCGATCCTGACCCCTCCAATTCCAGAGTCCCGGCGGCCGTAGGCCGTCATGCCTTTCGCTCTTCCTGACGCAGGAGAATCATCCCGCTAGGATCGAAGGGGCGACTCCTTGGAGACGAGGGGATTTGTCCCAGTAACGGCCGCTCGAACAGAAGCCGGGGAACGGTGCGGCGAAGGAAGCCCCGGACGCGGAGGATTCATGCGAGAGGGGTGGGAACGCCGGATGGCTCGGGTTCGGGAAGAATTGCCTAGGGAGAAGTTGCTGCCGCGGGACGGAGCTCGTCCAGAGATCTGAGCACACCCCCGCGAACCACGTAGCGCAGGCGTCTGAGATTCTTGATGTCCTGGGAGGGATCGGCTTCCACGACCAGCAGGTCCGCCTGCTTGCCGGCCTCCACCGTGCCAAACCGGTCCTCCCGTCCACACGCCATCGCGGCGTTGCGCGTGGCAGCCACCAGAACTTCCATGGGAGACATCCCGGCGGCCTGCATCGCTTCCATCTCGGCATAGACCGAGGGTCCATGAAGGGTGAGGGGATTGCCGGCATCGGTGCCCATGGCGATGCGGATGCCTGCATCGCGCACCTTCATGAGGTTCGCCGGAGCAATCTTTCCGTAAGTTTCGAAGCGCGCCCGGCGTCTCTCCTGCGTCGCCGCGTCGCCACGGCTTCCTGCCATCTGGGCCGTCAGGGCGATACGCGCGAGAGTCTGGGGGTCGACACACCGGTTCGGGTCGTCGACCTGTGGCGCCGCGCCGTTTTCCGCGGCTTCCCACAGGCGCCGGTACCCATCCACCACCGTGAGCGTCGGACAATAGATCACCGAGTTGCTCCGGGCCAGGCGCAGGAACTCCTCGTCCACCGGAACATCCCCCACGCTATGGACCAGGAGATTGGCGCCGGCTTTCAGCGCTGCCTTGGCTTCCCGCAGACCCAGGGCATGCACGATGAGGGGGAGCTTTTGCCGGTGCGCCTCCTCCCCCGCAAGCTGCACCAGCTTCGCCATCTCCTCGAAGTTTCGCTCCGCGACCGGGATGAACCAGACCTTGACCGCGTCGGATTTCTCGGCTGAGAGGTAGCGAATCCCCGAGCGCACGTCGGCCTCGCTGCCCATATAGAGAAACTGTCTCTCGCCGGGCAGGTTCAGCCAGAAATCCAAGGTGGAGAGAAGGGGCCCGGCGGCGGACACGTGCGGCGCCATGGTGTCCCGCTCGGCTCGCTCCCTCAAGCCCCAGGTCCAGGAGTATCCCCCCACGTCGAACACCGCCGTGACCCCGGAGCACAGGTCGGAGCGGAAGAAGCGCTCCGGATTCGCTTCCAGTCCAGCTTCGACCTCATCGTAGGGAAAGCGTTCCCGCACATCGAGCGAATCGGGCCGGCCGTCGGCCCATCCGGTCTGTGAGAAATGGACGTGGGAATCCACCAGCCCGGGCGTGATGAAGCTTCCCGACACGTCCAGGACCTCCACCCCGGCGCCCACCGGGCAGGCGCGGCGCGCTCCGGCGCAGTCGATTTTCCCTCCACGCAGGACCACCGCAGCGTCTGGCACCGGCTCCGACCCCTTCCCATCCAGCAGAGTTGCCCCCACCAGGGCGCGGGGAGGAGGAGGCGTGCCGGACAGAGCCGGGAAGGCGGTGGTCACCGCGATGCGCCAGCCATCGCTGGTCTTCACGAAAAGGCGCTCTGAGATCCCCGCCTCTTCCCTGTCTCCGTACCGCACCCGGTATCGGTAGGTGCCGTAGACCATCCCTTTCTGAATGGGGACGAGCTGCAGGTCGAGTCCCTCAAACCTGTCGGGCCATCCGGAGCCAGTGGACTTGGCGAGCGGGTCGAATCCGAGCTCGGCACCCTCGGGACCCGTCCGGACCAGTGAGTCGGAATGGAGGTAGCAGGCCAGATAGGCTTCCCGGTCCTTCCGCCGGATGGCATCCAGGTTGGCTTCGAACAGCTGCCTCGCGGAGCGCAGGTCCGCTTCCTGCTGCGATGCAACCGCTCGGGACGAGACGACGGGGGGGGACAGGAGAAAGAGAATGAGGCATGGCGGCGCGGTCCGGCGGAACCAGCGAGGGGTAGTCATGTCAGGAGACGGCGGCGCCCTGCTGGAGATCGGCGGCGAGGAGCCGGTGGAAGTGGTAGGCGGCCATCTCGATGCTGGGAGCGTAGATTCCCCGATCGTAGCCCGGAGATCCCAGTCCTCGCTGCACCGATTCGCTGATCGCCACGTCCTCCTCCTGCACCGTGTGACTGGCGGCGACGCTGCGCTCGATGAATTCCACCGCTGCCGGACCCTCGGTCTCCTGGAAGAAGAAATCGAAAACCACCAGCGTCCGATCGCAGGAAAGCGGCACCACCCAGTTGGTGTCCATGATCGGGCCGTAGCGATTGATCATGAAGTTGGGGTAGAGGAAGGCATAAAGTGCCGCATCCCCGATGCGCTCCGGGAAATCGCCGCCCTGCTCCCGGGGCGCCTCCTCCGGAGCCTTGCAAGACTGGATGGAAAGCCTTGCAAAGAGCTCCGTTCGATAGCTCTTGAGATCCAGCTGTCCGGCCAGGGCCCGATGCAGCGTGGAGACGTGATAGCCCCCGTCCAGATAGTTGTCGACGTAGACCTTCCAGTTACAGTTCATCTCGTAGGTTCGTCGTGCCGCGAATTTGAGATTGGAATAGCCAGTGGCGTCGAGGCGTGATTGCAGATCTTCCAGCCCCGCGTGAAGCGGTGGAGGATCTTCCCCCAGATGCAGGAAAATCCAGGGTCCCCACGCTTCCACCGCCACCGGATGAAGGGAGAAAGACTCGCGGCTGAAGATCTCGCTTCTCCCCAGGCGCGGCGCCTTGAGCAGCTTGCCGTCCAGGGCGTAGGTCCATCCGTGGTAGGAGCACACCAGCTCGTCCAGGCTTCCCTCCCCCTGGCAGACCTGCGCCGCATGGTGACGGCAGACGTTGTGAAACCCGCGCAGCGTCCCTTGGGCATCGCGCACCACCAGGTAGGGCTCCCCCAGCAGACATCCGGTGAAAAAGTTCCCTGGTCGCCGGACCTGGTCCACCCTCCCCACCGCCTGCCAGCTGCGGTTGAAGACCCCATTCCGTTCGCGCTGCAAAAATGCCGGATCCAGGTACCACGTGGCCGGGGGAGTCCAGGCCTGCTCGATCGGCAAGGATGGATTGAAGCGGCTCAGCTCCTGTCCAATGCGATCCGGAGGCATCTTGGCTCCTTCAGGCTCTTTCTTCAGGAAGATTGGCCCAGCGGGATTTCCCCACCAGCTTGACGAAGGAGCAAGGGCCCCGGTCCTCCCGGAAAAACTCCTCCCCCTGCCGGACGATTCTGAAAAGGTGCTGCTCGCGACCGCCACCGACAGGAATGACCATGCGGCCGCCATCGGACAGGTGGCTCAACAGCGGCTCCGGTATCACCGGAGCGGCGGCCGCCACCAGAATGGCGTCGAACACCTCCCCTTCCCCGAGGCCGAGAGAGCCATCGCATACCCGCACTTGCACGTTTCCCAGCTCCAGCGACTCCAGGACTTTGCGCGCCTTTTCGGCCAGCTGCGGAATACGCTCCACGGTCACCACTTCCCCGGCCAGTCGGGCCAGGATCGCCGCTTGATAGCCCGAGCCGGTGCCCACTTCCAGCACCCGGTCGGCGTGGTGGATCTCCAGCATTTCCGTCATGCGGGCGGCGATCTCCGGCTGAGAAATCGTCTGGCGAAAACCGATCGGCAGAGAGTGGGTTCCATAGGCTTTCTCCATCAGGGCCTCTTCGACGAAGAGGTGGCGGGGAACTTCCAGGAAGGCATGCAGGACGGCCGGATCCTGGATACCGCTGTCCGAAAGCCGTTCCACCATCTTCTGCCGACGGAGCCGGAAGTCCATCGATTCAGTCTCCCAGGCGAAGGTCCAGTCCCGCTTTCTGAAGCTCGGTCAACAGGGGGTAATGCGTCAGATCGAGATGCAATGGAGTGAGGGAAACGTAGCCATCCCGGATCGCGGCGAAATCGCTGTCGGGGTCTTCATCCCACTGTGGAGGAATTCCGCCGAGCCAATAGTACTGGCGTCCGGAAGGGTCGGTGCGCTCCACCACCCCCTGATGATAGGTCCGGCGTCCCTGCCGAGTCAGGCGGGTGCCCTTGAGCTCGGCGCTGGGGACGTTCACGTTCAACAGCGTTCCCGCGGGAAGCGGCTTCTCCAGAATGCGCCGGGCCAGCCGCGCCGACAGTCGTGCTGCCCGGTCGAAAACCGTCCCGCCATTCTCCACCTCCTGCGACACTGCGAAGGAAGGAATTCCCAGCAACGTCCCCTCGAACGCCGCCGCTACGGTGCCCGAGTAGGTGATGTCGTCTCCCAGGTTCATCCCTCGATTGATCCCCGAAACCACCAGCTTGGGACGGGACGCCAGCAGATTCAGGATTCCCAGGTTCACGCAATCGGTGGGAGTGCCGTCCACGCTGTAGAGCCGCTCTCCCTGCCGATTGACGCGCAGGGGACGGTGCAGGGTGAGGGCATGGGAGGAAGCGCTCTGCTCTCGGTCGGGAGCGATGATGGTCACCTCTCCCAACGCCGCCAGCTCCCGGGCCAGGACATGCAGTCCCGGCGCCGCGATGCCGTCGTCGTTGGTGACCAGAATTGACGGGAGCGACTCTTTCATCGTGGGCGCGCAGTATAGCACAGGCGGATCGTCGGTTGACCGGTCGCGGGCGATGTATAATCGCGCCGACCAGGCGCATGCTTGCCGGCCTCGAAGTCAGCTTCGACGATTGGCCTAAGACACCATCCTTTTCGCGCCGGCCCTCAGGGAGGAATGCCATGGATTGGAACGAGTACCGGCTCGGGGATGAGGAAGAGGAATTCGAGGACGAGGACGACGACAGCGACGAGGATGATGAAGAAGAGGACGATGACGAGGAGGAGGAAGAGACCGAGGAGGGGTGGAGTGTTCACCCCTCAGGCTCCCGCCCCCACTGAGCTCAAGGCCGTGCAGAAACCCGAAACCGTTCGTGAGTGGAGGTTGATCCATGTCCCAGATGCAGATCCCCAGTGTTAAGCCTCAGATTGCACAACGCGCCGATGGCAGATGGGTCGCTTCCGCCCTGGCGTTCTACTGGTGGGAAGGCGCTCCAAGGGAACAGGAAATAACCTGGCTCGACGCGGGGATCTTCGCAACTCGAGAGGAAGCCGAATCCTTCGCCCTGGAACAGGGCACAGCTTGGCTCAAGCAGAAGCTCGGAGATCAGAGCTGATGAAAGCAGCCGGTTGACCTGATTAACTGCTTCCTACCTCGTTACCCCTCCCGGATTTTTCCCCTAACTCATGATGAATCAAGCAGGTGATGGCTAGGAAAACCGTGAGGCTAGACAGGTTGCACTGGGAAGCAGTTAATTTGGTCGGGGCGACTGGATTTGAACCAGCGACCACTTGCACCCCAAGCAAGTGCGCTACCAGGCTGCGCTACGCCCCGACCTCCCGGAAGACGTGGATTCTAGCGGCGCCTCCCGAACACTGTCAAGGCGCCCCGGTGGATGGAGATCCCCGTCGATGCCAGGCCCAGGCCGTTTTGATGATGTTGCTGATTTCCGACGATTCCGGAACCCACCGCAGTATTGATTCCGCTTTCTTGCAGGATGCGACCAGCACGGGTGGATCCCCTTCCCGCCTGGGACACGTCTCCACTTTCAATGCGGCGCCGGTCGCCTGCCGAACCGCGGCGATGACCTCCCTCACCGAATACCCTCTTCCGCTTCCCAGATTGACGGCTTCGCCCCGCCGCTCCTCCGCCAGCCGCTCCAGCGCCAGACGATGGGCCTTGGCCAGATCTTCCACGTGCACATAGTCCCGCACGCAGGTGCCGTCCGGCGTCGGATAATCCTCCCCGAAGACCTGCGCGGTGCCGCCGTTGGCCGAGGCGGAAAGCAGGTTGGGGATGAGGTGCGTTTCCGGGGAGTGCCTCTCGCCCAGAAGTCCGTCCCGGGATGCGCCGGCGGCGTTGAAATACCGCAACGAGAAAAAGCGCGGCCCCCCGGCCCGGTGGTACCAGTGCAGCATCCTCTCAAAGGCCAGCTTCGTCTCACCGTAAACGTTGGTGGGACGGGTCGGATGCTCTTCGGGGATGGGGATCTCCTCAGGCGCTCCATAAACCGCCGCGGAGGAGGAGAAAACGATGGAAGTGACCCGGCCTCGAGCTAGAGCGTCCAGCAGGATCATTCCGTTGGCCAGATTGTTCTGGTAATAAAACTCCGGCCGGGCCATCGACTCGTCCACCCTGGCCGATCCCGCCAGATGCACGCAGCCGTCAAAGCTCACACTTGCCAGCAGCCCTGCCAGCAGGCGCGGATCGCCCAGATTCCCTTCCACCCACTCCACTCCGGCGCCGCCCAACGCAGCGCGCGTCTCCCGGTGTCCAGTGGTGAAATTGTCCACGATCCACAGTCGATGCCCCGCCTGCTGCAGCTCGCGCGCCACCGCAGAGCCGATATAGCCGGCGCCACCCGTCAGCAGAATGTTCAACTCAGCTTCTCCACCGCTTTTTCACCAGGAAGATCAGGTTGTCCCATCCGTCCTTCCATTTCCTGAGCTTCGCCTCGCCAATCCTGTCCCGGTAAGGGATCGGCACTTCACGAAATCGGAAGCCTTTCAGGATTGTCTCGATCTTGATCTCCTCGGAGAGCGGCATCCCTCCGCTGGTGAGCACGAGGGACGGGAGAAGGGAGCGGCGGAAGATCCACATCCCCGACTGCGAGTCCTTGATGCGCCGTCCATAGAGCAGCACCATGGCAAGGGTGAGCATGAAATTGCCGATGCGGTTGCTCCAGGGCATGGCGGCAGGGTTTTCCAGCGGAAACCTGCACCCCGAGATGAAATCCAGGTTCTCATCGAGCAACATCCGCACCAATGCGGGAATCCGCTCCACCGGATAGCTCCCATCGC
>Ga0075433_10001639_pt1 | contig 16622 bp, 13 predicted proteins | sample RhiMethybrSRZTD2_FD_75299 | JGI IMG/M metagenome (GOLD analysis project Ga0075433, IMG submission 75299) | Populus rhizosphere microbial communities from Tennessee, USA - Rhizosphere MetaG P. TD hybrid SRZTD2 | ecosystem: Host-associated > Plants > Roots > Rhizosphere > Soil | place: USA... | reverse complement strand
GCTGGGGTCTGACCACCCCGACGTCGGCACTTCGCTCAACAATCTGGCCATGCTCTACTACCAGAAGTCTGGCGTAGGTCCCTGACCTAGACTCGTTTGCGTCCCAGCGGCGGCGATACCCTGCCGGCGGCAGTGCGGGTCGTAACCGAGCTGGAACGTAGGGTCGGTCGCGTCCGCTGTGCCCCCCAGCTGCGGACCGGAATGCTGCGGGTGCGTCAAGGGTCTCCTTCGTGCCAGGGACTCATGCACCGCAGCAATTAAAGTCCTTATTCGATCACCTCGTCGGCGCGGGCGAGCCCCGATGCCAACACTCTAAGCCCAAGCACCTTCGCCGGGTGCGCAAATGTTTGGGCGGGATGGCGGTGTCGACGCGCGGCGCGGACGGGAACGTCCCGTGAATGTCGTCTGTTCTAGTTCCCGATCTTGAGCCAGTCGGCGCGTGGCTGGAGCTTGCCTGCCGCGGTCCAACCGCGATACTCGATTTGTTGGATCGAGCGGTTAAGCAAGGCCTTGCGCCGCTCGACCTTGATCATGAAGACAACCTTGACCCGTTCGCCGTCCTCTTCGAGCCGCCGAACAAAAGGCGCCAAGATGTCTTTCTGATCGCTATCCTCGACGAAGATGCACATCTGCGCGAGTTCGCCCTTCGGCGCCCGTGGATCGCCGCCGCTCTTTTGGTGCTCGACGGCCATGTCATAATGCAGCGCGCTGTCGCACACCCATGCGCTGCCGCGGAACATCCACGCCTCCTCGGCGACTGCGGACGGCGCCGGGGCCCCGAGCAGGAGGACCGCGGCCGCAGTCAGAGCGCGCTTCACCTCAATCTCCCCACTTCCCGTCCGGAGCCAGTGTCTCGAGATACGCCCCGATTTCGTTGATCTGATCGGCGCTGAGCACAGCACCCCAGGGCGGCATCCTCTTCTCCGGCCGACCTGCCGCCACGATGTTCACGAACTCCGTGTAGCCGCGCCAGTACTTGCGGAGATCGGCGCCCACGCGGCCCCAGCGCGGCGACATCCCATCGCCGTTCGCTCCGTGACACTGCAGACAAAATTTCGCGTAGAGCCTCTCGCCCGCAGCGATCGCCTCGGGCGTGTTCGACAGCGGGTTCGACGATATGACCTTTGTCGTAGTCTGCGCTGCGCCCGGAGGGGGATGCAGAACGCAAGACCATCCGATCGTGCCGAGTGTCGCAGCGGCGACGTGAACAAGCAGCCTCAAGAACGTCTCCCAATTCCAGGGGAAGAGGACGGGAGTTAAACTCCCGTCCCGACCATTCCTGCTTAGTCATTGTGGGCTTGCTCAGTCGAGAGCAAAAGCCACCACCAGCCGCCCCTCCTTGTAGCCCTTGAGCTCGTCCTTGTAGTAGCCTTCCGCAAGCGCGCGGCCGACGTAGCTTCCGTGGCCGCTGACGACGGCTACGTACTGCTTGCCGTTGGCGGCGTAGGAGACGATACCGCCGTTCGAGCCCGAGCCGAGGCTGAACTCCCAAAGAACGCCGCCGGTTTCTGCATCAAGAGCCTGCAGGTTGCCTTCGTAGGTGGCGATGAACACCAGCCCGCCCGCGGTGCTCAGCAGGGCCGAGTGCGGGATGATGTCATAGCGCCGCTCCCACTTGATCTTGCCGGTCACGGGATCGCGCGCCGTGAGCCGACCATGGACCCGGTCACCGGGCGGATTCGTACCCTCCCAGTCGGCCGCGAAGAAGGTCTGGGCGAACGGCTCCGTGGTGCGCTCCTCCGATCCCACCAGGACCTTGCCGCCCACCTTCGGCTTGGAGATAAGATTCATGCACCACTCGTTCGCGATGCGATAGAAGAGCTTGGTGTCGGGGTTGTAGGCGCCGGCATTCCAGCTATGGCCGCCGTCGATCGCCGGGCACACGAGCGTCTTCTCGCCGGCCTTCGGCCACAGCCGGTTCTCCCACTCGCCGGTCCGCAGGTTGAAGCCGCTCGTCCAATTGAAGTTCTTCATGTCCGGATAGACGTTGACGGGCTTCCCCGTCTTGCGCTCGTGGACATGGTTGAATCCATTCTTGCCAGGATGGAGGACAAGTTCGCGACCCTCGCTGTCCGAGAACAGCACATACTCGCCGACGGAAGCGTCGTAGTCGTAAGCATCGGCCGGCGCTTCCTGGAAATGCCACTTCACCTTGCCGGTCGTCAGGTCGAGGGCGACCGTCGAGGAGGTGTAGAGGTTGTCACCCGGGCGGTGGCCATCAGCCTTCGGATCGCGGCACTTGTCACCGCAATAGTCGTAGTCGGGATTCGGGTTGCCGGTGCCGAGCAGTATCTGATTGTTGGCATAGTCGATCGTGCCCGGCTGCCAGCTGCCCCCGCCGCCATACTTCCACGAGTCACCCTTCCACGTCGCGAGCGCCTCAGGATCGTCGCGGCCGGTGGTATAGAACGTCCACTTGACGGTGCCGTCTTTCGGGTTGACCCCGAAGACGCGGCCCTCGATCGGATACTCGCCACCGTTCTGGCCGATCACCAGGAGATCGGAGCTGACGAAGGTGCCGGCACCGGAGAAGCCCGCCGTGTCCTTCGCCGAGTTGACGAGCCGCTTGTCCCACATCAGTTGGCCGCTCTTTTCGTCGACGGCCATCAACCGGCCATCGGCAGTGCCGACATAGACCCGCCCGTCGCCGATGGCGATGCCGCGCGTGTGGGCGAAGAACGAGCGGGACGTTATGGCTTGGTCGAGTTCCGGCGCAAAGGCCCAGATGCGCTTGCCCGTCGCGGCATCGATCTTGTGAACATTGGACGGGTTGACCGGGACATACATCGCACCGTCGACCACCAGCGGGGTGCTGTGCATACCCTGGTACTCGCCGCCCGGCTGGAAGAGCCAGACGGGACGTAGGTTGCGCACATTCTCGCGTGTGATCTGGCGGAGCGGACTGTGGCGCCAGGCCGTGTCCACGGTCCGATGGTAAGCGCACCAATTCTCAGGGGTACAGTTACGGATCTCGGCCGCCGAAGACCCGGCGGTTGCCGGGCTGGTGGCTGTCATGCTGGCCGCGACCGCCGCGGCGCTGCACCATGTCAAAAAGGAAGCACGAGAAGAGCTCAACATCTCTTAGTCCTCCCTGTTGGTCGTGTTGCTCCTCGCCCCTAATCAGCCCCTATTCAGTCGCATCGCTTCTCGTGACCCCACAAGAGAACGTGGGGGCGGCGGCTTGTTGTTGCTGATCCATCATCGCGCGGCGCGTCCGCGTTCGCAATCGGAAAGTCTATGCACCGCGGCAGAAATCTGGGCGGCCGTGCGCGCGGCGGGTTCGCTTGAAGAATGGCAACAGCGAGTAGCCAAGCCGGCCGAGGGAAACTGGCGTGTGGTGCTGTCCTCTCGGCAGCTTTCGCTGCGCCCTGTTGGATCCGCTCCAGAATTATCGCGCTGCCTTCCTTGACCGAGCACTGTTGATTAATCCGAACTTCGCGCGGGGATGGTCTTACAGCGGCTGGGTCAAAGTATGGCTTGGCGAACCGGATCGGGCCATCGAGCACATTGCACGCGCCATGCGCCTGAGCTTCCTTATGAAACAAGCGATGGCGCGTGCTCATTTCTCTGCGGGCCGCCACGATGAAGCCCGGGCATGGGCAAAGATGGCTTTGCGAGAGCGGCCGGACAGCCAGATCGGGTTGCTCGCATCGCTGCTGCGAGCTGCGCGCTTGCTGGGCATGCCGAAGAGGTGAAGAGATTGATGGCGCAATTGCTCGAGATTGGCCCTGCGCCGCGAATTTCCACCCTCAAGAACGTACTGGGCCCGTCCCAGTACCCGGAATACCTTGCAATGTATGAAGATGCTCTCCGAAAGGCGGGCCTACCTGAATGACCGCACCAGTTGCGGCACGCCGGCGGACATCCACAACGCAAAGGGCACTCGTCAGTCGATCGCTTTACCGAAGTCGACACGATCATGTCACGGGCCAAAGGAAAAATGTTGCGTCGCAATGATGGGGGGCGGCCTGGGTCAGGTGGGTCATCTTTACTCGTTCCGAGCGATTGACGGACACGGCAGAAGTACCCCAACAAGCACGACAGCGGGCGACGAGTTGCGCGCCATCAGGCGCTACCTCGCCACCCGTGAGGACAACCTTCCTTGGCTGTTCGTGTCCGAGTGGCAGGCACAGCCCACCCGCCAAGCTGTCAACTATATCGTGCGGGTCGTTGGGGAGACGGCAAAGCTCGGCCAACCTGAACCGTAATGTGCGACGGGCCGCCGGGCGCGAAGCACCTCGATGGCGAATGTGCAAGCCCATAGCGCCAAGCGGTCAGAGAAGATCAACCGGCGGGCTGGGATATAGTTCAGCAGAGCCATTCCGGCCCATGTCGCCCGCGCTGGCCTTGCACCGACCACGGATTCTGCACTTGCACCCGGAGAACGGCGGAGACTCAGGTCTATCTCCGGGTACGCCTGTCTCCGCGCATCCCGTCTTAGTTGCGCACCTGTTGGATGCAAGCCTCCGTCACTTCTTGGGCGTCTCACCCGCCTTGGCCGGCGCCGGCGTAACTGCCACGCACGCGCCCTTTCTATCCTTGCCGCCTTTTCGTCCCACTCCATCTTGGCTTTCTCGCCTCCAGGAGCGAGACACAGACCAATTATCCACCTGAACTTGTTGGAAATTGAGCGATTGGCTTAACGGCAGCCTACCATCGCGTTCATTTCCGGTTCACACGGCCAGCAATGGTTTGACGGCAGATGAATAGACGCTCAAACCGCACGTTTAAGTGCAGTCCGCCATTAAAAAGGCGTCCTGAAAAACCATACGGAACTTCGCGCAACGCGCTGCATTGATTCCGGCGTTGGAGGAACAAATCCAAGGAGCTGAAAATGCGATCTTTGATCGTGGGAGTTATCGCGTCTGCGAGCCTCGGTTACCTCGTCTCGACCGCCTCGGCAATGGGAGTGGCCACAGGTGACATTCTTGATGCCGCCTCGCAGCAGGGTCTGATCGAACAAGCCCAATACGACCGCTACTGCGCCAGATTACGTCGTGCGTGCGAGTTCAAATCTGAGCGCGGTGAAGTGGGAGAAGGAAACTGCCGTAGATACCGCCAGGAATGCGGCGGACGTGCGTCGTACTGCGAACGGCTGCGCCGCGCTTGCACCCACAAAGAAGAGCGCGGCGAGGTCGGCGAAGGCAATTGCCGGCGCTACCGCAACGAGTGTGGCCGGTAACGGCGAGGATTAAGCCTGCACGGGCATCAGCTGATCGGCTTTCCGCCGGTGCTTATCTGGGCGAGGTGGTGTAAGCACAGCCATTGCCACGATGGGCGCTGCGTTCCGGGGAACTTGTTGGGGCTTTACGCTGGCGGCCCAGTTACCCCCGCAGCGCCGCGATCGCCTGGATCGCAACCATGGGCGCGATTTTTACTGGCGATCCCGGCAGGACTCGAACCTGCGACCCTCTGCTTAGAAGGCAGATGCTCTATCCAGCTGAGCTACGGGACCAGCGTAGAAATATAGGCTGTTTATCACGGTTCGCTCCTGAACCAATCGGCCAAAACGAGAACAAACAGCCAAATCGGGCAAGGGAGGCTCGGACATGTCCCGAAATGGTTCAGGGGCTCGTTCTCGTTGCGTTTGCGCTGGGCAAGCGCTGAGCTGCCGATATCGCCCCGGGGCAATCATCGTCGCCGCCGGCCTGGGTAATGGTGCTGGCCGTCGCCGCAAGGTATCCGGCGCGCAGTTGCGGAGCCAATCTACAATGGCAACGGCTGTGAGGTGGGGTTCGGCAGCGAAACATGCCTCGATCTGGACAACGGAGGGATCAAGAATCGACGGTCGTCGAGGCAAAGGCTTGCTCCGGACGTAGGGGCGTCGATGATAGTGCGCGGCTCGCCGGCTTCCCAGTTCCTGCCGAGCCCGCCAGCGAAGTTTGCAACCGGCTGTGTTTCTACTGATAACCGGATAACCCGTGCTGCCTCCACGCCTTCGAAGCGACCGTAGCCGACGAGCCCCGGCGCACGACAGCACCGTTTTTCTGTTCAACAAAGGCCTGGTCGTTCTTCTTGTAGGCGCGTGAGCGCGTGACCTCCATGCCGCGCGCTCAACACCGGGAAACTACGACATCGTTCATGAAGGCGCTATCGTTGTCGAAGTTCAGTCCGCAGATCAGCTACGGAAACAGGCTCTGCGCTCGCTGGATCGCCTGCACCACCAGCATCCCTTCGCGCACGATCAGCGGGAGGCATTCCGTCCAGCCAGTAGTCACGTCGACCAGCGGAGAGTCTGGATGAACGAGCCCCCAACCGACATCCCGCCATGAGGACCAGATCGACTTCGCAAAACCCAGGTGGTGGATCACTTCAGCCGTCAAAGGTCCGGACCGGGACTCACGACGCACCGCCGACGATGAGCCTACGCGCCGCCGACGGCCACCTCTTGCCGCGCTGCGCACATTACTCAGCATTTGGTCGATCGTGGCCGCACTGATGCTGAGCGCGAGGATTCGATCAATAGGGGGCGAGATTCAATCGACCATGGCGCTCGAGTGACGGCAGAGGCGCCGGGATCATTACCTTGAGACGCTTCCAGCAAACTCGACCAGAAGCTTCCCGCAACGCAATCAGCGCATCGCGAACGGCCTCGCCGTAGGCTGGCTGAGGCGCCGCCTCAGCTTTGCGCCCTTTTTCATTCGCGTTCAGCGCCCGCAAGGCATGTTTGCGGCGCCACCCGGTCACGGCCGTCAGCTCGTTGAGAATCCGGCCCTTCTCACCCCGCTCGGCCGCCCTATAGCGTTCCGCTACCGCGGCCACGAGCTCGCGCCGCGCGCTCATGCTGATTCGCCCCGTCATGGCCGCCAGCGACCAGATTAGCCCGCGCCGCTGCACCCATCACGGTCAACTTATTCGGTACCAATTTGGACGAGGCAATGCGGGCACTTTTCGATGGCGCGCGACGGGCTATTTTTATGATTGATATCATTTTGGAAGTATCTTTGGACTCTCGACCTCGTGAATAACGACCGTGAGTTGGCAAGGAAAAATAGCAGTAGCCCTAGAAGGGCTTGCCTTGCCCGATCGAGTAAGCCTGATATCTTGTGGGGTACGCCCGTCCAAACATAATGACCCGGCAACAAAAAAGCCACTTGGCCGCTACCGTGAAGCGTCCGAAGAGTACCACCAAGGGTAGACCTCAACGATAGCGTGCTGCGAACCAAAATCGGTTACGTCGTTCCGGTGTATCATGTTCAAACGCAGAACAGACAACGTTTGCACGAAAGGTGTAATCATTTTACTCATTTAATTCAGCCACTTTAATCATTTTATTCTAATGAGGTTTAATTTAAACGTCATACAGAACGCTGCGAGGTCCACAAGACCGACTACTGCTCAGCGAGGAATGCGACACGTCTGGGCGGAGGTCAGTATGGCGTTCTCTGATTGAGTTGATGGCCACTACAGGAAAAGGGGGGGCCGGCCGTGAGGCCGTCTCAACTTAGCTAGGGCTACAATGAAACGGGTACCTATTGCGACCATTCTTGTCGGACCAAGTGTGCTGCTGAGGGAGGGCTTGGCTCGAATCTTGACTTCGGCAGGTTTTCGCATCCTCGGTTCGACGTCCAGCGTTGACGATCCTATCTTGAGCTCGCTTCCGCAAGAGCAATCCATCTTGCTAATCATCGATGTGGGCGACGATTTCGATACGGCATTGGAACAAATTGAGTCTTTCAGCCAACGGCATCCGGCGATCCGCGTCGCCGTACTGGCTCCTAAGCTGCGGCTGACCGAGATGCTGGCGGCCTTTAGAGCGGGCGCCCACGCGTATTTGGTCAAGGTCGCGACCCGCGACACTTTTATCAAATCGCTCGAATTGGTCATGCTTGGTGTGACACTCTTGCCGCCGGAAGCTTTGAATTTCATCTCCGATGGGCAAGTTCGTGACCGCCACGGCCACCTGGCTGACGTCAGAGATGACCCTGATGACCGAGGCGCGGGTGACGATGATGATGCTGGTGGTGACGACGGTGAAATGGTCGCAATCAAAATTGATGCGCGTGAGCACTTACAAGCCGAGACCAGTCACACGCCGCGGCTGTCGATTCGGCAACACTCGATCCTTGGCTGCTTGATCCACGGTGACTCCAATAAGACCATCGCGCGCAAGATGGCCATCACCGAGGCCACCGTAAAGGTTCATGTCAAAACAATCCTTCGAAAGATTCGGGTCCACAACCGCACGCAAGCCGCGGTTTGGGCAATGAGTACCGGCCCTTTCATCGCTGCCAAGGACGACGCTGCGCAGCAGGTGGAGAAGCTGCCGGTTGAGCCGTTTCCCAATTTAAATGGCGCACAGGTCCTAGCTGCACGGGACAACGACGGATCAACTTTGTGCTCGACGGTTAAACTCAAAGGGGCGAACCATGCCGCATTGCCGAACATCGCGTGTCTCGCCGGCAAGCGTATTTGCAGGAACAGCAATTGACCTACTTACGCCGATGGTTACTCGGCGGGGTGAGGCCAGTGGTCCGGTTGCAAACTGCGTTGCGCAGGCGCGCTAACCGTCGAAAAGCTGCTGAGGAAGATAACCGCCGCATCGGCGGCTAGGGACGCCCAGATTTGTGGTGATTATATAAAATGCGGACCTATCACAAGATTCTGCGCTGGATTGGCGCTTTTCGAGCCGGCAAATCCCGTTTCGTCAAAAGGGGTCTGCTGACAGTTGGCTTGCTGTGCTCGGCTGCTCCGGCGCCCGCAGCAGAATATAAGATCGACGTTGGAGATGTGATTGAAATCCTGGTCACAAGGGTGCCTGAGCTGCAGCGTCGTGTTCTTGTGAAATCAAATGGGGCCATTTCGTTTCCGCTGCTCGGTAATCTCCCCGTGGCCGGCCTGTCTGCATCGGAGCTTGAGGCCCATATTCAAGCCGCGTTGGCCACCAAGATCTTTCGGCAGAGGACGCCAGACGGACGAGAAAACGCGGTGGTGATAGAGCCCGATGAGGTCACCGCCAGCGTAGTTCAGTATAGGCCGATATACGTGAATGGTGACGTGTCAAAGCCCGGTGAGCAAGCTTTTCGTCCATTTATGACTGTGCGCCAAGCAATAGCCCTATCGGGTGGCTATGACATCCTGCGACTGCGAATGGAGAACCCCCTTCTTCTTTCGGCAGACTTGAGAGGCGATTATGAGTCGCTTTGGACAGAGTTCGCCAAAGAAAGGGCACGCGTAGCGCGAATAAACGCTGAATTGGGAGAGCGGGACGCTCTCGATCAAAGCCTCCTAGCGGATGTGCCTTTACCTCCGGCTCGGAAGGCTGAATTTGTAAGGGTTGAAGCCGAGTATTTGCGGACCGAACAGGCCGACTACGGGCGCGAAAAAGCCTTCCTTCAGCACTCCATCAAGCAGGGCGACGAGCAAATCCAGGTCCTTTCGGAGCAAAACACCAAGGAGGAACAAGGAGTGCAGGCCGACATCGAGGAACTGCAGAGGGTCAACGCGCTCTTCGGCAAAGGCTCCTTGCCGAGCCCACGCGTAACCGATGCCCGTCGTGCTTTGTTGCTGTCATCAACGCGAAAACTGCAGACAGCTGCCCAGTTGATGCAAGTCAAGAAGCAGCAGGACGATGTAGCAAGGCAGCTCGAGCGGTTCGATGACCAGCGGAGACTCAAGTTGCTTCAGGACCTTCAGGATGCCGGCGCGAGGCTAGGCCAAATTCGTGCAAAGCTGCAAAGCGTCGGCGAGAAATTGCTATACACGGCGGCGCGGTCGCAAGTCGTGCGAGGAAACGAGTTCAAGCAAGACCTTGTGGTCGTCAGAATGGGCAACGGTACCCCCGAACGCATCACCGTGGAACCGGACACCGAGCTCCAGCCGGGCGATGTCATTGAGGTTGCCTTGCGCTTGCAGGACGTGGCGGGAAAGGGCGAACTCGCGCAGACGGCAACGGAACCGGCCGCCGCGGCGCCGAGCGCCGGAAACTAGGCACAAGAGAGGCAAGCCACCGCCCTGCCGGAAACTCGACGGCAGCAGAGCTGCAGTCGATGTCGTTGCGGGCGAAGGATTCACCGCCCCCTGGGCCGTCTTGCCCAATGCACGGCGCCTTCGCGTTTGACGGCCTGCGCCACCGCCCTTGGGATGCAAAGCCAGCCCATGGCCCAGCCGGCGCCTACGGCAGCCCACCTAGCTGGGCACTTCAAAGAGCCGCTCGCCGAGCCTGCCTCCGGCGGCCAAGGCGCCGCTTCATCACCATGGCGCCGTCGGAACCTCCAATGTCGCTGAGGTCGAACCGGCGTGCGGCATTTTTTGGTCCGGCGTGCGCTCCGTCACGGAAGTAGATGACGCGAGCCACGATTGAGCCTTCATGATGTAGCGCGATGTATCCCTTGCTTCGGGAATGCCAATGCCATGGCCATAGCAGCGCCCAACACGGTACTCCGGCCGGGCCATTCGTTGTAACCGGCGCGGGCGTAGAGCTGCGACGCTGGTCAGCTTCGCCGACTGATATCAGCGCGGCCGCAGCCGAAATGCTGCTCGGAAGAAATGCTGCCTGCACTTTCTCGATCGGATGCTCATACTGCACACCGCGCCCCAGATCCTTCGCACACGTTGCGATTCGCGGATTCTCTCGTGGTTCTATCTCTCTCGTAGGACTTCCTGCCGGTAACGTACCAACGGGGAAAGCAAATAGCTGATGATGCGACGCGAACCGGTCTTGATCTCGACTGTAACCGCCATGCCAGGTAGAAGCTGAACAGGCTCACCCTCGATCTCCATCTGCGCGCGATCGAGTACGACGCGCGCGGCATAGACCAGTTCCTGATTGTTGGGTTCGCTCATGGTGCTCTGGGCGCCGGTCGGCACCGCTCGGGAAGGCTCTTCGTGTCTATCGTGGGCGATCGCATCGAGCGAAATGCTATGCACCCGACCATGGAGGAGACCATAGCGTGTGAAATTGAACGCATCGACTTTGATCTCGGCATCCTGCCCGGCGAAGACAAAGCCGATGTCGCGGTTCGATACCACTGCCTCGATCTCGAGTTCGCTGTCACGCGGGACGACGACGGCGAGTGGCTGTGCAGGAGTGACTACCCCTCCAATCGTATGCACCGCGAGCTGCTGCACGATGCCGTCGATTGGCGCGGATAGAATCTGCAGCTTGGCCTTCCGTTCGGCCTTTATCATGTCCTGGGCGAGGCCCGCTGTCTTTTGTTCGGCTTTGTTCAATTCGTCAAACAGAATGCGGCGATACTCCGCTTCCGCCTTGGCGCGGGTTTCGCTGAGCGCCCCTATCGCCGCCTCGACTTCGCGCCGCCGGCTTTGCTGGACCAAAAGTTCATGCTGTTGCCCAACGAGATCCTGAAATTCGCTGAGATAAGCGAGCTTCGGGCCAAGTTGCCGCTCATAAAGGGTTCGACGGACATTCACCCGCTCTAGAAGCGGCTGAATGACCGCCTCGATCTTCGCAATCATGGCCGTAATTGTATCGCGTTCCGCACCTTTCTGGGCGAGCTGTCCATCGATCTCGGCAATTCTGGCTTTGTGCTCTGCGGTCTGGGTCGTCAGAAACCGGCGGTGCGTCTCGATCACTTCCTCTCCTGCACCGGCGGGTGGCGTGAAATCCGCGACCGAATCGGTCGGACGGGCGAGTGCCGCTCGGATCCGAGCGATATCAAGCTCGGCGCCGACGAGGTCGCCCCTCGCACGTTCGACATCGGAGGCGCTCATGGTCGGATCGAGCTCGATCATCACGTCGCCGGCTTTGACAGACGCGCCGTCCCGAACACGGATTGCGCGCACGACGCCGGCTTCGAATGGCTGGACGATTTTGGTCCGGCCGCTGGGGATGATCTTGCCCGGAGCGGTTGCTACCATGTCGACGGTGCCGAGCGATGCCCAGATCACAGCAATGCAGAACACCGCGATGATCGTTGCGCCGATGGCGCGGCCGACTGGAGACGGCGGCGTCTCCATAATCTCGAGCGTCGCCGGCAGGAACGCCGTCTCATGATCGCGGCGGCGTTGCCGCCAGTGTGGGAATTCGACGACCTTTCTGACTGTCGTCATTGGATCCCCGCTTGCAGGTAATGCAGGTTGGCATAAGAACCCTTCGAGCGCATCAGTTCGTCGTGCGTCCCATCCTCGATGATGCGGCCGCGCTCGACGGTGATGATTCGATCGGCGCGACGGACCGTCGATAGGCGGTGAGCGATCACGAACACCGTGCGGCGCTCGCATATCAGATTCATGTTGTCCTGGATGATCCGCTCGCTCTCATAATCGAGCGCGCTCGTCGCTTCGTCAAAGATCAGGATGCGAGGGTCCGTGACGAGTGCTCGCGCGATTGCGATGCGTTGACGTTGACCACCGGACAGGCTACAGCCACGCTCACCGACGAGTGTGTCGTAGCCTTCGGGAAGTTGAAGAATGAATTCATGGGCCCCCGCGAGCGACGCCGCGGCGATGATCTGCTCTATCGGCATGGCCGGATCGGCAAGCGCGATATTGTCGCGCACCGAGCGATTGAACAACATGTCTTCCTGGAGGACGACGCCGAGCTGGCGCCGCAGCCAAACCGGGTCTACCATCGCAAGATCGATCCCATCGATCAGAATGCGCCCCGCTTCGGGTACGTAGAGCCGCTGCATGAGCTTGGCCAGCGTGCTCTTGCCGGAGCCCGAGGACCCGACAATCCCAACGAACTGACCTGCGGGCACGTGGAAGCTGACATTGTGGGTGATTTGTGGTCCGTCGACGCGGTAGCGAAAATCGACATGCTCGAAGATGACTTCGCCGCGGATCGGCGGCAACGCCGCACGGCCTGAGCCAAGCGTCGGTTCTGGGCGAGTGTTGAGGATATCGCCAAGCCGCTCGGTGGAAAGACGCGCTTGGTGGAAGTCCTGCCAGATCTGGGCGAGCCGCAATACCGGGACACTTACGCGGCTGGCCAGCATGTTGAAGGCGACGAGTTCGCCGACAGTCAGGCTACCTTCGATGACGAGCTTGGCGCCGAAGAACAGGATGGCGACGGTGACCAGCTTGCTCACGAGCTGGATAGTCTGGCTTGCCATGTTGCCGAGGTTGAGGACGCGAAAGCTGGCCGCCACATAGGCGGCGAGTTGTTCATCCCAACGACGCTGCATCTGTGGCTCGACAGCCATCGCCTTCAGCGTCTCGACGCCGGTGATGCTCTCGACGAGGAAGGCCTGGTTTTCGGCCCCGCGTTGAAACTTTTCGTCGAGGCGTCGGCGGAAAAACGGCGTCGCGCCCGCCGAGATCCCGATATAGAACGGAAAGGCGCCAAGAACGATCAGAGTTAACCAGGGCGAGTACAAGGTCATCACGCCCAGGAAAACGACGGTGAACAGCAGATCGATGACCAGGGTCAGCGCCGAACTCGTAAGGAAATTGCGTATATTCTCGAGCTCACGCACACGAGCAATCGAGTCCCCTGCGCGCCGCGTCTGAAAATAGCCTAGTGGCAGTGATATCAGGTGGCGGAAGAGGCGCGCACCCAGCTCGACGTCGATCCGATTGGTTGTATGAGCGAATAGGTAGTTGCGTAGCGCGCTGATAACGACCTCGAAAACGGCAATGATCGCGAGACCGATGGCGAGAACCTCGAGCGTGCTCAGGCCGCGATGCACGAGCACCTTGTCGATGACGACTTGAAAAAACAAAGGGGTGACGAGCGCAAAGATCTGGAGGAAGAACGACGCGACGAGCACTTCGCCCAAGAGGTGGCGATACTTCTGAATTGCAGTAAAGAACCATGTGATGTCGAAGCGGCGCGAGAAGTCTAAGAGTGAGGCGCGGCGCACCATCAGGACCAGGCGACCAATCCATGCTGCCTCGAATTCGCCGCGGCTCAGGGCTTCCGGGCGCGGCGTCGAGAGGCGCTGAACGAGCACACGATCTTCCCCCGCATGACCGAGCAGGAGGAACCCGCCGTCCTTGAGTACCGCGATTGCCGGCAATGGCGTTTGCGGCAAGCGCGCCCAGGTCGTCCGGACCGCCCGGGCCTTGAGCCCGAGCTCCTTTGCGCAGCGCAGCATTTCTGTGACGCCGACAGCGGCGGATCCCAGGCGATGACGTAGCTGAGATTGCTCGGCCGCGATGCCGTGAATCCGCAGCAACATGGCAAGCGCGAAGAGCCCCTGGTCGTTGTCTTGGGTCATGTGTTGGCTTCCGTAACTCTCAGCCAACGACGCAACATTCTCGGTTGCCGGCAAATTCCATCCGTCCCGCCTATCAGTGCGCTGAGGCGTGGTGAAAGCGCGGCATAGCCAACGACGCAAGATCCTCGTGGCGCTGATTTAAACCGAACGTCGAAGTGACCGCACCAGCGCCGGTGCGGTCCTCGTGGAATCCCGCAGCCGTGAATTGATCCAGCAGCGCCACAAGGCGGTCGATCTGCCCAGGGTCCGAGGTCGAAGCAGCGATTGCCCCACCCGGCGAGGTACTCGGCTGAACACCGGATGTCACCGCGGGAGGATCGGTTACCGTGATCGTCTGAGCCGCCGACGTCGCCGTCTCGCCGGGCGTCGTGTTGGTCGCGGTCACTTTGAACGTGGCAATCGGGTGGTCCGATCCCGTGTAGCTCGATGACAGCGTCAGTCCGGTGAGCGGTGCACCTGTCGTTGCTGCGCCCTCGGTAACGGTCCACGTATTTGTGCCATCCGCCTGGAGGCTGCTCGTAACGGTAATCCCGCTGGATGCTGTTATCGTCTCGTATGTCGGCACACCGCTGATCTGCAGCGATATCGCATCGTCAGAATCAACGGGCGTAGCGGTGATTCCGAGCGGTACTGAGCCGCCCGCTGTCACGGTCAACGCCGTATTGGCGATCGTCAGTGTCGGAACCTCCGCAGTCTCGATCGCGACGCTGGCGACGGCAGTCTGCCACCAGCCGTTGTCGACATATTCGTTCGATATCCAGAACGAGTTCGGGTTGTTCGGGTCCACGGTGGCCGTAGAATACCTACCCCACGGTTGCACGCTGGCACCGTTGCCCGAGTCGAAGAAGCCGGTACTCGCTTGATAGAGCGCGGGTGCGCTGAATGAACCGGCCGGGTCGCTGCCCCGTTGATAGACGTAATAATCTCCCGGATACATGTTCGGGCCGCTGGCGGTGAAATTGATGATGACATCGCCCGAAGCGTCCAACGCAATGGAGCCGTTGAAGGTCGCGACGTTGGTACCAATGGCGGCGCCGGAGATGTCGCCTTGCGCAGCCAGCGTTGGCGCATTTGGGTTGCTCACGTCGATCTTGAACCAGTGGACCTCGGGTACGCTCGAGCCGATCGGTTTGATCTCGGTCACCCCGTAGAGAAAGCCATTCGCGTAGACCAGGCTGCGGGCTTGCTTGTCGCCGGCATCGAGCAGGAGGCTCGTCCCCAATTGCTGCGCCGTGTAGCTGCCACCCTGATCGATATTGCCGAGACCAATCGTGCTGATGGGTCCGAACGTGTTGCTGGCCGCGTCGTACGCCTGCAACGTGACGACGATCTGGCTGCCGCTGGAGTAACTACTTGCATAGTACGTCTTGCCGCTGCCTCCGGTAGCGACAGCGAAGGTCCCATTGTTGGCAGGCATAAATTGGCTTGCTGTGACAGTCAGCGTACCGCCGCTATAAATTCCGCCGCCGGCACCAGCCGTATCACCGATGACCCAGCTTTCCGTCCCGGGAGAGCCTGAGACGTTAACGTTGTACATGGTCGCGGCGATATAGATGTTCGTACCATCGACCGATAGCGTGGGGCTGTCCGCGGAAGTCAACTGACTGTTGATCGTGAGCGAAGTGTTCAGCGAAGCGAAATACCATCCGTCGTTCGGATTGGAATCCTTGGACACGGCAATGTCGATATTGCTGATCGCGCGGTTGGACGCACTGTTGTCCATGATCACGATGTAGCGCTGGTTGACGCTGTCGTAGGCGCAGCGCGGATGATTCAGCGAGTTGGCCGCCGTCGACCCCAGCGGCGAGAAGAAGTTGTAGACCGATTGCAGCGTCGGCGATCCGCCGGCCAGGTTCGTCCATTCGATCCGTGATCCGTCCATCATCACGACGTTGTTCGGCCCCACCGCAAAACCATTGTGAGGCGGATAGGCCGACGTTACCGAAGGGCCGGAGAACTGCTTCTCGATCTGCGCCACCGCCACGGAGGCGGTGATGGTCCAATTGTAGCTCGCAGCACTGGAGACGTTGCCCGCTGCATCGGTGGCCTGGACCTGAATGGTATGGGAGCCGGTTGCGAGCCCGGACAGCGAAAGGGCGTTACCGGTTACCGGGCTCCAGGTGGTCGCGGTATCCAGTTTGTAAGCGTAGCTGACCCCGCTCGTCTCATTGTTCGAGGTAGCGAAAGCGAAGGCCGCCGCGTTGCTGTTTGTTACCGGAGGCGGTTCCTGGCTGAACACTGGAAGCGGCGCGATTGTGTCGATCTGCAGCGTGCCGGCCGGATTGTAGTTGCTGGCGCCCGAGAGATCGGCCGCATTGCCGGCTGCGTCCTTGACGGTTGCGCCATTGAGATTGAACGAAGATACGACGAGGTCGGGCGCGTTCTGCCCGGCCGCAACCGTGTAGCTGAAGGTCAGCGCGCTCGTGCCCGAACCTGCCGTGTAGGTCGCGGTGCCCCCATCGTTGAGGCTGAGCGTCGGCGTGCCACCGGCGGTGTTGA
>Ga0075433_10001637_pt1 | contig 16631 bp, 12 predicted proteins | sample RhiMethybrSRZTD2_FD_75299 | JGI IMG/M metagenome (GOLD analysis project Ga0075433, IMG submission 75299) | Populus rhizosphere microbial communities from Tennessee, USA - Rhizosphere MetaG P. TD hybrid SRZTD2 | ecosystem: Host-associated > Plants > Roots > Rhizosphere > Soil | place: USA... | reverse complement strand
AGCAGCTCGACCGCTTCCTTGAGTGACGACGGCGCGAAGTATTCGAAGCCCGCCGGGATCATCGCCGCGCCTCCTCGATCAGATTCCAAACGCGCTCCGGCGAAAGCGGCAGGTCGCGCACGCGGACACCGAGCGGCTTGAGCGCGTCTTCGACGGCGCCGGCGATCGCGGCGGGCGAGGGGATCGCGGCGCCTTCTCCGGCGGCTTTCTGTCCCAAGGTCGTGAAAGGCGAAGGCGACGGCCGGTGAATGATCTCTACCTTCGGCGTCTCCTCCGCCGACGACTTGCCGTAGTCGGTGAGCGTCAGCGTGAGCAGCTGTCCTTCGGAGTTGTAGACGAAGCCTTCGCCGAGAGCGACCGAGATGCCGTGGGCAGCCGAGCCGTAGATCTGGCCGTTGACGACGCTGGGATGGATCACCGTGCCGTTGTCGCCGACGATGAGATAGCGTAGCACGTGCACTTTTCCCGTCTCCTTGTCGACTTCGACGACGGCGGCGTGGGTGGCCGCGGAGAAAGTGAACTGCGCCCGCACCTTGCGGTCGGGGCCCGGAACCATGTTCGGCTCGGCGTGCGGGAAAGTATAATAATATGTCGCCTGCAACCCTGCCTCCATACCCTTCGGAAGCATCGCCTGATTGCCGTAGACGATCTTGCCCAATTCCGCGAGCGTGACTTTTTTGACCGGCGAGCCCGGCGCATGCACCGCGCCGTCCTCGATCTTCAATTGCGCCGCGTCGGCGCGCAGCACGTGGGCGGCGACGGCGAGAATTTTCTCTTTGAGCTTCATCGCGGCGCCGTGCACCGCGCCGATATCGTAGAGATGGAAATTATTGCCGCTGTTCGCGGCGGACACGCCCCACGGCGCGAGGTCGCTGTCGAACGGAATCGAGATGCTGATCTTCTCCGGCGGAATGCCGAGGACGTCCGCCGCCACCTGGCTCGTGGTCGTCTCGTGCGACTGGCCGCAGTTGGGCGAGCCCAGAAACAGCGCGATCGTGCCGTTCTTCTCCAGCTTGATCGTCGCGCCGTTGACGCCGCCGGCGCCGGGGCTCTCCTTCATCTCGGGGAAAATCGCCATGTCGCGCGCGGCGTTGCGCCCGCCGGGCTCGACGCCGATGACGACGCCGATGCCGAGGAGACGGCCGCTCTCTCTCGCGCGCTTCTGTTCCTCGCGCAGCTTGTCGTAGCCGATTTTCTCGAGCGCGGTTTGGAGCAGACCGGGATAATCGCCGCTGTCGTAAACGTTCCCGCTCGGCGTCGTGTAGGGCATCTGCTCCGGCTGGATGAGATTGATTCTCCGCACCTCGATCGGGCTCAAGCCGAGTTCCTCGGCGATGCGGTCCATCGTGCGCTCCCAGATGTAGCACATGCCGGGTTTGCCGATGCCTCGGTTGGGAATGACCGGACACTTGTTGGTCAGGACCGACCAGCCTTCGAGCGCGATGTTCTGGACCGTGTAGGTGTTGACCAGATTGTTGAGCTTGTTGGTGAAATGGATCGTGAGCGTGCTGGTCGAGCCGCCGACGTCGTCGATCTCCCTGAATTTGAGGCCGAGCACCGTGCCGTCTTTTTTGACCGCCGCCTCGACCGCGAACTCCTGGGCGCATGAGTGGCCCGCGGCCATCATGTGCTCGCTCCGGTCCTCGATCCATTTGACGGGACGGCCGCTGCGGATCGCGAGCAGGCTCACGATGACGACGTACTTGCGGATGAGATGGATCTTCTGGCCGAAGCCGCCGCCGATGTCGGGGATGATGACGCGGATGTCTTCGAGGTCGAGCGCCTCTCTCAGCGCGTCGTAGATGACCTCCGGCACTTGAGCGTTGACCCAGACCGTGAGCTTGCGGCTCGCAGCGTCGTAGTCGGCGATGATCGCGAACGGCTCCAGCGGCGTCGAGCTGTAGCGGTGGATCTTGAGATTTTCCTTGACCACCTTGTCGGCCGACTTGAACGCACCGTCGATGTCGCCGTAGGTCAGGCTGCCTTTCCAGGCGAGGTTCGATTCCAATTCATCGTAGAGCAAGGCCGAGCCGGGCTTGATCGCATCGGCGGTATCGGTCACGGCCGGCAGCGCGTCGTAATCGATCGAAATCAATTCGAGCGCGTCTTCGGCCGTGCCGCGGTCGCGGGCGGCTACAGCCGCGACCGGCTCGCCCATGTAGCGGACTTTATCCACCGCCGTCGCATACTCCGGAATCGCTTTTCTGAGCCCCGCGGCGTAGCGCCCGGGCTTGAACGGCCGCGTATAGGCGACGACATCGGAGGGAACGACCGCCGTGATGACGTCGGGCAATTCCAGCGCCGCGCTCGCGTCCGCGCCGACGATGCGCGCGTGCGCGTGCGGGCTGCGGAGGATCATCGCCTGGAGCATGCCCGGCAGGATAATGTCGTCGGTAAAATGGCCGCGGCCGGTCGCGTGGCGCGGTCCTTCCTTGCTGCGCGTGGCCTTGCCGATATAGTTCTCAGTCATTGCGTTGCGCTTTGAGTTTTTTCGCCGCTTCTTTAACGGACTCGATAATCTGCGCGTAGCCCGTGCACATACAGAGGTTGCCCGCGAGGCTTCGGCGGATATCTTCTTCACTGGGATTGGGTTTCTCTTGCAACAGAGCGTGCGCGGCCATCACCATCCCCGGCGTGCAGTAGCCGCACTGAAAACCGTACTTCTCGACGAAAGCTTCTTGCACCGGATGGAGCGCGCCGTTTTTTGCGAGCCCCTCGATCGTCACGATCTCCTTGCCGTCGGCTTGCACGGCGAAAAACAGGCACGACTTGACGAGCTTGCCGTCGAGAAGAACCGTGCAGGCGCCGCACTCGCCGATGACGCAGCCGACGTGCGTGCCGGTGAGACCGATCTGCTCGCGGAGAAAATGGGGGAGAAGCTGCCGCGGCTCGACGTCTTCTTCGTAGCGGCGCCCGTTGATCGTCACGCTGATCGTTCGCTTCACGTGGTGAACATATCTACTGCCCGCGGGTGCGTCAACCTAGCCTGGCGCGTCCGAGACGAGGTTGCAGCGCTGCTTCGATGGTAGTATGCGCTCCTGAGACTAGGTATTGTCGAAAGCGCTGCGGCGCGCTCGCGCGCCAGAGCTTGGCGCATCGTTTCGGAGGAGGATGCAAAAAATGAGGATACGTTTGATCGCCGGCGCACTGCTCGCTACTGCATTGAGCGGCTGTACGCAGACGCTTCAGCCTCCGATCGAGTTCCAAGGGATCCAGCTACGCCGCGTCAGCCCCGATTTACAAAATCGGCGCCTGACGCTCGATGTCGATCTCAAGTTCCATGTTCGCAACTACCTGGAAGGCGCGGCGATTCCGCTGCAAGCTCCGTTTCTGCAAATTGGCACCAAGCTATCGATCGGCGATCCGCCGACGCTAACGGCGGTCTCGCAGACGCCCAGCCCCCCAAATCCGACTTCGATCGCGCCGAACGGCGAGGCGGATCTATTATTTCCTCAGACGCTGGTTATCAACGACATTTTCAATGCGGGCAATCATTTGATCGGCACGGATGTGCCGTACGTGATGGCGGGCAACTTCACCTTCGCTCCGCCGGCTCCATTCCCGTCGCGCACTGCGACGCTCCGGGTCGGCGGGAAAATTCGCGTCCCGCGTCCGCCTGAAGTCCAGCTGACTTCGATCTCCCCGCCCGAGTTTCCCGGCGCCGAGATCCCTTACGCCGACTACATGCCTATCGACCTTCATCCCTTCACGGGAATCAAGGCGGTGCTTGAGGCGGCGCTGCGGACATTTTTATCGGGCATCGACACCGACCCCAATCGAGCGGGAATTCAGCCGCCTCCGGACCCGCTGGCCAATTCCGCATTCGGTCAGATGTGGAATTGCCTCTTTGATCGCAACGACCCCGGATGCCCGGCTCTGGTCAACCCGGCTGCCGTGCGGCGCGCGCTCCTCAGGTTTACGCTCAGAATCAGCAACCCGAACACGTTCGAGATCAACGTCCCGACTCTGGCGATGCATTTGAAAATGAGCGGCGCGACGGTCGCGAGCATCACCGCACAGCCCAACGACTTGACGCCGATCCGCGGACGCACCGGCAACGTCGTGCATTCGCGCGACGTGCCGTATGAATGCTCGATTCAAGTGCCCGGCGGCCCCTGGTCGCCGAACCCGTCGAGCTTCGCATTCGATTCGCTCATCAAGGTCGACTTCGGCTACGGCCTCATGGAGCTGCCGCTCAAGTTCCCGATGTAAGAAGGGAGCTATTACCGCAGCGCCTGTGCCGCCGCGCGCCGCACGAGCACCTTGACCATTTCTCTTTTGTATTCTGGCGAGCCGCGATTGTCGTCGATCGGATCGCTCTCGGCCGCGGCGGCCTCCGCCATATCGCCGATGAGTTTGTCGCCGATCTTCTGGCCGCGCAAAATCGCTTCGGCCTTTTTTGCGCGCAGGATCGTCGGCCCGACGGAGTTGAGCGCGAGCCGGATATCGTCGCAGCGGCCGTCCGCCGCGCGGAGCGCGAGCGCGACGCCGACGGTGGCGAAATCTTCCTGGCTCCGCGGCAGGAACTTGATGTGCGCCCAGCGAAGGTGTTCGACCGGCGGCGGCACGCGGATTTCGGTCAGTATCTCGCCCGGCTCGGCCGCGGTCTGATAGTAATCGAGGAAGAATTGATCGAGCGGAACGGCTCTCTCGCCCTTCGACGAAGCGAGGACAACGGTCGCGTCGAGCACGATGAGGCTCGCGCCGGGATCGGTGAGCGGATCGCCCTGGCAGAGATTGCCGCCGAGCGTCGCCATGTTGCGGATGCGCGGCTGGGCGACTTTGCGGAAGGTCTCGTGAAGCAGGGGATAGTGCTCGCGCACCGCCGCATGGAGCTCGATGTCGCGGTGGCGCGCGCCGGCGCCGATGCCCAGGCCATTCTTCGGGTCGAAGCGGATCGCCTCGAAGTTAGGCAGCTTGGCGAGGCTCACGACGACGCGCGGGTTTAAGAGCTTCATGCGCATCATGATGAGCAGCGCGGTGCCGCCGGCGATGAGCCGCGCGTCCTCGCCGTGCTCGTCCAATAGTCCGCAAGCCGCTGCGATGCTCTGCGGCTCAAAGTAATCAAATCGTATCATTTACACCATGCGCTCCGTCATTCCCGCGAAAGCGGGAATCCAGTTTTGGTTCGCCGCGGAGTAATCCCTGGACCTCCTCGCGGGGGTGACGGACTTTTTTCGTTCGGCGATAGCCGTTACTTATCCTTCTTCTCCTTCAGCCCCTTCAGCACCTTCTCCGGCGTGATCGGCAGCGTCCTGATGCGCACGCCGACGGCGTCGAAGACCGCATTACTGATCACCGCCGCGGTCGGGTCCATGCCGAGCTCGCCGAGGCCCTTGGCGCCGAACGGACCTGTCGGCTCGTAAGAATCGGCGAAAGCGTGCTTGAGCGGCGGCATATCCCGTATCGAGGGGATGCGGTAATCGGAAAAGTTTGGATTCACCGGCCGCCCCTCGTCGAAGCGGAGTCCTTCGATGAGCGCGTAGCCGATGCCTTGCGCCACCGCGCCTTCGACCTGTCCCTCGGCGCCGACCGGATTAATCACCGTGCCGCAGTCCGACGCGGCGGCGTATTGCAGTATTTTCACCTGCCCGGTCTCGCGGTCGACTTCGACCTCGACGGCCTGGCAGCCGTAGTTGTACGCGCCCGACTCGTTGCCGTAGCGGGTGGAGTCCTGCAGCACGGAATCGGCGTCGAACTTCCCCGACGCCACGATCGGCGCGCCGCCGTTGCGAAACAGCCGCGCGCGCGCCACGTCGGCGACCGGCAGGGCTTTTTGCTCGGCGCCGCGCACGAAGATTTTCCCGTCGCGCGCGACGAGATCGGCCGCATTCGCTTCCAGCATATCCGACGCCTGCTCGAAGAGCTGCTGCTTGACCTTGGAGGCGGCGTCGCGCACGGCGTTGCCGCTGATATAGGTGAGTCGGCTCGCGAAGGCGCCGAGACAGAACGTCGTGAGATCGGTGTCGGCGTGCGACATCTCTACATCCTCGATCGGAATGCCGAGCTCCTCGGCGGCGATCGCGCACATCGTCGTGTAGCAGCCCTGGCCCGATTCGCCCTCGCCGCTTAAGATCAGCGCCTTGCCGTCCTCGTTGAGCTTGATGGTGGCCGAGCTCCCGTCGTAATCGCCGAAGTGGCGTTTACCGCTAACGTGGACGGTGCAGGCGAGGCCGAGCCCGGTATCGGGCTTTTTGTTCGCGCGCTTCGTTTTCCAGTCGATCAGTTCGCCGGTCTTGTCTATGCACTGCTTCAATTCGCAGCTGATGACGCGATTGCCGTGCGGCGAGACGTAGCCCGGCTCGGCGGCGTTCATGCGCGCGATCTCGATCGGGTCGATGCCGAGCTTGTGCGCGGCCTCGTCGATCGCCTGCTCGACCGCCCATTCGGCGGAAGGGTTGCCGAAGCCGCGGAACGCGCCGGTGGGGATCTTGTTCGTGTAGACGAGATAGGCCTGCGTCTTGACGTCGGAATATTTGTAGCAGGTGTCGTGGCGCAGGGCGGCGACGCCGGTGATCGCCGGCGCCTTGGCGGAGTAGGCGCCGTTGTCGGCGACGACGCGTGTTTGCTTGGCGCGGATGTGGCCGTCTTTTTTGAAGCCCATTTTCACATAAATCTTCATGAAGACGCGCGGGCGGCTGCCGGCGAGAAATTCTTCTTCCCGGGTATTGATCAGTTTCACGGGCTTCCCCGCCTTGCGCGATAAGATCGCGGCGACGATCGCGTTGTTGTCGTCGCACGACTTGCCGCCGAAGCCGCCGCCGACCGCACTCTGGATGATGCGCACGTCGGTCTCGCGGACGCCCAGCGCCGCGGCGATGCGGTAGCGCGCGTTGAACAGCGTCTGCGTGTTCATGTAGACCGTGTACTTGCCGGAAGGCGAATAGTCGGCGACGCTGCCGATCGTCTCGATCGCGCAGTGCCACTGCGGCGCGCTCTGGAAGGTGTCCTCAACGATCACATCGGATTCGGCGAAGGCCTTCTCGACGTTGCCGCGCTCGACGTCGATCACCATCGCGATATTGCGCTCCTTGTCGTCGTGGACGAGCGGCGCGCCGGGCTGCATCGCTTCTTCGGCGTCGAAGACGGCGGGCAGCTCCTCCCAATCGATCTCGATCAGATCGAGCGCCTCTTCGGCTGTGTCCCGGTCGATCGCGGCGACCGCCGCGACTTCCTCGCCGACGTAGCGCACTTTGCCCACGGAGAGGGGATACTGGTCTGCGAAGAAGGCGCCCCAAGGCTTTTTGATCGTGTCCTCGGCGGTCACGACGCAGCGCACGCCGCGGAGCTTCTCGGCCTTGCTCGCGTCGATGCTGCGGATGCGCGCGTGCGGCAGCGGGCTGCGAAGAATCTTCCCGTAGAGCATCCGCGGCAGGACGATGTCGGCGATGTAGCGCGACTCGCCCGTCGCTTTTTCATAGCCTTCGACCCGTTGCACGCGCCGGCCGACGACGGAGAAACTTTGTTTGGCCATATTCAGCTGGTCTTCGACACCGGCTTGTAGACGCCGAGACTTTGGATTTTCGCCTCGCGCGCCGGCTTGCCGCCGGGCTGGGCGGCGCTGACCCTGCCGTGCATCACCGCCAGGATCGATTCCATGATTTTATAATAGCCGGTGCAGCGGCAGAGATTCCCCGCCATCCATTCCTTGATCTCTTCTTCCGTGGGATTCGGATTTTCGTCGAGCAGCGCCTTGGCCGCGATGATCTGTCCCGGCGTGCAGATGCCGCATTGGAGTCCGCCGTATTCGACGAACGCCTGCTGGAGCGGATGAAGCACGCCGTCTTTGGCCAACCCTTCGATCGTCGCGATCTCCTTGCCGTCGCACGCGACCGCTAGCGTGAGGCACGAGCTGACGAGCCGGCCGTCGACGGTAACGCTGCAGGCGCCGCAGACGCCGATGCTGCAGCCTTCCTTGGTCCCGGTGAGGCCGATGTCTTCCCGGAGCGCATGCAGCAGCAGGCGGTTGGGCTCGACCTCGATGTCGTAGCTCTCGCCATTGACGAGCAGTGTGACGGGACGCTTCATAATTATTAGATGCCGTTCGGAATTTCAGAGAGATGCTTCGCTGCGCTCAGCATGACAAGAATATCAATCGTCGTTAAGTCTGGGATGTCATCCTGAACGAAGTGAAGGATCTCTCCGATCCGATAGACTTACTCCGATCTGCCGGAATGGGTCTTGCCCCATTTCGCGCGCATCGAGCCCAGCGTCTCGCCTTCGCCGACGGGAACGCGCGTCGTGCGAAGCTTCTCGCCGACCTTGTCGGCGTCGCCGGCGGTGGCGAGGCGCGCCTCCTCGTCGAGGGTGTCGGGCCAGAGGCCGAGAAAATAGCCGTGCCAGGGCTCCTGCGGCTCGAGCTTCGGCAGCCCGAGCTCTTCCCATATCGCCCGGGCGCGCTCCATGTATTCTTTTTTCGGCAGCGAGAGCGGCGGATAGTCCGCCTTGCGCGTCGCGTCGATCAGCAGCGACGATTCCATGTTGTCGTAGCGGCTCGACGGGTGCTTGGCCACCATGCCGATCGGCGTCGCGCCGAACGGGCGGTCTTTGACGACTTTGATGTCCTTGTGCGGCTGCGAGCGGTGCGTGATCGCCCACGTCACCGCCACCGGATCGTGCGGATTGATATCCTCGTCGACCGCGATGACGAGCTTTCCGACCCGGTCGCCGTAGGCGAGCAGCGCATCCATGGCGTTCCACGGATCCTGATCGTCGCGCTTTTTCATCCTGAGAACGACGTAAGGCCGGAGATTGACCAGCGGCTCCATGAGCGAGACTTCGAGCACGCTCGAAAAACCTTTTTGCCTTAGATTGCGCAAGATCAGCGTCGCCATGCCCATGGCCTTGATCTTCGAGCTTTCGCTCGGTGTCACCTGGCTGATAATCGACACCCAGATCGGATTTTTCCGGTGCATCACGCCGGTGAGCTCGAAGACATGGCTCAGCGTGCGCGGGTCGACGTAGCCCATCGATTCTCCGAACGGCCCTTCCTCTTCGAGGTAGTTGGTCGGAATGATTCCTTCGAGAACGATTTCCGCGGTCGCCGGCACTTCGAGATCCACCGTTTTGCATTTGACGAGCTTGATCGGCTCGCCCACGAGTCCGCCGGCGAGCGCCAGCTCGTCGACTTCCGGCGGAACCTTCTGCGTCGCCGCGAACGAGACCGCCGGAACCGTGCCCACCGCAACCGCGACCTCCAGCGGGATGCCGCGCTGCCGGCACTTCTCCCAATGGCGCGAGAGATCCTGCGGCGTGCCGGACATGAGACCGCTCCAACCGGCGCCTTTGATAAGGCCGCGGTAATTGCCGACGTTGCGCCGCTTGGTCTCGGGATCCTTCGTGATCCAGTGGCCGGCGGTGATATACGGACCGTTATCGAAACCGGGCGTCGAGATCGGAATCGGAAATTCGTGGAAACCGCCCTTGCTCAAAAGATCCTTCCCGGTGTGAATCTCTTCCATCACCGGGCCGTAGCCGACCACCTCGGGCTCGATCAGGTGATCCATGGCGTGGATCCAGCGGTCGGCGACTTCCTCGGGCCCGCATTTGAGACCCATGCAGTAAATTTCAGCCGAGGCGGCCAAGCCGCCGACCAGGACCGGACTCTCGTACTTCTTCCCCTTGGAGTCGACGACGTTCTCGAACAAAAACGCCTTGCGCTGATCTTCCTTCAACCCGCGGAACTGCCAGCGCACCAGCGGATGCAGCTCGGTGTCTTTATTGATCGCACGCCGCACGCGCACGAGCTTGCCCGCCGCTTCCAGCGCGGCGATCGATTCGCGGAGGTCCTGATGGGGCGTGGCGAAATTCATTTCGAGATTTTTTGTGTATGCTTTTTTGTTCTGTTCCGCAAGAGCGGCCCGCTCCAAAAGGCCGCGATTATCGAGGTGAATTTGCAAAGTAGACCCCAAATTCCGTACAATGAGGACGGATCGTCCATGAGCTTACAGATTTTCAACACTCTAACAGGCAAAAAGGAGCCTTTTACCCCCCGGAAAGAGGGGGCGATCCGCATGTACGTTTGCGGCGTCACGGTCTACGATTCCTCTCACATCGGCCACGCGCGCTCGCTGCTCACGTTCGACGTCGCCTACCGCTACCTCGTTTTTTTGGGCTACCGCGTGCAGTTCGTGCGCAACTTCACCGATGTCGACGACAAGATCATCAATCGCGCACATGAGGAGAACACGACCGCGGAGGCGATCGCGGGGAAATACATCAAGGAATTCCAGAGCGAAAGCCGGGCGCTTGGTCTGCTCCCGCCGACCGAGGAGCCCAAGGCGACCCAGCACATCGAGGAGATCGTCGCGCTGATCCGCCGCCTGGAGGAAAAAGGGGCGGCCTACCCGATCGATGGAGACGTGTACTTCTCCGTCGAGAGCTTCCCGGGCTACGGCAAGCTCTCGGGCAAAAAACTCGACGAGCTGGAGGCGGGGGCGCGCGTCGAGGTCGACGAGCGCAAGAAATCGCCCATGGATTTCGCTTTGTGGAAGTCGAGCAAGCCCGGCGAACCGGCATGGGATAGCCCGTGGGGCAAGGGACGTCCCGGCTGGCACATCGAGTGCTCCGCGATGAGCACCAAATATCTAGGACAGCCTTTCGACATCCACGGCGGCGGACGCGACCTGATCTTCCCGCATCACGAAAACGAGATCGCGCAGTCGGAGGCCGCCTACGGGCTGCCGCTCGCGGACGTGTGGATGCACAACGGCTTTCTCAACATCAATCAGGAGAAAATGTCGAAGTCGCTCGGCAATATTGTCGCGATTCACGACATCCTCGCGCATCACGAACCGGCCGCTCTGCGGCACTATATGTTTGCGAGTCATTACCGCAGCCCGATGGATTTTTCCGAACAGGGATTGGAAGAGGCGGAGAAGGGCGTTGAGCGGATTTTCGAAACGATCGCGCGCTTCGAAGAGAGCGCCGGGTCCACGCCGTCCGATCGCGCCGACGCGGCGCTGTTGGGCGATTTCCGCGCGGAGATGAACGACGACTTCAACACGCCGCGGGCCTTGGCGCTCATTTTTGACGAGGTGCGGGCGCTCAATCGCCTGATGGACGAAGGGAAGAGCGCTGAGCTCGCACCGCGCGTCGCGGCGCTCAAGAAAATCGGCGGAGCCTTGGGTCTGCTTCAAGAAGAGCCCGCGCGCTTTCTCGCGCGCAAGAAGGAGCGCTGGCTCGCGGCGCAAGGGCTTTCTCAAAACGAGATCGACGAATCCATTCGCCGGCGCAATCAAGCGCGTCGGGAAAAGAACTGGCGCGAGGCCGATCGCATCCGCGCCGAGCTCGGCGCCAGAGGTATCGTGCTCGAGGACGCTTCCGGAGGAACTATATGGAAGGTGAAATAGGCATGAGGCGCCGCATCGCGGCGTTTGTTTTGGCGGTCGCGGCCGTTGTTTGGCCGTGGCGTGCGCCGGCGCAGGAAAAGCCCGGCGCCGGACAGGAGGCCGCGCAGCTCGAGCTGCGCCGGACGCTGAAGACGCGCGACTACCAGGGGCAAAGCGTCACCGGCGAAGAGCGCGTCGTCCGCCCGCGCGATACGCTGTGGCGCATCCTGGTCGTAGAGAAGGGATTGCCCGACAAGCGCTTTGCACGCTATGTCTTTTTGGTCACCCAGCTCAATCCCAACTTGAAAAAAGCCGATGTGCTTCAAGTCGGCGAGACGCTTTTCATTCCGATCCAGTTCGACGAATTGCTGGGCCAGAAGTCTGCCGCCGTCCAACCGCCTCCTGCCGCGGCCATCGCGCCCGACGGCGACGCCGGGACCATACTCTACGAAGTCAAACCGGGCGATCAGCTCTACAAGGTGCTGCGCACTCACGCCGGCATTCCGAGCGCGGAAATGAAAAGCGCTCTTGCGCGGACCAAGACGCTCAACCCGCAAAAGAAGAACTGGGATACGCTGATCGCCGGAGAGAAGCTGCGACTGCCTGCCGGCGCAGCCGCCGCTGTCCCTATCGAGCAGGCGGTGTCGCTGCCTATAGATCAGCGGGCGGTGGGTCTCGATTACGGAAAGAAAATTGCGGTGCAGGAAAATCTCGAGATCCTCGACTCGGTCATGAAGGCCGTCGGACGGCAGACGCGGCGCGAGGGAGAAGAGGTCGTGCCGCTCAAAGAGGGGACGGTGCATATCGATCGCAGCTCGTATCCGATCGTCCAATCTCCGGACGGGCAGCGCGCGATTCTCGACATGCAGAATAAAATCACCGCCGCGCTGAAGGCGAAGATGGCAGCGGACGCGCCGGGCCTGCCGGTCGTTTCGGTCAAGAAAGGCGCCTCGCTGCACGACGCCGTGACCGGCCTACTCGCACGTCTGGGATTTCAGAACCTGCCAAACAACCAGCCGGTCGTTATCCAGGACAGCGGCGTCGCCGTGCAGGTGAAAGGCGAATGGATGGTGGCGGCGCCGGAGGACGGCGGCGCGATGGCGCAGGTGATGGTCGTCAGCCTCACCGATGGCCCGGGACAGACGCCGGACTACTTAAAAGAATATCTTTCGGTCAAGGGCATGAGTCTGAAAGAGATCCTGCTGCCCCGCGCGACCCCGCCGCCGCCAGCGCCCGAGCCCGCTGTGGCCAAGCCTAACTTTCGAGTCGAGAAATGGCCGGAAAGCGGCGCCGCTCTCGTCGACGCCCTGCTTGCCGACTACGGCATCGCCGCGGCCACCGGCGGGACGTTCTCGATCATGCTGCGTGACGGGATTCGGATGGACAGCAAGGCCGACCGGATATTCGAGTACGGCGGAAAGAAAATCGCACTGGCATTCCGCACGATCGGAGATGAATCGACCAAGACGATGGAGAGCAGCGATGGCATGCGCGTGGTCGAAGTCGATCTCGCCAAGCTCACGCGCCGCGAAATAATCGGACGGCTGCTCTCCGAACTCGGCGAAGCAGCTTCGTATCGCGACCAGCGCTTCGCTGTCAACGATCGCGCCAAGGACAAGCTCGCGCTGACGGTCTCCGGATATTATTTGCCGCAGCGTCTGCTGCTCATCACCGACCGCGAAATCCCGGTGGATCTGGAGAGATTTTTCGGCGAAAAAGGATTGCGGGTGGTCAAATTCTGAGTCAGGCCAGCAGCAATCGCTGATGGGTGAGGACGAACGATGCGAAGCTTGAAGCTTCTCCTGTTGTGCGCCGTCATCGTCGCCGGCTGTTCGACGACCAACGGGCGAAAGGGGATGGGGCCGCGGCCGGGCACACCGGAATATGCCGCCCAAGCGAATTCGGGAGAGCCGAAAGCGCCGGCCTGCTCGACATGGCTCAACCGCACGCGCGCCGGCGGCACCGTCGGAAGCGTCGTCGGCTTCATCGCCGCTAGCGCCGTCGGCACCCCGGCGCTCGGGCTCATCTACACGGCGGCCGGCTACGCTGCGGGCGCGGCGAGCGCGGACAAATGCAAGAAAGCGATCAAGCCGGCGGATGGCGCCGAGGCGCATTCGCGGCCGTCCACTGCAAAAATCCTCGAAGAAGAGTTAGACTAGGCCAGAGCGCCCGTAGCTCAACTGGACAGAGCATCAGACTTCGGATCTGAGGGTTGGGGGTTCAAATCCCTCCGGGCGCGCCATAGCATTCACGCCTCCCGCTGTTCTTAATTTCTGCCGAACTGCAGCATCACGGCGTCTTAAAATCACGGGGCAGCTATGCCCATTTATTTTAGCCGTACAGCAACTGTTTACGCGCGCCTCTGCACCTAAACGACGTAATTGTTCGTGTCGATATCCAGCTTGGGGCGAGATTCTCGCGTCGGTGAAGTCCGACTCGACAAGCGGGGCACCTCGTTCTCCATAATTTCACAGACTTATAATAGGGTCCATACCTACTGAGGCGGTGATATAGATGGGCGCTAGCGCCTTATCAGGCATCGATGCCCGAACCATTTTGGCAGCTAATTCGTGATAATTAAGGACCTTACTTGAAAGTCGTGCGGAGGTGCCCGATTGCATATCGCATTGATAGATAAGGTGCATAGAGCAGGTAGTGATTTCAACTACTTGACAGCCCTTTTTCTGTATATTTTATGGCACATTGCTTGCTCAACTGCTTCCCGCAACTCCCAAATTTTCGGATCGTGGCAGGAATTATGTCGTTCTTTGAACCGACCAAGTGGTATCTCGTTTATTCGAAGTCGCGCAAAGAGGAGCTTGCCGAATTGTCTTTGCGTCTCAAAGGCTTAGACGTTTTTCTACCCCGCTTGGTTTTCCCTTCTTCGGTCGGAAAAACGGGGCAGATCATTCCTCTATTCCCGAATTACCTTTTCACGCGGATCTATGATGCGCAGCAATATCAGTCGGTCCTTTGGACTCCGGGCGTTAAACGGCTCGTAAGCTTTTGCGGTATTCCCGCGAGCCTCGACGAAAGCGTCGTATCTTTTTTAATGCGGCACGCGACTCCTGAGGGAATGATAGCCGCGCGCTGCAATCTCAAGATCGGGCAAGAAGTTCGACTGACGGGCGGCGCCTTCGATGGCCTCCTGGGAATCATCCAGGAACCGCCTGACGGGCAGCGTCGCGTGAAGCTTCTGATGAAGCTATTGAATCGTGAAATACAAGTTGAGGTCCCCATGAAGTTCGTAAAAGCCGACTGGGTACCTTCGTTGTCTAGCCTCAACATACGATCCGAGCTTCCGAAGTCTATTAACTGACTCAGCTCGGTTCGGCTTCGGTTTTTTCTTCGAAATGGCCGAAAGGCCTCATGGGCGGAGCTATATCCTCGAGGCGCAAAATCTCTCTGCTCGCAAGATCCGGAATGATCAAGTTGCATCAAAATGCGTCTTCGAGTATCATCGGGCGGCCTTGGCTCGTATACAAACGGTTTATCGAGGAGTAGTGCTTTCCCCCCTTTGCGAGCGCCGCTTCATGCGCGGCGGCGGTCGATGGTCTCGCGTAAATTGGGGCGCCTTCTCGAATAATGAATGTCGGGGCCTCGCGTTCGTTCGATATATCGCACTGTTCGCTTTCCTTTTTTTCGCGACGCCGGCGCACGCCAGTTTTTTAGGACAATTTACTCTATCCGGTAGCGAAGAATACAACGACAATATTTTCTTTAGCCAAAAGCGCAAAGATGACTTTATTACTTCTTTTATTCCAAGGTTTTCGCTCCTATACGCTCCGGGCTTTAGCAACACCCCTACCTTTCTCGCTCACCTAGCGATTCCGGCACAGATATTTGCTGAGCATAGCGACCTGAATAACTTTGGAAACAATATTCTGTTCGATACAAAGTATATCGATTTTTATAGCCCGGCGCTGACATTTTATTTCGCGGATTCCATTACCCGAATCGGTAGCCCGCGCGTGGGCTCGTCAGCCCAGGTGGGAATAGGGCCGCCACCAATAGCGGGATCTCCTCCTCCGCCTGCGCAGGGTGGGGCGGGTTTGGCGACAAGCGGCGCGATCCTATCGAATTATCTGGCCGCCGTGGCGAACTACAAATATAACCCGAATATTTCGTTCAACGCGTCGGCTACTAATACAACGAGGTCGTATCAATCGGCCGGGGGAGTCGATTTAACCAACGCGGTGGGGGCCCGGGGAATCTACCATTGGCGTGAGGAACATAACTTTCACTTAGGATATACGGCGACATTTTATAGCCTAAGATCAAGCCACCCGACCGGAAATCACAGCAGTAAAAACAATGTCGTTCACAACCTCGACCTGGGAGACGACTACTTCAGCACCTACAGAATCGACGAATTCCCAACCCTTTTTGTCACGTCCAGGAGTGGCCTCTCGCTAAATCTGGGCGGCTCCGGTCCACGATTGCTGAACACCACAAATATTGCCGCGACCAAGCTGTGGCAGACATCATCCCTTACCGGCGGGGTTCAGACGGGTTTAACTGACAGTCTAGGCGTCGCTGGACTGTCCAACACCAAAACCTTCTACGGCAATTTTATTCATCGATTCAACGAGCTGTGGGACGTTACGGCGAGTGTCCGATACTCGATGTACGACACGAAGAAGGTCGATTTCAGCGTTTTTCAAGCGAATGTCGCCATGCAATACTGGATTTCGCCGTGGCTCTCTTCCGCTTTTGTCGTCGAGCATCGATGGCGCGATGGTGGCAGCGGCTCAGCGAATACTTCGTTGAAAACCGCGGCTAAAATCGACGGAACTTCGGTCACCGCTGTTCTATCTAGCTACTTCGATATTTATCCCAGGCTACGGTTGGGAAGAGGTCCGTTGCCGACTAATTTGTCTTATACTCCGCCGGTCACCACCGCCCCTGCCTCTGAATCTACACCTGCTCCTACACCTGCTCCTGCACCTGCTAACTGATCGTCCGCGTCATCTTTAAGTTTTTTCAGTCCCTTCAGCGCCCGGCCTCAAAGTTATCGTTTCTGACCAACCAAGGAGGAATGAGAACCATGCATAATCTATTCAGGCGCGGTACGCGTCTGTGTATCTATCTTTTGGCCTGCCTGCTATTGGCTGCGTGTGAGAACGAATTGCGCGTTCGAGAATATAGTCTCGCCCCGGACACGCCGAATCCGTCGCAGCCGTCGGACGAGTTCTATGTGATCGGTACCGGTGATGTGCTCGGCATCGTCGTTTGGAAAGAGCCGACGCTCACCGGCTCTGCCAAGGTCCGGCCAGACGGGGTTATTACACTTCCGCTCGT
>Ga0075433_10001636_pt1 | contig 16632 bp, 18 predicted proteins | sample RhiMethybrSRZTD2_FD_75299 | JGI IMG/M metagenome (GOLD analysis project Ga0075433, IMG submission 75299) | Populus rhizosphere microbial communities from Tennessee, USA - Rhizosphere MetaG P. TD hybrid SRZTD2 | ecosystem: Host-associated > Plants > Roots > Rhizosphere > Soil | place: USA... | reverse complement strand
GGTACCAGAAATCGAACGCGCGGACGTCGTGGCCCTCGTTGCGGTCCCAGACGACGTTCTCGATCCCGTGTCGCGCCGCGCCGAACATCGGGAACGGCAGCCACGCGGTGTCGGGTTGCAGGTCCAGGGGCTCGAACATCAGGCCGGCGCGATCGCACAGCATCATCAACCGGCGCTGCCGGGACGGGCCGCGACGCAGGCGCCACCAAGCGTTGGTGAGCGCGGCCGCGATCACGAGGGCGACGAGCAGCCATCCCATGGAGGAAGGGTCGGCGTGGGCCGAGTCGGGCTTGAACGGGCGGTCAGCAGGCGGCGAGGCGGCTCGAGCACCACGCAGCACTCCTCGGTCGCGGGTTCCATCACGACGCCGAGGGTCTCGTTGCCGAGCCCCAGCACGATCCCCTCGACCAGCCGCTGGCTCAGGGTGCACGCGAGGTCCCGGTCCTGCTCGGCGAGCTCGTGGAAGGGGCAGCTCCGAAGGTGCACGCAGCCGATGGCGTCCCTCGGCGCGCTCGACGTCGTCGCCAACGGACTCGAATTGTTCATCATCGCCGTCGGCGCCTGGTCGCTCTCGGCGAGGGTCGAGCAGCCCGGCGCCGCGCTCGCCTGATCGCCCGGTCTGACCCGGCCGGCCGATAGACTCGGCCGGTGGCCGCGCCAGGCTGGCAGCTCGCGCAGATCAACATCGCGAGGTTCAGGGCGCCGATCGACGCGCCGCAGCTCCTTGGGTTCGTCGAGATGCTCGACCCGATCAACGCGATCGCGGACGTCGCGCCCGGCTTCGTCTGGCGGCTGCAGACCGACGAGGGCAACGCGACGTCGATCCACGCCTTCGACGACGACCTGATCCTGGTCAACATGTCGGTGTGGGAGTCGGTCGAGGAGCTGAACGCGTTCGTGTACCGCTCACGGCACTTCGAGGTGTTCCGCCGCCGGCGCGAGTGGACCGAGCACATGGAGCAGGCGTACCTGGCCCTGTGGTGGATCCCGGCGGGCACGATCCCGACGGTCGAGGAGGGCAAGCGCCGCCTCGACCTGCTGATCGAACGCGGCCCGACGCCCGAGGCGTTCACGATCACGAAGCCCTTCCCGGCCCCGTCCGGGGACGAGACCCCGGTCGCGCCGTAGTCGCCGAGCCCCGCGACGCAGGATGACGGACGCATGCTGACCAACGCCGACCTCGGCGAGCTCATGTGGATCGCGAGCCGCGAGGAGAAGGATCACCGCCGGCGGGCGCTCGAACGAGCCTCGCGCGCGGCTCGCTTCTGGCCGGAGGAGGCCGCCCGGTTCGTGGAGGCCGGCCGCTCGCTGACCGAGCTCAACGCGGTGGGTCCGTGGGTCGCCGAACGGATCCAGCTGTGGCTCGACGACCCGCCGGCCGTCCCCGAGCTCGAGGAGGCACGCAGCGGTTTCCTCACCTACGCCGAGGTGCGCCGAACGCTCGACGCCGACCCCGCCTGGGAGTCGGAGCCGTGCGCCGACCTGCAGATGCACACCACCTGGAGCGACGGCAGCCTGCCGCTCGAGGAGATGGTGGACGCGGCGCGCGCCCTCGGCCGGCCGTTCGTCGCGATCACCGACCACTCGCAGGCCCTGGCGATCGCCCACGGCATGTCGGCCGAGAAGCTCGCCGAGCAGGGCCGTGAGATCGACGCGATGAACCGAGCGTTCGCCGACGCGAACGAACCGTTCCGTGTCCTGCGCTCGCAGGAGGTCGATCTGTTCGCCGACGGCTCGATCGACATGGACGATGCGTCGCTCTCGAGCCTCGACCTCGTGCTGGGCGCGTTCCACTCGGCGCTGCGGGTCAAGGAGGAGCAGACCGAGCGCTACGTGACCGCCCTGCGACAGCCGCGCCTGCACGTGCTCGCGCACCCGAAGGCGCGCATGTACGGGCGGCGGCCGGGGCTCAGCGCCGACTGGCGCCGGGTGTTCGCCGAGGCGGCGGTGCAGGGAAAGGCGGTCGAGCTCGACGCCACGGTGTGGCGACAGGACCTGAACGTGGAGCTCGCGACGATCGCGCTCGAGGAAGGGGTCGAGTGGTTCTCGATCGGCAGCGACGCACATACGGCGGAGGAGCTCGAGTTCCTGCCCTTCGGGATGGCGACCGCGGCGCTGGCCGGCATCCCGCGTGAACGCATCCTGAACTACCGCCCGGTTGAGTTCGTCCGCGCATGGGCCGGGGGCGGGGCCTGACCGGGCGCTCGCTACGATGGCTCCATGACCGGGATCTCGCTCCCGCCCGCCGCCCGCGAGCTGCTGGAGACCGAGGCCGTCGCGCACGTGGTCACGCTGAACGAGGACGGCTCGCCGCAGGTGACCGCCGCGTGGGTCGGCCTGGAGGGCGACCAGATCGTGCTCGCGACCCTGCCCGACCAGCGCAAGCTGCGGAACCTCCGCCGTGACCCGCGCGTCGCCCTGTCGGTCGAGTCCTCGAACGTGAACGCGTGGGGCCTGCGCGAGTACCTCGTCGTCTATGGGACCGCCCGGGTGACCGAGGGCGGCGCCGCCGAGATGCTCCAGAACCTCGCGCACAGCTACCTCGGCCCGGACGTCGTGTTCCCGAGCGTGCCCGATCCGCCGCCCGGGTTCGTCACGCGGATCACACCCGAGCGCATCGGCGGCGTCGGTCCCTGGGTTTCCGCCGGCTGACGCGTCAGCCCGCGACCCGGTGGCGCACGAACACGAAGCCGTTGTCGAACCGACGCTCGTCCACCAGCTCGAGATCGAGGCGGAGGCCGCCGGGCAGCGCCCGGGTGCCGCCGCCGATGATCACCGGCGCGAGGAACAGCGAGATCTCGTCGACGAGGCCTGCCCGGAGCGCCTCGGCGGCGAGGTGCGGCCCGCCGATCGACAGGTCGCGTTCCGCGGTGGCCTTCATCTCACGCACGGCCGTCGGGTCGAACGAGCGCTCGATCCGCGTCCGCGAACTCGAGACCGAGTCGAGCGTGGACGAGTACACGACCTTGTCGGCCGAACGCCAGATCCCCGCGTAGTCGCGGATGAACGAGGGCTGGTCGTCCAAGGAAATCGTGTCCCACGCGACCAGCACCTGGTACATCCGGCGTCCGTACAGGTGCGTCCCAACCTGCCGCTGGAGCTCGTTGACCAGAAGGTGCACCTTCTCGTCGGGCTCCGCCCAGTCGAAGTTCCCCTGCTCGTCGACCACGTAGCCGTCGAGCGAGGCGAGCATCAGGTAGGTGAGCCGGGCCACCGATCGAGGCTACTGTCCCGAGGACGCCACCTTCCACAGGTAGCCGTCGGGGTCGCTGAAGTAGCCGAACGTGCCCCAGCCGGTGTCCGCGGCCTCCTTGACGACCTCGGCCCCGGCGGCCACGGCGTCCTTGATGACCTCGCCCACGGCGTCGCCGGAGTCGACGATGCAGTGGAACGAGACGCCGCGGAACCCCGACCCCTCGGCCGAGACGCCCGCGTCGGCCGCGGCGGCCTCGCGCGGGTACAGGGCCAGCGAGGAGGAGCCCTCGCCCAGGCTCATCCTCACGAAGCCCGGGTAGTCCTGCTCGATCGTGCCGCCCAGGCCCCCGTAAAACGCCTTGGACCGGTCGAGGTCCTCGACCCCGAGCATGATCGCCGTCACCTGCAGCCCCATGATGTGCTCCTTTCCGGTCGGCTCGAACACCCTCTACTCCCCAACGATCCTTCGTCCGGAGGTGTGACCGAAGCGTGCTCCACGGGCCAGGTGAATCCCGGTGGGACCGGATCGCATAGGGCGACCGCCTGCGCTCGGAGCGCGTCGGTGGGTGCCGCCTCCTCGCCGGCGATATTGTCCATCTCCCAGGGATCGGCCTGCTCGTCGTAGACCTCTTCGAATCCGTCTGCGTAGTGCACGAAGAGATGGTCGGCGCTTCGAACACCACAGAACGAGGGGACTTTATCGAGCCTGCCGACATGTTCGAGCACGAAGGCCGTGCGCACCCACCGATCTCGAAGGAGACTCCGGCCCGCCGGCGCCACGGGTTCCCTCGTCGTCACGTCGATCGCGGTTGGAGTGTCCCGTGGAAGGCCAGCTGCATCCAAGATGGTGGCCGCGAAGTCGATGTTCAACGCGAACCGCGCGTCCTCGCTCGCGGGTTCGACCAGCCGGCAGCGCACGCACCGCAGGACCAGGGGGACGCGGATGGACTCGTTGTACGGGACGTTCTTGCCGCGCCATCGGTGCTCTCCGAGGAGGAACCCGTTGTCCGATGTCAGGATCACCAACGTGTTGTCCGGCACTGCATCCAGCAGCAGGCCGATCGATCGGTCGACCCCGAGCAGGGCCTCGATCTGCTTCTGAGGCAGGAGCGGGAGGTCCTCCGTGGCGGTCTGCTGGATGAAGGGCGGCTTGTCCGTGACGTCCATCTCGTTGTAGCTCGGAGGATGCTCGAAGATCGTTCCGTCGAGCATGCCGTCATCCATCGGGTCGGGGATCGGGATGCCGGTACCCACGGCGGCGTGTGGCGCGACGGGGGCGAACAGGAGGAAGAAGGGTCGATCCGACGGACGTGTGACGAACGCGAGCGCCCTCTCGGTCAGGACCCGACCCGAGTATTCGTCGGCAGAGGTGCCGAAGTGTCTCGACCGTCTCCCGTTGATCGCCAGGTCGTAGTCGTAGTACCTCCCGCCCCCGATCACGACCCACGAGTCCCATCCCGGCGGCACGTAGCGGTAGTCCTCGTCCGGGAAGCCGTTCAGGTACTTGCCCACCAGTCCCGTCCGGTACGTCGGCGTCAGCGCGGTCGCGATGGTCCGCCGATCGTGGAAGGCACGGAATCCACCGTGGCCACGGTTCGTGTACACGCCCGTCGTGTGCGAGTAGTTACCCGTGAGGATCGACGTCCGGCTCGGACAGCACAGGGGATCGGGGACGAAGGCGTTCGGGAACACACGGCCGTGCTCGATCAGATGCTGCACGTTCGGCATGAAGGACAAGGTGTCCCACCGCTGATCGTCGGTGACCACCAGGACGATGTTCGGGGGATCGCGTTCGCGAACTCCGGCAGCGGTCGCGGCAACCGCTCTCAACGGTCCGAGCAAGCTCAGCACGACGCCCACCGCGAGCAAAGGCGTGGATCGTCGGGTCATGTCGCCAGCCTCCCCGTAGGCGCCGAGGCTACACCCGCCTGGTCAGCATCCGGCAAGCCCGTTTCGTGCGGCCGGGAGTAGGGTGGACGGAACGGATCGACCGGTGGCTGGAAGGAGGCCCACGATGGACAAGGTCGTGCATTTCGAGATCCCGGCCGACGATACGGCTCGGGCCAAGGAGTTCTACGGCTCGATCTTCGACTGGCAGCTCGCCGACGCGGACATGGGTGGTGGCAACATGTACACCACGCTCATGACGGTCCCGGTCGACGAGAAGACCCGGATCCCGACCGAGCCGGGCGCCATCAACGGCGGCCTGATGCAGCGCACGAAGGACACGCCGGCGCCGGTCGTCACGGTGGGCGTGGACGCGATCGACGAGACGCTGAAGAAGGTCGAGGCAGGCGGCGGCAGCGTCGTGCAGCCGCGGACCGAGATCCCGAACATGGGCGCGTACGCCTACTTCAAGGACAGCGAGGGCAACGTCGTCGGGCTCTGGGAGACGATGCTCTAACGGCCCGACCCTTGCGAGATCCAGTCGGGGAACAGGCCGCCGCGGAGACCGTCGATCTCCAGTGATGCGCGTCCGGTTCCATCAGGACGGATCACGTAGAGGTCGTAGCCGGAGACGAGCAGGGTCCGGCCGTCGGGCGACCACGTCACGAACTGCCCGAACTCAGGTGTCACGCGCGCGAGGCCGGTGCCGTCGGCGTTCACGACCCAGATGTCGTGGTGCGGCCCGATGTCACCGGTCGAGCGGCAATCGGGAGCGTCCGAATACGAGCAATCGTCGCGCACCGAGGAGAACGCGATGCGACTCCCATCCGGGGACCACTCCGGCCACCCGTCGGGCCCGGGGGAGTCGGTCAGCTGGGTGAGGTTCGAGCCGTCGGCGTCGACGACCCAGATGTCGTACTCGGACGCGCTCTCGCCCCCCATGAAGACGATGCGCCTCCCGTCAGGGGACCACGACGGGTACTCGACCCAGGCGTCGGTCCGGATCCGGCGCAGGTGCGAGCCGTCCACGTTCACGAGGAAACCGCCCATCGGCTGACCGTCGCGGTCGGAGTTGAACACGATCGTGCGGCCGTCGGGCGACCAGTCGGGTCCCCAGTCGTTGCCCTGATCGTTCGTGAGGTTGCGGGCGTTCGAGCCGTCGGCGTCCACGACGAAGATCTCGTCGTCCTGGTTGATGCCCCGGCGTGAGTCTCGGTAGACGAGCCTGCGCCCGTTCGGCGCCCACGACGAATCGAACTCGGGACCGCGCTTGGTGGTGACCTGCTCGAGGTCCGTGCCGTCGGCGTTCGCCGTGTAGACGTCGTCGTCGCTGGACAGGGTGATGCGGCCTTCCAGGGCCGACACGTCGATCGGCTCGCCGATCAGCACCCGGAGGCGCGAGTCGACGGGCGAGGGAACCGGGGAACCGGTCGCTGCCGCCGTCGGGCCGGATGCCGACGCATCGCTCGGTGTCGAACCCCCCGTACAGGACGTTGCGAGGGCGAGGGCCAACGCGAACCACGCGGGGCCCGATCCGCGGCGTTGCCGATGCTTCATGACGAGTGCTCCCGCTCGTGTGGGACAAGGTACGTTCGCGACGACCGGATGGTTCCAACAGGCGGTCACGCCGCGGACCGGCGTCGATCGGTCCCTAGCGGAGGCCGCGGAAGAAGGTCCTGATGTCGTCGACGAGCAGGTCAGGGACCTCCAGGGCCGGGAAGTGGCCGCCGCGCCCGAACTCGGACCAATGCTCGATGTGACCCTCGCGGTTCAGGGCCTCCCGGATCACGTCGTCGGCCGCGAACACAGCCATCCCGGTCGGCGCGGGCGACACGGCCCCCCAGTCGCGATCGGCGTGAGCCGCCTCGTAGATGAAGCTCGCGGCGGAGGCGCCCGTCTGCGTGAACCAGTAGATGCTCACGTCGGTGAGCAGCGCGTCTCGGTCGATCGCGTCCTCGGGCAGGTCGGCCGCCGGGTTCGTCCACTCCTTGAACTTCTCGACGATCCAGGCGAGCTGGGCAACCGGCGAGTCCGTGAGGCCGTACGCGACGGTCTGAGGGCGCGTGGACTGGATCTGCAGGTAGCCGCGGCCGTCGGCCTCCCAGTGCCGAAGCTCACCCAGGCGCGCCTTCTGGGCATCCGTCATGTCGTCGACCTCGGCCGGCAGCATCCCGCCGATCAGCGCGAGGGCGGTCGGGTCGGTGCTGACATGTGCCCCGATGACCCGCTCGGGGTCGTGGATCCCGAGATCTCCCGAGATCCCCGCGCCGATGTCGCCTCCGTGGGCGCCGTAGCGCTCATAGCCGAGCCGATGCATCAGCTCGACCCACGCCTTGGCCGTGCGGGTCCCCTCCCAGCCTTCCTCGATCAGCGGGCTCGAGAAGCCGAACCCCGGGAGCGACGGGATCACGATGTGGAAGGCGTCGGCCGGATCGCCTCCGCCCGCGCCCGGATCGGTGAGCGGCCCGATGAGGTCCAGGAACTCCGCCACCGAGCTCGGATACCCGTGCGTGATGATCAGTGGCAGCGCGTTCGGCTCCGGCGAGCGCACGTGCAGGAAGTGGATGGTCTGGCCGTCGATCGTCGTCGTGAACTGCTCGAACGCGTTGAGCCGGGCTTCCTGCCCACGCCAGTCGTATCCGGTGAGCCAGTACTCCGCGAGGTCCTTCAGGTAGGGGAGCGGAACGCCTCGGGTCCAATCGATCGGGGCGGCCTGATCGGGCCAGCGGGTCCGGGCGAGCCGGTCCCCCAGATCGTCGACGTCGGCCTGCGGGATCTCGACTCGGAACGGTTCGATGTCTGCATCGGAACGAGCGGTGATCCCGGTCATCGGCGACCTCCCTACATCTAAGGTATGACAGGATGCTGTCATACGTGGGATCACGCTATCGAATCGACAGCATGCTGTCACATCTGTTTTTCAGCGAGGGCCGTTGACCCCTGTGTCATCCTCCGGGAGTGAGGCCAAGGAGCCGGTCCCTCGGCGCCGTCAAGGCCGTCTTCGCCAACTTCGAGCTTCGGCGGGTGGAGCTCGCCTACCTGTTCTTCTACATCGCCCGGTGGGGGATGCGGGTCGCCATCCTCGTCTTCGCGTTCGAGCGCGGGGGGGTGGAGGAGACGAGCCTCGTGGCCGTCGTCATGGAGGTGCCCGCCGCGCTGGTCGCCCCGTTGGCGTCGGTGATCGGTGATGAGGTCCGCCGCGAGCGGGCGCTGCTGGGTGCGTATGCCCTGCAGGCCGCGGCCCTGGCCGGGATCGCCGTCGCGATCTACGCGGATGCGCCGGGGGTCATCGTCTACGGCCTTGCGGCGGTCGCGACGGGGTGCATGACGCTCACGCGTCCGGTCCAGTCGGCGCTGTTGCCCCAGCTCGCCCACTCGCCGGACCAGCTCGTAGCCGCGAACGTCGTCGCGGGGTCGATCTCGGCCGCGATGGCGTTCGTCGGCCCGGTGACGTCGGGGATCCTGCTCGCCATCGGCGGGGCCGAGCTCGCGATGGTCGGGTTCAGCGTGCTGGTCCTGACCTCGGCGCTGCTCGTCATCGGTCTCTCCCCGCATCCGCCGTCCGCCAAGATCGGGGGTCACCCCCTGCACGAGGCCGCGGCCGGGTTCAGCTCGGCGGCCCGCGACCCCGACGAGCGCCTGGTCGTCGGTCTCCTCGTCGGCCAGTCGTTCGTCCGCGGGACCGTGGACGTGCTGGTGGTCGTCGTCGCGATCGAGCTCTTCGACCTTCCGTCGTCGGCCGTTGGGTTCCTCGCGTCGGCGCTCGGGGCGGGGGGACTGCTCGGGGCGATCTGGGGGTTGCGGTTGGTGGGCAGGCCGCGACTCGCCGCCGCGCTCGCGTTGGGGCTGTCGGTCTACGGGTTCGGGATCGCGGGTCTGTCGATCGCGGTGGTGCCGGCGATGGCGGCCGTGGTGCTCTTGATCGCCGGTTCCGGGCATTCCCTTGCCGACATGTCCGGCCGAACGCTCCTGCAGCGCGTGGTGCCCGACCCCGTCCTGGCACGGGTGTTCGGCGTGCTCGAAGGACTGCATCAGGCCGGGGTCGCCGCGGGATCCGCGATGGCGCCGCTCCTGGTCACGGTGTTCGGGATCCGGGGCGGCGCCCTCGTCGCCGGGCTCCTGTTGCCCGCGGCGATCCTGATCGTCCAGGGCCGGCTCCGTGCCCTGGACCCCTCCGTCCCCCATCGCGAGCTCAGGCTCCTGCGCTCGGTGGATCTGTTCGCCTCGCTCCCCGCTCCCGAGCTCGAGGGACTGGCCGCTCGCCTGGAGGAGGTCCGCGTGGTGCAGGGGACGGCCGTCGTGCACGAGGGCGAGATCGGCCATCACCTCTACGTGATCGAGGACGGTGAGCTCGAGGTCGTCCACGAGGGTCATCCGGTCGCCGAGCTCGGCCCCGGCGACTACTTCGGGGAGATCGCGCTCCTGCGCCACGTTCCTCGAACGGCCACCGTGGTCGCGAAGACGCCGGCGACCCTGCTGTCGCTCGAGCGGGAGGGGTTCCTCGAAGAGGTCACCGGTCACCCCGTCGTGCGCAAGGTGGTGGATGAGACGGCCGACGAGCGCCTGTCGGAGGACGAGGACATCGACGCCGGCGCCGGGGACCCATGACGCGTCCCACGTTCACCCTGATCCACGGCGCGGGCGACGTCGGCTGGTACTGGCACCTGGTCGAGCCCGAGCTGCTCGAACGCGGCTACGACGTCGTCGCCCCGGACCTGCCGTGCGAGGACGATGCCGCCGGGCTCGGCGAATACGCGGACACGGTGGTGCGGGCGATCGGCGACCGTTCGCCGCTCGTCGTCGTCGCGCAATCGTCGGGAGGCTTCACGGCGCCGCTCGTGTGCGAACGCGTTCGGGTGGGGCTGATGGTGCTCGTCGCCCCGATGATCCCGGTCCCGGGCGAGGCCCCGGACGACTACTGGTCGAACACCGGATACGGCGACGAGGTCACCGAGCACTACGAGGACGAGGTCGAGCTCTTCTACCAGGACGTCCCGCCCGAGCTCGCGGCCGAGGCGCTTCGTCACGGCCGGACGCAGTCCACCGCCAGGATGAGCGAGCCGTCACCGCTCCGCGCGTGGCCGGACGTTCCGACGCGGGTGCTGCTGTGTCGCGACGACCGGCTGTTCCCGCCGCGCTTCCTTCGGCGCGTGGCCCGGGATCGGCTCGGCATCGAGGCCGACGAGATGGGCGGTGGACACACGCCCGCGCTGAGCCATCCAACGGAGCTGGCCGAGCGGCTCGCGGCCTACGCGGCCGAGGTGGGCCTTGGCGGGTCCGCCTAGCGGAACGCCTCGGGCGGTGGCTGGCCGATCCCGGGAGGGTGTTGCGCGATCTCGTTGACGCCGACGAAGGCGTGGATCCACCACTCCTCCGTGTCCTCGTCGATCTCGCCCTCGCCCACCACGAAGGTGGTGTTCAGCCACCGGTAGCGTTCGTCCTCGGTCATGAGCTCGAGACGCGCGAGGATCGCCCGGCCGGGCCCGGTTCGTTCCTGGACGCTCTGCCCATGGATGCTCAGGAGGATGTCGGCATCGTCTTCGGTCCGGATCACGCCGCGCAGGTTCGGCGTCCACACGCCGTCCTCGCGCCGGCGCGGGGCGTTGGCCCACCGAACGGTGCCGCGCAGCATGTCGCCCGTGACCGTCCCCTCACCCGAACCGAACCCGGCGCCCTCCTCCCCGCCGAACGGCCGAGCCCACGTTCCTTCGGCGTATCGCATCGACAGGAGGAACAGTGGTTCGAGTCGCATGGGCCGGTGCCGCGAGCATAGGGCCGTGACTCGCGCCATGCGAACCCTCGGACGCCGGGCGTCGACCTGCGGCTGGACACGCACCGCCGTCACGGCGAAGGGAGCCCTCATGAGCGTGACGCCAGATCGATGGCCGATCCGGACGAGACCCAGACCTTCGAGCGCGGACACGTCGACGTCGTCAACATCGCCGCGGCCACCCTCAACCGGAACACGTTCGAACCCGGGTGGCGGTGGTCCGAGTCCGTCGGGCGCTCGCCGGCACCGAGTCCTGTTGAGCGCATCACGTCGGCTCGATCCTGTCCGGCACGCTCGGCGTGGCGACCGCCGACGGCGGCCGCGCCGAGATCGGGCCGGGCGAGGCCTACGAGATCGAGCCGGGGCACGACGGCTGGGTCGTCGGTGACGAGCCGGTGATCTCGATCGAGTTCCTGGGGCGCAGTGATCTAGCCGGAACGTTCGGTCGTCCCAGCGGACGACGATCTTCCGTTCGAGTCCGAGCGGACCGAGGACTTGTCCGCGCGTGACTCGAGCCTGGACCCGGTCACCGGTGGGCAACGTGGCACGGCCCCGAACAGTGGCGCTCGGCGGCCGTCGGCGAGGGGTACGGTGGTGCCCGGCCGATCGGGGAGGAACGCCGATGACCACATGGACCGAGGAGGAGCTGGGGCGCATCGGCGATGCGGAGGAGCTGCAGGTCGCGTCCGAACGCCCGGACGGCACCCTGCGACCCTTCGTGACGATCTGGGTCGTCCGTGTCGGGAGCGACCTCTACGTCCGCTCGGCCCATGGCGCGAACAACCCGTGGTACGTCCGGGCGAAGGCGAGCGGCGCGGGTCGCGTTCGCGCCGGCGGCCTGGAGCGCGACGTCGCGTTCGCCGACGCCCCCTCCGGCACGGACCCGGACGTCGACGCCGCCTACCACGCGAAGTACGACCGGCACGGGCCCGAGATCGTGGGGACCGTCGTGGGTCCCGAGGCGCAGGCCAACACGATCAGGCTCGAACCGCGTTCGAGCACGTAGCGATGGACGCCCGACCCGCCGAACGCGATCAGCGGGTCACGCCGCTCGAGCTGTTCTTCGACCTCGTGGTCGTCTTCGCGTTCACGCAGGTGACCCAGCTCATGTCCCGCGACCTCACCTGGCGCGGGATGGGCCACGCGATGCTCGTGCTGGCCGCGATCTGGTGGGCGTGGACCGGCTACGCCTGGCTCACGAACGCGCTCGAACCCGAGGAGGGCGCGGTCCGGGCCGGGATGTTCGCGGCGATGGCGGCGATGCTCGTGGCCGCGCTCGCCGTGCCGGGCGCCTTCGGCGAGGACGCGATCGTGTTCGGCGTCGCGTACGCGATCGTGCGCGCGCTGAACCTCCTGCTCGACGCGCTGGCCGGCAGGCGCGAGCCCGACCTGTTCCAGGCGATCCGGGGGTTCGTGCCCACGGCCACGATCGGGGCGGCCGTCATCCTGGTGGCCGGGTTCTTCGACGGACCCACGCAGACGGTGCTGTGGCTCGTCGCGCTCGCGTTCCTGTACGGCGGCGCCCTCGTCGGACGAGGGCGCGGCTGGCACATCTCGCCCGCGCACTTCGCCGAGCGTCACGGGCTGGTCGTCATCATCGCGCTCGGCGAGTCCGTGATCTCGATCGGCGTGGGTGCGTCGGGCCTGCCGCTCACAACGGGCATCGTCACGGCCGCGATCTTGGGCGTCGTCGTGATCGCCACCCTGTGGTGGGCCTACTTCGACGTGATCGCGATCCTGGGACAGCGGGAGCTCGCGCGGACGAGCGGCGCGGTCCAGGCCCGGCTCGCGCGCGACATCTACAGCTATCTGCACCTGCCGATGATCGCGGGGATCGTCCTGTTCGCCCTCGGATTGAAGTCGACGATCGCTTCCGTGGGCGATCCGCTGGACGCGGTGCCCGCCGCGGCGCTGTGCGGCGGCCTGGCCCTGTACTTCCTCACGCAGGTGATCCAGCGGATCCGCCTGGTCGCCTTCATCCGTCGCTCGTCGGACGAGCGCCCCGGCTGGATCGGTCCGGGCCGTCTGGCGGCGGGCATCGCGATGCTGGTGCTGCTCCCCGTCGCGCTCGTCGTGCCGGCGCTTGCGTCGCTCGCCTTCGTGACGGCGGTCTGTTGCGCGCTGATCGCCTGGGACGTGATCCACTACCGCGAGCACCGCGCCGAGGTCCGGCGCGCGCGTTAGGCCCTAGGCCGAAGCGGTCATTCCTTCGGGGCCGTGATGTTCACCAGCCACTGCGTGCCGAACTTGTCCGTGAGCATGCCGAACGTGTCGCCCCATGGCGCCTTCTCGAGCGGCATCGTGACCGAGCCCCCGGCCGAGAGCTTGTCGAAGTAGCCGCGGAGTTCGTCCTCGGACTCGCCGCTCAGCGACATCGAGAAGTTCGTGCCTGGCGTGAACGTCATGTGGCTCGGCGCGTCGGCGGCGAAGAAGCGGATGCCCTCCGGCCCCTCCAGGTCGGCGTGCATGACCAGGTCGGCCTCGCTGGGCTCGGTCGGGGCCTGGAACTCCCCGAACGTCGAGATCGTGAGGTTGCCGCCGAACACCCCCTTGTAGAACTCCATCGCCTCCCGGGCGTTGCCGCGGAAGTTCAGGTACGGATCCAGCGTGACTCCCATCGCGACCTCCTCGTCGACGTCCAGCCCTCGATGCTATCGAGGGGCGTGAACGTCGCGCGCACGCAACCCGTGGCCGGCGGCCGAGGATGTGTCGATCGCCGCACCCTCGACCCCGCGCTCGAACACGGGGGCATCTCACACGAGTGGGCGGAGCGCCTCCCGGCGACCTCCTGGAAGGCCAGGGTCGCCAGATCCATTCAGTCGCGGGCTCGCAACGCGGCCTCGATCTCGTCGAGATGTTCCGCGCGATGTTCCCATCGTCCCGCGTTGATGGGGCTGTCGGGATCCTGGGGCCACATGCGATCGAGCGGCAGTTCCGCCACGCGCGCGTCGGTCTCCTCGGCGATCCGAAGGGCGAACCGAGCCGCCTCCCTCGGCGCGATCGCGTGGATCAGCGGACGGGTCGAGTCGTTGAGCCAATCGCCATCGGGCTCGGCGTCCCCAGGTGCCCACGGCTCGCCTCGATCGATCTTCTCGGCGAGAACCATGACACGGATGTCCCAGTACGCGATGTGGCCGAGCACGCCCGCGACGGTCCAATACTCGTTGACCGGTGCGGTGAGCGCCTCGTCGTCGAGTGTGTCGACGAACGCCCGCAGGCGGCCGCGCTCGCGATCGTTTGCATCGATGTAGGGCCGGTGGTCAGGCATCCGACCTCCTCTCTCATCTGCTGAGCATCCGATGAACCCGTGCCCCCGGGAGGAATCGAACCTCCAACTCGCGAACCCCGAGGACCTCCCTCGCATCAATCCTCGCGCAACGCCGACGCCAGCGTCCCAGCCGGGCGCCCGTCCACCGTATGGCGGTTGAACCTGATCGACATCCACGCCAGCGCGGACCAGCACCCAGGAGATCACGGAGTTTGAATTCCAGATGTCGCCAAGCGCGGGCTCGGTTCGACCCCAGACGAGAGGCGGCACGGAGCCGACGAGATCAAGTACTCGACGGGCCTCATCGGGATCCTCACTAAGGCGCTGCGGGCTTGCGACGGCGTCCAAGATGTCTGGAATGACCCCGTCCTGCCACCGTCGGACTTCGTACCGGAATAGGCGGAACATGGCCAATGCGCGGGCACCGACCGGACCTTCGACGACCACGCCACGAGACGACCCGTTCCGATCGGGAATCGGCCATCCCATCTCGATCACCGATCGCCCCTCAGGAACACGGACTTGCAGCGCAGAGTGGTACAGGTCGAAGGGTCGCCGATGTTCGCGGTGTGCGCAGATGCCTTCATAGATCCGGCCGTTGAACCGAACGAAATGGCCCCCCGCGCCGAGGGGAAGCCAGTACAGATCGATGCCGGGGCCCGGGTGGCCGGACGGTGGCAGTTCCGAAGCACCGGACCGCCGCGGTCTGCTCAGATCGCTCATGGCTCTCCCGTCTCCTTCATGTGTTCTGCTCTAGTCTTGATTCCCTTCAGCATCCTCCGCTCCATCGCGAAGTCTCCGAACTCCATCAGGATCAAGTTGAACGTCGCCAGTCGCGGTGTACGCCACCGGTAGTCCTGTTTCATGCGGGTCACAAGGCGGGTGCCACCTCCAGGCAACCGCCTGAGCCGCCAGCTCCAGGTGCTGTCAGGTTGTTCGTCTTCGTGCGGCCTGTGCACCCAAAGCATCCACTTCTTGAGTTCGAACGAGTCGACCTTGTACGCGATCGAGAGACCATGCGACTCGTGGAACATCGGAATCGCGTCGCCGACGTTGAGGTCTTGGTACTCATGGATGATGCGGTTGGCGCTCGGCACGCCAGCGTTGTCAACAAGGTCGTATGTGTAGAAGCCTCCCCGGCCATAGCCGAGCTGGGCGATCCAAGGCCACACGTGCTCCGGCCACGCCTGGATGGTGATCGCCCTTGTCGCGTTGAACTGTGCCGTGTGGACGACACTGTCGCCAGGCATGGATGCGGCCACCTCTGCCTCTGTGGCCCCCCAGCGCATGTGCCACGGCCTAAAGAGCGGGGTGCCTAACCAGAGTGGGACGGCGGAGAGCGTGTCTAGGATCAAGCCTGTCTTCGAGCCGCGTGACCACATCTCGTGGCCTCCTGCTCTGACGACAACTCTTCTGCTTGCTTGGAGTCTGCTGTGGTTCGCTGGCACTGCCGTGAGGCGAACGTCCCGGGCCCGGGGGGACCGTCGGACCGTTCAGGAGACCCGGAAAGCGGGGGGGCCATCGGTGGTTCCTGTTGCTTCCGCCCGTGCTTGCTCAACATCTGCCTGAGAGGGTGAATCCGGTTCTTGAGTCTCCCCGGCTATCGCTCGCCTGCTCATGCTTGAGCCGCTCGGCCCGCTTGATCTCCTGGGACCGTCGCTGTAGGAACGAGGGTTTCTGGAACGCCTGATCCCTCCCCTGATCCGGTACCAGTAGGTCCCGTTGGACCGAGCGGAACTGGGTATATGCGTTCGGATGCCTCGTTTCAGTGAATCCGCCGAGTTCGCGGCACACCGTTCCACCGAGCGGCAACGGGTCGAACTGTTCCTTCGGCTCACTCATGAAGGCATGTCGACCGCTCAGGCGATGGCCGTGATCGACGAGGAGTCACCGTTCACCGTGGGGGAGGTCCAGGATGAGCGAGCACGAACATGAACTTCGCGAAGCTGAACTCCTCATGTGCAACATCTGCGCCCAGGCGTTCTCGACCGAGGAGTTCCTCTCGGCTCACCTGAACGACGCTCATCAAGACGAACCGGCTTCAGGGTGCCTAGTGATGAGGTAGGCGAGCGATCGGATGCCTCCGACGTATAACGGAGACGGGAGCAGCCGACTCAGATCGGTGACTCGCCCCGAACCCATGTATACGCGTCGCCACCGATCGGGGCTCCTTCGTCTACTCGCCAAGCGTCCCCGCAGACGGGGCACGTCCATATCTGACCGATCGACTCGGCATGTGGTGGCTGGCAATCGTGCATCTCGTTGTCGGTCATCTCTTCCTCCTGGGCCGAGGCCCCATCGCTCTTGCCACCGTCGTACCCTCGAGCCCAGACGCGAATCTCAGACGACTGCGAGGAGGACAGGACGCTCAGGGCCACGTGTTGGTAGGTGCTGCGGGAGGCCAAACGGGTCGCTGGACGATGGACGGCCTCACGAAATGACGTAGCCCGGCTTGACCCAACCCGCAATCTCCGGAGATAGCACCTGGCCGCTGCCGCCGACGCCTCGAACG
>Ga0075433_10001635_pt1 | contig 16632 bp, 14 predicted proteins | sample RhiMethybrSRZTD2_FD_75299 | JGI IMG/M metagenome (GOLD analysis project Ga0075433, IMG submission 75299) | Populus rhizosphere microbial communities from Tennessee, USA - Rhizosphere MetaG P. TD hybrid SRZTD2 | ecosystem: Host-associated > Plants > Roots > Rhizosphere > Soil | place: USA... | reverse complement strand
GCGCGCGGCGAGCTGACCCGCGACGAGGACGGCCGGCCCGAGCGCCTGCGCGGCGTGTGCATGGACGTCACCGCGCGCAAGGATGCCGAAGCGGAGCGCGAGCGCCTGCTCGAGCAGGAGCGCGCGGCGCGCGCGCGGGCCGAGAACGGCGAGCGGCGGCTCGGCTTCGTGGGCGAGATTGCGCGCTCGATCACCTCTTCCCTCGATCTGGGCACCGTGCTCCAGCGCATCGCCGATGGCGCGCAGGCCCTCTGCGGCAGCGACACCGCCGCGATCTTCCTCCGCGTGGGCGACACCATGCAGCCCCGCTACCGCGTGGGGGAGTGGCCGGCCCGCTATGCCCCGGTGATCGTGCGCGCCGGCGAGGGACTGGGCGGCATCGTCATGCAGACCGCGCGCGCCGCGCGCACCGCCGACTATCGCCGCGACCCCCGCGTCTCCTCCGCCCATCACACCCTGGCGCAGGAGACCGGGATCGTCGCCCTCATGGTCGTCCCGATCATCATTCGCACCGAGGTGGCCGGACTCCTCTACGTCAGCAACCGCACGGGCCGGGCGTTCACCGACGAGGACGAAGCGGTCTGCACGCGCCTCGCCGAGCAGGCCGCCGTCGCTCTCCAGAACTCCGAGCTGTTCACGCGGCAGCAGGCGGCTCGGTCCGAGGCGGAGGCGGCGAATCACGCGAAAGACCAGTTCCTTGCCATGCTGGGCCACGAGCTGCGGAATCCCCTGGGCGCGATCAGCAATGCCGCCCACGTGCTCGGCCTGGCGGGCGACACCGGCCCACTGGTCGCGCGCGCCCAGGGCATCATCAGTCGTCAGGTGCGCCAGCTCGGCCGCGTGGTCGACGACCTGCTGGACGTGTCGCGCGTCACCAGCGGCAAGATCACCCTCGAGCGCGAGCCGCTGGATCTCGCGGAGCTTGCGCGCCGCGCGGTAGCGCTGGTCGGCACCCTCGAGAACGGGCCGCGCCATGCGGTGACGGTGGAGGCCGAAGAGGTGTGGGTGGATGGGGACGCGGCGCGCCTCGAGCAGGTGGTGGTCAACCTGCTCGACAACGCCGTGAAGTACACCCCTTCCGGTGGCGCGATCCGGGTGGCGGTGCGTCGCGAGGGGCCGGATGCCGAGCTCGAGGTCCGCGACTCCGGCGTCGGCATCCCGGCCCCGCTCCTGCCCCAGGTGTTCGACCTCTTCATGCAAGGGGACCACTCGCTCGACCGCAGTAAGGGCGGCCTCGGCATCGGGCTCACGCTCGTGCGGCGGCTCATCGAGCTGCACGGCGGCAAGGTCGGCGCCGACAGTGCCGGACCGGGCAAGGGCACCGTGTTCACCGTACGTCTGCCCGCGATCGTGCGGCCGGCGGCCGGCGCCAGCCCTGTAACATCCCGAGCGCCCATCCCCACCCGGCGCGTCCTCGTGATCGAGGACAACGAGGACTCGCGTCTGTCCCTCCGCGAGCTCATCCGGGGGCTCGGTCACGATGTGCACGAGGCGGCCGACGGAGTCGCCGGACTGGAGTCCGCCCTGGCGATCGCGCCCGACCTGGCGCTGGTGGACATCGGGCTCCCCGGCCTGGACGGCTACGAGGTGGCCCGGCGGTTACGCGAGCACCCCATTGGCCGGCGCCTTCGGCTGGTCGCCCTGACAGGCTATGGCCTACCGGAGGACCGGCAGCGGGCCATCGACGCCGGCTTCGACCGCCATTTGGTCAAGCCTGTGGATCCGGCCCAGCTCGCGGCGCTGCTCGGGGAATGACGCGCGCCCAGCCGTAGGACTCATAGATCGTCAGAATTTTTCTGGCACATGCCTTGCGTCCCCTTCTCTCCGCATCGCATAACGCAACGGAAGGGGCCTTTGCGTGTGTAAGAGTTTCAGCAGAAGGTCAGAAGGTACACATTGATGTCTCCAATTTCCCAGGATCCCGGGAGCCTGCCCTTTCCCGAGCGGAACATCGGACGGCTCACCCGTCGGTTGTGCATCGTCGCCCGCAATCACCCGCTTCTGTTCGGCTACCTCTCGACCTTGTTCCGGGACCGTCCTGTCGACGCCGAGCAGATCGAGCTGGTGATCGATCGCCGGCATCCTGAGGCCCCCAGGCCTCCCGAGGTGGAGCGGCGACGCCCCTCGCAGATCGACGAGGAGCTGCGGCGGCGCGGCTTTGCGTTCGTGGTCGAGCCGGGAGAGACATTCCGGCCGCGTGATGCCGCGCGGATCGAGCATACGGTCGAGTTGCTCGCGGGAATGGAAGACCGGAGTTGGCCGTTCCGGCGCCGCCGGCGGCGTCCGGTTCTCGAGCGCATGTGGGGGAACCGGGCTGGACGGACGCTCGCGATCCTGACCGGCGTGGCCCTGCTGGTCGCGCTGGCCTCTTCGGAGTTCCGGATGAACGACCTGCGGGACAGTGATCTGATCGGATGGCCGCTCCGCACGTTGAGCCGCGTGGCCTCGTCCACTTCGCCGGACGCGAAGCCCCAGGCGGATGCGCCGGTGCCCGTGGTCGCTCCGCCGGCGCCTCCGACCGCGGCGCCCGCGGTTCCGCCGGTGCCGATCACGACACCGCCCACGGCGCCGGCCCCAGTCGCCGTCCCTTCGGTTCCGCCGGCCCCAGTCGCCGTCCCTTCGGTTCCGCCGGCCCCCGTTCCAGCCCCGCCGGGGGTCCTGGCGCCGGTGACGCCCCACGGGCCGGCGTCCCCGACCAAAGCGCCCGCCAAAGCGGCGGCTCCGTCGGCGCCGGCCGCGCCCTCCAAGCCTCCGGCGCCGGCCCCGAAGGCGATGGCCGCCAGCGAGCCGCCCTCCGCCTCGAAGGGCACGGCCGGCTCGGCGCCGCACGCAAGCCCAGCGCCCGCCTTGCCCGATCGCCCCCGGTCGCTAACGTCCTCGTCGGCTCCCCCGCCGATGGCGAAGGCGGCCGCGCGCGAGCCGGCTGCCGTAGGGTCCGTGCGCCAGCCGGTGGCCCCGCTCCCCACGCCCGCGCCGGCCCCGTTGTCCGGCGACCTTCGCATCGAGCTCTCACGCAAGCCCACCTCGGCCACCGGCGGCGGCGTGGTGTTCATGGTCCGCGTCACGGACCTCAGCGGGCAGCCGCTGTCCGACGCCGAGGTCTCGATGATGGCGGGTCGGCGTCCGGGTGGCGCGCTCTTCGAGACGCGGCTCTATCCGGCGGAGAGCCCCGGCATGTTCCGCAGCGGGGTGATCCATCCGAGCACACTGCCGCCGGATCTCACCGTCACGGCCGTCGCTGGCAGTCGTCGCGTCGAGACACTCGTCGCGCGCTGAGCGCGCCGCCGGGCCCACCGCCCTCGCCTTTCCCCTGCGAACGCTGTAGGCTGGTCCGCCATGAAGGACCATCGCGGGCACATGCTCACCACGCACGCGGGCAGCCTGCCCCGCCCGGACGACCTCATCGAGCTGAACCGCGCGCGCCAGGCGGGAGAATCCTCGGACGAGGGCGCCTATCAGGCGCGTCTGGCCGCGGCGGTCACCGAGGTGGTGCGTCGCCAGCGCGCGGCGGGCATCGAGATCCCGGGAGACGGCGAGTTCGGCAAGGCAATGGGCCAGCGCGTGAACTACGGCGCATGGTGGAGCTATTCATTCCAGCGGCTGGGTGGGCTCGAGCTCGGCATGGAGCTCTACCGCATTCCCGCGCAGCGCTCCACGCATGGTCGCGTGCGCCTGACCAGCTTCAGCGACCGCCGCGATCGCGCCCTGTTCGCCGCCGCGTACGCGGATCCCGACTCGGGGGTCTCGACCAATCGCGGCGGGCCCGGCATGCGGCTGCCGGTGTGCCGCGGGCCGATCACCTACACCGGCGGCGAGGCAATCCGGGCGGACATCGCCCACATGAAGGCCGCGCTGGACGCGGCGGGCGTGGCCGAGGGCTTCATGACGTCCATCGCGCCAGGCAGCGCCTCCCGGATCGGCAACGAGTACTACCGGACCGAGGAGGAGCTGATCTACGCGTGCGCGGAGGCCATGCGCGAGGAATACCGGGCCATCCTCGAGGCCGGCCTCATCCTGCAGCTCGACGATCCGTCCATCGCCGAGAACTGGGACATGATCAATCCGGCGCCCACCGTGGAGGAGTACCGGGCGCTGTCGATGATCCGCGTGGAGGCGCTCAACCACGCGCTCCGGGGACTGCCCGAAGAGCGTATCCGCTTCCATCTCTGCTGGGGAAGCTGGCACGGCCCGCACGTGACGGACATTCCCCTGCGCGACATCGTCGACGTGATGCTCGCGGTGCGCTGTGGGGCCTATTCCTTCGAGGCCGGCAACGTCCGCCACGAGCACGAGTGGAAGGTCTGGCAGGAGGTGAAGCTCCCCGCGGGCAAGCTGCTGATCCCCGGCGTGGTCAGCCACGCCACCAACGTGGTGGAGCACCCCGAGCTCGTCGCCGACCGCCTCGCGCGCTTCGCCCGTCTCGTGGGGCCGGAGCGGGTCATCGCGGGGACCGACTGCGGACTCGGCGGACGTATCCACCCCGACATCGCCTGGGCCAAGCTCGAGACGCTGGCCCAGGGCGCCGGGCTGGCCTCGCGCCAGCTCTACGGAGGCTCCTGATGCCCTCGACCACGCAGAAGGACAAGGCCGTCCGCTTCCAGGCGCTGCACGAGGCGCCGGGATACTTCGTCATCCCCAACCCCTGGGACGGCGCGTCCGCGCGCATCCTGGGGGGACTAGGCTTTCTCGCCCTCGCGACGTCGAGCGGCGCCCAGGCCGGCACGCTGGGCCGGCGGGACGGCAAGGTGACCCGCGACGAAGCGCTCGCGCACGCGCGCGCGATCGTGAGCGCGACCGATCTGCCGGTGGCCGCCGACCTCGAGAAGGGTTTCGGCGACGCGCCCGCCGCGGCGGCCGAGACCATCCGCCTGGCCGCCGACGTGGGGCTGGTCGGCGGGTCCATCGAAGACGCCACCGGCGACAAGAACAAGCCCCTCTACGACGCCGGCCAAGCGGTGGAGCGGGTGGCCGCGGCGGTGGAGGCGGCGCGCAAGCTGCCGTTCCCGTTCACGCTCACCGCGCGCGCGGAGAACTTCCTCCGCGGCAACCCCAATCTGGACGACACCATCAAGCGCCTGCAGGCCTACGAGCGGGCGGGCGCGGACGTGCTGTTCGCGCCCGGCCTGCCCGACCTCGCGGCGGTGCGCACGGTCTGCCAGTCCCTCTCCAAGCCCTTCAACTTCATGGTGGGCATCAAGGGACGGTCGTTCACCGTGGCCGAGCTGGCCGATGCGGGCGTGAAGCGGATCAGCCTCGCCACGTCCCTCTACCGCGCGGCCATGACGGGGCTCCTCGACGCCGCGCGCGAGGTGAAGGAGCAGGGCACGTTCGGCTACGTCGACCGCTCGATCCCGACCCCCGAGCTCAACGCCTACCTGGAGGGCTGAGCGGGGGGCCGGCTACGCGCGGGGTCCGGCGCCCCGCGCGGGGGCGGCGGGCTGCACCGCCTCGTGCACCTCGGCGACGATGCGCGTCCACTGCGCGTCGGGCTGCTGCTCGCTGGCCCGATCGCGGCGCGCCTCGCACCAGTGCATGAGGAGCTGCCCCTCCTGGAGGGTCAGCTCGAACGTCGGCTGCGTCGCCGCGCGGCGCACGGCGTCGGCGACCCCCGGATCGAGGCGCGGGGTCGCGTCCGCGTCGAGCGCGGCGAGAACGGTCCCGAAATGCTCCGGAGTCCAGTGGATGTGTACGTTCATGGCGGCCATGTGACCACCAACCCCGTCGCCCCGCAATACCTATGATGCCCCACACCTTCCGGTGATCTCGATCTCGCCTTGACCCGCGCGCCGGCGCCGGGCACGATGCAGGAGACCATGAGCCGGCGCGTGCACTTCTCGATGATCCGCGGGTTCCACCTTGCGGATCTCTTCACGATCGCCAATGGGTTCTGCGGGGTCGCCGCCCTGTTCGCGGCCATGACCTTCCTCACCAGCGGCGACCCCCGGTGGCTCTGGGGAGCGGCGCTCCTCGTGCCGGTGGCCCTCGTCTTCGACGTCCTGGATGGGCGCGTCGCGCGCTGGCGGCACGCCGCCTCGCCGATGGGGCGTGAGCTGGACTCGCTCGCCGACGTGATCTCGTTCGGGGTGGCGCCCGCGGGCATCGCCTTCGCGGCCGGGCTCACCAGCGTCCTCGACACGCTCGTGCTCCTGTACTTCGTGGGCTGCGGGCTCAGCCGGCTCGCCCGCTTCAACGTCACCGCCGAGGCGATGGCCGGCAACGCCGGCAAGGTCTCCTACTTCGAGGGCACGCCCATTCCCACCAGCGTGGTGCCGCTCGCTCTACTCATGCTCGCCTTCCGGCGGGATGCGCTTCTGCCCGTGTCGGTGCTAGGCGCGGACCTTCACCTGGTGGTGCTGCTCTTCTTCTTGTCGGGAAGCCTGATGATCAGCAAGACCCTGCGCATCCCGAAGCTCTAGCTTCCGCTCAGACGAGAGCGCGCAGGGCCTCCAGGTGGGCGGCGTCGTGGTGCGTCGCCACGAGCACGAGATCGTCGAAGCCCAGCGCCTGCACGTGACGCAGTCGCTCGAGGACGATTTCGCGGGGCGCGACGAGGTCGAACGGGTCGTCGGGGCCCGAGGGACTCGGCGCCGGCGCGTCGAGCCGCACGTTGACGTTGGTGAGGACGGCGCGGCGGCCGCCGAGGGCGCGGAAGCGCCGGATCCCTTCGCCGATCAGCCGCCACGAGGAGCGCGCGCCGGAGCCGATCCAGCCGTCGAACTCCTTGGCCGCCCGCTCGATCCAGCGCGAGCCTGCCCATGAGCCGACCAGGATCGGCGGGCCGCCGGCGGCAGCCGGCCACGGCGTCCCGAGCTCGGAGTCGCCCACGCGCTCCCCGGCCCAGAGCCGCCGCATCGTCGCCAGCGAGGCGTCGAGCGCGCGGAAGCGCGAGGCGAAGTCCACGCCCACCGCGGCGAAGTCGGCCGCGGTCGAGCCCGCGCCCACCCCGAGCCGCAGCCGGCCGCCCGTCACGAGATGCGTGGTGAGGACGCGGTGGGCCAGGTCCATCGGACGGCGGAGCGGCACCTGCAGCACCCCGGTGCCCAGCTCCAGCCGGCGCGTCACCGTGCCCGCGACGGACAGCGTGGTGAGCGGGTCGGGCAGGAGGAAGCCGCGTCCCAGCGAGTCGAACACCCAGGCGCTGTCGAAGCCCGAGCCCTCGATGCGCCGCGCGACCTCGGCGAGGGTGTCCGCGGCGAGGGGCCGGCCGCCGTCCTGACGCGGCATCGCGAGGCCGAGGCGCATGGCGGGCCCTCAGGCTCGCGACGGGGCGTGCAGCGCGATCGCCGGCGGCGCCTGACGAGCGATCCGACTCGTCTCGAACGTGTAGAGGAAGTTGGTGAAGCCGAGATCGTAGTCGGAGAGCCCGTTCTGGCCGGTCACCCGCATGCGCGCGTCGTACACGCGGCGCATGCCGGCGTCGAGCCCGCGCCCCACGAGATGGGACGGCGGACGCAGGCGCCGCAGCGTGGCCGCCAGCTCGGGACGGAGCGCGGCGCGGGTGGCGAGGCGGTCGAAGGCCGCCTCATCGCCGTGGGCGAGCACGCGGAGATTCCGGTACAGCCGCTCGAGCAGCGCGGACTGCACCAGGCGCGGCTCGCCGGACTCGACGAGCGCCAGGTAGCCGAGCACCTGGGCATCGAGCTCCTTCCAGTAGCCCTTCCGGTGGCTGAACTCGTGGGCGATGATGTGCGGCTCGAAGAAGCCGGCATCCCGGAAGAGAGCCACGTCGCCGGTGAGGATGTCGCACGCGCCCAGCGCGGACGGAAACGCCAGGCCCACGAGCCCGAAGCTCCGCACCTCCGCGCTGCTGCGCACGCGCTGGCCGGTGATGCTCGCGATGTAGTCGACGAGGCGCTGCTCCACCTCGATGGCGAGCTCGCGCCGCGAGGGGCGCGCCAGCACCAGCCCGTCGTTCAGCCGCTCGGCGAGCGCGGCCACCTCGGCCTCCCGCCGCTCGCGCGGCATCGGCGTGAGATGCCGGCCGTCGGCGCCGAACTCCCCCAGGAAGGCGACCCGCCGGATCCGCCGGCGGTCGCGCCAGTCGCGCAGCGCGCTGCCGAGGTAGAGCCCGAGCGCGGCGACCTTCACCGCACGGCCGAGGGGGGTGACCCCGAACAGCGCGCGCGCCACCAGGGGGGTGGCGATCAGCAGGTCCATCGGCGCTACCGGCCAATAGGTGGCACGGTTCGCGATGCGGATCTCTTCGTCGGGCGGGCGGCGCACGAAGGACGAATAGCGCCGCCGCCCGCGCGTGTCAAGGCCCAGGGGCGAGCCACCCCTGGAGCGTTCCCCGCTCACGCGCTCATGAGGTACGACGGCACCCAGCTCCCGCGCAGGATCGTGGACGAGATCGTGCTGTAGTCGAAGCCGCGCGCGTCGCGCACAAGGCGGTCGACGTCGAAGAGATGCGGCGTCTCGGGCAGATCCCGGCAGAACGCGCGCATCATCGGCGCGACCAGCCTCCGGGCCGCCCGCACCCCCAGCGGCCCCAGGAAGTTCCGGCGCTGGCCCACGTGGGCCAGCTCGTCGGTCATGATCTCGTGCAGCAGCTCCCGCACTCGCGCCCGCGCCTCCGGCTCACGTGCGAGCACATCGTCGAGCAGGCGGTCGATGTGGAGGTAGAAGGTGAGCCCCATCAGCTCGGTGACGAATGCGGGCGGGGCCAGGAGGGGCCCGGGGACGTGGGGGAACATGCGGTAGAGCCGCCCCATCCACCTGCCCAGCGGCACCCACTGCACGCCCTCGAGGTGGAAGGTGCGGAAGATCTCCTCGAAGAGCCGCATGTGGCAGAACTCCTCGCAGAGGTGATACCGGCTGATACGCTCCTTGGTCGTCCGCGCCGCCGCCATGCTGCACGTCTGGTCCCACGCCGCGGAGATTCCGACCCACTCGTGACGGGCGAACTTGTAGAGGAAGGTCAAGAAGAGCGTGGTGGGATCGAGCGAGCGTGGATCCTCCCGTAGCGCCACGCAGTTCTCGTAGAAGATCTCGGGGTTCTTCAGCGGGACGCGCGTCCGCACCGGCTGCGTCTGGAAGCGGGCCAGCAGCGTTTTCTTCGCCGCGAGATCCCGCTCCTCTTCGAGGATGGCGCCGTCACGCGCGAGGGTGTAGGCCCAGTAGGCTTCGAAGTTTTCCCGCCGCTCACGGCCGCGGCTCGGCGCGAAGATGGAGCGAAAGCGCTGGTGCGGCATAGGCACCTCTCATGATCGCATCGCGCGCAAGCCTTTCACGCGCTGCGCCTTGACGGCGTCGGCGTCGGCGCGTAGGAGTTTCGGCATGCGACGCGTGCTCGCAGTCGTCCTCGTCGGCGGGCTGCTCCTGGCGTTCGCCGCGCCCGCGGCGGAGGCGCACGGCTGGGGTCTCGGCGCCGCGATCGTGGGCCTCGCCACGTTCGCGGTCTTCGCGCCGATCGTGGTCGCGGGCACCGTCATCGCCGCGGCGGTGCCGCCCGTCTACGCGCCTCCGCCGCCGATCTACGCCCCGCCGCCCGTCAGCTATGCGCCGGCGCCCGCCTACGCCGCGCCCGCCCCGGCGGCGCGGACGACCTTCCGGAGCGCATCCACCTCCGTGAACGTGGTGCAGTACGCGAACGGCCGCTACGTGCTGCGCGGCGACGGCGTGACCACCGCGTATCAGTGGGTCTGGATCCCGAACCCGCCCCCGCCGCCGCGCCAGTAGCCGGCAGCAGGGGCTACGGCAGCTTGCCCAGCGCTTCTTCCGGGATGCGCGATAGCTCGCGCAGGAGCCGCCCCGCCCACCAGTAGATGTTCCGCTCGCGCACCGTCTGGCGCATGCGCACCATCCGGATGCGCTGCTCCTCGGGGGGCATGCCGACGGCAGTGCGAATGCTCTCCGCCAGCTCGTCCAGATCGTAGGGGTTCACCACGAGCGCGTCGGTCAGCTCGCGGGCGGCGCCGGTGAAGCGGCTCAGGATCAGCACGCCGCGCTCGTCCTCGCGCGTGGCCACGAATTCCTTGGCGACGAGATTCATGCCGTCGTGGAGCGAGGTCACCATGCAGAAGTCCGCGTGCCGGTAGAGCGGCACGATCTCGGAGTGATCGTGGTGCCGGTCGAGGTAGAGGATCGGCCGCCAGCTCTTGGTGGCGAGCCGGGTGTTGATCTCCATCACGGTGTCGCGCACCTCCCGCTGGAGGTCCTGATAGCGCTTGATGAGGCTGCGGCTCGGGGAGGCGACCTGGACGAACGTGACGCGCTCCCGGTACTCGGGATAACGGTCGAAGAAGCGCTCGAGGGCCCGGAAGCGCTCCACGAGGCCCTTGGTGTAGTCCACGCGCTCGACGCCCACGCCCAGCAGCTCGATCGACGAGAGCCCGAGCCCCGCGAGCACCTGGGCGCGCGTGGTGGGCGGCACGTCGGGCGGCTCGGTGGCGACGCTGATGGGAAACGGCTTCACCTGGGTGACCCGCTGGCCGCGCGTCACCGTGAAGCGCTCCCAGTCCACCCGGCACTCGATGGCGCGCTCCACCGTTTCCAGGAAGTTGTTGCAGTGGTACTGGGTGTGGAATCCGATGAGATCCGCGCCGAGCATCCCCTGCAGGATCTCGGGCTGCCACGGGCAGATGCCGAACGCCTCGAAGTTCGGCCACGGAATGTGCCAGAAGATCGCCACGCGCGCGTCCGGCCGCGCCTCCTTCACGTAGGCGGGCAGCATCGCGAAGTGGTAGTCCTGGATCAGGACCAGCGGCGTGTCCACGCCTTCCATCTCGTCCAGCAGGGCGAGCGCGAACTTCCGGTTGACGTTCTTGTAGTGCTCCCAGTCCTCCGGGCGGAACTGCGGGCGCGTGTGCACGATGTGGCACAGCGGCCAAAGCCCCTCGTTGGCGAAGCTGTAGTAGTACCCTTGCTCCTCCTCCGGTGTCAGCCAGACGCGCCGGAGCGTGTAGCGCGGATCGTCCGCCGGCACGCCGAGGCGGCCGCGCTCGTCCGAGGACTCGCGGTCGGCGGAGCCGCTGCCATGCGCCACCCACACGCCGCCGCACGCGCGGAGGATTGGCTCCATGGCGGTGACGAGGCCGCTCGCCGGCGTCTGCGGGACGATCTTTCCGTCCTTGTAGACGTGGCTCACCGGCTCCCGGTTCGACACGACGAAGAAGGGACCGCCGACCTGGAGGTTCACGAACTGCTTGAGCCGCTCCTCCGTCCACATCGTCTCGCCCCGCAGGCGGAGCGCGGCCTCCTGCTCGGCCGCTTCCTGCGCCCGGTGGAGACGGCGCGCGAGCCCGGACACCTCGAGGGCGAGCGGCCCGAAGAGGCCCGCGTCGGCGATCTCGGGCGGTGGGCCGGGGCGCCCCGCCTTGAGCGCCTTGGTCCACTCCGCCATGCGGGCCATCGGCTGCGTCACGGAAAGACGCAGCAGCAGGACGGTGATGCCCGACAGCACGAGGGCGAGCACGAGCACGCGGAGGGCGTTGTGCCACCAGAGCGTCCTCTCGGCCTGGGCGAGGCTCGAGGCGTCGAGGACCACCGCGAGGGCGCCGATCGTCCGCTCGCTCCGATCGAGCGGCGTCGCGTAGACGAACACCGCGCGCCCGTCGAGCACGCGGAAGCCCTGTCGCACCGAGCTGGTCGACAGGGACTCGATGACTTCGGGGAGCGCGGCCACCCGCGGCCGCGCGTCATCCGGCACCACCGCGATGGGATTCGCGATCTGGTCGTAGACGGCCACGAGCTGATTGGGGCGGCCGAAGCGCTTGAGGATGCGCTCGACGGGCGCGGTGGAGCGTCCGCCGACGCCCAGCGCCGGCCCCACCGCCTCCTTGAGGCCCTCGGCCAGCAGCGCGGCGCGCCGCTGGAGATCGCGCTCGAGACCGGCGCGCTCCTCCCGGATCTGCAGGGCCGTGAAGCCGCCGACCACGACGACCACCGCGAGGCAGAGGGCGAAGACGAGGCGCGCGGTGATTCTCACCGGCGAAACCGCCGCCGGAGGAGCCGGCACTCGCACAACCTATCTGTATGCAATACCGGATACCCGTTCACGGCTGAATTTAGCCTGAGAGCCGGCAAGCCACAACCGCTTCGTGCGTCCCCTCCGGGCCCTCACCCGGCTGCCGGCGCGGGCGCCGCGGCCAGACGCGGTGCGTTGCTCGTCGACGGCGACTGGCGGTACCAGGACGGGACCAGGGCGCCGATGGCCACGCTCACGATCACGACCGTCGCCAGCACCTGACTCAGCGGGGGAATGCGCTCGATGGGCTGGGTGTCGAGGAGCAGCCGGTAGACGAGCAGCGCCGTGGGCACCATGAGGGCGACCATGCCGACCGTCTCGACTGTCCGGAGCGAGCGGTGGCCCAGCCGCATCGCCACGAGATCCCCCGGCTCATCGTCCGCCATCACCGCGACCGCGTAGGCCACCGCGAAGGTCATGATGGTCCACGGCAGCGCCTCGGCGAATCGCACCCATGCTTCGCCGAGGCCGAGCTTGGCGTAGTAGACGACCTTCACACTCAGGCTCACCGCCGCGCCCGCCACCGTGGCGACCAGTGACCACAGGAGATAGGCGGCCCAGGGACGCGCCCCGCCCGGCGACCGCCGCGCCGCCGGCCAGCGGCTCTTCGGCCCCAGCGCGCACCAGAGCGACACGCAGTAGATCGCCGCGATCATCACCGAGCGGAGCACCAGGTCCACCGGGGTCTCCCCGGCCCGCCGGTGCGGCATCACGCTGAACACGAAGAGAAACACCACGCTGCCCAGCGTGAAGAGGAGCATCAGGGTGTTGAGCGAGATGCGTCCCACCGGCTGCACCTCCACCTCGAAGCCGAGCGCGCCGAGCCGGCGCGCACGCCGGTGCTCGGTGAGCTCGCAGAGGAGCACGGCGCGGCTGATCGCGTCGTGCGCGTCGCGCAGCAGCGCCTCGACGGCGGCGGCCACGTCCTCGCGGTACGCCGTCAGCGTCGCGAGCGTGCGCGCGTCCTCGCCCTCGGGACCGCGCCCGAGCCCGTAGGCGCGCCCGACCTTCACGCCGACCTCCTCGCAGCGCTCCCGCAGCGCTTCGAGCTCGCCCGGGCACTCGACGAAGTACTCGCGCAGCCCGCCCTCGGCCTCCCACACTTCGACACGCCGGAGCAGCGTGGCCAGCCTGAGCCAGCGCCCGAGCAGGGTGTCCCCGGCGGCGTAGCGGAGGTCCACCTCATCGAAGCCGCGGGCCAGGAGACCGGGCATGATCTCCGCGTACTCGTCCTCGGACGCGGACCGGAACCCGGCGCGCTTGAGCTCCACGGCGAGCCGGCGCACCTCGTAGGGGATCGCCGCCATGTGCTGGAGTCGCACCCGCACGAAGTCGTCGAGGGCGGCGAGGGCGGGCACCTTGGTCAGGAGCACGGTCAGCAGCAGCGCCACGACCACGGACGGCGAGTGCTGGAGCGCGCTCGGCACCTCGGACCCCAGCTGGGGCGCGAGCTCCCAGATCTTCTCGAGCACGGAGGGGGAGAAGAGCAGGCTCCCGTAGAGGAGGACGCCGATCCCGCAGTAGAGGATGACCGCGGTGTAGTACGACGCTGCGGTGGTGGTGGCGCGGCTGGCGTAGGCCAGCCCGCGCGCCCCGGGCTCGGCCGGCGGCTTCCGGAACCGCTCGAATCCGTAGAAGGCCACGAACAGCGCGCCCACGTACGTCTCGACCTTGCCGAGGAGCTCCAGCTGCTCAGTCATGGCGCCTCCCCCTTGTGCGCCGCGTCCGGGGCGGCGCCGCCACGGTCGGTTCCGAGCGCCGACGAGTGCATCGGGCGATCCAATCGGTCTCTGGGTCCGCGCGACCTCGCATCACGCGCGGTTACCTGATTTGCCCTGGAGGCGTCTGCGCGTCCAAGGCGGGCATCGCGCCTCGGCATCGGGCGCGCCGATGACGCGGGTGCTGAATGAAGGGGACTAAAAAGTAGTACGAATACTTCGAGGAGAAGCGGGCTCAGCCCTTCACGGCGTAGGTGACGACGGGCTCGGCGATACCCTTCACGGTCTCGGGCGGCATGGGGGTCAGGACGAAGTGCGGACCCAGCTCGGCCCGGAGCGCCTCGGTGACCAGGATGTCCACCTGATGCACACGGGTCAGGCCCTGGACACGGGCGGCGAGGTTCACGGTGGAGCCGACGAACCCGTACTCCATGCGCTCGCGCGCGCCGATCAGCCCGGCGAGCCCCGGTCCGCGGTGGATGCCGACGCCGAGCGCGAGCGCGGGCAGTCCCTCGGCGGTCAGCTCGACGTTGTACGCCTCGAGCGCCGCCCGCATCGCGAGCGCGGCGCGCACGGCGTCGTCGGACTGCCAGGGATTCGGCTGTATCGCGCCGAAGTAGGCGAGGATGCCGTCACCGAGGAAGGTGGACACGTGCCCGCGGTGCTGATGGATCGCGTCGCTCATGCGCTGGAAGTAGCCGTTGAGAACCCGGGCCAGCACCGCGGGCTCCAGCCGCTCGCTCATGGCGGTGTAGCCCACGAGGTCGGCGAACAGCGCGGTGGCGACCTTGCGCTCGGCGGTGGCTTCCGCGCTCGGCGTGGTGCCGTCGGCCACGAGACGCTGCACCACGCCGGCGGGCGCCAGCCGCGAGCAGGCGACCTGGAGCTGCTGGAGCTCGAGGGTGGCGGCGTCGAGCTGGAGGCGGAGCCCCGCCGCCCGCCGCCATTGCTGGTAGAGCGCCCCGGCGAGCGCGGCGAGCACGATGAGCGCCGCCCCGACCAGGGCCGCGCGAATCACGGGGCGTCCACGACCATGGCGCCGAGCCGGCAGAGGCCGTTGGCGAGCGAGGCCACACCGATCGCCTCGAGGAGCTGGGGTGTGGCGAGCTGCTCGCGCAGCGCGCGGACGCGGCGCTGGATCGTCGCCGGCTCGTACCAGATGGTCTCCCGCGCGAACGGCACGAGCAGCCGCTCGACGGGGTCGAGCTCGGGCGCGTCGAGATGGGTGAGGACCTGGGCGACCGTGGCGTCCGAGATGCCCTCCCGCCGAAGAGCGCTGACGATCTCGTGCGGGCACGTCTGGCACGAGAGGCCCCGAGAGACGACGGCGAAGATGAGCAGCTTGCAGCGCCGGGTAAGCACGGGCGAGGCCCACAAGGCCTCGAGGGTCCGGCCGAGAGCCGCTGCGATCGGTGAGCCCTCGTACGCGCGCACGAGGCGCGAGTGCGGGGGGACGGAGGCCGTCCCCTCCGGCGTGCGCTGGCCGTGGAAGCGGCTCCGCCGGAGCATGAAATTCATCAGGGGCCGCATCAGCCGCACGTGGAGCTGCTCCGGCATGCGCTCCATCGGCCGGCTGGGAATGGCGGCGATCGAGTGCGCGCGGTTGCTGAAGTCGGTGAGGGCGACCGCAAAGGCGATCTCCCGCATCTCTTCCGCCCCGACCCCCGCCCGCGCCAGCGCCTCGCGCGCGGCGGCCGCGCCGGCCGGGCCCGTCCGCGACTGGCTCCGCCCGAAGGCGATCGCGGCCAGCGTGCGGGGCGGCAGATCGGCCCGCGCGAGATCCTGCTCGATGCGCTCGATGCGCGCCCGGCTCATGCCCTGCGCCCAGAGCATCGCCCGCACCGCGGCATAGCAGAACCGGCAGGAGTTCTCCTGGCTCACCACGAGCTGGACCAGGTCCATGACTTCGTAGTCCAGGCGCAGCAGGAGACCGTACTCCGGATGCAGGTCGACCAGGGCGCGGGCGAACCACGGCACCGGCGCGAAGTAGGCCAGGGTGGGGTTGGGCATGCGCTGCTTGCGGCGGGCGTATGTTTCGAGGGCGCGGTCCCGCTGCGGCTCGAAGGGGCACGGCTCCCAGGCGACGTGATCGAGCGCGGTGGCCATCAGGCGCTCGGCACCCACGGCCAGTACTTCGCGATGGCCCCGGCGTCCACGCGGAGGTCCATGCCGGTGATCATCTCCGCGTCGTCGGAGGCGAGGAACACGGCGGCGCGCGCGTAGTGCCGCGGGCTGGGCAGCGCGCCGGTGGGGATCATCCGGGCGAAGTCGAGCAGCCGCGGGCGCCGCTCCGCGGGCGGCCGGCCCCAGGCCTCGGCGCGCGCGAGTCCCTCCTCCACGTCGGTGGCGGTGGGGGTAAGGCTGTTGACGCGGATCCCGTGCCGCGCCAGGTCCATGGCGGCGGCCCGCGTGAAGTTCAGCAGCCCGCTCTTGCTCGTGCAGTAGCCGATGTTGCCGGGCTGGCCCTGATGGCCGGCCGTCGAGCCGATCACGATGATGCTCCCCCGTGTCCCACGCTCGACCATGAGCCGAGCGACGTGCTTGGTGCAGAGAAAGGTGCCGGTGAGGTTGACCGCGAGCTGCCGGCTCCAGCGCTCCACGGGCATGTCGAGCACGCTCTGCCCGCCCAGGATACCAGCATTGTTCACGAGGACATCGACTCCGCCGTAGGCCTCGCGGGCCCGCGCCACCGCGGCCTGCACCTGCGCCTCGTCCGACACGTCGCAGGCCACCCCGATGGCCTGGCCGCCCCGGCCGGCGATCCAGGCCGCGCACTCGCGCGCGTTGTCCGCGCTCACGTCCACGCACACGATCCGGGCGCCCTCGTCCGCGAGCCCGCCGGCGATGCCGGCGCCGATGTTCGGGCTCGTCCCCGTCACCATCGCGACCTTGCCCTCGAGCTTCACGCGCGGCTCCTCAGCCGACGTTGCCGCGCACGCCCAGGACGTA
>Ga0075433_10001633_pt1 | contig 16644 bp, 13 predicted proteins | sample RhiMethybrSRZTD2_FD_75299 | JGI IMG/M metagenome (GOLD analysis project Ga0075433, IMG submission 75299) | Populus rhizosphere microbial communities from Tennessee, USA - Rhizosphere MetaG P. TD hybrid SRZTD2 | ecosystem: Host-associated > Plants > Roots > Rhizosphere > Soil | place: USA... | reverse complement strand
TGCCTATCGCCAGCTGCTCCAGGAGCTTGCCTCTCTTCTGAGGCGCTCGGCCGGTCGGCACGGATCGAAGTGCACCCCCGAGGATATCGAGGATGCAGTCCAGGAAACTTTGCTGGCCCTGCACCTGAAGCGCCACACGTGGGACGAATGCCGACCGCTGCTGCCCTGGATTCGAGCAATACTGCAGAACAAGGTTACGGACGCGCTGCGGCGTCGCGGCGGCCGGGTGCACCTCTCAATCGACGATATCGCCGAGACGCTGGCTGATGTGCCGATCGAAGCCGCGAGCCGCGTCGACACGGAGGTGGTGCTTGCGAACCTAAAAGGACGCCAACGCGATGTCGTGGTGTTGATCTCGATCGAGGGCGGTAGCGCGCGACAAGTGGCTGTGCGGCTCGGCATGACGGAAGTCGCTGTGCGCGTGTGCCTGCACCGTGCGCTGAAAGCGATGGCACGCACATTTCGTACCGAGGCAGCAACCCTGGATAAGTCAGAGCGCCGGCTGAACCCGACCCCTGTTTCAAGAGGCACGCAGCCGCGAAATGCGAGGTCGTCATCATTGGAGCACTCCATGAGAGTTCTGCCGGCTTAAGGGGGTGCAAGTCTCTATTCGAACAGGCGGGCACCTGCCTAACCGGTGCCGAAAGATCATTCCACCGACAGGCGGGTTGGTGGCGTGACCGACCACGTCGCGCCACGAATTGATGGGGAAGTAGTGGAGATTTGGCGATGACTAGGCGAACTGACGCTGGATGCGCACTTTTATCACTGCGCTTGAGGAGCGAGTCTCGTCAACGAGACCCGAGCCATTCGTAACCGCGAGCCGGCCTGCAGTGCCGGCACTTAATCGATAGTGGTGATACTCATGTTGCGAATTCTCGGACGCGCCAACTCGTTCAATGTGCGCAAGGTGCTGTGGGTCTGCGACGAGCTTGGTCTCCCGTTTGAGCGCGAAGACTGGGGACGGGGCTACCAGCCGACAAACGATCCACGTTTTCTGGGAGTCAACCCATTAGGATTGGTCCCCGCGGTCGTCGACGATGGCGTCGTTCTGCGCGAGTCAAATACGATCGTTCGGTACCTTGCGACTCGGCACGGAGCCGAGGAACTCTACCCGCGAGACCCTGTGAAGCGAGCTCACGTGGAAGAGTGGATGGATTGGGCAAACTATGAAACGTCGATATCATTGCGGGGGGCTTTCCTTGGCGGCATGCTGAATGAGCCGCCATGGAACAATCCATGGTTCGTCGAGCAAGGGCGAAGACAGATCACGAAGGAGGTCGGCCAGCTTAATCAGCATTTGTTGGGGTCGGGACCTTACGTTGTCGGCGACATGTTCACTATTGCCGATATCCCGATCGGCCTGGTCGTCAACCGGTGGTTTTGCCTGAACTTCGGGCGTCCACAATATCCTGCAGTCGCTGCGTACTATGATCGCCTGACCGACCGACCAGCGTACCGCCGCCATGTGCGCAATGGGTTGCCATGAGGCGGATGCTTGCGGCTGTGACGCCCGCGCCGAGTGCGGCGATGATATGGCAGGGATGCTGATACTTTCGCGGTGATCGCGGGTGCAACTATGGCCGCCAACGTATTGGCCATAGTCGGTGCGCATCAAAACCGAACCCAACGGGCATTTCCTCTACCTGCCGACCGCCGATAGCTTTCTCGGGCATAGCCCGCCGTATCGGCCAAGTGCAGGAACACACCATGCAAGAGCGACAAATCAAGAGTGCAGCTCGCCGCCAGGAGCTTACCGGCCGCGCCGCAATTGTGACGGGATCGACCAGTGCTATCGGCCTCGGCATCGCGCAGGCATTTGCCGCGAGCGGCATGCACGTGATGCTCAATGGTTTCGGCGACGAGAAGGAAATCCGAAAGATCCGCGCGGATATGGAGGAGGCGCACGGCATCAAAACTGTTTATTCCGCCGCCGATATGTCCAAGCCCGATGACGTCGTCCGCATGGTGGAGGATACGCGCAGTTTGCTCGGCAAGGTCGACGTGCTGGTCAACAACGCCGGCATTCAACACGTGGAGGCGATTGAGACTTTTCCCGCCGCCAAGTGGGATGCCATCATCGCCGTCGATCTTTCCTCGGCTTTTCACACCATCCGTGCGGTGGTTGCGGAGATGAAAAGTCGCAAATGGGGACGGATCATCAACGTCGCGTCAGCGCACGTGCTCGTTGCATCGCCGTACAAAGCGGCCTACGTGGCGGCCAAGCACGGTCTCCTGGGACTGACGAAGACCGTGGCTCTCGAAACGGCAGAGCATGGCATCACAGTCAACGCCATCTGCCCTGGCTACGTGCTGACCCTTTAGTCCAGAAGCAGATCCCCGAGACGGCCCGTGCACGGGGCATTACCGAGGAGCAGGTCGTCAAGGAGGTGCTCCTGCAAGCGCAGCCGACGCGCCAGTTCGTGACCACGGAGCAGATCGGCGCACTATCGGTCTTCCTGAGTAGCGACGCCGCAGCATCCATCACGGGCGCCGCGTTGCCCGTCGAAGGTGGGTGGACTGCCCAGTAGCGGGCTCAAGCGGCGCATCACAACACGTGACGGAGACCGCGGTTTGCATTGAGCCTTCGCTTTCCTTGACCCAATCGATGGCAAAGGGCCGTAGGAGAAAGAGACAATGGCAAAGATGAATGGCGGTGCTCCCCAGACGGGGGGGACGCCGGACGGTTCAGCACAGCAAACCGTTCTCGTGTTTCAGGGCGGCGGCGCGCTGGGCGCTTATCAGGCCGGCGTGTACCAAGCCCTACACGAGGCCGGCGTCGAGCCTGACTGGATCATCGGGACGTCGATTGGGGCTATCAACGCCGCGCTGATTGCCGGCAACGCGCCGGGCAATAGATTGGCCCGCCTCGAGGAGTTCTGGCGCCGCATGGCGCACAAATCCATCTGGCATGCTTCGGCTGCTTGGCCGCAGCTCGCACAGGCGTGGTCCTATTGGTACACGCTGAGCTGCGGTATCCCCGGATTCTTCGAACCCAATCCCATGGCCTTCTGGGGAACGCACACACAGCTTGGACCCGAGCGGGCCGGCTACTATTCGACGGAGGCGCTCAGGAAGACGCTCGGTGAGCTGATCGACTTCTCGCTCGTCATTGGTTGCCGGCCACGTCTCACGGTCGGTGCGGCGCATGTGCGCACGAGCCAGATGCGCTACTTCGACAGCCGCGACACGCGGCTTAGCGCCGAGCACGTCATGGCCTCCGGCGCCTTACCGCCCGCGTTTCCCGCTGTGCGCATCGATGGCGAACTCTATTGGGACGGTGGGATCCTCTCCAACACACCGACCGAGGTGATTTTCGACGACAATCCCCGCAGGAACTCGCTGATCTTTGCGGTCCACATGTGGAATCCCGTCGGGCCGGAGCCCGACACCATGTGGGAAGTGATGCACCGCCAAAAGGACATCCAATACTCGAGCCGTGTTGGCGCGCACATCACGCGCCAGCTGCAGACGCACCGCCTGCGCCACGTCATCAAAGAGCTTCTCGCGTACATTCCCCCGGACATGCGCAACAGCGAGGCCGTGCGCGAATTGGCCGGCTGGGGGTGCCTCACGCAAATGCACGTCGTTCGCCTGCTGGCGCCGCGCATTGAGAACGAGGACCACACCAAAGATGTCGATTTTAGTCCGTCGGGGATTCGCAAGCGCTGGGAGGCAGGCTACACCAGCGCACGCAACGCCCTGGTGCAGACCCCGTGGCTGGGCGAGTTCGACCCACTCGACGGCGTCATCCTGCACGAACCCCATATCGACATGAAGATCGTGCAAATCGACGGCAACCCGAACCCGGTGGCGCGATCCAAGCCTGAAATGCGAGAGCCATCGCCCCGAGTGCGTGCGGGATGAGGAGAGTCTGTATGTCAAAGTACGATTCAATCATCATCGGCACCGGCCAGGCCGGACCTTCCCTCGCACACCGGCTAGCTGCAGCGGGAGAACGGGTCGTCGTGATCGAGCGCCATCGCTTTGGTGGCACGTGCGTCAATACCGGCTGCACGCCAACCAAGACGCTTGTGGCGAGCGCCTATGCAGCAGATCTCGCCGGCCGTGCGGGAGATTTCGGTGTGTCGGTCGCCGGCCCGGTCACAGTCGACATGAAAAAAGTGAAAGAGCGCAAGGACTACGTCCTGGGCTTCTCGACGCGCGGCGTGGAACGGGCGCTGCGCAACAACCGCAATATCACGGTGTACCAGGGCCATGCCCGCTTCAATTCGGCTGAGTCGGTGGTCGTCGGGGATGAGACGCTGACAGCGTCCAAGATCTTTATCAATGTCGGCGGCCGCGCATTCGTCCCCGAAATTCCCGGCCTAGACCAGATCCAGTATTTCACCAACAGCACGATGCTCGACATCGATTTCCTGCCACAGCATTTGATCATCGTAGGGGGCAGCTACATTGGGCTCGAGTTTGCGCAGATCTACCGCCGCTTCGGCAGCGAGGTGACGGTGATCGAGATGGCAGCGCGTCTGATCCCGCGCGAGGACGAGGACACCTCAGCTAAGGTCGCCGACATTCTCCGGAAGGAAGACATCGCACTGCATCTGGGCGTGCAGAACCTGAAGGTTAACAAGAGTGCGAACGACGTAGTCGTAACCGCGCACTCGTCTGATGGCGTCAAGGAGATCGTCGGCACGCATATGCTGATGGCCGTCGGCCGCCGCCCGAACACCGATGACCTTGGCCTCCACAAGGCAGGTGTGGCGGTCGACAAGCGTGGTTACATCGAGGTCGACGACCAGCTACGCACCAGCGTGCCCAGCATCTGGGCGCTCGGTGACTGCAACGGCCGAGGCGCTTTTACGCACACGGCCTACAACGACTTTGAGATCGTCGCGGCCAATCTCCTCGACAACGACCCGCGCCGCGTCAGCGACCGCATCCCCGCCTACAACCTCTACACCGATCCGCCGCTGGGCCGCGTCGGCATGACCGAGGCCGAGGTGCGCAAGACAGGCAAAAGAGCGCTGATTGCCAAGATGGCAATGGAAGACGTCAGCCGCGCCTTCGAGAAGGGTGAGACGCAGGGCGTTATGAAAATACTGGTGGATGCCGAGAGCAAGCAGTTCCTCGGCGCATCGATCCTGGGTGTGGGGGGAGACGAGGTCGTCCACTCGATCCTGGACCTCATGTATGCCAAAGCCCCGTACACGGTGATGCAGCGCGCAGTTCACATCCACCCCACCGTGTCGGAGTTGCTGCCCACCATGCTGGGCGATCTCAAGCCGCTCGAGTGATGGGTGAGCGTCATGGCCGGAACGTCGACTGCAGAAGCACTACCACTGATGGCGGCAACGGAAGCGGGCCGCAAGACACGCGGGGTCTTACTACGAGAGTTGGTGATCGGGCTCACCGCCTTCCTCACGGTGGTGGATCTGTTCGCCACCCAGGCCATTCTGCCCTCGCTGGTGCAACACTACCAGGTAACGCCCGCCGCCATGGGCTTCGCTGTCAATGCCAGCACCATGGGCATGGCCGTCTCGGGCCTCGCCGTCGCTCTCTTCTCCCGGCGGGTCGACCGCCGCTTGGGCATTCTTGTCAGCCTGGCGCTACTCGCCATACCGACCGCACTGCTGGCGGTGGCTCCCGGGCTCGGCACCTTCACCCTTCTTCGTATCGCCCAAGGCGTCTTCATGGCTTCTGCCTTCACTCTGACGCTCGCCTACCTCGGCGAGGAATACACCGCCGCCGACGCTGCCGGCGCGTTTGCCGCCTACATCACGGGCAATGTCGCAAGCAATCTGATCGGCCGCCTCATGTCCGCGGCTTTCGCCGATCATCTGGGCCTGGCCGCAAACTTCTACATTTTTGCGGCTCTCAACCTCGCCGGCGCTTTCATGGTCTACTTCACCGTGCATCGGGCGCCGCCCATGCCGGCAAAGGGGACCGTGCAGGCGGCACCTCTTGCGACCTGGGCGCTGCACCTCAAGAGCCCGCCGCTGCGGGCCGGCTTCGGCATCGGCTTCTGCATCCTGTTCGCCTTCATCGGCACCTTCACATTCGTGAATTTCGTGCTCACGCGGGAACCGCTGTCGCTGGGCTCCATGCAGCTCGGATTCGTGTATTTCGTCTTCCTGCCATCGATATTCACCACTCCGCTGGCTGGGCGCACCGTCCGACTCGTCGGCGCAAGGCAAGCTCTTTGGATCGGATTGACAATTGCAGGTATCGCGCTCCCGCTGCTCGTGACGCCATATCTGGTGGCCGTGCTCGTTGGCATGGTGCTCATGGGCGTCGGCACTTTCTTCGCGCAGGCGACCGCCACGGGGTTCGTGAGCCGGTCGGCGACGGCCGATCGTGGCGCCGCCAGCGGCATCTATCTCGCATGCTACTTCCTAGGTGGCTTAATCGGAACTGCGGTGCTCGGTCAGGTGTTCGATCGACTAGGATGGCCGGCGACGGTCGTCGGCATTGCCATGTCGCTGGGGGTTGCTGGCGCACTGGCGGTACGACTGACGACGACTCCGGACGCGGTGTTCCCGCACAGGCGCAGCGGCAGATCGGTGCTGGTCCCGCCGGCCTCCCAAGCGTCGAACGCAAGCCGTGCCCCAGCCGAGACCGAGCATGGCTGCAACGAGCGAGCCCAGCAACACACCTAACTTGGCCGCGCTTAGCAGTCTCTCGTCATTGAAGGCCAGCATGGCGATAAAGATCGACATGGTGAAGCCTATCCCGGCCAACAGGCCGACAAGACAAACAGTGCTCCAAGTCACGCCCGGTGCCAGCCGGCACCAGCCCAACCGCACGGCAAGCCAGGTCGCACCGACGACACCAATCGGCTTTCCTGCAACGAGGGAAACTCCCACGCCGAGCATTACGAGTTGCGCACTTCCTGATGCGAGATCCGCGCCCGGCAGGGCCACACCCGCGTTGGCTAGTGCGAACAGGGGCATGACGCCGTAGGCTACTCAGGGATGAAGCGTTGTCTGCACGCGCACCACGGGCGGCAGGATCTCGCGTTGGGCAACGCGAAGCTGCCGTAGCGGTATGTCGAGACGATGCGTGTCCTTTGTCGCGACCGCATTACTACTCCGCAACTCGCTGAGCACGCGCGACACGACCTCAAGCGGGTGCTCCCCCAATGGGATCGACCGCACCGGAGTCATCAAGCCGAGCACGACGCCCGCAAGGGTTGGATGGGCGCCGGTCATCAGGAAGCCGATCCACACGACGGCACCTGGCAGGACGTAAGCGAGGGCGGAGCCGAGGCCGATGCGTTGGAACCCGAGAACCATGCAAATGCCAAACGAGGCGACGATGAAGCCGGCAGATTGGAGCCCGCCGGAATAAAAGAAGGCTATGATCAGCACGGCAATGATGTCGTCGATGATCGCCAGGGCCAGCAGGAAGATCCTCACGTTGATCGGGACCGACCGCCCCAGCAGCGCGAGGACGCCCAGGGCAAAGGCGATGTCCGTAGCGGTCGGCACGGCCCAGCCACGAGCAGGTACCGGATCGGCGTTCAGGCCCAGATAGATCAGGGCGGGGACGACGACACCGCCAGCCGCTGCGATCACGGGCAGCATAGCTTGATCGTGCGTACTCAAGGCGCCTTCATGGATCTCCCGCCGGATCTCCATGCCAATGACCAGAAAGAAGAGCGTCATCAACGCGTCGTTGATCCAAAAGTGGAGCGACTTGGAGAAGACGATTTCGCCGACTCCAACCGATACGGGCAGATGCCAGAGAGCATGATAGCTGTTGGCGAAGGAAGAGTTGGCCCAAATGAGCGCCATCGCGGCTGCGAGCAATAGGATGACGCCGCCGACGGCCTCGACATGCAGGAACCGTTGGAGCGTCGCGAAAGCGCGCTCGGCCAGAAGTTGGGCTCGGGGGAGATTGCCGGGGGTCGGTCGCTGATCCATTGGGCACGCGCCTTCCGCGTGGCGGCCCGACCATCGCATTACCTGTCGCTGCGGTACGCAGCGAACACCCTGGTGCCCTTCTACACGTGAGTTGCGAAATTGCAATCCAATTTGGTCTTTTGGAAAATTTGGCCGCTTGGGTGACGCCCTCCCTGCGCCGTTTGCGCAGCGGTCTGCTCGGCGTCTCGGGGTTGCGGGTGCCGAGCGCTGTTGCAGAGTCCGTTGCGCGCCACAACGATTAGCTAGTCCAAAAAGACGGTTGTGCGTGCGGCCAGTGCCATTGATACGGCGCCTACATCAGAGGACGATCGCTCTCGCAGTGATCATCCCGCCCCGGCTCCTACTTAGCATCGCAACTCGAAACCAGCTCGTGCACGCTGAACAACTCGCGCGGGTCCGTCCACACCCGGCGCGGGTGCCAATTGGCCGAGCGGGCGAGGGCTCGGAACTGGCCCATCGAATACTTGTAGGAGTTCTCGGTGTGGATGCTCTGCCCCGCTCGGAAGGGGGTGCGCCGGGCCCGGATCTTGACGCTCTGCCCTCTCGAGCTGACGAGGTGAATTTCGATCCACCCATCACGCGTATTGAAAATGGGCTTGTGCTTGAACGCCTTCAAGTCGAAATTGGCGCCAAGCTCGCGATTGATCCCGCGCCAGCAGATTGAGATTGAACACCGCAGTCACGCCGGCTCTGTCGTCATCGCGCGAACGAGCTTCACGGCATCCTTCTTCAGATCGAAGCCGACGATGAGGCGTCCACCCGAAGCCAGTACGGCCCGGAAAACCCGCAACTGCCGCGACGCCTCTATTGGATCGTTGAGCCGGGGAAGAAGCCGGTCTTGAGTCACCACGCCAGCTCGCCGGGTAGAGGAACTGGATAGGAGAGGCGGCCACGATCGGCCTGATCTCGATGTGAGGAAAGCGAGCGGCAAGTCGCCGTCTCGCATCGGCGAGCGCACTCTGAGAAACGTCGATCAGAACGTAGTGGCCGAGGCGGGGCAACTGCTGGAGAAGAGTTTCTGTTTTAAGGCTAAATCCCGAACCGAATTCGATCAGCACTCCTCCCGCAGGATGCTGCAGGCCATTGCGTCGGCATGCGACCTGAGAATCGCCGTTTCTGTACACGTCACATAATACTCCAGTAGGCGCGTAATCCTCTCGAACAGTTCGCTGCGGTTCGGATCATAGAAGAATCGGCATGGCCACGTCTTGCTGGGACGCGATAGCCCCTGCAGCACCTCGGTTGCGAATTTGTCGGAAGCGTTGCCCTCGGTCAAAGCGGGCGTAGACTTGGATTCAGCATCGCACAATCCCTCAGCTATCACTTCTTCTGCGCACTCGATATGATCGACGCGACAACATTCGAGGCCAACTTGAAGGCGGCCTCGCGGTCGTTGATCTGGTGGCGGCGCGCGATCCACGCGAAATCGGAGTACGATGCCCAAACGTGCCCGGTCTCGTCCTCCTGCACCAGCACGCGCACCGGCCAGTCGAGTCCCGCTTGCGCCTTGGATGTGATGAACTGCGAGCCCAATGCAGGATTGCCGAACACCAGCAATGTGGAGGGGCGCAGAGCAATCCCCTTGTCAGCGGCGAGCTTCGCCTGATCGATGGTGGAGAACAGCATGATGCCCTTAGTGGAGATATCCTGCTGCATGCGAGTCACAGCTTCGGGTAGCGCGTAGTCGACCTTGACGCGCACCACGCCGTCCTCGAAAGCGGGAGGCGCCGACCGATTGGCTGTGGATTTAGCAACGAGCAGGACGGACGACAGCGCGGCGGCCAGGGCGACGGAAACGATGGTGACAGTGCGTGTGTGCATCGGGTTTGTCCTCGCGGAGTGCGGCGGGCGTTGAAGAGGTGAGTTGGGCATCTGGCGATCGGAGGGAGTGCGCCGCCGTCCGAGGCGTCACCCCCGACCGGGCGGGACGCGTTATTGGAAGGCGGCGCATGCGCTCTACATCGTGTGCGGGTCGTCCTTGTCGTGGAACAGGTCCGCCGATAGCAGCACGACAGTCTGCTTGCCGGTGTTCTTCCACCAGTGCGACGTGCCCTTGACCTCGGACGTGGACTCGCCAGCTTTGTGCAGAATTGGTGTTTTGCAGGTGCTGCGATATTCGACGATCTTGCCGCTGATGATGTAGATGATCGCCGGGCGATCCGTGTGCGTGTGCCAGGGAACGACGCCGCCCGGTTTGACCACGAGCCGGCGCAACCGCAATGCGTGGTCCTTCAGCATCACGGGTTCGTTGACGAGGTTAATCCGCGTCAGCACGTTGTCTGTCACGGCCTTGGGCTCGGTCGCACCCATCTTCTGACCTCGTCCGTCTGCGACTACCTGGTTCGCCGGGCATTCGCCGGCCGCCGCGGGAAATGCCCCGGCGAGAAATGCGCCACCGAGGACGCTGATTGCGACGAGGCTTCGCCGGGCCGACCCGCGCACGCTGCTGGAAGTGATCATCTCTCTCTCCTGTATCTTGGCGGTTTGCGGCTGCTTGGCCGCTGCAACGTAGCCAACATGAAGGACCGCCCGGTCAACCTGAAATGCCGAATGGGCCACGGTTCAATGCAGGTTGACTATTGAAACGCTGACGGCGACGCGTGTGGAAGGACTCCGTAGGCGCGGCGCTTGATGACTCCCTTTACGGCCCGTGCGCAGGTCCGCGCGGTCGGTCAATCCCGCCAGGCGCGACTAGCTCTCGCTCGCTTGCCGCAATGCCTCCAGGACCGAGTCAATTTCCATCCTGATCCGATAGTCGGGGTCCACGTGTCGCGCCATTATGACACCGTCCGGTCCGACGATGAATGTCGCGGGAACGGGGAGGAACCAGCTATCATTGCCTTGCGAGTCGGCCGGGTTGGCATTGCGGGCGAGCATATGTGCGCGCATCTCCTCACCGACCCAGAACACCAGTCCAAGCGACAGAGCATAGCCGTTGTCGATATCAGAGAGGATGGGAAATGGCGCGGTTGTCTCTGCTCGCAGCCGGGCTGCAAAACTCTGCCGGTCCGGGACGATGACGATGATCTGCGCGCCCAGCGCCATCGCATCGTCCGCAATTTCGGCTAGCGCGCTCACGGCAATGCGGCAGTAGGGGCACCAGTGCCCGCGCGCGAACGACACGGCGACCGGGCCGGCCGCAACAAAGTCTTTCAGGCTCACTAGGCGTCCGGTGTGGTCCGGGAGCAGAAACGACGGCATACGATCGCCCACCTTGGGGGCGCCGGCTGCAACCGCTCCCGTCTTCAGTCGCACCACGAGGCGATCGATGGCGTCTGCCATTGCCGCATTGATGTGTCGGCTCGCCTGGGCGTATGCCGTCAGCCGCTCACTGAGCGGCGCATCCATGGACCGGGCTTGCTCGAAGGCTTCAGCTATGGTCGTGGCGGACATATCAGTCTCGGCTGCAAGCGTGGCGCACACACCCAACGTTGCGCCGACTCGCTCTGGCCGCCGGCGCACGTTCAACCCAATGGGGCTGCTGCGCGCACCCTACGCGCAAGCAAACACTGCCATCCCATACATTCTGCGTATCGATACCATGATGTGAAGGCATCGCATCGGAGCGGCCGCGAATGCTACCACTGCGACGGTGCCTATACTTGGGAGTACTCCCATGGAAATCCATGAGATCCGCTATTTCCTGGCGGTCGCAGACACGCTCAATTTCACGCGCGCGGCAGAACGTTGCAACGTCTCGCAGCCCGCGCTGACGCGGGCCATCCAGCACCTGGAGGGAAAGCTGGGTGGTCCGTTGGTTCACCGCGAGCGCGGCAATACGCACCTGACCGAGCTTGGCCGCATCATGCTGCCTCACTGCCGGGAGGTCCTGCAGCAGATGGAGGAAGCACGCAAGCGCGCGAAGTCGTTTTGCACACTGGAAAAGACCCGTCTCACTATCGGTCTCATGTGCACCATCGGGCCGCATCGCCTGGTCGATTTGTTTTCGTCATTTCGCGAAACTAACGAGGGTGTCGAGGTCTACATGAAGGATGCGCCGGCTGGCCAGCTGGAAGAGTTCCTGATCAAAGGCGACATCGACATCGCCGTATTCTGCCGTCCCGAGGAATCGGACGATCGCTTCCACACACTCCCGCTCTTCCGCGAGCGCTTCGTCATCGCAGTCGGTCCCGGGCATCCGTTCGAGCGGCTAAACGCCGTTCGCCTTCGGGACCTGCACCAGCACAACTACCTTGCGCGCGCCAACTGCGAATACAAGGATTACCTGCGCGCAATCCGGGAGACAATCGGCGGCATAGAATTGAACCGCCCCTACACAAGCGAGCGGGACGACTGGATCCAATGCATGGTGCTGGCAGGACTAGGTTTTACCTACATTCCCGAATACGCGGTAACGGTGAGGGGGCTGATTACACGCCCCCTGATTGAACCCGAAGTCTATCGCACTGTCAGTCTTGTGACTGTACGAGGCCGCCCCCATTCGCCGGCGGTTGGCGCGTTTCTACGCGCTGCGAAGCGCCTTGACTGGGCGAATGCCATGCAGTCGACGCCATGGACGACCTCAGCTCCACCCTTGCCACTCACCGCGAGCGCTACGGCTTGAAATTCCATCGGCCCCAACTCGTAGGCATCATTTTGCGCTGACGCGCGCGTTCGACAGTTTTGCCAGCGGAAAACTTGCAAGATCCGCGACAACGAGATGATGGGCACCGCGTACTTCCTGCGCGACCAGAGGTGTCCCCGTATCGACCAGCCACGGCATGAGCAGCACCCCACAGCAGATCACCACGCTGCACCCCACTATCGTTTTGATCATGGCGACCTCCCGGATATCGCGGGCTTGTTCGTGTCGGAAGGATCGTTAACTGACGATCGAAAAGGAAATGCCGCTCCCGCATCGAGTTGATGCGAGCACCGATTGCGGCGTCCGCATCCGCAGATCGAGCAACAGTGCGCCGGAGGTCGCGCTCTGGCCGCTCGCCTTGCCCTCTTGGACTTCCCGCCGGCAGACACCTCAGGCCGAGCATCAAGCTTCGCGCGCTTGCAGTCCGAGAGCCTTGCCGCCGAACCACTTCTTGCTCATGGCTTCGCGTACCAGCGCACCCACGGCGGGCGAATGCGGACGGCCCCGCACGCTGACCAGGCTGACCTCGCGCCAGAACTCGGGCTCAATGATCGGCAACGCTACCACACCCGCGTGCCTGGCGGAGTTGGCCGGCAAAAAGGCGAAGCCAAGACCAGCGGCGACCATTGCCAATGTCCAATCGTCGCGATCGCTCCAGTAGGTCGGGGTGCAGGTCACGCCCTGTTCGGCCAGAATCGCGTCCGCATAGCCCGCAAATTCGCAGTTGTTGCGATGGATGTAGTTCTCGGCGTTCATCTGCTTCACGCGAATAGCGCTCAAGCGGGCAAGCTCATGTGCAGGATGCAGGGCGATCAGCATCTGCTCCTTGAAAAGGGGCAGCACGTGTGTTCGGTCGTCCGGCTCACCCCCCGGACGAGCATAGATCGCCAATTCGAGATCGCCCTCGACCAGCCGCTTGCGCAGATCATTTGCGTCCGAGTCACAAAGTTGCAGCTCGATGCCGGCGTAGCGGGATTTGATAGCGGCAATGAGGTCGATGATCTGGTCGGGCGCAATGGTGCTCATGATGCCGAGCTTGAGAGGCGTCTTCTTCAGCCGCTTGTAGTCGTTCGCCAGCTGCTGGGCCGATTGGGATTTCTCGTACATCTGACGCAAGTGCGGCTCGAGCATGCGTCCAAGTTCGGTGACATGCGTATTGCCCCGCTCGCGATGGAACAGGGGTCCTCCCATCTCCGCCTCGAGTTGCTGAATAGCCCGCGACAGTGCCGGCTGCGTGACGTTGCAACGCTCGGCTGCTTTGGTGAAGTTGAGGTCCTCGGCGACGGCGAGGAAGTATCGCACCTGATGCATTTCCATTGCGAGACCCCAAGATAACAAGACCACCAAAGTTCCGGACCGCATGGAGGCGGATGTCCAACGAACAGCTTACGCTATGCAGTTCGATCACGAAACGAGCTGGACGTCCGGATGATTATCGATGCCGGCAGTTGGCTCTCGTCAAACACGCAAGCTCTGTCGCAGCAGAGAGCTTCGTCAGCTAATGGCCCGGGTCTGGCCTTCTAGCCAGTGCAACAATACCGTCTGGAATTGGGGGTCATTCCAGAGCAAATATCGCCCGAGATCTTGGGTGGTTGGCTGGGGATGGTGGGCAGACGGCCATCACGCCCCGGCAGCAGGCGGGGGCGTGTGGGGTGGGTCGAGCTATTATTCCTCAGCCAACAAGATGGTGAGCATGCGCCGCGTCTTCTGCACATCGTTCGGGTCCGGCGAGCCGTACTCGAGCGCGAGGTCGTAACGTCAATTTTCCAGAACAGCCTGACGCCGTCGAGGGTCGAAGGCACCGAAGTCGTGCTCGCCGTACGGCTCGTCATCCGGCGTGAAGTCGGAGAAGTCCCGCACAATGGCAAAAGCGCGTGCACCGAAGTCCCAGCCACGTGCTGCGACACCGCACGTGATAACGAGCTCGCAGCTCACATCGAGCGCGCTCGTCGCGATGTTGCTGGGAGCTGCTTGCGCGCCGCGTCGTTCAAGTCCCGGATACGCTCCGTCGTCGTTGATAGCTCGGTCATGATAAGGAAGTGAACTATGCGACACTTCCGGCTCGTCGCAACAATGCAAGAGGTCGGCACCGCACTTCTCACAGATGGTGTACTGCTCCTCGCGCTCGTGAGTTGAGCATAAGCAACATTTTAACAGCACACTTGAGAATCCCAGCTACGCTCCCGCACGACCAACGTGGCCATGCCGCTGTTGGCAAGATCGCGCATGACATCGAGTAACTGCAGAGCAAGTCCGGCAACCGAGAGCAACCCGCAAGCAGTCGATATGCACGATCCACGATTTCACACCTCGTTCCACATCGCCTGCAACAGCGGGTCCCATGTGATGTTCCCGGGCCCCACAAATTGAGCTCGCGCCCATATGGCGCTCGCCCTGTCGTACCGCTGCGGCGCTTGCCGCACCACGATAGGGGATGCCAGCCAGAGGCAGCAAAAGTCATTTAAGCCTTGAACGCTCCGCCGCGATACGACTGTGGATCCAACTCGGTCGCAGAGCACTCGATGTCTTCGGGGTTACACTCTTTTCCGCGCTCTTGAAGCTTTCCGCGCTCTTGAAGCGCATCCCAGCGCGCACGTCGTGATGCCCTTCTCCTCACGGATGCGCGCGACATGCACGCCAATTATGGCGACCTCGTTGCAGGGCCCAAAGGAACACTAGCGTCGCTGCGACGCTGAGTACGGTCCTGATGGCATGCAGCCGTTCCCAGTCTGCAATAGGGCGCGGGAGCTCGGTCCAGCATCGTTCTCAGCGGTCGCCTTCAGCTGGTGGTCGTAGGCACAAAATGGGCTCGGCCGCGCGATAAGGTGCAACAAATAGTGCAACAAACCAGAAAACCGAGCGACGAAGACTCTATGTATATCAATACGTTACGAGGTCACCGTGGGCGAGCATTGCCGCCCTACGGGGCGCCACTTAACATATTGATATTATTTGATATTTTTCCATCGTGTCGTCAATCATCCCTGGCGATTTGCATCAAACGAAGCAACAAAGCCACGTAAATGGTCGCTGATCAGCGATTTGGCACACGACTAGCGCCTCTGCCGGTCTGGTCACACCCACATCCGCCAATCACGAACAAGATCTCCGACTGCCCCCCCGCAAGGTGCTCACGCTCCCCACGGTAGGCTTCGATCGCGGTCGGCCTCGGGAAGAGGCACATCGCCTCTGCTCTCGGCCACGTCGCCTGTATCGGCGGGGAAAGCGGTAAGCCTCGCCGGCCGCCATTGGCGCTCGTGACCGGCAAACCAACTCCCGAGTTCCTCTCGGTCGGGAGGAAACGACGCTAGGCTAAGCGTGTGACTTCCCGCTCCGGTTGAATTTCGAAAGCGCGATGGCAAGCCGCTGCGCTCCTGCTCTTTTCCGGTGTCGGACGTCAGTGGTCGCGAGATCACGACCATCGAAGGTTTGTCGGGCCGCGAAGCCGCAGCCGTGCAGCGTGCTTGGGTGGCACGTGACGTGCCGCAATGCGGCTATTGCCAATCGGGGAAAGTGATGAGCGCGGTGGCTCTGCTGAAAGAAGTCAAGCGGCCGACCGACCGGGACATTGATCTCGCCATGAATGGGAATCTCTGTCGCTGCGCATTCGGGCCGCCATCAAGGACGCCGCGCGCTCGTTGGGGGCCTGAATCATGCGGCACAAGCAATTCGCTCTACGTCTCCATCCGGTCGGTCCCGCGAGCGGTCAGTGCGCTCGACACGCGGAACTAAGAAGACGCGTCGGGACACCGACGCCTGCTTGAAAAGGTAGCTCAGTGCTGCCGGCACTGGCAACCTCTGAGCCGTTCCGGGCTCGTCGAATGGACGCTAATCTCAAATGCCCGCCGGCTCGGCGTTGGGAAAGCGCAATTTGCGCGCCGGATAGACCCTCGCCGGATAATTCTTGAGCGCTTCCTCGTCAATCTCCACGCCCAGCCCCGGTGTAGTCGGCAGGTCGATGTAGCCGTCTTTCGGCCGCAACTGGTCCTTCGAAACCTTGTCGACAAAGGCGACAAATGGCAAAAAGTACTCGGTGATGATGAAATTCGGCATCGTTGCCGAAGCATGCACTGTGGATGCCAGAGCCACCAGTGTCGAGTTGTAGTTGTGCGGCGACACAGCGACGAGATAGGACTCCGCCATCGCAGCAATTTCTTTCAGTTCCAGTATCCCGCC
>Ga0075433_10001629_pt1 | contig 16665 bp, 13 predicted proteins | sample RhiMethybrSRZTD2_FD_75299 | JGI IMG/M metagenome (GOLD analysis project Ga0075433, IMG submission 75299) | Populus rhizosphere microbial communities from Tennessee, USA - Rhizosphere MetaG P. TD hybrid SRZTD2 | ecosystem: Host-associated > Plants > Roots > Rhizosphere > Soil | place: USA... | reverse complement strand
ACGCCGATGTGGGCGATCGGCGAGCCGAGCGGGCCCATCGAGAACGGCACCACGTACATCGTCCGGCCCCGCATCGAGTTCTCGAAGAGGCCGCGCAGCATCGCTCGCATCTCCTCCGGCGCCCTCCAGTTGTTGGTCGGGCCGGCGTCCTCCTCACGCTCGCAGCAGATGAAGGTCCGGTCCTCCACCCGGGCGACGTCGCCGGGGTCGGAGAGGGCGAGGTAGGAGTTGGGGCGCTTGGCGTCGGAGAGGCGCTCGAAGGTGCCCGCCTCGATCAGGGTCTGGGCGAGCGAGTCGTACTCCTCGGCGGAGCCGTCGCACCAGTGGACGGCGTCGGGCTGGGTCAGATCCGCGATCTCCGCGACCCAGTCGAGGAGGGCTTTATGCGTGGTCGGCGCTTCGGCCGCGATGGTTTGGCTCATCCGCGGCACTTTACTTATCGGAGCCGAGATGGACGAAATCGAGGTTGGCGTCTTCGTCGCGGATCTTCAGCGTCGCCGTCGCCGTCTTGCCGTCCGCAAAGCTCACCGTGCAGGAGAATTCGGTGCCGGGCTCGATCTTGACGCCGGAGGGGCAGTCGACCGAGGACACCTTCTCCTGCCGCGCCCTTTCGGCGCTCTCGGCGACCTGTTCCTCGGTCGCTGCGGCATCCAGCTCGGTGCCCCCGCAGCCGGCCCAGAGGAACCCGGCAAGCACCAGCGCTGCCGGCGCGCCAGACCGTCGCAACAAGCTCATTCCTTTCGTTCGCGATGCTGGAAGAGTTCGGAGAACGGGTTGAGCATACGGGCCTGGCGATAGTCGCGAACGGCGGCGGACGCGTCGCCCAGCTCCGCCTCGATCCGGGAGAGGACGAGCCAGGTGCGCCAGTTGGTCGACTCGCGTTCGGTGGCGGCGCGGGCCGCGGCCGCAGCCGCGGCGAGATTCCCCTGGGACTCGAGCACGAGGGCCTCCTGCAGGCGGGGGCTGGCAGCGTCGGGCTGCGCATTCTGCGCGCCGCGGGCGGCGCTCAGCGCGGCGGGCAGATCGCCGGCGCGGGCATCGGCCTCGCTCTCGCGCACCAGGCTGGTGGAGGCGAGTGGGACGGCGATCGCGGCGATCGCGACCAGGGCGACCAGGGCGGCGGCGGCGCGCAGGGGCAGGCTCAGGCCCGGCCTCTCGTCATCGCCGGAGCCGGAACGGGCGCTGACCAGAACCGCGGCAAGCAGGAGGAAGGCGACCGCCAGCACCGGGATCTGCCACATCCAGTCCGAGATCGAGGTGAGGCAGAAGGCCGTGCAGCCCGCCAGGGCCGCGGCGAGCTCGGGCCTGAGCCGGCCGAGGCACACCACGTTGCGGCCGCCGCCGATCAGGACGGCCGCGAGGAACGCGGCCAGCACCGCCAGCCCGACGATCCCCAGCTCGCCGAGGGTCTGCAGGTAGAGCGAGTGGGTGTCATGGACGCTCTCCGCAACGTCGCCGTTGCGCGCCCACCAGTACTCGAAGGTGCCCGAGCCGGTGCCGGTCAACGGCTTGGACGCGTTCTCATGCACAGCAGCGCTCCAGAACTGGTAGCGGCTCTCGCCGGCGACGCTGCCGAGTCGTTCAGTCCCTCTTCCTGGCCCGGCCTCCTGCTTGAATTCGTCCCAGCCGTTGGAAATGCGGCCGGGCGCGTCGAGCGCCATTGCGGCGATCAGCAGGACCAACCCCACCACGACCGCTGCCAGCACGGTCTGCTGGCGGGAGACGACGGTCCAGCTCGGCCGCCGACCCCGCAGCAGGGCGATCGAGAAGCCGGCCTGCGCCAGGCCGACGATCGCACAGACGACCAGCGTCAGCACCAGCATCTCGTTGCCCTGGTGGTGGGCGGTCTCGTTCTGAAGGGCGTGCTGGAGCGAATCCCGCTGGGTGGCGGCGGCGACCAGGACGGCGCTGCCGGCGGCGGCGAGCAGGGCGGTGAGCAGCTTCGGCAGGCGATCGGGCGCAAAGGCCAGAAAGATCGCGACCGCGATCAAGGCCGCGGCGATGCCGGCGCGGGAGAAGGTGAAGAAGGAGGCCAGCGCGAGCGCGGGAAGCGACGCCGCGGCCAGCGCGCGGAAGGCGACCCTCTTCGCGCTGGTCGCGACCTGGAGCAGCAGCGGCGCGCCGATCGCGATCAGCCCGGCGAGGCCGTTCCAGTAGTTCAGCGGGTACGAGAGCCGTTCGCGGCCGCTGAAGAGGAATCGCGCCGTTTCGTGCGACGCCGGGAACCAGGACGGGTGCAGGCGCGAGAGCAGGGCGAGGACCCCGATCACGCCGATCCCAGCCGCGACCGCGCCGACCAGCCGGCGCGATCTCGATCCGCCGGCGGCGAAGACGGCGAGGCAGAGGGCGCCGAGGTAGCCGGCGACGCGAGCGATGTCGGCGGAGGTCCGCTCGGCGCTCTCCGTCCAGCTCAGGCTGAGCGCCGTCCAGACGACGAAGGCCGCGAACAGCGCCAGGGCGGCGCAGGCGAGCGCCGGAGGGCGGCGGCGGGGCAGGGCGCCGACGGCGACCCCGGCGAGGAGGACCCACCAGATCGCGATCCCCACCCGGTCGTGGACGAGCGGGTCGTAGCCGCCCCCTTCGAGCCCGAGATAGACGACGAGGCCGAACCCGAGCGCCCACGTCGCAATCGCGCTCCACTCGATCCCGCGGGCGTGCTCGGGCGCGTCACGGGAGTGGTCCTGCGTGGCGTCGGACCGCATCGTTGCCGGCTGCATGCGGTTCTATGCTACGAGTGAGCGCCGGACAGACCGGCGCCCGCGAACGCATCGCAACTCCGCCCACAGAGATCGGATGAAGACGCTCAGGAACCCACTCGCGCCGACGCTTGCGGCGATCGCCGCTCTCTTCGCCGCGCCCGCCGCGGCGACCGCGGCCGAAGAAGCCGTGGTCCCGCCGAGCAACTCGGCCGCCGCCCAGTACACCGAGGCGTTCCCGACCTCCGGCGGCGACAAGGAGACCGAACATGCGCACCATCGCTCTCCGATCAAGGTCCTCGGCTCGAACAACGCTCGAAAGCTCGAAAAGCAGGGACCCGAAGGCAGAGCCGCGGCCGAAGCGGCCGCGGCCACGGCACCCGCCTCGGTGACCGGCTCCCCGTCTCCGCACGCGCCCGCGGCTCAAAGCGGCGGCGGACAGCAGGCCGGCGACGGCAGCGGCAACGAAGGAACCGGTGGATCGGGCGTCCCAGGGGGGTCTGGCGGCACGCCGCAGGGCACCGGGACCGTCTCGGCGGCCGAACCGGCCGGATCCTCGGGCCTCGGCTCGGCGGTCGGACAGGCGACCGGGCTCTCCACCGGCGGCCGCTCGGGAGCGTTGCTCCTGCTCGTGATCGTCGCGACCGTGCTCTGCTCGCTCGGATACCTCTGGCGGCGAAGGCAACAGGTTGGCTGAGGCCGGCCCCGGCCCGGCCGCCCCGGCAGCGGGCGGTCGCGCGCTCGCCGCTGCGCTGTCGCTGCTGATCGCCGCGGGCACCCTCCTCGCCGCTTTCGCCACCTCCGCCGGAGCGGCTCCACCGCCGCTGCAGACCGGCATCTCCTACGTGCTGCCCTTCGAAGAACCCGAGGTCGCGCTCGAACACGTCAGGCAGGCGGGCGCCCAGCTGGCCCAGACGCCGGTGCGCTGGTCGGAAGTCGCCCCGCGGAGCCAGCCGGCTTCCTGGAACCCCGAAGATCCCGCCGACCCGCACTACCTCTGGGGGGAAACCGACCGCTGGGTGCGGGCGGCGGTCGCCAACGGCCTCACCCCGGTGCTGCAGATCCGTAGCGCCCCCGCCTGGGCCCAGCGCTGCCCGCCAAGCATGATCAGCGGCAGCGCCCCCTGCAACATCGATCCCGCCGCGCTGGCGGCCTTCGCGACCGCCGCGGCGCGCCGCTACAACGGCCAGTTCGGCGGGCTTCCACACGTCCGCTACTGGCAGGGCCTGAACGAGCCCAATCTCAGCCTCTTCTTCAACCCGCAGTACGAAGGCGACAAGCCGGTCTCCCCGATCCTCTACCGGGCGCTGATCAATGCCTTCTACGTGGCGATCAAGGCGGTCGATCCGTCCGACCTCGTGATCGCGGCGGGCCTCGGGCCGGTCGCCATCCCCCCTCTGACGATCGGTCCGCTGCGCTTCGCCAGGCTGCTGCTCTGCATGACCGGCGGCAAGAAGCCGCGACCTACCAAGGGGGACTGCGAAGGCGGCGTGCACTTCGACATCTTCGACATGCACCCATACACCAGCGGGGGCCCGGGCCACCAGGGCAATCCCAACGAGGTCCAGCTCGGCGACCTTCCCAAGCTGACGAGGCTGCTGGCGGCCGCCGATCGCGCCGGGCGGATCCACGGGGCCTTCCCGCACACGCCGCTCTGGATCACCGAGTTCTCCTGGGACTCCAAGCCACCCGACGCCGGCGGCCTGCCGATCAAGACCCTCTGCCGCTGGGCCGCCGAGGCGATGCACGAAGTATGGGTCGACGGTATCCACACCTTCTTCTGGTTCAGCCTGCGCGACGCGCCCAAGGTCGGCTCGCGGTACGAACAGACGCTGCAGTCGGGCCTCTACTTCCGCGGCCCCACCGTTCCCCAGGACAAACCGAAGGAGGTCCTCGATGTCTTCCGCTTCCCCTTCGTCGCCTATCCCTCCGGGAAGGGTCTGGGCTTCTGGGGGCGCACCCCGAACAGCGGCCCTGGCAAGGTCGTGATCCAGGCCCAGCGGAACGGCCATTGGCGGAGCGTCTTCGCCGCCCGCGCCGGCGCGAACGGGATCTTCCGCGGCAGGGCTCCCACCCGGTACGGACGCAGCAAGCAGGGCAAGGTCCGTGCCCACTTCGGCCGGCACAACTCGGTGCCCTTCGCCATGCGCGGCATAGCGGACTTCCCCCTGCCGCCCTTCGGCACCGAATAGCCGGGCAGCGCGAGCCTTCAGACAGGCTCTTAGATAAGGTCCCGCGCCGCAGATGCGCTTCTACGAGTACGAGGCACGCAAGATCGTCGAGCTGGCGGGAATCCCCGTCACCAAATACGGCTTCTGCAAGACAGCCGAGGAGGCCCGTAAGGCCGCTGAGGAGATCGGCGGCCCGACCGTGATCAAGTCGCAGGTCCTGAGCGGCGGCCGGATGAAGGCCGGCGGCGTCAAGTTCGCCGACACCCCTGAGGAAGCCGCCGAGCACGCCGAGGCGATCCTGCGGCTGGAGATCAACGGACACATGCCGCGCGGCGTCCTCGTCGATCCCAAGGCCGAGGTCAAGCAGGAGTACTACGCCGGCGTCGTCTGGGACGGCACCGCGAAGCAGCCGCTGATGCTGTTCAGCGACATGGGCGGGATCGACATCGAGGAGGTCGCCGAGCAGCACCCCGACCACGTCGGCCGCGGCCACCTCTCCAACCTGCTGCCGATCGCCGACTTCGAGGCCAAGCAGGCGGTCGCCGCGACCGGCGTCACCGGCTCGCGGCTCAACCGGGCGACGCCGATCCTCGCCCGCCTCGCCCGCCTCTTCCGCGACAACGACATGACCCTGGCCGAGATCAACCCGCTGGCCGAGCTCGCCGACGGCAGCTTCGTCGCCCTCGACGCCCACATGGAGATGGAGAACGAGGCGGTCGGCCGCCAGAAGGCGCTGCTGCGCAAACAGCTGGAGATCGCCGAGGACGACACCCGCGAGCCCTACGAGCCCTCCGCCTTCGAGCGCAACGTCGCCGCGATCGACTCCGCCGACCACCGCGGCGTGATCCAGGGCAAGGACCACGGCTTCGAGGGCGACCTCGGCCTCGTGATCGGCGCCGGCGGTGGCTCGTTGACCCTCACCGACGCGGTTCGCAGCCAGGGCGGCAAGCCGGCCAACTACTCCGAGATCGGCGGCAACCCCTCAGTGGCCAAGGCCTGCGGCCTGGCCAAGGAGGTGCTGGAGAAGGACGGGGTCGAGAAGATCGCCGTGATGATGTCGATCGTCTCCAACACCCGCGTCGACATCGTCGCCCGCGGCGTGATCAAGGCCTGCCTCGAGCTGGGCAAGGACCCGGGCGAGACGATCGCGATCTTCCGCATCCCCGGCGCCTGGGAGGAGGAGGGCTTCAAGATCCTCGACAGATACGGGGTCGAGTACTGCGACCGCTCGGTCTCGATGTGGGAGGCGGCGGGCCGCGCGGTCTCGAAGATCCAGGGAGCCCCGGCATGAGCCCCAGATCAATCCCGGCAGATGCTCCGCTGTCGCGTCCGCTCTGCCGGGGAGGGATTCGCTGACATGTCGATTCTTCTAAGCCAAGAGACCACCTTCATCGTCCAGGGGATCACCGGGCGCGAGGCGGTCAACCTGACCAAGGAGTGCCTCGACTACGGCTCCAGGGTGGTCGGCGGCGTCACCCCCGGCCGTAAGGGCCGCGAGGTGCACGGCGTGCCGGTCTTCGACACCGTCGCCCAGGCGGTCGAGAACCACGGCGCGCCGATCGACGGCTCGGTCGTCACCGTCCCGCCCGCCTTCACCAAGGACGCGGTGCTGGAGGCGATCGAGAACGGGATCGAGCTGATCGTGATCGTCACCGAGCGGATCCCGCGCCGCGACGTCGCCCAGATGGTCGAGCTGGCGGAGATGCGCGGCGCCCGCATCATCGGCCCCAACTGCCTCGGCCTGATCGTCCCCGAGGTCTGCAAGATGGGCGGCATCGGCGGCCCGGCCAAAGACGCCGCCAAGGCCTACGCGCCCGGCCCGGTAGGTGTGATGAGCCGCTCCGGCGGGATGACCACGGAGATCTCCTCCTCGCTGACCCAGGCCGGCCTCGGCGTCTCCACCGCGGTCTCGATCGGCGGCGACGCGATCATCGGCTCGACCTACGCCGAGCTGATGCCCTACTTCGAGGCCGACGAGCAGACGCAGGCGATCGTCATCTACACCGAGCCCGGCGGCCGCATGGAGGCGCAGCTATCCGAATGGGTCAAGGAGAACGACTCGCGCCTGCCGATCGTCGCCTTCATGGCGGGCAAGTTCATGGACGACGAGGAGATGAAGGGGATGAGCTTCGGCCACGCCGGCACGATCGTCGAGGGCAAGGAGGACACGGCGACGGAGAAGATCGCCCGGCTCGGAGCCGCCGGCATCCGCGTGGTCGAGCGGATCGACGAGATCCCCGACGCGGTCAAGCAGAAGCTGGGGGTCGCCGCCTGATGGGCGAGGCGCTGGAGAAGGTCTTCATCGACGTCGAGGTCGACGCCTCGATCGCCGGCGACGCCGAGCTGGCCAAGAAGCTCGAAGAAGTCTGCCCCGTCGACATCTTCGCCGCGACCGACGCCGGCGTCGAGATCGTCGAGAAGAACCTCGACGAGTGCGTTCTCTGCTACCTCTGCGTCGACGCCGCCCCCGGGGGCGGCGTCCGCGTCGTCAAGCTCTACGAGGGCTGAATCACCTGACCCCTTCTTCGGGTTCGGCTTCCACTTCTCGGCAGATAGGCTTGCCGTGGCGTTTCAGGGCGATTTCGCCGTGATGGTTGACCCCCCAATGCAGAACGATCACGCAGACGACTTCATCTCCCGGTTCGTTGACGCCCTTGTAGAGGAAATCCGCCACACAGTCGACACGGCTTTCGGACGCGCGCTTGCACGGTCCAACCCCATAGGCGACGCATTTGTGTTCTCTCCGGCAGGTTTCTTCCGCGAATTCCTTCGTCGCGTGCTTCGCCTGGCCGTACCCCAGGTGCCAAACGAACGCCTGAGCCGCTGCCGCAAGACACAAGAACGCAGCCAGGGCCGCGCAGACCACCTTCACCCTCATTACCGTCTCCCCTCTCGGTACCTATAGAAGATCTGCACCATATCCATAAGCCCCCTGCGTAGAAGCCCTGCGTCGCTATTTCCAGACGAGAGTCAGCGCCGCAGGGCAGCTTCCGCGAACTCGACCAGCTGCCGAGCTTGGCGCAGAGACTGCTTGAGCTGCGGGGCCGTCACGCTGATCAAGCCGTAGTGCGCCGCATCCTTCAACGTGATCAGCTTGCGCAGCTGACCTGCCGCCCGTTTGCCTCCGGGAGTGACTTCAGCAAGGAGCGTCTCGGCATCGTGGTGATCGGCTGAACGAGATCGCCGCCCGAGCGCTTGACAGCAAGCCGCATCCGCCGCAGCGATCCCAGCAAGAACGGCGACCGAAGCTGCAACGCTTCCGTACTCGAGATCGGGATCGTCTGCATCTGCGGCGAGCTCCGCAACCTCCAGAAAACTCCTCGCGTGCGCAAGGCGCTGATGCGCCTGGGCAGCGTCGCAGTCTTGGGTTCTCGTCCGGCGCGGCGCCATCAGAGTGCTCCAAGCAGACTTCTCGCGGACTCGCCACCAAGGTCGATCGCGTCCCGTCTGAGCTCGCTGATAACGGATTGCGGGCTTCCACGCAGCTCGTCCAGCTCATCCGCCGATACCTCGACGATCCCGGCATGGTTGCCGGTCCAAGCACGAACCGATTCAGCCAGGCCGTCCACCTGCTCCGACCAGCCGGGGTCGTCGACATCGGCCTCGGCCGGCCTGACGATGAACAGGTCGATATCGCTGCCGGTGTCACCGTCGCCGCGCGCGGCACTACCGAACAGCGATGCGTGAATCGGCGGAGTCCGCCAGGAGTCAACCGTTGCCCGAAGTCGCTGAATCAGCTCTATGCGAGCTTCAGCCATCCGCTCGACAACCGGGGCCAGTAAATGGCGGCGATTGAGCGAGTAGAGGAAAGCTCGGCCAGCCTCCAACCTATGCACCAAACCATGCTCGACGAGGCGGTCGAGGACATGCTGCACGCCCGTGACGGACCTACCGGCACGCCGCGCGACCTCCCGCCCGCTACGCGGGGTGGTCGAGCTTGCCAGAGCAACGAGGACGTCAAGGTCGACCCCCGAGGACAAGGCTTCGAAGGGTTTAGCGACGTTCATGATCTTATTATAGATCATATGACTTAAATTTCATTCATATGATTTATTGATAGCTCGAACGGACGAGCTCGGTGATGAAGCTCCTCGGGCTCGGCTCAGGCGCTCGCGACAGCCGGCTCAGCGTCGGCCACGAGCGCGAGCGCCGCCTGCCGCAGGCGGTCGGGCAGGACGACCATCGCCCGCAGCCGCTCCAGCGCGCCGCGGTCGCCCTCGACCTCGATCCGTTCCTCGCCCGCCTCGCCGGCGACCAGCGCCGCCAGCACGTCGGCCGGTTCTCCGCCGAGGATCACGTCCGGATCGTCGGCCTCCCCCCTGGCGGCGGCGATCCAGCCGTCGGCGATCCGCAGCGTGTAGGACTGGCCGCCGCTGCGCAGGCCGATCGTGAGGCGCGCCTCCTGTGCAGGCTGGACGATCGTGCGGATCGCGTTGGGCAGCGAGGTCGGCGCCAGGTCGACGACATCGTCGACCCGCTCGAAATGCATGCCCCAGCGCGCCAGCTCGAGCATCGGCCGCTCCAAGCCCCGGCCGACCTCGGTCAGCTCGTAGGCGACCCCGGTTGCGGGCGGGCTGAGCTCGCGGCGGCGGACGATGCCGTGGCTCTCGAGGTCGCGCAGGCGCTTGGTGAGGACGTCGGTCGGGGCGCCGCCGACGTTGCGGACGAGGTCGGAGAAGCGCAGCGGCCCCAGCGAGAGCTCGCGCACGATCAGCAGCGACCAGCGCTCGCCGATGCGGTCGAGCGCGCAGGCGAGGCTGCACGACTGGTCGTATTCGCGGTGTCCCATCGCGGCGATGGTATCGATGGTAGCAGCGCTGATTTGTTTTTCAAAGTGAAGACTTTGAAATCTGGTACGGTTCCGGCGCGTGACCCGGATCGCCAACCTCACCTGGAAGCACCCGAAGCTCGTCCTCGCTGCCGTCGCCGCCTTCGCCGTCCTCGCGGTGGCTGTCGGCCACGACGTCGAGCACCACCTCAAGGCCGCCGGCTTCGCCGATTCCGCCTCGGAGAGCGAGCGGGCGACCGCCCTCCTCCACGAAACGCTCGGCTACAACCCCAACCCGGCGATCGTGCTGGTCGTCAGCAACCCGAACGGGGGCAGGCTCGACCTCGGCAGGCCCCTCGTGCGGCGTGAAGCAGACCGCCTCAGCCGCGGCATGGCCCGGGTCGAGTACGTCGGGCACGTGGTCAACCCGCTGCGCGACCCCCGCGCGGGCGCAAAGCTGATCGCCCGCGACGGCGAATCCCTGGCGATCGCCGGCTACCTCTCCACCACCGACATCGAGGACGCCGGCGGGATCGCCGCCGAAGGGGTCGAGCCGCTGGTCGAGTCGAGCCGGCTCGACGTCGCCATGGGCGGCTTCGCCCCCGGCTTCAACGAGACCAACGACCAGACGCGCAAGGACCTGACCAAGGCCGAGCTGATCGCCTTCCCGGTCCTGGCGCTGCTGCTCCTCTTCGTCTTCCGCGGCGTCGTCGCCGCTTCGATCCCGCTGCTGATCGGCGTCGTCTCGATCGTCGGCACGCTGATGGTGCTGCGGATCATGGCCGGCTTCACCGACACCTCGCTCTTCGCCCTCAACATCGCCACCGGATTGAGCCTCGGCCTGGCGGTCGACTACGCCCTGCTCCTGGTCTCGCGATATCGCGAGGAGATAGGACGCGGCGGTGCGTCGCGGGAGGCGCACCGCCGCACCATCCAGACGGCGGGGCGCACCGCGGTCTTCTCCGGCCTCACGGTCGCCGCCGCGCTCGCGGCGCTGATCGTCATGCCGCAGCGCTTCCTCTACTCGATGGCCGTCGCCGGCGCCTCGGTCGCGATCCTCTCCTCGCTGATCGCGATCCTCGTCGTCCCCTCGCTGCTGGCGCTGCTCGGCACCCGCATCGATGCCCTCTCGATCCGCCGCGGGCCGGCGGTATCCGATACCTCCGACGGGTGGTACCGGCTCGCCCGCGGCGTCATGCGCCGCCCCGTCGGCGTCGCCCTGGCCAGCTCGGCGCTGCTCCTGGCCGCGGCGGCGCCGCTGCTGTGGACGACGCTGACCGGCCCCAGCTCGGAAGCGGTGCCCCCGGGACAACCCTCCTATGACGCCTACCGCTACCTGGACGCGCACTACCCCCGCGACGCCACCGAAGCGATCACGGTCACCGTCGACGGGCGCGCCTCCGCCGCCCAGCTTGCCCGCTACCGGCAGCGGATCGAAGCGGTCGACGGGATCGCCGGCGGGTCCCCCTTCGCGCGCGGCTCGGAGACGGTCGCCTTCGCCAACTTCGCCCCCGCGGAACAGGCGCTCCAGTCCGGCTCCCAGGACGCCGTGCTCGCGATCCGCGACCTCGCCGCGCCGGCTGGCTCGGCGACGCTCGTCTCCGGCAACACGGCCGGCTTCATCGACCAGAAGCAGAGCCTGATCGGCCACGCCCCGCTGGTGGTCGGGATCGTCGCCCTGACGACGCTCGTCCTGCTCTCCCTGCTCACCGGCTCGGTGCTGCTGCCGGTGAAGACGCTGGTGATGAACTCGCTGACGCTGGGGGCGACGCTCGGCATCCTCGTCCTCGCCTTCCAGGAGGGCTGGCTGGAGGGAGTCCTCGACTACACCGGCCCCAACGCGATCGAGGTGACCAGCCTCGTCTTCCTCTTCGCCGTCATCTTCGGCCTCGCCACTGACTACGCGGTGCTCGTCATGTCGCGGATCAAGGAGCAGTACGACCTCGGCGCGAGCAATGAGGAGGCGGTGGCGATCGGCATCGGCCGCACCGGCCGCGTGATCACCGCCGCGGCGCTGGCGATCGCCGTCGTCTTCCTCGCCTTCAGCGTCAGCACCGTCTTCTTCGTCAAGCAGATCGCGATCGGGATGGCGGTCGGGGTGATGCTCGACGCGACCGTGGTCCGCGCCCTGCTCGTCCCCTCGCTGATGCGCCTCTTCGGCGAGTGGAACTGGTGGGCGCCGCGCCCCCTGCGGCGCCTGCAGGAGCGCTTCGGCTTCTCCGAGGCCGAGCCGGCCGCGGAATCCACCTAGGCATCCGATCCCCGCCGATGCGGCAGACTGCCGCGCGTGAACTTCGTCGAGGACGTGATGGAGCGGTTTCCGGCGTCGGCGCTGGGGATCGTCGCCGTCGACGCCGAGGGGAACCGGCGCGACTGGCACTTCGGCGAGCTGATCGCGCGCTCGGCGGGGCTTTCCGGGGCCTTCGCGGCGCGCGGGGTCGGGCGCGGCGACGTCGTGATGACGCTCGTCGGCAACCGGATCGAGTGGGCGCTGGCCCTGCTCGCCTGCTGGCGGATGGGGGCGGTGGCCCTACCGTGCAGCCCGCAGCTTCGCCGCCACGACCTCGAGGGGCGGGCGAGCGCCGCGGCGCCGGCGCTCTGCGTGGCCGCCGACGAGACGCTGGGCGAGCTGCCCGATGACGTGCCGGCGATGACCCTGGACGAGGTCGCGGACGCGCTCGACGAGGATCGCCCGCAGGAGCCGCCGGCGCCGATCGAGCGGATGGATCCGGAGGACCCGGCGCTGATCGTCTTCACCTCCGGCACCACCGGCGAGCCGCGCGGCGTCGTCCACGCCTGCCGCTACCTGAGCGGGCAGCGCGCGCAGGCCGAGCACTGGCTCGGCTCGCGCCCCGGCGAGCTGGTCTGGTGCACCACCGCGCCGGGCTGGTCGAAGTCGGCGCGCAACGTCTTCCTCGCGCCCTGGCTGACCGGCGCGGCGGCGACGATCCACGACGGCCGCTTCGAGCCGGCCGGGCGGCTCGACATCGCCGAGGCTCTCGGCGTCGACGTCCTCTGCCAGGCGCCGACCGAGTACCGGATGCTGGCCAAGCGCACCGCTCTGCGCCCGCTGCCCGCCCTGCGCCGCATGGTCTCCGCCGGCGAGGCGCTGGAGGCCGAGACGGTGGCCACCTTCCGCGAGGCGATGGGCATCGAGCCGGCGGACGGCTACGGCCAGACCGAGACCGGCCACATCTCGGGCAACCTGACCGGCGAGCCGGTGCGACCCGGCTCGATGGGCAAGCCGCTGCCGGGGATCGAGGTTCGCGTCGTCGACGGCGAGCTCCAGCTGAAGGCGTCCTCCTCCCCCACCTTCTTCTCCAGCTATATCGACGGCGAGCGCTTCGACGGCGAGTGGTGGCCGAGCGGCGACCTCGTCCGCCAGGAGGATGACGGCCACCTCTGGTTCGAGGGGCGCAACGACGACGTGATCATCTCCTCCGGCTACCGGATCGGCCCGGTCGAGGTCGAGTCGGCGCTGCTGGCTCACCCGGCCGTCGCCGAGGCCGCCGCGGTCGCCGCTCCGGACCCGGAGCGCGGCGCCGTCGTGCGGGCGATCGTCGTCCCCCGCGAGCGCGAGCCGAGCGAGGAGCTGGCGCGCGAGCTGCAGGAGCACTGCAAGCGCGAGACCGCCCCCTACAAGTTCCCCCGCATCGTCGAGTTCGCCGCCGAGCTGCCGAAGACGGCGAGTGGCAAGATCAAGCGCGCCGAGCTGCGCTAGACGTCCGGAAACCAAGCAGGTCGGGGGACGCAGGGAGGATCGGTGAGGGAGCGCACTGCAGTGCGTGACCGAACCGACCGGACCGAGGACCCCGAGATGCGCCGGTTTCCGGGCGTCTAGGCGGTTTCGGCGAAGGCTTGGTCCAGATCCATCGGGCGGCCGAGATGAAAGCCCTGGGCCATGTCGACGCCGTAGTCGTGCAGCATTCGCGCCGTCTGGTCGTCCTCGACGTACTCGGCGATCGTCGTCTTGCCGAGCCCACGGGCGATCTGGACGATCGCCTGCACGGTGAGCTGGTCCGCGTCCGAGCGCGCCATGTCGCGGACGAAGGAGCCGTCGATCTTGATCAGGTCGAAGGGGATCCGCTTCAGGTAGTGGAAGGGGCCGAAACCGGCGCCGTAGTCGTCGATCGCAACCTGACAGCCGAACTCGGTAAGGCGATCGGCGAAGCCGGTCGCCTGCTCGAAGTCGTAGACGTCCGCTGTCGCGGTGATCTCGAAGGTGCAGCGGGAGGGGTCGGCGCTGCCTTCGTCGAGGCGCCTTTCGATGAACTCAAGCACCGAGATGTCGGTCAGCGAGGCGCCGGAGATGTTGACGTGCAGCGAGAGCGGCGCCCCCTGCCGCTCGTGCTCGCCGATCAGCTCGAGCGCCTGCCCGACCACCCAGCGGTCGAGCTCCTGGATCATGCCGGCGCGCTCCGCCGCCGCGATGAAGGAGGAGGCGGGCAGCAGCTCGCCCTCGTTGCTCGTCATCCGCAGCAGCAGCTCGTAACGCTCGATCCCGCCCGAGGCGAGGCTGCGGATCGGCTGGGTCTGCAGGCTGAGCCGGTCCTCGGTGAGGGCGTCGCGAATCCGCGCCGCGGTCGTCTGCCGCCGCTCCGGCTCGCGGCGGGGCTCGTTCGGGTCGCGGAAGAGCGCAATCTGGTTGCGCCCCTCTTCCTTCGCCCGGTACATCGCCTGGTCGGCGGCGACGAGGACCGCTTCGGCGCCGGCGCCCTTCTCGCCGCCGCCGAACATCGTGATGCCGACGCTGATCGTCGCCCCGCCGGAGTCGGACGTCGGCCGAACGCTCTCGGCGACCTGGGCGCGCAGGTCTTCGCCCAGCTGCATCGCCCCCTCGACGTCGGTCTGCGGCATCAGGATCGCGAACTCGTCGCCCGAGAGGCGGGCGACGATGTCGGTGGCGCGCACCCTCTCCCGCGTCACCGCCGCCACCTGGCGGATCAGGTTGTCGCCGGCGTGGTGGCCGAGCGAGTCGTTGACCGCCTTGAGGCCGTCGATGTCGACGATCATCACCGCGCCATTGCCGCCGTAGCGGGCGCTGAAGGAGACGTACTGGTCGAGCTCGGCGCGGAAACGGCGGCGGTCGAGCAGGCCGGTGAGCGAGTCGTGGTCGGCCAGGTAGCGCAGCTCGGCCTCCGAGCGCTCCGCCCGCTCCAGGGCAGCGAGGACGACCAGACGGTCCTCGTCGTCGAGCTTTTTGAGCACGGCTTCGATAGCCGGCTCGCTCTGCGCGGGAAGCCGTTCGTTCGCCACTTGGGAAAGGTAGATATATCGCGACGACGATTTTCTGAAGACGCGAACGTTTGCGAGACTGCGACCTAGTTTCGTCGAGCCCGCCTCCCCAATAGTTGGCCTCTTCGCGCCGCGGGTAGTGTCCGAAGCATGGCCAACCGCTTGGCTCAGGAGACCAGTCCCTACCTGCTCCAGCACCGAGACAACCCGGTCGACTGGTACCCGTGGGGTGACGAAGCGCTGGCGCGGGCGCGCGAGCTCGATCGCCCGATCCTGCTCTCGGTCGGCTACTCGGCCTGCCATTGGTGCCACGTGATGGAGCGCGAGTCCTTCGAGGACCCCGACACCGCCGCCTACATGAACGAGCACTTCGTCAGCGTCAAGGTCGACCGCGAGGAGCGTCCCGACGTCGACGCCCTCTACATGGAGGCGGTGCAGGCGATCAGCGGCCAAGGCGGCTGGCCGATGACGGTCTTCTGCGACCCCGACGGCGTGCCCTTCTACGGCGGCACCTACTTCCCGCCCGACGAGGGCCGCGGCATGCCGAGCTTCCGCATGGTGATGGAGGCGGTGGTGGACGCCTTCGAGAACCGCCGCGAGGAGCTGCGCGAGCGGGCGCCGGCGACGCGGGCCCGGCTGGGAGCGATCGGCGCGGTCGAGCCGGCGGACGAGGCACCCCGCGAAGAGCTGCTGGAGGAGGCGCTGGCTACGCTGGAATCGGCGGCCGACATGGAGCGCGGCGGCTTCGGCGGCGCGCCCAAGTTCCCTCCCGCCTCGGCCCTGGAGCTGCTCTTGGCACGAGGGAACGCCGAGATCGTCGAGCGCACCCTCGACGCGATGATGGCCGGCGGCATCTACGACCAGCTCGGCGGCGGCTTCGCCCGTTACTCGGTCGACGCGGCCTGGCTCGTCCCCCACTTCGAGAAGATGCTCTACGACAACGCCCAGCTCGCGCGCATCTACCTGCACGGCTGGCAGGCGCTCGGCCACGAGCGCTGGCGCCGGGTCTGCGAGCAGACGCTCGATTGGGCGCTGGGCGAGATGCGCGGCCCGGAGGGCGGCTTCTACTCGGCGCTCGACGCCGACTCGGAGGGCGAGGAGGGTCGCTTCTACACCTGGACGCCGGCGGAGATGCGGGCCACGCTCGGCGAGGACGCCGGGGAGATCATCGCCTATTACGGCGCCGGGGAGCGAGGCAATTTCGAGGGGCGCAACGTCCTCCACCTTGCCGGGGGCGCGGCGGCGCCCGAGCCGGCGGGCCTCGCCGACGCGCGTCGCAGGCTCTACGAGGCGCGGGCGGAGCGGGTGCGGCCGGGGCTCGACGACAAGCGACTCGCCTCCTGGAACGCGCTGATGCTGGCGGCGCTGGCCGAGTGCGGCGCGGCGCTCGGGCGCGAGGACTACCTCGAGGCAGCCCGCGGGTGCGCCGAGTTCGTGCTGCGCGACCTGCGCGACGGCGAGGGCCGCCTGCTGCGCACCTACAAGGACGGCGAGGGGCGCCTCAACGCCTACCTCGAGGACCACGCTTTCCTGCTGGAAGCGCTGTTGACGCTGTACGAAGCGACTTTCGAGCCGCGCTGGTTCGAAGCGGCGCGGGCGCTGGCCGAGACGACGATCGCCCGCTTCGGCGACCGCGGCCGCGGCGGCTTCTTCTCGACCTCCGACGACCACGAGCAGCTGATCGCCCGCCGCAAGGAGATCGGCGACCACCCGATCCCGTCGGGCAACAGCGCCGCGGCCCTGGGCCTCCTCCGCCTCGGCGCGCTCACCGGCGAGCGCGAGTACGAGCGCCGGG
>Ga0075433_10001628_pt1 | contig 16665 bp, 17 predicted proteins | sample RhiMethybrSRZTD2_FD_75299 | JGI IMG/M metagenome (GOLD analysis project Ga0075433, IMG submission 75299) | Populus rhizosphere microbial communities from Tennessee, USA - Rhizosphere MetaG P. TD hybrid SRZTD2 | ecosystem: Host-associated > Plants > Roots > Rhizosphere > Soil | place: USA... | reverse complement strand
CCAATTGACGAAGATTGCGACCCACCATCATCTCCTGAGCCGCGAGCTTGGTAAGGAATTGCTCTCCTTTGATCTTCAACAAGAAGGCCCAGGTGGATTCGCCCGAGCCAGGGGAACGGGGGTCTAAGATAGCCATCCTACCTTTCCACTTGGGATCCAAAAGGCTATCCCAAGAAACGATCTCTTCAGGCTTGACCAACGTTGAGTTGTACCAAACGGTTTCTGTCATATAGGCCGTGAAGCTGTAGATGTATTTCTTGGCGTTGTCGACCCAGATATGACCGCCCCACCAATTCTTTGGGTCGTTGACTTCGGGGAGCAACATCACCGGCAGGATCGGTTCCAATAGATTCGGCGCGAGGAGCCCGGTCACGATCGAAGTCGTCCCGCCGATATGGAGATCGACGTTGCGTACGCCGGCATTCTGTTCTTCCGCGATCTTGTTGATGTTACTCGCACCTCGCGCCACGTTTAGCTCAAGCTCGATAGCGGAAAATTTTTTCTGAAAGCCGGCCTCGAATTCCTTGCGCAATTCCGCGCTGGTCGGAATGGAAACCACGACCTTGCCTTCCTTCCTCGCCGCTTCAACCGTTCTTTCCCATTCCGAACTCTTGCTCTGCACCGGCTGCGCTAGGACGATTGCGCCGTTTAGAAACAGCAGCACAAAAACCAGCAAAGGGAGCAATGGTCTCTTTGCTTTTCTATTCATGGAGCTAACCTAGTAATTTGCGACCAGTGCCCACGCCATGGAGCCGAACCCCAACGAGAGAACCAATAAATCTCTTTTCATTATGTTCATAAGGAGCGTTTTCTTCTCACAGCTCGGCGTACTGAAAAACCGGCATTTCCATTGGAACGGCAACTTTGTCAATGGCGGCTTCGAAGTCTTGTCGAATCTGCGGATCCTCGTCCTCATATTCGATGAGAGTTCCGCCCTCGCGAATGCTCGTGCGCACTCCTTCTTTATTGATCGCTTTCCAGACTCCGAAAAGATACTTCCCGGACTGGCTGCTATAGCGGAACGCTAACTGGCGCGCCTTTTCCTTCCCTGTGTTGAAGTGTTGATGAAACCAACCTGTGGGTGGACTGAAAACGCTGCCTTCGCGCCAATTCACTTTAACGACCTGATCGCCATTGCCGGATTTGTATGGACGTATCCCTGCTTCCTGCGGCCACATGAGGGTGTACCCTTCGGAGCGAAGTATCAAAAGAATCGCGCCCCCCGTATGGAAGTGTGCTTTGTGATAACGCCCCACCGGCCACTCGGCGAGGTGACCGACCAAGGTACTGCCGCCCATATCGAAAGAGGTAATGCGCACGCCGTAACCCTTCGCCTCGGAGGGATCCACGAGCGCCCCACGGGCATCTGCGATAAAGTTCGACTCCCAGTTAAAAAAGCCCCCTTGAAATTGCCGACTCGATGTCGGCACGAAGTAATCGGCCCGGCCGTCAAAGCGGTCATCGAATGTATAGTCGCAACCAAACACAAACGGGACGTCGTGTAGCAGGTCGATCATCAAAGGCGCACTGGTCACCGCCAAGAAGATAACCGGCTCGCGGCTACCATTGATCATTCGATGCGAACAGTTAAGCGGAACCGCAAACAAGCTTCCTTGCTGCCACTCGAATTGGAGCTTCTCTTTTTTGTTGTTACCCGACCAGACTTCGGTCGCCCCAAAGCCATGAAGTATATAAATGATTTTTTCGTAGAGATGCCGTTCGATATTCAGAGCCCTACCGGCGGGGATTTCACCGACGTACATGCCGGTGAATCCTTCCATGCCCTTGAGCTGAATATAAGCACCCTGCCCGCCGGTTCGCGCCCAAAGCTTTCGGGGTAATTCAGTAACGTCTTCCACCCCGTACCCCTCGATGATTGGAATACCTTCTTCGCGCAGCCAGGCTTCGTAACTGGTATCTCGCTTTGCCATTTTCGTTTTGCTCCTCGCCTATTTTTTCACCGACGCAAAATAATCGCCGCTGGCTACAGCCTCCGCGAGCAAGTCATCTTGAGCTGTCCAGAGATCGAGCGGGTACCCATACCAAGGCGTCTTGAGTTGCAGCTCCGGCATCTTCGCCTCGCGCCAGATCTCCAACGCCCGCTCCATGTATTTTTTCTTAGGTAAGCCCACGGGTGGGTATTTGCCTTTGCGCGTGGCGTCGATCAACAACCCGCCACATCCCACGGGAGGTGGATAAAAGCGCTCTTCCGGATGGTTCATCAGCGCATAGGCGGAAGGATCCAACAGAGGGGAACGGCCGGTAATTACTTGCACGTCTCGGTGGGGTTGCATCGCAAAGCTAATCGCCCACATCACCATATCCGGATCCTTGGGATCTATGTCTTCGTCCACCACGATGATGACTTTGTTAGTCGTGTCCATACCGGAGGACGCCTGCAGCGCCTGCTTAGGTTTACTCGGATGACTCTTGGCCATACGAATGACCCACCAGTTCCATCCTCCCCCCATTTCCGGGCAGCAGACCTCCAAGACTTCCGGCAAATTGCAACTGTATTTGAGAAAGTTATAGAGCATCATCTCCCGACAGGTGCGCGAGATACCATTGGACTCGCTGGGCGGAAGCCCAACAAGAATGGCAGTAAAAATGGGGTCGCGGCGATGGGTAATGGCTTTGACGTCGATTACGGGCCGCAAGCCTCGTTCTGCCATAAGATAGCCGGGATAGTCGCTGAAAGGCTCGCCCCGTTCCATAGCATCGAGAGAAATTTCTCCCTCGATGACGATTTCCGCTTCTGCCGGAACTTCTAGAGGAATCGTTTTGCAGCGCACGAGATCTACGGGCCGACCCCGGATCGCGCCGGCGACATCCAATTCATCGAGCCCATAGGGCAGATTAGCCGCAGCTACATAGTTAATGTCCGGCAACGCTCCTAAAACGATAGCTACGGGAAGCGGTTCGCCGCGTTTCACCGCGGCCGGATGGTGATAGAGCATCGCGTGATGTGTGCGCGCAATGCCGGCAATGAGTTTGTGCTTGCCGCGGAAGTGACCGCTGTACATGCCGACGTTTCGCATTCCGGTTTCGGGATCCTTGGTAATAAACGGGGCCGTAAAGCGAATGCCACAGCTGAACCCCGGCTCTTCCACCGGCGCCGGCAAGTCGGTTAGACCGAATTGGCTCAATCTAGAGGCACTGTAAACCTCTTCATGCAACGGACTAAAATCAACCAGCCGCGGCGGCAAAGGTTTGGCAAGCGCCCGGTGCCACTTCTCATAGATGGCGGCGGGTTCTTCGCAGCCCATACCCAAGCCCAGAATCTCCCTGGACGATCCATACATGCCGGTGGCAACCTTGACATCGAATTGTCTTCCGTTCCCGTCGCAAATCTTTTCGAACAACAAGACCTGTCGCTTATCATCTGGCAGGCCTCGATACTGCAGACGCATCAACGGCATCAATTCGGTATCTTTGTTGACGCGCTGCCGCCATCGGTACAACTTTCCTCGTCTCTCCAGATCACTAAGAAATGCCCGGAAGTCGGCAAAATAGTTATCGGTTCCTAGATTCATTTTTTCTCCCCCGTATTTAAATCTGGGTTGAGTCTCTACGGCAAAAGTCGCTGGGCCACCTTCAATGCGGGCTCGCAAACCTTGTCCAACTTTTCTGCCGATTGATTTTCGATCTGGAAATAGTCTTTCACAGACATATGATCCTTGACAGCGAGTTACTCTGGTCTCTTGGAGCCATTTCGTGTCCACGCAAAACGCCAGGGATCACGATTGTGATATTGATTATCTATATAGTAATATTTTATATGTCAAGTAATTATCGTTAATTCACTTCAAAATCCCGGGCCGTCCTGAAAGAGGTTCAAAAATGAAACTGCGAATTGAACATGTTGGGTAATCGCATTTGCGAGATCGTCTTTTTCTTTTTGTACGCATTGGTCCGAGTACCCCCACTCTCACTGTCTCGCAAAACAGCAGGTCCGTTCCTGCATGTATTCATCCGTTTCACGATTCCCAGAAAGAGAGTGATCAGGAATCTTTCACCGGTTTTTGGTCGGAGCTACTCAGGGGCTACTAAGCACGGTCTGGCCAGGGGTAGTCAGGAACTTTTTTTTCGGAACCTATTCGATTGCTTGCTGCAACTTGCCGACAGTCAACACGCGATGAAGATCGTCCACATTGGAGGCAAAGAACACCTCGAGTCAGCTCTTCGCAAAGGCAAGGGGGTCATTGCCTTCGGAGCACACATTGGCAATTTTGTCCTGTTAGGGACGTGCCTCGGCCTGGATGGACACCAGTTTCACACACTTTTCCGAATCCCAAATGCCTGACGGATCCAAAAGCTTATTGCAACGTTTCTGCCGACCTATCACCAATCTGTAATTCCTTCTCGGCGAGCGAGAAGTGCGGTAACAAAAGTCCTCGCCGCCACTCAAAAGAAATGAGATCGTTCACATCCTTGGAGACAATTTAAAGAAAGGCAGGGTTGACGTGCTACTGTTCGGACGCCAAGTGCCATCTTCCCGTGGGCCCATCAGTTTGGCACTGAGGTCAGAGGCGCCTGTAGGACCGATGTATTTGGTTCGAAACTACGGCGGCGATATGAATCTAATCATAGAGCCTGCGATCGAGCTCCTACGGAGCGGTTCTTTAGGAGAGGACCTCGCGACCAACACACGGGGTACGGTTCGTTTGAACAAGCATCATCTCGATCGAACCCCTGATTTAAATGTTAGCGACTCCTCTAATCTGGACCTACTTCCAGAGGATAGAAAAAAAGGATGCAGTCAAGCATCAATGGAAAAAAAGACTGTGTGACGCTAGTTTCGCAAAGCTACGAAGAATCCTTCTCTAGACAAGGACCTATCCCCTCCTCCGCCACTAAACGGCTAGCAAGAGTAGTAACAAGCTTCGACTTGGTCCCCTCTCTCCTTATCACTGTTTTCAAATTCCTGACAATTCGCTTTCTAAGTGTAGGGTTTTCTTGACAGCTAGCCTGAGGACAGTCAAAAAATAATAGGCCTTTCAACGCGGGCATATGATTTGCTCTATCCATCTGCATAGGCATTTAGTCCTGGAGAGCAAAGACGGACACTGAAGCGCGGAATCGTTAAAATAACTTCCTCACGCCGCTCTAACTCCATCCGGTTTTTGTTAGTCCATTCCTCGTACAACCCTTAAACCGCGTGCTTCAGTGTTCTCTTGCTATCGTAGAAGGCTCCTCGATTGTCCACAGTTAAAGGGGGCCTTATGTTTCGTGAGAGTGGAGGTAACAGTCTGCCCGAGCTTAAGCTCCTGGTCGGCAAAGACTGGGAGCCCGTAACAATTGAGGTCCCGCTCAATGATGCACCGTGACCATCCTTTCATGTCTCACAGTTACATTACTGCAATTGCTCCATTGCCGAGATTGGGAGCTTAGATCTCGCGTATGCTTTTTAGAATCCATGAGCGTCTTCGAATCCCTCGCTATCCTCGAGGCTGCCACGGTCCTACGGGCACTAAAGGCAACAGCAGTTAGTAAAACTCAGCCGCGCGAAATTTGGCACAGCGCTTGCGCGGAATTTGCCAATCCCCCGCCCTAGAAGCTAGCTCGCGTCCTTCAGCTACTTCGAACACCTATGGACATCCCGCCCAACTTTGGCGTCAAACAATTCAAGAAAAAAAGAAGCCACCGGATTGCTGCGACGATTTGGATTTGAACCTAATCCTTAGACGGTCCGATTGCGATGTGTGGGAAACCAAAGAAAAGCCCAAGGTACGCGCGCTGATGTTTCAGAACAGAGACGGACTCTACGTGGTCGGACAGCTAAGGTGGGGCAATGCGGAGGGTACAAACCCCCGTCGATAACTTGCGTTACGATAAGCCATGCCGGTTTTAGAGCCGGACGAGAGGCCAAGCAGGTGGAGCCCAGATAAAACCTGCGTCTGAGATGGTGGATCGCTTCCCCGCTCACCAGAGACAAAAAAAGCCCTTGATTTCTCAAGGGCTTAAAACTGGAGCGGGTGAGGAGGGTCGAACTCCCGACCTTATGCTTGGCAACGATAGAACCGCGTAAAAAGCGACGGTAAAATCGTTATTTTTTCAGGGTCTATCCCGCTCGATCACCGACTTTTCCCTAATATTCCCCACCAAAAGTGCGGAGTCCGCACCTCGATTGAGATTACTTTGGTCAAATTTTTTTGAACGTGAAGTGAGAACAAAGCGGACTCATCAAGAACACCCTTCTGGCTATTAGCAGTTCGACCCCACCGGCTGCCACCGCGGATCGAGCATCCTTCATCGACACGAGCATTGTCGACCAATTGCTCCAGGAAGGATATTTCAAATAGCTCGGTTAGACAGTCTATCTCATAAACGAGAAAACAAACCTATCCAGGGAGTGGCATATTAATTGCCCTGTCGGGTTTTTCTTAACCTTCAGAATGTAACCGAGCGAATCAATGGCTAAGCGAGGCAAGGAAACGGCAGCTAACAAACGGCGACGACAAATTTGCCTGGGAGTCGCGGTGCTAGTGATACTTTGCGGTCGCGGGCGCGTGGAAATGGACGCCTCTGGCTGATCAGATCGATATTCGCAAAATTACTGCCTGGGTCTTTTCAATAAGAGATAATCCCGGACGCCCGCTCATCATTCTTGGCGCATATCTTGGCGGGAGCTTTCTCCTTGTTCCCATAACAGTTTTGATCCTAGCTACAGCAATTGTATTCGGCCCCTTGCTCGGGTGTGCCTATTCATTTGCCGGCTGTTTTTTGGGCGCCGCGGCAACGTACGCAGTCGGTTATTTTTTGGGACGCGATTTTATCCAGCAAGTTATTGGATCTAAGTGGCAGCGTGTCGAGCAAAAGATCGGCCAGGCGGGCATCATAAGCGTCGCCACAATGCGCCTCCTGCCGATCGCGCCATTCACTATCGTCAACCTAATTTCGGGGGCGTTCCAGGTCCAATTTCGGGACTATATTCTCGGATCTCTTCTCGGTATGGCGCCGGGAATTATCGTAATCAATTTATTTGCGCACCAGTTCGAGGGCGCGATTCGCAATCCGGGCCTGGGAAGTTATACGCTCCTGATAGCATTGGTTGCGATGAGCGTCTTGGGGATCCTATGGTTGCGCCGAAAAATTGCTCAATCAACCCAAAAAGCAGATAGCTTTTAGCAGATAAGTTTTCTCGCTTTTTGCAGTTTCTTTCACGGAACCCGAATTATCGGTCGCACGTAACCATGATCGGGAATCACATTTCCCGCCTGCACCGGAGGATTGACAAACTGATGCGGGGGTTGCGGGGAGGACCGCTTCGCGGCCTCAGCTCTGATCAGTCTCCTGATCAATTATCCTGGTGTCAATCCCTACTTGCGCTGTGCCTTTCCCGGTCTATCCTGGAGGTGTGGATATCTCCAGTAGTAATACGACAAGGGGGAAATCTATGAAATTCGTCCCACAAGTCATTGCGGCAAAGCTATTGGTGATCTTTTCACTCGTACTAGGTTGCCAAACGATTACTGAAATGACGCGCCGGGAGAGTGACAAAGATGCAACCATTAGCAAAGCGGTAAAAGAACCCTTCTTAAAGACAAGGCTGTTGATTTGACAGGTGTAAACGTGAGAACCACAATTTCATGATTTTCTCACGACTCCGACAGGCGTCGGAAAAATGCCAACAAGATTGCCCCGATGTTTCGCTTGCCAGCAGCTTGGCGCAACAGCAGAATTTTGGAAGTTTGCAGTCGGGGTGACACCTTGAAAGTTACTTTGCTTGTTGCCTAATTGCCTTACACTGTGTTTTGTTCACTTCGATCAGCGACTTTTACCCCTTCTGTATTCGCGCAGTGGGCGCAACAATAAAAGACCCCATTGGCCTCCACGCCATGTCCGATTACCTTACAACCGCAATGCGCGCAATCTGGCGCCAATAAGTGAATTGCACATTCAAAGCTGTCAAATAGGTGAGACTCGCCGGCTAATATAATCTCAAAGGCTTTGTCGTAGTCATTGCCACAAGTTTCACAGCGTGCCATCTTTAGTTCCTCCTTCCAAGTTAAACAAAAGGATTGCCACCATAACAAAAAAAGTTGGAGATGAACCGTCCCCATTCCAAGCCGTCAGATTCGCGGCTTGTATGCTACCGAATTCAAACGGCAGGCTGGACATTGTCGAGCAGGACCGGAATTAGGATTCCCCTTGGAATTGCCTTTCTTGGCTTCTCCAAGCACCATTCGGATGAGTTCTTGGTCCAGGCGACGCTACAGACCTACAACCCTCAATACTGTCGCCAGGTCTTTCCCGCCGGAATAAGTTCTATCCCCAGAAAACCGTTCCGGCACATTATCGTCTAGGGGTAGCAGGCTGCGAAACTTCCCCGAGCGTTTCACCGAGTCGCTCTTTTTGCCCGGCATGAACCGCAAGATCCCCCAGCGATACAATACCAATCAGGCGCTTTTCGCGGTCTAGCACTGGCAATCGCCGGATCTGCCTGTCCTCCATAAGACTAAATGCTTTGTCGATTTCCTCATCTTCAAAGCAGTAGGCAAGATCCGTTGACATGATATCACTCACTTTTGTGTCGGACGGATCGTAACCTTCAGCGATACCTCTCACCGTAATATCACGGTCAGTGAGTGTGCCTATTAAATTGTCGCCGTCGCAAATGGGGAGTAGTCCAACATCGAGAGTCTTCATTTTGGCCGCTGCTTCTGTCAATGGTGCATAAGAATCGATCACTTCCACATCCGTCGTCATTACTTCTGCTATACGCATTTGACTGGTCTCCTTTTGTAAAAAAGTTGAATATTAAAACCTGCAAGCCACATACCAGGGAGTCGCCAATAATGTTTTCCACATCTGGAATAGGATTGAGCGCAACAGAACGTTGGAAGGATAAGGTTATTTTTTGCCAACCCGGTCGCCTACTAGCGAATCAAAGTGAGAGCCAGCCGCAGGTAATTATGTTGTACTACTTTTCATCCAGGCTATTCATCAGAATTGCGGGAAATCGGCACAACGAATGCCGCCAGGTCGCTCCTACGTCTCTGGACGCGAAGATCCATCATTAGGATGGAAATTCCAGCTTGTCTCTCACTATGAGTGCGCTAGACTGAAGAGGGGAAAGCAGCAAGGAAATAGCCATGGAACATGAATCCCTTCATCAAGAGGCGCAACAGACGATTGAAGAAGCGCGCATGGTGCTGCCTGGGATTCAAGCACTCTTTGGATTTCAATTGATGGCCATTTTCAACAACCGCTTTCAGGAGTTATCTCTATACGAACAATACATCCATTTTAGCTCCTTGCTCCTAGTCGCTCTTGCCATCGCACTCATTATGACGCCGGCTGCCTATCATCGCGTGGCCGAGCCCGGAACAGTCTCCCACTTCTTTATCGATTTGGCATCCCGACTCATCGCCACCGCGATGATCCCCTTAATGTTGGCAATTGCCCTTGAGGTGCTCCTTGTGGGGAGGTTGATCCTCGGCAGCGGCTGGGGCAGTGTTTTGGCCGCTGCCGGCACTTTCGTCGTGTTTGCGGTACTGTGGTTCGTGTATCCTTTCCTCAAACGTAATTCCGGCCGGCTTACGAGGATAACCCATGCCAAAAGCACTCAATAGCCCTTTTGCCGTGGACTTGTTGAGGCGCCATTGGAACGCGGCTCCTCCATGCTCCTAAGCCTTCATTCAATTTTCTCAAACCTACTTGTGGTGGCTATTTCTTGATCTTCTTAAAATTAGGACGGGTGCTTGACGGGTGCTTATGGACTCGGATCGAGGCCTTCTGCGGCTGGGCAAATCGTCAACGAGCGCGAAAGGTGGATTATGTTTCTAAATCAAGATCCATATATTCTGGATATTCTGTCAAGACATAAACGCCATGGTTTTGAACTAGCAGCGATTAAACACACGTTTCGGGCTTGTCGAGATTTGTTTTCCGCTATCCGAAGACTCATCTTACATGGGCTGTTTGCTATTCGATGACGAGATCTTTTGTGGCCAAATAACGAAGCTGCTAGAGGCTCACTGCAATCGTGCTCTTGCGGAGATCGGTCGCATAGATCTGTCCCATACGCTCTAGGACCATGATCCAGCCACGAATCGACCGTCAAAAATCCGAAGTCCTAACTGGCCTGTTTGCCGCTATCGATCCACTTTTGAGCCGCTGTGAGGCCCGCTTCTATAGCTCCATCGTAAGTCTTGAACGTATCAGGCATAGCGAAGGTTTCGAGTATGTTCAGAGGGCCTTTGCTGTAGTAAATGAATAAGCTGGCGAGCCAGCTGTCACCGTCTAGCCCCACTGAAACCTCGATGCGATGGCCTTTGTAAAACTGCTCCATTTCTGCACTGCCCACTCTTTCCGCCCCCCTTTGTTTGAAAATGACATGGTAGTAGCGCAACGCAATAGAATACAACGCAATAGAGTTTGATAGCACTAAGAAGGATGATATTGGGATGCCGACGTTTTTGTCACGTACAGCGAAAATGGTAGAAATGTGCTTAAAAGCCTTCCAATAGATCAGACCTTTGCCACCCATGATGAGGCTGGAACAAGCAGGGCTCAAATATGCGAAAAAGTGGATCGATGACGGGAAACCGGACCTAAGCCTGTAACATGCCAAGAGATAGAGCAAAAGATGGATGCTTTAGCGCGCGTGAATACCACGACACTCACGACCCGGAAATCCCAGAAGAGATTTTTGAACTGGCTACGCGGCTGCCAGTCTCACAAAGTCTTGTGGATTTTTCGTGGAGCTTGGCGATGTTTAAAATCATTCGAATCGGTCCCTTGACTGTTTGCATTTCTTGCCTCTCTTTTCTCCGGATTGAATCCCTTAAAAACCGCATCATCGTCACGCGGTTTTCTTAATTCGTGCCGAAACACGTAGTTTTGATCGGCAATCAGTTTAAATTTATCTTCCTTTTTACCAGTGCTCATTTCCGCGATGCTTTTCAAAACGCTATGAGTAAGATCGATGTCACCAATCTCCCGAATCGTTTTACCGAAAGATCGAACTAGCAGTCTGAAAATCTCGCGGGAGAAAACGGGGTCATTTAGTAAAACCGCTCCTATGTATTCAGCACCGCAGTGCTCCATGATTATGAAACAACCGTCAGCTGTAGAGGCAGGTATGACGTTTTTTAAGATACCGACTTCGCCGCGTGGGTGGGTATCGTTGTACCCTTGTCTCCACAACCAGTCTGGAGGCCAGCTCCGGTTACCTCGAAACATCATCAGCGGATGGTGACGTAACAACATAAGACGAGACCTCGCTTCCGACAAGCCTTTTGTCGCTATGAATTGGTTACGATCTGGATGACTCGTTTAAATATCACTAATGGATTTGAAAGCAAGTGACGATTGTCAGATGCGCGACAGCCGTGATAAAGACCCGCCATGACCTTCTTGGAAGTCTTACGATTCTCGAAGCTGGGTGTTTGGAGTGCAAGAAGCGAGATACCGACACGCTGGAAGTACGGGAAGCTCTAAATCTCTTAGTGGCCGCATATTGGGACGGGCTTGTTTAATACCGCATGGCACTGGATATAGGACCGGGCGACCGAGCAGCCTGTCCAAACGCACAAACCAGCGAGCACCCTAATAGACACTGGGTTTAAACTTTTGAGCTGAACCATTTCCGATCCCTCCTTTTAGCTGATACGGAAATCATCGACTCCAAGCCACAGAGGGGGTCAAAGAGTATGCCAGGTGGAAATGCTAAAGCTATTGGCCTCTCGGTGCAGGATGCAATTCGATCTTGTAGGAAATTTCCTTAAGCCATCCGTTAAATGGTGACACCCAATTTCTTTCAGGGTCTATACAGTCAACATTTAAGACCGATGCTTTAAGGAGCCCATCAATATTCGCCTGATATCCAAAAAAGAACTCTATGGAATAAGCTGGTATGTTACTTGCACAAAATTGTTTGTGAAAATGACTAACGGCAAATATGGACCGCTATAGCGCGGCGATCAAAAAATCCGACGTCAAAACGTAAAATATTCTAAAAAATAAGGAGGTCTGCAATGCGTCTCGGAGAAGTAATGACCACGGATGTTGAAGTTATTGGCTCTAACGCGTCGTTGAAAGAAGCGGCGGCAAAAATGAAAGACCTCGACGTTGGACTCGTCCCGGTCTGCGAGGGAGATGATCTGAAAGGTACACTGACCGACCGCGACATAACCGTGAGAGCTACAGCTGAAGGGCGCAGTCCGTCAAGGACCAAAGTGTCCGACATCATGTCTAGGGAAATTGCGTATTGTTTTGAAGATCAGGAGATCGAAGAAGCCATGAGCCTCATGGAAGCCAGACAAATTCGACGCTTACCGATATTGAATCGCGACAAGCGTCTTGTCGGCATTGTATCGCTCGGTGATCTGGCGGTCCATGCGGGGCAAAACGCACTCCTCGGTGAAACACTCAAGGAAGTTTCGCGCCCCGCCGTTCCGCGGCGCTAGATCCCTTGCGGACAACTCAGTTCAGCGAAAAGCGTTTTTGCGAAGAATTAAAAAATCAAATCCAACGTTGAAGCACGCAATCCAGCCATGGAAAGGGTATGAAGCGACCGTGCGACTTATTACGGATGCGATGCTAGGCAAGAATGATCGTGGAGAACGGGTATTTCCAAGCTTTTGGCAGGAGGTCTTTATGAATATCAAAAACATGCTTAAAGCAGCGGCGTTAGGTGTGCTGGCCATGTACATCTTCGATCCCGTGGCAGGACAACGGCGCAGAGCCCTCGCGCGTGACAAGCTAGCCCGGCTTCGGAAAGCAGCGCAGCAAGCCGCCCGGGTGACCCTGCGCGATCTCAAGAATCGAACTTTGGGAACCGTCGCTGAAGGGCGAGCCGCGTTCCTTGAAGACACAGTGGATGATTCGGTGCTAGCGGACCGGGTACGATCGAAACTAGGATTTTTGGTTCGTCATCCCTCCTCAATCAATGTCCAGGCGAACGATGGCCGGGTAACCTTAAGCGGTCCGGTGTTAACCGATGAAGTTCAGCAACTGATAGCGGGCGTGGCATCCGTTCGCGGCGTGCGTGACGTAGAGAATCGTCTGGAGGTCCACGAAACTGGAGATAAGGTGCCGGGGCTACAGGGCGACGTCCCAAAGCCTGCGGGGCAATTGCTCGATGTCTTTCAGGGCCGGTGGTCCCCTTCCACCCGGTTTTTGTTGGGAACAGCTGGAATTATTTTGCTTTTCGGGATTAATCCTTTCCGAAGAAGTGCCGCCGGTTTGTCGATCCTCGCAGGGCTTGGACTATTGGCTTGCAGTGTTGCGCAAGAAGAATGGAAGGAGAGAACCGGAGCGTCACGGCGCAATGATGAAATAATAGATGAAGTAACTGCCGGCTGGAGTACATGATCTGGGGATTGGCTAGATATTGAGGAAGCGATCAAGAGATCTATTGGCAGATAGATAAAAAAGGCCGAGGCACCAACAACAGGTAATTAGAAATAACCATGGGGATTCTTTCAATGGAAAACACTGCGGCGGATATTCTAGTTGAACGTCTTCACGACTGGGGAGTTGAAGTCGTTTTTGGACTTCCCGGCGACGGCATCAATGGCATCATGGAAGCGCTCCGCCATCGCCCGGACAAGATTCGTTTCATCCAGGTGCGTCATGAAGAATCCGCCGCCTTCATGGCCTCGGGCTATGCGAAATACACCGGAAAACTAGGTGTCTGCTTGGCCACCTCTGGACCTGGAGGTATTCATCTGCTCAACGGTCTTTACGATGCAAAACTCGACGGCCAACCGGTCCTTGCGATTACGGGGCATCATTACCATGATCTCATTGATACCTATGCGCAGCAGGATGTCGACCTTGACCGGCTCTTCATTGATGTAGCCGTCTACAACGCGCGGGTAATGGGCCCGGCCCATGTGCAAAACGTGACCGACTTGGCTTGCCGGACGGCTCTAGCCTATCGGGGCGTGGCGCACATTAACTTCCCCGTCGATCTTCAAGAGCAAGAAGTTGCTGAGCGCTCAAAGCGCAATATTGCTGATCACACTTCCGACGTTTACGCGCGCAGCGCGCGGCTTCCGGCGGAGGAAGAAATCGTCAGAGCGGCGAAGGTTCTAAACGCCGGAAACAAGATTGCAATCCTATGCGGACAAGGGGCTTTGCACGCTACCGACGAGTTAGAAGAGGCCGCCGAAAGATTAGCTGCGCCGATTATCAAAGCTTTGCTCGGCAAGGCTGCTGTCCCTGACACGAGCCCTTACACCACCGGCGGCATCGGGTTGCTCGGAACTAAACCATCGCAAGAGACCCTCGAACAATGTGACACGCTTTTTATTGTGGCCAGTTCATTCCCTTACATTGAGTTTTTGCCCAAGCCGGGCTCTGCCCGAGGCGTCCAAATCGATCTCGATCCCGCGCGTATTGGGTTGCGCTATCCGATTGAAGTGGGCTTGGTCGGTGATAGCCGACGGACCCTGCGCGCGCTCATACCGCATTTGCAACGAAAAGCAGAGCGGAGTTTCCTCGAGAAAGCCCAGTCCGAGACTAAAGAATGGTGGAAGCTGATGGAAGATCAAGGCACGCGGCAGGACCGGCCGATGAAGCCTCAGGTGGTCGCGTGGGAGCTCGGCAAACGACTTTCCGATACCGCCATTGTCTCTTCCGATTCAGGCACGGTCACGACCTGGTTTGCGCGCCAGATCCAAGCCAAGCGCGGGCAGATATACTCCCTCTCGGGGACTTTGGCAAGCATGGCAAACGGCTTGCCGTACACGATCGCGGCGCAGATCGCCTACCCGGAACGCCAATGCATTGCATTCGTGGGTGACGGCGGTTTCTCGATGCTGATGGCGGAGTTTGCCACGGCGGTTAAGTATCAGCTCCCAATCAAGGTGATCATAATCAAGAATAATACGCTGGGAATGATCAAATGGGAGCAGATGGTTTTCCTCGGCAATCCCGAATTCGGCTGCGAGCTCCAGCCGATCGATTTCGTTGCTTTCGCAAAAGCCTGCGGCGGGACCGGCATGGCGATCGAGGATCCCATGGATTGCGGCCGGATCCTCGACAGGGCGCTCGCGACCCCAGGACCCGTCATTGTGGAAGCCATCGTTGACCCATTTACGCCGCCGATGCCGGCTAAAATTACCCTTGATCAAGCGAAGAAGTTTGCCGAATCCCTCGCCCGAGGCGAACCAAACCGTTCAAAAATCGCCTGGACCGTGCTTTCAGACAAAGTACGAGAACTTGTTTAAGAGTGAAATGAAATGCCTAAATCGATAGATCGCAACGAAGTTCAACGCTTGATAAATCAGGGAGCACAAAATCGTCGATGTCCTCCCTCACAAAGAATATGATGATTTTCATCTGCCTGGCGCGATTAACCTTCCATTAAAATCGCTCAACCAGGAAACCGTCGATCAATTGCAAAGAGAAAGAGCAGTGATCGTTTATTGCTACGATTACCAATGAGATCTCAGTCCGAGGGCCCGCGTGGCGGCTCGAGAGTTTGGGGTTTGCCGAAGTCTTCGACTACGTGCCGGGAAAGATGGATTGGGTGCTTTGTCAACTTTGCCATAGATTGAGCTTAACAAATGGCCTGCGCTAGCTCTAGGCCGTCAGTAAGCGCGGCTCGATGCCAGCGGCGTGAGTTGAATTACGACGTTGTCCGTCAGGAAATAACTAACATACAAATGCTATCAAGAAAAAAACCGCGACAGCATCTAACCGTCATAGTTGGAGGCGCGCATGGCATACTTTCTGCGATAGAAAGTTTGGCTTCTCAATCTTGATGCTGTGAAGCTGGACCATGACTGTTTTAGACGCTCTTGCCATTCTCGAAGCTGCATTGTGCTTCCTTACTTGATCACCTTATCCGCTCTCGCCAGCATGCTGGGTGGAATCGTGAGACCGATCTGTTTTGCGGTCTCGAGATTAATCACTAGCTCGAACTTGGTGGGTCTCTCCACCGGCAGATCGGCCGGTTTGGCTCCCTTCAGGATTTTGTCCACGTAAGTGGCTGCGCGTCGGGCCAAGTCGTTAGGGTTCGCGTCATAGCTCATAAGCCCACCGACCTCTACAAATTCTCGCCTGTAGTAAATCGCAGGGAGCCGGTTGTTCGCTGCGAATTCCACGATCCGTTTCCGGTTAGCAAAGCCGAATGGGCCTGCTACTACGGTGAGAGCATCACTACGTGCCTTGGTGATGGCCTCGAAGGCTCGATTGAGATCGTCGGCCTCTTTTACCTCCTGGATTTGAAGCTTGATCCCTAATGATCGGGCTGCGACTTTTGTCTCTTTCAGTGCAACTGCAGAGCTTGGGTTGCCCGGAACCCATAGCACAAATACGTATGAAAGCCGTGGCAGAGTCTCCTTGAGCAGCTCCACTCGTTTCCCGTTTAGTCCAGGGGCAAGAGGCGTCAGCCCCGTGATATTGCCGCCAGGCCGGGCAAGGCTCGAAACAATACCTGTTCCTACTGGATCGCCTTCGTTTGTCATAACTATGGGAATTGTGCTCGTCACGCCTTTGGCTGCGCGGGTGTCTGTCGGGCCTCCCGTAACGATGATATCAACCTTTAGCCGGACCAGCTCAGCCGCATTTCGTGGGATCTGATCGAGCTTCCCGTCCGCATATCGGTACTCGATGGCGATATTCTTTCCTTCAATGTAACCAAGATCACGCAATCCCTGCCGTAATGCGTCGAGGCGGCCCGCGAGAGCGGAAGCTGTGCGGGCGCCG
>Ga0075433_10001624_pt1 | contig 16680 bp, 16 predicted proteins | sample RhiMethybrSRZTD2_FD_75299 | JGI IMG/M metagenome (GOLD analysis project Ga0075433, IMG submission 75299) | Populus rhizosphere microbial communities from Tennessee, USA - Rhizosphere MetaG P. TD hybrid SRZTD2 | ecosystem: Host-associated > Plants > Roots > Rhizosphere > Soil | place: USA... | reverse complement strand
CGCAGCGCGAGGTGGTTGCTGTAGGGGCCGCCGAAGAACGCGAGCGTGCCTTCGAGCTCGGGCGCATGGAACATGGGCGCCGAACGTAGCACGCCGGAGGCCGGCGAACATGCCCCAGGGTATGTTGGCCCGCCAACTTCGGGGGCGCGCACCCTGTGGTATGCTCCGATTCCCCTCGAAACGCCCATGGAATCGGAGAATCTAAAGAGATCGTGATCTGGGACACCCTCATCATCGGGGCCGGCCCCGCGGGCCTCTCGGCGGCGCTCTTCACCCGCATGCGCCGCATGTCCACCCTTCTCCTCGACACGGCCGTGGCCGGCGGGCAGCTCGCTTCCCTCTACCCCAAGAAGCCGGTCCACGACTACCCCTCCTACACGTACGTGATGGGCGAGGACCTCGGTAAGAACTTCGTCGACCAGGCCAAACACATGGGCGCGGAGATCCGCGAGCGCGAGCACGTCACCATGATCGCCCGCGACGACGAGCAGAACCTGATCCGGGTCACCTCCACCAAGGCCACGTACGAGGCCCGGAGCGTGATCGTGGCCACGGGCGGCGGCGCCTTCGAGCCGCGCAAGATCAACAAGCCCGGGGAGGCGGAGCTCAAGGGCAAGGGCCTCTTCTACGGCATGCCCGACGTCGAGGCGACCAAGGGGAAACGCATCCTGGTCATCGGGGGCGGCGATTCGGCGCTCGAGTCCGCGCTTTCGGTCAAGGACGTGGCCGACGTGACCCTGATCCACATGCTGGACAAGTGGCAGGGCATGGACAACTACGTCGAGGAGATCAAGGAAGCGCCCCGGATCCGCGCGATGCTCGAGACCGAGACCGTGGAGGTGCGAGGCGACGGGAGGGTCGAGACCGTGCTCGTGAAGAACAAGAAGACCGAGGCCACCGAGGCGCTTCCGGTGGACCTGGTCTCGATCAACGTCGGCTACCTGATGGACACCAAGATCATCCGCTCCTGGGGGCTCACGCTGGAGGGGAATCAGATCAAGGTGGACAACATCATGAACACGAACTTGAAGGGCGTGTTCTGCTGCGGGGACATCGCCACCTACCCGGGGAAGTACAAGCTCCTCATCACCGCGTGCAGCGAGGGGGCGGCCGCGGCGAACACGGCCTACATCTACGTGAAGGCGCCGAAGAAGTTCACCGTCGGGGAGCTCTACGCGGCGCCGAAGGAAGAGGGCGACACCCAGCCGAAGCCCTCGGAGACGCCCGCCTAGGCCGATCCTCCCACCGTCAGCGACTGGAACCGGAGCGCCGGCGACGCCACGTTGGACCGGAACTCGAGGTCGCGTCCCACGCCGTTGATCCCCAGCAGCATCTCGTCGAGCCGGCCCGCCACCGTCACACCCTCGACGGGTTTCGTGAGTTTCCCCTTCTCGATCCACTGCCCGTCCACCTGCTGCGAGTACTCGCCCGAGACGATGTCCATCCCGAACCCCGCGAGCCCGGTGACGTAGAGCCCGTTCGGCACTTCCTCGACGAGCTTGTGGGTCGAGGAGCCGTTGTCGACGTAGAAGTTCGTGGGACCGATGGCGGGAAGCTGATCGTACGAGCGGATCCCGTTCCCGGTGGGGGGCACGTTCATGCGGCGCGCGCTGGCGTTGGTATGGAGGTACTGGCGCAGCACCCCGCGGTCCACGACCACGGTCCGGTGCGTCTGCACCCCCTCGCCGTCGAAGTAGCGCGTCCCGAGACCGCGCCGCATCGTCCCGTCGTCAACGATGGTGACGAGCGGGCTCGCGATCTGCTGCCCCAGCTTCCCCGCGAGGAAGGAGCGCTGCTCCACCACGTTGAGCCCGCTGAACGCCTGGAACAGGCCCCCGAGGAAGCCCCCCGCCGCTTCCGAGGCGAAGACGACCGGGACGCGTGCCGAGGGAACCGACGCGGCGCCGAGCCGGGCCAGGGCCCGCTCCACCGCGATCTGCCCGACCTGCTCGGGGCGCGCGAGATCGGCCAGGAATCGCTTCCGGTCGACGTAGGTGGCCTCGCGCTTCTGCGCCCCCTGCGTGGCGATCGGCGTCGCCGCGAGCCAGACCACGCTCGCCTTGAAGGTCTGCCTCCCGATGAAGGTGTTCGAAAAGTTGATCTCCACCGTCGACGCGCCGCACCGGACGTCGCGCGTGGTCTGGATCCTCTTGTCCTGGGCGAAGGCGCTGTCCTCCGCGGCCCGCGCGAGACGCACCAGGTCCTCGGCGCGAAGATCGGCCACCGCCTGGTCGTAGATCTCGAGGTTCGCCTGGGACATCGTGAGAAACTCCGGAATCTTGTTCTCGTCCCGAGGCGTCGCCTGGTTGGTGAGCGCGAGGGTGCGGTTCACGAGCTCGTTCGTCACGGTGTCGCGCAGGTCGGTGGTGTAGAGGAAGCCCATGCGTCGGTCCCGGAAGAGGCGCAGCCCGATCCCCTGCATCGCCGCCTGGTTCAGGAGCTCGATCTGCCCCTGGCGGATCCGGACCTCGGTCGTGGTGCTGGCCTCGACGTAGACCTCCGCTTCCTGGGCGCCGGAGCGCTCGGCCTGGACGCGGACCTTCTCGGCGAGATCGACGGCGGACTGGCGCGGCATCTAGATGGACGAGCCTCCGACGACGATCGAGGAGAAGCGGACCGTGGGCTGTCCGACGCCCACGGGGACCAATTGCCCGTCCTTGCCGCACGTCCCGCGCGTCAGCTCCACGACGAGGTCGGTGCCGATGCCCTCGATGCGCTGCATGGTCTCGAGTGAGTTCCCCACGAGCACCGCGCCGCGCACCGGACGCGTGACCTTCCCGTTCTCGATCGCGTAGCCCTCGCGGACCGCGAAGTTGAAATTGCCGCTCGTGGTCTCGACCGAGCCGCCCCCCAGCTCCGCGGCGTAGAAGCCCTTCGTGATCCCGCTCAGGAGCGACTGCGGATCGCTCGTGCCGGTGTCGATGTAGGTGTTGGTCATGCGCGGGATCGGCCAGTTCCGGTACGACATGCGACGTCCGTTCCCGGTGGAGCGCTGCGTGAGGAGCCAACCGTTCTGCTTGTCGAGGAGATAGGACTGGAGCACGCCTCCCTCGACCGCGACCGTCCGCTGCCCGGGCGTTCCCTCGTCGTCCACGCCGTAGGAGCCGCGGCCGTTCGGCCAGCGGGCGTCGTCCACGACGCGTACGAGCGGCGAGGCCACCCGCATGCCCTGCATCCCCGAGAGGATCGACGTTCCGCGGCGGATCCCGTCCCCCTCGAGCGCGTGCCCCAGCGACTCGTGGATGAGCACGCCGCCCCACCCGGGCGCGATCACGACCGGCATCGGGCCGGCGGGAGCGGGCCCCGCGTCGAGGAGCCGCACCGCCTGGAGCGACGCGGCCTTCGCGGCGCCCTCCGGGCTCACGCGCGTGAAATACTCCGCGTCGACCCGGCCTCCGAGCGTGCCGAGACCGCTGGCCCGCTTCCCTCCGGCCTGCGCGGCCGGGAAGCAGGAGACGCTCGTGAAGTACTGACGGTCGATCACGTAGATCCCCTCGGAGGTCCCGATCAGGATGTCGCGTGCCTCGTCCAGGTACTCGATCCGGACCGAGACGATGCGGGAGTCCGCCGCGCGAGCGGCGGCGTCCATGCGCATGAGGAGGTCGAGCTTCGAAGCCTCCACGAGGAGCGGCTCGGGATTCAGGAGGGTGAAGGGCTGCGCGATGTTCCGGCGCGTCACGTCGATGGGATTGGTGCGGCTCTGCGTCTCCACGACCCCGGACGCGACCCGCGCGGTATCGAGGAGCGAGGCGTAGGAAACCTCGTCGGAGAAGGCGTAGCCGGTCTGGTTCCGCCTCACGACGCGCACGCCCGCGCCCCGCGGGTAGCCGTAAGTCACCGAATCGATCTTCCCCGAGTCGAGGACGATCGAGGTGCGAAAGCGCTGCTCCGCGAAGAGGTCCGCCGCGTCGCCCCCGCGCGCGAGCGCCTCCTGGAGGATTCGATTCACCGTCTCCTCGTTCAGGACGTCGCGGAGCTCCTGCCCGATGCCCATGATCGCGGACTCCGCGATCCGTGGATGGAGGAAGGAAACGGCTTCCGGAAGGCCCGCGGCCAGGGCCCCCGTGATCAGGGCGCCCTTGCGGAGGAAGTCCCGGCGGGACATCGATCGTTCGGGGGGCATCTACGGAAGCCTTGCAGATTCCCACGCGTGTTGCAAGCGCTCGGGAGGCTCTGATAACGTGGGAACGCGGTTCCCGATGCGACGTCGGCGCGCGTTCCCAGGGGGTGGGATGGAACGGATCAGAAACAGGATCTTCTCGGTGGAAGAAGCGAACGATCTCATTCCCTACCTCGAGCAGGCGCTGGGCGCGCTCACGGCGCAGGCCCGCGACATCGGCGCCCTCCAGCGTGAGATCCAGGTCCTGAACGCCATCGAATCCTCCGGAGCCACGAGCAAGAACCTCGACGTCCGCCAGCTCCGCGACAAGGAGGCGCGCTGCGCGCGGATGCTGGAGGAGTTCCGCGCGGCGGTCCACGACGTCGCCTCCCGCGGCTGCATCCTCCGCGACCTCGATCTGGGGCTCGTGGACTTCTACACCATGGCGCGCGATAAGGTCGTATGTCTGTGCTGGCGGCTGGGCGAGGCGCGCATCGGGCACTGGCATACCACGGACGAAGGCTTTTCCGGTCGTAGGCCTTTGTCCGAGCTCCCCTAACCCGTCCGGCCGGAACCGGGAGCCCGCTCCGTCGTGGACGTGCGTGAGGTCGCCCGCGTTCTCGACGAGATCGCGAGCCTGCTCGAGCTCAAGGGCGAGAACCCCTTCAAGGTCCGCGCGTACGAGAATGCCGCCCGAGCCCTGGATGGGCTGACCCAGGACCTGGGCGAGCTGATCGAGGCGGGCACCCTGACCGGAGTCCGCGGCATCGGCGACAGCATCGCGCTCCGCATCACCGAGCTCTGGAAGACCGGCGGGATGAAATTCCACGAGGAGCTGGTCGCCGCCGTTCCCCCCGGCTACGCGGAGATGGTTCGCGTCCCGGGCCTGGGGGCGAAGCGGGTCCGCATCCTCGGCGAGAAGCTCGAGATCACGTCCCTGGCGGAGCTCAAGGCGGCCGCCGAGAAAGGGCGGATCCGCGCCCTCAAGGGTTTCGGCGAGCAGTCGGAGAAGAAGATCCTCGAAGGCATCGCCCTCGTCGAGAAGGGCGCGGGGCGCTACCTCGCGGGGCAGATCCGGCCCGAGGCGGAGGCGCTCCTCGAGAAGCTGCGCGAGCTGCCGGCTGTCGAAGCCGCGGAAGTGGGCGGGAGCCTCCGGCGCTGGCTCGAGACCGTGAAGGACGTGGACCTGCTCGTGGCCACGCGGAAGCCGGAGAAGGTTCAGAAGGCATTCCTCGAGCTCAATCCCACCGCGACCCTCATCGGGAGCGGAGACACCAAGACCTCGATCCGCCTCCGCACGGGCCTTGCCGTGGATCTGCGGGTGGTCACCCCGGAACAGTTCCCCTTCGCGCTCCATTACTTCACCGGAAGCGTCGCGCACAACGTGCGTGTCCGCTCGCGCGCCCTGGAGCGCGGCATGAGCCTGAACGAGTACGAGCTCTCCGGAGCGAAGCACCCGCCGATCGCGAGCGAAGCGGATCTCTTCAAGGTGCTCGGCCTCGAGTACATCGAGCCGGAGCTCCGGGAGAACCGCGGCGAGATCGAGGCCGCGGAGTCGAAGAAGCTGCCCCGGCTCGTCACGATGAAGGACCTGCTCGGCATCCTCCATTGCCATACCACCTACAGCGACGGGCGCTCGACGCTGGCCCAGATGGCCGAGGCCGCGATCGCATGGGGCGCCCGGTACCTCGGCGTCTCCGACCACAGCGCCTCGGCGCGCTACGCGGGGGGACTGAGCGAGGAGACGCTCGAGAAGCAGGGCGCCGAGATCGATGCCTGGAACAAGAAGTCGAAGAAGCTTCGTATTCTGAAAGGGGCCGAGGTGGACATCCAGCCCGACGGCACGCTGGATTACCCCGACCGCGTGCTCCGGAAGCTGGACTTCGTGATCGCGTCGGTGCACACGAACCTCACGATGAGCCCGAAGGAGATGACCCAGCGGATCACGAAGGCGCTCCGGAACAAGCACGTCTCGATCCTGGCCCACCCGACGGGCCGGCTGCTCCTAGAGCGCGAGGGATACGCGTTCGACTTCGACGAGGTCTTCCGCGTCGCGGCCGAGGAAGGCGTGATCCTCGAGATCAACGCCCACCCGCACCGGCTCGATCTGGATTGGCGGATCGTCATCCAGGCCAGGGCGCGCGGGGTCCGCTTCGCGGTCAATCCCGACGCCCACGCCGCCCCCGCCTACGCGGATCTGCGGTTCGGACTGGGGATGGCCAGGAAGGCCTGGCTGACGAAGGAGGACGTCGTGAACACGCTTCCCGTGGAGGCCGCGATGAAGCTCTTCCGGAGCCGTCGCGCGTGAAGCGCCCGAGGTGGCGGAAGCGCGAGACGCCGACGGTCCGCTTCTACCCCAACGATCCGGACGCCCCGGTCGGACTGGAGTCGGTTCCACCCGCCGTCCCGGATCCCGCCGGGCCCTCCTTCACCATCGAGGGCAAGCGCTACGCGCCCGCGCCGTACGACCCGGGCACGCTGGAGTTCCAGTACTGGCAGGGAGAGGTCGCCCTCGCGCGCACGATCCGGGTCTGGGAGGATCTCTTCGACCGCGACTTCACGCGCTGGCACGAGGACCGGCCCCTGCTCGTGAAGCTCCGCGCCGGGAAGGACCTCAACGCCTTCTACGACCGGAAGAGCCTCCAGTTCTTCTACGACGTGGACACGAAGACGGGGCGGACCGTGTACGCCGCGGAGAGCCTCGACATCGTGGCGCATGAAACGGGACACGCGGTCCTGGACTGCTACCAGCCGGGGTTCTGGTCCACGCCCGATCTCGAGACGGCGGCCTTTCACGAGGCGTTCGCCGACTGCTCGGCGCTGCTCGTGACCCTGACCGACACGGCGGTGTGCCGCGCGCTCCTGGAGGAGGCCAAGGGCTCCTGGGACAAGAGCAATCAGGTCTCGCGCCTGGCGGAGGCCCTGGGAAGGGCCATCTACGACAACTACGGCCCGGGCGCGGTGAGCGATCCGACGCGCCTTCGCGACGCGCGGAACGAGTTCCGCTACGCGGGTCCGGAATCGCTCCCGTCCGAGGCGGACGACGCCTCGCTCGCGTCCGAGCCGCACTCCTTCTCCCGGGTCTTCACGGGGATCTTCTACGACGCGCTGGTGCTTGCGCTCGCGCGGGCGATCCGGGACACGCCGGGCCCGGAGGGTATCGAGCGCGCCGGGGGGCTCCTGGGACGGACGCTGGCCCGGGCGATCGAGAAGCTGCCGCCGGGACACGCGCGCTACGCCGACATCGCGGCCCTCATGCGCTCCGCGGACCAGACCGAGGAAGGCGGCGTGGCCACGCCGGCCATCGAGGCCGCGTGCCTGAGGCATGGGATCAAGCTGCCGGCGCTGGCCGCGGCGAAGGCGAGGGCGGCGAAGAGCCCCTTGCTCGCGCTGGATCCCGAGCGCCCGGGCGGGCTCCAGGCGATGCGCGCGGCGCTCCACCTTCCGCCGCACGCCGCGTTGAAGCGCCGGACCACTCCTCTGCGCACCCGGCGCGGCTGGCGCGAGCAGTATTTCCACGTCGACGAGTACGTGATCCGAAGCCGGTCGCTCGGCTCCCTAGACGGCATCGTCGTGCGGATTCCCTGTGGATGCACGATCGTTCGCGCGACCTCGGGGGAGATCCAGAACCTGACCCTGGCGCCGCACCCTCACCCGGGACCGAGGGACATGCTCCGCTCCCTCAAGCCCTGGGTTCGCCGCGGCGCGATCCACCCCGTGCGGGGCGCGCGCGGCACGTCGCGGGACTTCTTCCGCGAGCGGACCCCGTTCCGCCTCACGGCCGACGGGCTCTTGACGCGCGTCTACTTCGACGAATCCGCTACACCGTCTCCCCGGGCTTCACGTCCAGCACCTCGATCCCCGTCCCCTCGAGCCGCTTCCTGAGATCCGCGGGCTTCCCCGTGAGGAGCGGGAACGTGGAGTGGTGGATCGGAAGCACGGTCTTCACCCCGAGCATCTTCGCGGCGTAGGAGGCTTCGAGGGGTCCCATGGTGTAGTGATCGCCGATCGGAAGCGCCGCGATGACGGGCTTGTAGATGTCCCGGATCAGATTCATGTCGGAGAAGATGGCGGTGTCTCCCGCGTGGTAGACGCGGGTCCCGTTCTCGAATTCGATGACGAAGCCCGCGGGATCACCGGCGGGGAGAAGCGCCTCACCCGCATCGAAGGAGCTGGAGTGGACCGCGTTCGTCATGGTGACGCGGATCCCCTGCACCGTGAAAGTGCCCCCCTTGCACATCCCGGTCACCTTCTTCATTCCCTTCCGCTCGTAGTACTCGGCCATCTCGTGGATGCACACGATGTCGGGATCGTGCTTCTTCACGATCGCCGCCAGGTCGGCGATGTGGTCGCCGTGGGCGTGCGTGAGGAGCACGACGTCGATCGTGGGGAGGGTCTTGCTCTCCGGTGTCGCGACGGGGTTCGTGTCCACCCACGCGTCCACGAGGACGTTCTTCCCCGAGGCGGAGCGGTACAGCACCGTCCCGTGGCCGATCCACGTGATCCCGACGCCCAGCGCCTGCTTCGTCATGAGTCCACCCGCTTGCTCTTTCTTCATGGTCATCCTCCTGGGCCGTCACCCGGCGGCCGCACGCGACGTTCAGCCGGGCCGTAGTTGCGGCAGCTCCTCGAGACCCTCCAGCACGGGAGGTGCCGAGCCGAGGGCGAGAGCCTGCTCGATCGACTCGCCCAGCGCCTGGTATTCCGACTTGATAAATCCTTCCACGCGCTCCGCGATCAACCCGGTTCCGTCCACCACGAAGAGGGTGGGAACGGTGCCGATCGCGTAGGCGCGGGAGGCGTGATACGGCGCGTCCTGCCAGGCCATCGGGAACCGGAGACCGAAGCGGACGCGAAAGGCGCGCGCGATCTCCTCGGAATCCTCCGCGATGGCGAGGAAGAATCGGTCCTCCCGCTCGAGGGCGCTCGCCAGAGGCGTGAGACGCGACACGACGAGCTCGCTCGCCGGGCAATCCTCCTTGAAGAAGACCAGGACGCCTCCGCCTGGCTCGAGAAGATCGGCCAGCCCGCGATAGCCCCCTCCGACGAGCGGGAGATTGAAGTCCGGCGCGCGAACTCCCTGCGTGATCCTCGGGCTCATTTCTTCTTGGCCTTTGGCTTCTTCTTGGCCTTTGGCTTCTTCTTCGCCTTCCCTCTCCGCGCGACCGGTTCCGCGCGGCGCGCGCGCTCCCAGGGCGGAAGCTTCCCGCTCAGGAAATAGGGCGCGCTCGGGCAAAGCTCCTGCACGGGACACTCCGCGCACCGAGGCTTCCGCGCGATGCAGATCCTCCGGCCATGGAAGATGAGGAGGTGGGCGAAGAGGATCCACTCCGGGCGCGGCACGATCCTCATCAGATCCTGCTCCACGTCCGTCACGGTTCCGGACCGTGTGAGCCCGAGCCTGCGCGCGAGCCGGTACACATGCGTGTCCACCACGATTCCATCCGCGATTCCGTAGCCCACCCCGAGCACCACGTTCGCCGTCTTCCGCGCCACCCCGGGGAGCGAGAGGAGGTCTTCCATCGAGTCGGGCACGCGGCCCTCGAACGCCTCCGAGATGCGGCGGGAAGCGCCGAGGAGGGATTTCGACTTGTTGTGGTAGAACCCGGTCGTGCGGATCAGCTCCTCCAGCTCCGTGACCTCGGCGTCCTTCATCGAGGCCGCGTCGGGAAACCGGGCAAAGAGCGCCGGGGTGACCTTGTTCACGCGCTCGTCGGTGCATTGGGCCGAGAGGATGGTCGCCACGAGGAGCTGGAACGGGTTGTCGTGATGGAGCGCGCACTCGGCGTCCGGGTAGGCCGCCTTCAGCCGCTCGATCAGCGCCTGGACCCGGGGCTCAGTTGATTCGCTTGTCGCGCGGGTAGAGATGGCGCACACGCTCGATCCGCTCCTGGGTCTTGGTCGCGTTGCGGAGGATCTGGAGCACCGCCTGATAGCGCAGGTCCAGGCGGTCCATTTCCAAGAGCTGTTCCTTCAACTCGGGCTCGGCGTTCAAGTGGAGCGCCACGGTATTGAGAACGGACTCGGGGTTCAAGTCCTGGCCGAAGGCTTCCGCGAGGAGGATCGCCGGGCTCTGCCCTTCGTGGACCTGCCGGAAGAGCCGCACCAGCTCCGCCGCCTCCTTGGTCGCGCTCTCCCCGCGCGCCCACGAGGAGTCGTCCTCGACAGGCCGGACCCGGACCAGGCGGTAGGGCTCGAGGCGCACCGAGGATTCGATGCGCACCTTGGCGATCCCGTCGAGCATGATGTTGAAGCGGCCGTCCGGGAGCTTCTGGTGCTGCACGATTTTCCCGACGCAGCCGACGGGGTACACTTCGGGGGAGCCGTAGTAGTCGGACTCCCAGCCGGGTTTCAGGAGCGCGGTGCAGATCGCCCGGTCCTGCTCCAGGGCATCCGAGGCGAGCGCGCGATAGCGCGGCTCGTACACGTGGAGCGGGAGGAGCGTCTTCGGGAAGAAGACCACGTCCGGAAGGGGAAACAGGGGCGTCACATCGGATGAATCCGTCACGGACGAATGCTAGCATAAAAGAACGGATCCGCGACGCGGCGCTGTCGCTCGGCTTCGCCGGGATCGGCTTCGCGGACGCGGCGGAGGCGCCCCACGCCGAGCGGCTTCGCGCGTGGCTCTCCGCGGGACGCCACGGCACGATGCGATGGATGGCGCGCGATCCCGATCGGCGCGTGAGCCCGCGCGCGGTCCTTTCCGGAGCGAGGACGGTGATCTCGGTCACGGTCCCCTACTACCGAGGCGACTGGCCCGCGGCGGAGCGGGACGAGGCGCCGCGCGGACGCATCGCACGCTACGCCTGGGGCCGCGATTACCACAAGCGGATCCGGCGCCGACTGCGCCTCCTGGCCCGGGCGGTCGTCGAGACGTGTCCGGAAGCCCGCTGGCTCGCATACGTGGACACCGGGCCGATGCTGGATCGAGCCTGGGCCGAGCGCTCCGGTGTGGGCTGGATCGGCAAGAACACGAACGTGATCTCGAAGAGCCGCGGCTCGTACAGCTTCCTCGGCGAAGTCCTCACCGATCTGGCGATCGAGCCGGACCCGCCGGCGCGGAATCATTGCGGAACGTGCGCCCGGTGCATCGCCGCGTGCCCGACCGGCGCGATCGTCGGGCCCTACCAGCTCGACGCGAGACGCTGCATCAGCTATCTGACGATCGAGCATCGAGGGTCGATCCCGCTCGAGCTTCGCTCCGCGATCGGAACCCGGATCTTCGGATGCGACGATTGCCAGGAGGTCTGCCCCTGGAACCGGTTCGCGGTCAAGACCGAGGACCCCGACTTCGCCGACCGCCCGGATCAACAGACGCCGGAGCTGATCCCTCTCCTCTCCCTGGACGAGGATTCGTTCCGCGCGCGGTATCAGGGCACGGCCATCCTCCGCGCGAAGCGATCGGGCTTCGCGCGGAACGTCGCGATCGCGCTGGGGAACCTCGGCGATCCCCGTTCCGTGGCGCCGCTGGCTCGCGCCCTCGCGGAGGATCCCGAGCCCCTCGTCCGGGGCCACGCGGCCTGGGCGCTGGGACGAATCGGAGGAGGGGCCGCGCGCGCGGCGCTCGGCGAAGCGCTCGCGCGTGAGTCCTCACCGGAAGTGCTCACCGAAATCCACGCCTCGCTCTCCACCATGGAAGGAGAATCACCACCATGAAGCGTCCGGGCTCGCTCCTCGCATCCCTGCTCGTTCTCGCCGGCCTTCTGGCCGCGGTCCCGACATCGGCCGCCAAGCCTCCCAAAGCCGGCTACCGCCCCAAGGGGCAGTTGCTCACCACGACGCAGGGGAAGGTGCGTCTCATGGGCTATCTCTCCCTTCCGAAGGGCGCGGGGACGCACGCGGGAATCATCGTGATCCAGGAGTGGTGGGGACTCAACGACTGGGTGAAGCAGCAGGCGGACAGCCTCGCTTCGCACGGCTACGTGGCGTTCGCGCCCGATCTCTACAAGGGGAAGGTCGCGTACGACGAGGCCACCGCGCATCAGCTCATGAGCGGGATGGTCCCCGAGGATGCGATGGCCTCGCTCCGCGCGGCCGCGGATTTCCTGCGAGGGCGCGAGGACGTGCGCGCGAACGGGATCGGCTTGATCGGATGGTGCATGGGAGGAGCGTACGCGATCCGTCTGGCCGCGTCGGATCCCGGGATCCGGGCCTGTGTCGCCTACTACGGCGCGCCCATCACCGATCCAGCCGCGATCCGGGGGATTCAGGCGGCGATGCTGGGAAACTACGGCGCGGAGGATCAGGGCCCGTCCCCCGATCAGGTGACGGCGTTCGAGGCCGCGCTCCGCAAAGCGGGGAAGAAGGTGGACTTCAAGATCTACCCGGGGGCGGGGCACGCCTTCGCCAACGAGAACAACCCCTGGGGCGGCTACCGCCCGGCGGCGGCCAAGGACGCCTGGGCCCGGACGATCGTGTTCCTGAACCGTGAGCTGAAGAGGGGTTCCCTCCCGGGGAAGACCCCATAAGCAGCGCGCGTTCCTCTACACCATTGCCTGAGTAGCTCTGCTATGGTGGGGCTGATCCTCACTTCCACCGCGAGCACATCCATGCGCCTCTACGAAGTCGCAGCAGGAATCCTCTGGAACGGATCCCAGGTCCTGATCGCCCGCCGCCAGGAGGGAGACCACCAGGGTGGCCGGTGGGAATTCCCGGGAGGAAAGCGGCACCGGGGCGAGAGCATCGAGGACTGCCTCAAGCGCGAGATGCTCGAGGAGGTGGGGATCGAGATCCAGGTCGGACCGTTGTGGCGCGCGCTGACCCACGTCTACCCCGACCGCCGGGTCAGCCTCTACTTCCATTTCTGCGATCTCGTTCGGGGCACGCCCACGCCCCTGCAATGCGACGAGCTGCGCTGGATCGCTCCGGCCGAGCTCGGGGACCATCCCTTCGTGGATGGGGACCTTCCGGTGCTTCCCGACCTCGCCCGTGACCTCGGGAGCAAGATCGCGCGCTGAGATCGGCCCCTACTTCCCGCTCTTCGCGGTCTCCTTGGAAGGCTTGGCCTCGGCCTTCTTCCCCTGTTCCTTCGACGCGGCTTCGGGGGCGACCGCCTCGATCTCGAGGCTGATGTCCACCTCATCGCCCAGGAGCGTGCCGCCCTGGTCGAGCGTCTTGTTCCAGACGATGCCGTAATCCTTGCGATCCACCTTCGTCGTGGCCTCGAATCCGGCCCGCGTGACGCCGTCGAGCCCGGGGCCCGAGCCAAGGAACGAGGCGTCCAGCACGACGGGCTTCGAGACGCCGTGGATGGTCAGGGTTCCCTCGACCTTCATCTTGCCGCCTTCGCCCGCCGTCACCTTGGCGCTCGTGAACGTGAGCGACGGATACTTGGCCACGTCGAAGAAGTCGGGACTCTTGAGATGCCCGTCGCGCCGCTCGTTGTTGGTGTCGATGCTGCTCGCGTCGATCTCCGCCTTGACGTTGGAGGCGGCCGGAGCGGCCGGGTCGTAGAGGATCGCGCCCTGGAACTTCCCGAACGAGCCCGTGACCTTGCTGAACATGTGGCGGATGGTGAACTCGACCCGCGAATGGACGGGATCGATCTCGTAGGTCTGCGGAGCCGCCAGAGCGGGCGCGGCGACGAGAAGAGCGCCCAGCAGCAGGGACGAGGCGGCGAGGGAGCGGAACCGTTTCATGCTTCATCCTCCGGGTGGCGGTTGAGCCGGGAGCGGTGGCCCGTCCCCGGGAGCCGGGGACTCTACCACACGATCCTTTCGGGCCGGTGACCGCGTCCAAGGTGTAGTTGAACGGGCCGCGCCCATTACCTATAGTTCGAGAGCTCGTACTTGGATGCGGCGCTCCCAGCCGCGGTTCCGGCGCCCGCCGGACGCGACCTCTGACCTCCTAACCCGGAAAGGGAACACGGGTTCCATGGCCGACACCCGGCAGGTCATCATCCTGGGCTCCGGGGCCGCGGGGCTGACGGCGGCGATCTATGCCGCGAGGGCCGAGCTCCAGCCTCTCCTCTTCGAGGGGCGGCAGCCGGGCGGTCAGCTGACCATCACGACCGAGGTCGAGAACTACCCCGGATTCGCCGAGGCGATCATGGGGCCCGACCTCATGGTGCGGATGCGCGCCCAGGCGGAGCGCTTCGGGACCGAGATCATCACCGCGGAAGTCGAGTCGGTGAACCTCAAGGTGAAACCCTTCGAAATCATGGCGCACGGCAACCGCTACACCGCGCACTCCGTGATCATCGCGACCGGCGCGGTGGCCAAGCTGCTAGGCCTCCCGAGCGAGGCGAAGCTCATGGGACACGGCGTCTCCGCCTGCGCCACGTGCGACGGCTACTTCTTCAAGAACCAGCGCGTCGCGGTGGTGGGCGGCGGCGACACCGCGATGGAGGAGGCCACCTTCCTCACCAAGTTCGCGAGCGGCGTGAACGTGGTCCACCGCCGGGACAAGCTCCGCGCGTCGAAGATCATGCAGGAGCGGGCCATGGCCAATCCCAAGATCTCCTTCACCTGGGATTCCGAGGTCGAGGAGGTCCTGGGCGTGAAGGAAGGCAAGGTCACCGGCGTGAAGTTGATGAATTTGAAATCGGGCAAGAGCAGCGTGCTCGACGTGGACGGGCTCTTCATCGGCATCGGCCATCAGCCGAACACGAAGCTCTTCCAGGGGCAGCTGGAGCTCACCGCCGCAGGCTACATCCAGACAATCCTCGGGACGCGCACGAGCATCCCGGGCGTCTTCGCCGCGGGCGACGTCCAGGACTCCGTCTATCGCCAGGCCGTGACCGCGGCGGGCAGCGGCTGCATGGCCGCGCTCGACGCGGAGCGCTATCTCGAAGAGCTGAAGCATCCCGCTCACGCGCTTCCCGCCGCGAAGCCCGATCGCGCGGGGGCGGTCGACGTGAGCGAAACGCGCCCGGTGCGATGACCGAGACGCGCGACGTCCTGGAAGTCGATGTCCTCTTCGTCGGCGGCGGCCCGGCGGGTCTGGCCGGGGCGCTTCGCCTCGCGCAGCTCCTCGAGCGCCACAAGCAGGACACGGCCGCGGGCGGCGCGCCTCCGCTCGGGGACGTATCGATCGCGGTGCTGGAAAAGGCATCGGAGATCGGCGCGCATGGGATCTCGGGATGCGTCCTGGACCCCCGGGCGTTACAGGAGCTCCTCCCCGACTTCAAGGAGAAGGGCGCTCCGATCGAGAGCGCGGTCACGGACGACGACCTCTACCTCCTCACGAAGCGCGGCAAGATCCGCTTCCCCATCGTCCCGCCTCCCCTTCGGAACCACGGCAATTACGTCGTCTCCCTCGGCAATCTGGAGAAGTGGCTGGGCGGCCTGGTGGAGGCGACGGGAGCCTACGTGCTTCCGGGCATGCCCGCGGTGGAGGCGCTGTTCGAGGGGGACCAGATGGTCGGGGTGCGCACGGGCGACAAGGGCATCGACCGTCATGGAAACCGGAAGTCCAACTTCGAGCCTGGCTCGGACATCCGCGCCAAGGTCACGGTGCTCTGCGAGGGCGCGCGTGGATCGCTGGCGAAGCGGATCTCGCCGCGGCTGCAGCTGCAAGAAGACCGTGCGCCCCAGATCTACGCGACCGGCATCAAGGAAGTCTGGAAGATGCCCGAAGGGCGCGTGCCCAAGGGGCGCGTCATCCACACGATGGGCGCTCCTCTGGATTCCAGGACGTTCGGCGGCGGGTTCATCTACGGAATGGGGCGGGATCTCTGGTCGGTGGGATTCGTGGTCGGGCTGGATTACTGGAACCCCACCACCGACCCGCACGGGCTGATGCAGGAGTTCAAGCGCCATCCCTTCGTCGCGTCCTTGTTGGAAGGCGGCACGATCCATTCGTACGGCGCGAAGGCGATCGCGGAAGGGGGCTACTACTCGATCCCGCGACTGTCGTGGCCCGGTGGCCTTCATTGCGGCGAGAGCGCGGCGTTGCTGAACTCGGAGCGATTGAAGGGCGTCCATCTCGCGATGAAGTCCGGAATGCTCGCGGCCGAGACCGCGTTCGAGGCGCTCCTGCGTGGGGATTTCGGCGCGGAGCCGATGGCGGCCTACGACCGCCGCGTGCGCGAGTCCTGGATCTGGTCGGAGCTCTACGGGGTCCGTAACTTCCATCAGGGGTTCGAGCGCGGATTGTGGATGGGCATGGCCGACGCGGGGCTCCAGCTCGTGACGGGCGGTTTGGGATTCGGGAACCGGCCGCGGTGGAAGCCCGGCTTCGAGCACATGAAGAAGCTGGCGGAGGCACACGTCAAGCCTACGTCGCTCGAGGAGACCCAGCGCCGCTACGACAACGCGCAGACGTTCACCAAGGTGAACGACGTGTTCCACTCCGGCACGAAGCACGACGAGGACCAGCCGAGCCATCTGCTGGTGGCGGATACCAGCATCTGCGCCACGCGGTGCAAGGAGGAGTACGGGAATCCCTGCCAGCACTTCTGTCCCGCGAACGTCTACGAGATGGTTCCGGACGGGTCCTCGGGCGGCGTGAAGCTGAAGCTCAATCCCTCGAACTGCGTCCACTGCAAGACCTGCGACATCGCGGATCCCTACGAGATCATCACCTGGGTGCCTCCCGAGGGCGGCGGCGGCCCGAATTACCTGGATTTGTAGCTGCTTGGA